>Ga0335085_10008621_pt1 | contig 15537 bp, 9 predicted proteins | sample Lox_Sample_45_FD_206712 | JGI IMG/M metagenome (GOLD analysis project Ga0335085, IMG submission 206712) | Soil microbial communities from Loxahatchee National Wildlife Refuge, Florida, United States - Lox_Sample_4.5 | ecosystem: Environmental > Terrestrial > Soil > Wetlands | place: USA: Florida...
TTTCGCTGCCAGCTATTACGAGCGCCCGTCTCAAGCCGTAAACGCCTTCGGAGTTTCCAATGTCCCCAACTCCGGTGTCACAAGCTGAGAGTACGACCAACTGGGTGCCATGCAAATCCAGTCCAGAAATTTCCAATGCCGTCACGACGCCATCTTCGCCTTGGCCGCTCGTCCCCTGCTTCACTCCCGCAAGAACAAGTCCCGATCGCAGCAATTTGCTTTCAATGCCGAATCGTGTTGGTCCTGGGGCGTGTAACATCAAGAGACGGAAGTCGGATGGCGCTTGTGCTTCATCATTAAGGAAAAATCCATGAGTAGCAACGTGAAGAATGAAAGGACCTTTAACTTGCTTAAGTGCCTGTTCGGTCGCCTCTGTGCCGGCCATGATCCTTGCGTCCCCCAGTACTTGTTTTATCGCGGTTGCCTCGAGTGCTGTTCCTGGTAATGAATGGTAGTCGAGTTGCCGAAAGTCCAGGGATACCAAACCCGGTGTCCGAGTCATCGGCGCTCGACCCAAATCAAAGGCCGGATTGGCCATGATGATCGGTCCCTCGCGGCTCGTTGCGTGAACGGCAGTCACGAGATCTCGTCCGCTCGTCGCATATGTAAATGAATAGGTTTGACACAAGTATTGTCCGGACGGATCTACGAGAGCTTCGAAAGGGACAAGATTCAAAGATCCATCAGGCGAAATCACGATGTGTTTCGTATCCTGCAAAAACCTTCGCAATGGGTTTATGATTCTCGCATCCAGAGATCGAGCGATAGTCTTGACGTCAGTTCGCTTTGGATCGCGGAGCGCTTCCCTGAACTTCACAACTAGACCGTCGATGTCCTGGGTGGGACCTAAAGGCACTCCGACAGCGTTCGTGCTCCCCCTCAAGACATAGGCCCCATATTGCGGCGGTAGCTTGCGTGGAGTGAAGGTGACCGGCCGGTATCTGACAAATTCCACAAGCACAGTACCACTCGGCAAGGCCGCGCGAACTCGATCAACGCTTATGGGATGTACGAGGGCCGCATAGGCAGGACTCATTTGCAGTACAGCGGCCTCTAACCGTTGCAACTCATCTTCTTTTTGGCGAATGACCTCCTGCAATGCAACTGAAGGTGCCTCTCCCTCCCGGAAGAAAAGGGCCGCAAATTCAGCACGGTCTGCATCCATTCGATCGACTAGACTTCGGTCTTCCGGATCGAGCTCGTCGCGAATATAGCGAGAGTGTCTGGCCAACTCTTCAAGCACACGACCCTTCCGGCGTAGGACCGTTTCCAGCGCAAGTGTCAGTGCTCGGGGATTCTGGGGAAGGTAGTCCATGTGTAACGAAACAGCCCCGTTCGTGGTCGGCTCTAAGGTAGCCATGAACGCGTTTTTTTGTCCTTCGAAGCCACTAGCCAGAATACGGTTGAGGTTCTGTTCCTCGATATCCAAAGCGCGGGTCATCGCGGTAATCGCGTTTTCCGGGTGACCATCGAGGAGTTCGGCACTTGATAAGCAGATCAGAGGCTCGACGTGCTCCGGATGGTCGCGGCCGTAAACACGGTCGATCAGGTCCTCAGCTTGTCTTGAGAGTTGGGCGGCTTCAAGCGTATCACCAGTGGAGAGGGCCACCCTGGCCCGACCCACTAGAGGCGTAATCCGATACGCGAGGGGGGCCTCTGGCCACGCGTTCAGTCTCTTCGTGGCCTGGACCAATAGCTCCTTGGCCTTGTCGATGTTGCCTCTCATTAGATAAGTGCCGGCAAAGAGTCCGAGGAGGCTGACTGAGTCTGGAACCGACAACCCGGGATTCACGCGCCCGAGGGCGAGAGCACTCGAAAAGGCGGCATTCGCCTTCTCTTGTTCCCCCGCCTGAACCTCCAGAAATCCGAGATACCAATAAGCGGCCAATACCAAGAAATTGTCTTTACCGTGAGCCCTCGTGAGGATCTCGATGCTCTGTTCGCACAATGGAAGAGCGCGCCTGTAGTCGCCGCGTCCGGCGAGTACCGAGGCAAGCCCACTAAGAGCCGTTCCCATCATGTCCAATGGGGGGGTGTCCATCTTCTCGTAGATCACCAAAGCGCGTCGATAGTAACTTTCCGCGCGAACTAGATCCCCTGCGTCATTGTAAAGGGATGCGAGTTCGTGAAAGCAAGCGGCTTGAATACCCTGCCGTGAGCCTGGGGCTCTTTCGTTGATCGAAATCGCCTGAAGATCTACCTTCTCAGCATCACCTATCTTGCCCGCAAGATGGAGAACATTACCCAAGCCAATCAGCATGGTGGCGTAAACGGAGGGGTTCTGCCCGCTGCTCTTCCCGTAATTCTCTACAGCCTGGCGGCACGAGGACTCTGCCTGTTCAAGCCGACCCAATTCAAGGTACAGAGTGAGGACCGTTAAATACGCCTTAAGAGGCGGCAATTGGTCCGTCCCCGGGTTCCTTCGAAGGATTTCTTCCGAGCGTTTCGCGTAGGGCAGGGCCGCCTTCGGATCACCAACTACTAACAAGAATTCCGCAAGCCTTAAATTTGCGATGCCGGTATAGGTATGCCCCTCACCGAACGTCTTCCCGGCGTATTGTACCAACTGTTGGAATGTTTGGACTGCTGCCGATTTGTTTCCGTTCGCCTTGTAGAGATCGCCGAGCCCAGAAAGGGCTTCCATGTGGTCTTGTGGTTCGAGGCTAGGAATTGTGAGGACTCGACGGTACAGAGTCTCCCCCCTGGTATAATCTTTCGTTCCGACATACAGTTTAGCGAGATCGTCCAAGCCCGGGGCAATCTCCGGACTGGTCGGCCCTTTTGCTTTTTCCAAGATCGTTTGCGCCTTTGTCCGAAATGTGAGGGCCTCCGCGGGGTTGCCTTTTGCCTCGTAATATTTGGCGGCGACGTCAAGACCTCGGTACATAGGGGGATAATCCAAGCCAAACGCAGATTCCATCCTCGCCAAAACTGACTTGAGGAGCGTAATACCACTCTGCACATTTCCAGACGTGAGCTGTTGGATTGCCTCGTCTTCAAGTTGGTTCAACTCTTGTGAGGACGGTTCCTCCTGACTTGACGTCCGGGAGAAAAGGCTGAAGTAGGCAATCAGATGAAGGGACAGCAACAGCAACATCTTTAGAGCCGCATGACCATCTCGCAGATTCATTGTGGCACGCATCGGCCGCCAATTGTACCACCACAGGAGGATTCGTTTTCTTCGACGTGCGGGAATTACTGGGCGCAACCCGGTCCCTTCGCGTATGTGGGTCATCCTTACGGGTCTGGGATTGAATCGCAAGAACGACTCACGTCAACAGACTGGTCGGCTTTGTACGCCAGGGCCCTCAAGCAGGAGGTGGTGTCTAGAGACGAGCACGATTTTGATGATCGAGGTGTGGCGCTTGCCAAACCAAAACCGCCGAGACATTCGTAGAGGCGTGAATTCCTTACTAGTGACCCTCATCTCCAATGGAATTGGATTATGTCTGCCCTGCCTCCTGATCAGTTAACCTTATCGGTCCATTTGATCTCCTCCCAGTCGCCGGACAGGATGAAGGCGGCCCAGTAAAATGGGTGTCTTCTCGCGGGACCATGCAGGATCGCCAACTGTGCCTGCCTAAGTGCGTCGGAACGGCCCTCGCCACCCTTCAATCGTCGATAGAAGTCAACCATCAGATCCCGTGTTGCGGTATCGCTAACCGGCCACAAGCTGATGACTTCGGATTCGGCGCCAGCCATCACTAGCGCCCTCCTAAGTCCATAGATACCCTCCCACTGGCCAATATCCCCGACTCCCGTGTCACAGGCCGAAAGGACGACAAGCTTAGTACCAACCAGATCTAATCCGGATACCTCCAATGCTGTCAGTACACCATCTTCTCCTGAACCGCTAACGCCTTGTTTCACTCCAGCCAGTACCAATCCGGATCGCAACAGACTATTTCCGATCATTGGAGCCTTTGGCTCGACGGATTCCAGTGCCAGTAAGCGGCTTGAAGAATCTGGTCGCTGCGTGTCATTCAAGAAAAAACCATGAGTGGCAATGTGGAGAATCTCAGGCCCTTTCAGTCGCTTAACCGCTTGCTCGGTTGCGTCCGGTCCCATTTTCACGCTCGCACGCCCGAGTGCCTCAGCGATACCGTTGGCCTCTCCCGCGGTCGCGGGTAAAGGCAGATAATTCATATGGCGGAACACCGATGATGCGGCACCTTCCACTTCAATTTTCGGTACCGAGCGAAGATCAAAATCTGGATTCGCAATGATAACCGGGTCTTCGCGGCTAGAAGCGTAACCGGGTGGCGCAAGAAGGTCCCGGCCACTCGTCAAGTATGTGAGCGCGTAACTCTCGATCAAGTATTTCCCTGATTCATCGACCAGTGCCTCGAACGGAATGAGATTTAGCGCTCCATCAGGCGAAATCAATATGTGCTTACTCGGGCCGATGAAAGCGCGCACTGGCCGCATAATCATCTCATCAAGCGAGCGGGATATCGCGTTTACATCAATTCGCTTCGGATTGCGAAGCGCTTCCCTAAGCAGTGAGACTGTGTTCTCGATTCGCGCGGCCTGCCCCAGAGGAACCCCGATGGGCCTGCCAGTTCGTCTCAAAATGTATGCGGCATACTTTGGTGATGTTGGCTTATCGGGCGACCATGAAGAAGGCTGATATCTAATAAACTCCACCAGTGCTGCATCGGGCGGTAGGAGCATACAGACTCGCTCAGCACTTGCCGGTTCGACTTGCATCGCATATGCGGGGCTCCTCGCTAACACCGCGGCTTCTAGCTGCTGCAACTCAGCCTCTTTCTTATGGAGAATATCTTGCAGCGTAGCCCAAGGGGCATCGTCGGCACTTCTAAAAACGAGAGTCGCAAATTGCGCGCGGGCAATATTCAGATCGTCGATGAGATGGCGATCTTGCGGCTCAAGTTGGTCACGAATGAATCGAGACCGGCGTGCCACTTCTTCCAGCACTCGCCCCTTCCGACGAAGGACTGTATCGAGCGCGACCGTTACGGCCCGAGGATTATTTGGAAGACTATCGATGTTCAGGGCTACCGCTGTATCTGTCGTGACCTTTAAAGTTGACATGAAGGCCGTCTTCTGTGCCTCGAAACCGACGGCCAAAATCCGATTGAGATTCAGTTCCTCGATGTCTATCGCTCGTGAGATAGCGGTGATCGCAGCGTCCGTGTGGCGTTGTGCCAATTCCGTAAATGTCAGGCATAGCAACGGCGAGACGAGTGCTCGATGATTAGGGCTATATTCACGCTCGATGAGGTGTTCCGCTTCAAGCGCCAGTTGTTCTGCTTCCTCTATGTGACCATTTGCGACGTCGATAGATGCCAATCCCATCAGTGGCGGCCACCGAAGCGCAATCGGTGCATCGGGCGAAAGCTTCACCGCCCTTTCGGCTCGGGCAAACAATTCCTTCGCCGCATTAATGTCATTTTGCATCAGGCTTGCCTTTGCAAGTAAAATGAACATGCCCGCTGTTTTTTCATCGGGCAAATCTCGTATGCTGCGCGTGAGATCCAATGCTGTCGCGAGGGCCTGCTTTGCCCTGTCTTGGTCACCTGCCCGAACCGCCGAGGCGCTAAGCATGGCGTAGTTATCAATTACCGCCAAGCTGTGCCCACCGTACGCCTTTGCAAGAATTGAGATGCTCAGCTCAAACAACGGAATAGCCTGGCGGTAATCGCCTCGCTCACTAACCACATTCGCAAGCCCACTCAACAGCCTTCCGACAAAGATAGGTGGAGGATTATTGGTTTTTTCATAAATGGCCAATGCTCGACGATAGCAACTCTCGGCCCGAGGCAGATCATATGAATCATCGTAGATCGATGCGAGATGCTCGATGGACTGCGCGAGAACGAGTTGGCCTGAACCCTCCGCTTTTTCGTTGATGGCGATCACCTCGAGACTCAGTTTCTCTGCTTCCTCCAACTTGCCTTCGAGGCGAAGAATCTGGCCCAACATATCCGCCGTCAAGGAGTACACCGTAGTATTTTTCCCGTTACCTCGTTTGCAAAGCCCTAAAGCTTCGCGGCTTGATGACTCAGCATCTCTGAACTGGCCAAGACGGACTTGGACGTTCGCGAGATTGCTCAGTGCCTCCACCAGGGAGGATTGGTCGGGCCCGGCACTCTTGCGGAGGATTTCTACGGATCGTATCGCGTAGGGCAGAGCAGACCTTGTATCGCCAACTCGTGACAAATGCTTCGAAAACATCAGATTGGCCACGCCGACGTTAGTGTGCTGCTCTCCGAACGCACTACTTGCGTATTGCAGAAGGTTCCGGAACGTCTGGCTTGCAGCTGATTGGTTGCCACTTTCCTGATAGAGGTTCCCAAGTCCAGCAAGAGCCTTTAAATGATCTATCGGCGACAGGTTCGGGATCGCAAGGGCGTGACCGTATTCGGTTTCCGCGCGGACATACTCCTTTGTTGCGGTGTAAAGCATACCGAGGTCGTTCAATCCCGATGCAATATCGGAATTGCTCGGTCCTTTTACTCTCTCCAAAATTGCCTGCGCCTTTAGCCGAAATACAACGGCTTCCGCAGGGCTGCCTTTTGCCTCATAGAATTTTGCGCAAGCGTCAAGACCCCGGTACAGCGAGGGATCATCCGAGCCAAACGCAGACTCCATCCTTGCCAAGACTGACTTGAGCACTGCGATGCCACTCCCCTCATTTCCAGTCTCGACTTGGTGGATGGCCTCATCCTCCAACCGATTCAGCTCTTCTGCGGACGCTCCGTCACGCGCTAATGTCTGGGCCAAGAGATGGGACCTATCAATATGATGAATGGACAGCAGCAGCGCGAGCCAGGGAGCCATATGAACACTTCGCCAATTGATGGCTGGACCCATGCCAGTAATTCTAGCATTTCCGAATGCCGCCGTCGTCCGCGCACAAAGAAGGGGCACGCGAAGCGCCGATCATCTGCCGAGAGATACGTCGTAATGTAGTTGAAACGTTGAAACTGTATAGGCGTGAGTCTCAATTAACAATATCCAACAGGCGCGAGCAGTCGCCGCCTCTTTCGGGCCTCGCAACGAGTGCAACTATGGAGGGATGGTAGTAGGAAGCTAGGCGCGAGGCTGCCTCGTTTGCCACTCGGCAGCACCTGATTTTAGATTATGGTGCGGAGGCGGAAAGCTACAACTGTTTACGTGATTCTCCTAATTCTTGGCCCCAGACTTCTTGAGCAAATCTGCCACATCGTCATGTCCGTAGTGCCTAGCCATCGACATGGCTGTTACTCCATGTCCGGCGTTCGCGTTCGGATCGGCACCCTTCGCCAAGAGGAGTTTCACCGTGTCAGTGTATCCCCCTCCCGCTGCGAGCATCAAAGCTGTAACACCGGTTTGGCCACTCGCGTTCACCTTCGCTCCGTGACTAAGCAACACCTCGACAGTTTGCGTATATCCCTTGAATGATGCATCCATTAGAAGGGTTCCGCCGGTAGGGCTTCGAGTGTTTGGGTCGCCGCCGCTCGCTAACAATACTTCCAAAGGGCCCGGTTGGCCCAGCGCTGCTGCAATCATTAAGGCTGTTGCCCCCGTGCCCATTCGAGCGTTTACGTCAGCCTTGTTTGCGATCAGCAGCTTGACTGTATCCTTATGCCCCCGCATCGTGGCCATCATTAGTGGAGTCGTACCATCTGACGGGTCCCTGACGTTTATGTTGGCTCCTTGCGCAAGGAGGGACTGCACTCGTGAATTATCACCCTGGTCCGCAGCAAGCCACAGTTGTCTACTTTGTGGAGTTTGGGCAAAACTCATGGGCTCCAATAACACCCCGAACGCTATAATCAAGAGACCAATCCGCATCGTTCTCTCCTCTCGTTGTAATCTCCCGATTAGCTGCACCTTCACTGGGCTGGCTGATCACCTACCAAGCCCTGCAGTTCCTTCTGAAGTTCGTCCAAACGGGTACGGTATTGAGCCAGCTTCGTTCTGTCAGTTTCATCTAGACCACCCTTGGCATCAGCGCGCTTCGACAGGTCCGCAGCGGCAAGGGCAATTTGTGCCATTTCTTGCTTTATTGAGCTAACACGGCTCATCACATTCTGAAGGAAGTCAGCTTGACTTAGAAGTTTGGCCATTTCTGGGTCTTTTTCTTTGATACCACCAGTCATCATCACGTCCGACTGCGCACCGCGTTTCATCAAATAGATGACGACGTCTCTGTGCCCCCCATCCGCGGCAAAATACAGCGGGTTCGACCAGAATCCCTTACCCTTGTTCACATCTGCTCCACGCTCCACAAGCAGCTTCACGGTGTCTAGACTACCCTTCTTGGCCGCCGCCATCAGTGGAGTGCCGGCACCGTCGAAACCTGCTGTATTGTTAACGTCTGCTCCCCGATCAAGCAGGAGCTTTGCCACCTCGGTATTCCCCTCAAGGCTGGCGTATACCAGAGGTGTCGCACCTTCGGAGGTGCGAAGATCAACTTTTACCCCCCTGTCGAGCAGCAAGCGGACGATCTCCGTGGTACCCTCCATAGCCGCCATATGCAATAACACCATTCCCCCTGTCCCGTCGTCCACGTTCTCTCTTTCTGGCCTAAACCCTTTTTCAAATTCAGCCGCGAAAGCCGCCGTGTTATGTGCCTTAATCGCGTCAGCTAGTACATTGGTGTCGGATTGCCTGAGGACAAAAATCCAGATGAGGCAGAGTGCGAGGGTCGCCAGAAGCGCGACACCAAGCAAGACTAGAAAGACCCTTCGCCTCCGCCGCCCCGGCGCAGGCCTTCCCGCCTTAATATCCCTCTCGCACTTGGAACAAAAACGATCTCCAGTGCCCACCGCCGTCCCACACCTCGGACAGACAGCCGGCAATTCACCTGACAATGCCTTTCCTTGGTCCGATGACATATTGCGCCCCCTTCCGTGATCCCTCTTGCCTCTCCAACGCGGCCATGATCTTAGGCCTGACAACCTCCGGATGCAATGCTCTCGGTGGCGGATCGCCGATCATCGAGAGGATTGTTTGTAGCGTCGGCTATCTCCTTCGATATCTGCCGCTTCAATAGGTAACGCGCATTCGATACGCGCAAAGCGCCATTTCTCCCCACATCGAATGCAACCGAAAGGGCAAAGTGGTACGATAACTCCCCCGGGTGATCTATGGGTGCGAAGACCGCTCACCAAACGCGATCACCGTCAAGGCACTTAATCTGTGCATTTCCTTGTGGTTGACAAGATGGGGAGTAGACAGATGAAGATAAGTGATACTGAACCAGACCCGCATGACGACCTACCGGACGACTCTGCCGCCGGGAGCCGTGGGCACAAAGACTATGCGCCGAGCTCTCCGGGAGAGGTGACGCGTCTCCTTCGGGAAATGCAAAATGGCACGCCAGCAGCGGCAGACAAGCTAATTCCGCTTGTTTACGACGAATTGCGGCGTCTGGCGGCAAGCTACTTGCGCAAAGAGCGCCGCGACCACACTCTGCAAGCTACAGGCCTTGTCCACGAAGCATACCTCCGGTTAGTGGAGCAACGTGCTCCCTGGCAGAGTCGCGCCCACTTTTTTGGAATAGCGGCGAAATTGATGCGCCGTATTCTGGTCGACTACGCCCGAGCCCGCCAAGCCAGCAAGCGCGGAGGCGAAAACGTCAAGATCCCCCTGGACGAGGGATTGCTTCTTTCAAGCGCCGATTCCGAGCATCTGCTGCATCTTGATTTGGCGATTTCTCGCCTGACTGAAGTCGACGAACAGGCCGCGAACGTCTTCACATTGAGGTTCTTCGGCGGCCTAAGCGTAGCCGACACCGCCGAAGCGCTCCAAGTCGGATCCCGAACCGTGAATCGCGATTGGCGAATGGCTCAGGCATGGCTGCGTCGAGAACTTGAGGGGTAACAACCTATGGCCCCGGACCGCTGGCAAAAAGCAAAGGACATCTTCGGGGCAGCGATCGAGCTCGAACCGTCTCAACGTGAAGCCTATGTCCGCAAGGCTGCGAACGGCGATATTGATCTACTCGCTGAGGTGATGTCGCTGCTTGAGAAGGACTCAAAAGAGACATTCTTCAAGAATCCAATCGCGCCATCACCAGTAACAACAGTCCTACTGGAAGGTCGCTACCGGCTAGAGAGCGAGATCGGCCGAGGAGGGTTCGGTGTCGTTTACTTGGCGCGAGACCAAAAGCTGGACGGTCGCCGAGTGGTAATAAAGATGCTGCTATCCGAGAGTTCGAGCGATGCGTGGGCGTCCGAGAAATTCGCTGATGAAATTAGGGCTCTCGCGCGAATTGACCATCCCGGCGTTGTTGGTGCGCTCGATCGCGGAAACTGCCCGGATGGGCGTCCGTTCTTTGTGATGCAATTCGTTGAAGGCCGGCCACTCCGTCAGGAAATTGCGGCCGGTGGCATACCACTCGCTCGCGTCGCTGATATTTCGGCACAAATGGGCCGTGCCCTTGGGGCTGCCCATAAAGGCGGAGTCTGGCACCGAGACCTGAAACCAGAGAACATCATGCTGCACCCTCTACCAGAAGGCGGAGATCAGGTGCGCTTAATCGACTTCGGTATAGCGACGATTAAAGATGCGCACGATTCGGCGAGAGAAATCCAAACACGCGCTGTCGGCAGCCTTTCTTACATGGCTCCCGAACAGCTCTCCGGCCACGTGACGCAGGCGACCGATCTGTATGCATTCAGCCTGATCGTCTATGAGATGCTTACGGGCTGCAAGCCCTTCGCAGCTACCAGCCCAGGAGAGCTATTAGCCCAGCAGAAAGCCGGTATTTTTACGAAGCCGTCCAACTTTCGTCCCGAGGTGCCGCCGGCAGCCGAAACCTTGATCTTTCAGGGGCTGCGTTATGACCCTCAAGACCGACCTCCGGATGCCGCGAGCTTTGGCGACCAATTGGCCCAAGCGCTCACGCCGGCTGGTAGTCGCTCTCCAGTTTCCCGCCGCTCGGTGCTGCTAATGAGCATCTGTCTCGCCATTGCTGCGGCTCTTTCAGCAACGGCATGGTGGCTTGCGCATCCGCCTCCTCCCGCTCCGAGTCTTACGTATTCCCTCCTCATCCAGAAAACCCGTAACGGCGAGCCCGTCGGACCGCCCAAATTCCTTTCCTCTGATCAGGTATTGAAGACAAGCGACAGTTTCCTCTTGTTGGTACGCACGACAACCAGGGGTCACCTCTATCTTCTCAGCGAAGAAGTCGGGAAAGATAGCGTTAATGTCCTCTTTCCCGCGCCATTCATGTATAAGGGTTCATCACTGGTAGATGTCGGCGATCTAAAGCGAATTCCGGAACAAAGCTCGTTCGCTTTCGATCGCGAGCCCGATGTTCTTGTCCTTTGGATGATCTGGTCAACCGATGAAATCAAGCAGTTCGAGGACCTTCAAAAATGGATGAATGAGCGTTACAGAGGTGCCCTGGATGATCCCGGCGAGAGGTCGGTGGTCCGTTCGACGCTGGCCAGATTGCCGCAAGCCGTGGCGATCCCGAACGCTGGTCGATCTGGGGAGGCGGTGAAAAGCTCAGCGTCCCGTTTCGCCTTCAAGATAAGACTGGAAACGAGGCCATAAACGCTCGCTCGAGGGATTACAAACCGGACGTGGCGCAGAATGCGATTGGAATCCGCGCTTCATAATAGGAGGCTTCGGAAATGTGGAAGAGAACGCTGGCGATGACACTCATGCCCGTGCTTTTGGGAATCGCTCAACAAGATGAAGAGACCCGACAAATCTTTGATACACATTTTGCGCAAGCCCGGGTCGCAGCCAACCCGAGTTCGGCTCAAGTAGCAGCGACGTACCGGCGTTTCGCAAGTGTTGGATCACCCAAGAGCGGCGTGGCTGTGGCAAAACAAACTGTGGTTCAGCGCTCCGCTTACTCGGAATCGGCGCTGGGAATTACGATTTGGAAAATGCTACCGGCCGCAGAGGGTGATGTGGCGCGCCTATTGGTTCTCGAAGGCGGCGGCAGGACGAAAACGGCGGTTACCCCTCACCGGGTCGAGGCCGGCGAACTGTTGCATCTTGGTGACCAGGTTCGCCTTTCGATTGAAACACCGGTAGGCGGCTTCTTATATGTCGTGGACCAGGAGGTTTATGCGAATGGCGACGTTGGCCCTCCTTACCTGATCTTCCCAGTGATGGGAACACGGAACGGAGAAAATCGCGTTTTGGCCGGTCAGTTAGTGGACATTCCTGATCAACGTGATCCCGTCAACGTCTTCACGCTCCAAGCCAAAGATCCACGTGATCGTGGTGAGAGGCTCACCATCCTGCTCTCTCCCACACCGATAGGCGGTTTACATTTAACCACCGAGGCACAGCAATTGCCAGCAGTAACGTTTCGCGCCTGGTCACAACAATTTCTCTCGAATCCAGAGCATTTCGAACTCGCGGGGGGCAAAGGACAAGCATGGACAAGAGCCGAGCAGCAGGCTGGGTCTGACCCGTCGAGACTTCTAACGTTGGCCGATCCCGCTCCTCAAACAGTGTTCGTTTTTCCTGGCGGCCAGGGTAGGCCGGTGCTGGCTACGATCGTTTTAAAGTTTGAACGGTAAACCGTTCAATCACCGCCGTGAAAGGAGTCCAACTCATATGTGCGACACAGAGCTCAAGCAACCGAACCCTGCAAGCCCGAATCCGAGCCTTTTCCGAACTCTACCAGCTAGCGGCAAGCGATCAAGCTGGCTTCGCAGAGTTGTACTCGTCATACTGGTGATTTGGGCAATTGGCTTCTGTTCCATTTGGCTATTTCGACGCTACTCAATGTACGGAACCTGGGCGGCCTTAGACCAAGGAGGTAACGTTTGGAAGGTCAAGATCACACGGACAGAAAAGGGAGAATACCTGGTCGTAAAGAGCTACTACGCCTCGGGATTCCCCGTGCCGTTGGAGTATCAATATCACCTTGACCTAGAACGAAACGCCGACGGTTCGTATAAGGGGACTGGTGAGGAGACACCCTCGGGTGAGCGGTTCCCCGTTACGTTGAGGCTTCGAAGCGGAGTACTTACTTGCAACAGCAAGAGCTCAACCTTAGACAATTGGACGGCACACAGGCCTTGAGGTTAACAGTACGTACTGAACTGACCGCCCGAGCGCTTCTTCTTGTTAGGACCCGGAGACTTGTGGGTGAATGGCACATCAATCCATGTATTGGAGGATCACATGCTCGTATATGGACCACTTCTTGCGTTGTTCCAGTATTCCGGCGCTGAGAGGGGCTACGGTATGTCGCCCGCGATCGGACTGGCGATAGTAATTGTTGCCGGCCTCGTGGCGGGGGCTTGTGGCCGATCCGGGGCAGGTTGGGGAGCATTGGTCGGCGCGATCTGTTTTGCGACTGGAGGCGCACTGCAGGCCTTCTATGGCGACCAGCCATCGTTGAGCCACGTGTTGGATCAGATTGGCGTTGGTGCCGCGGAGGGTGGCCCCTTCGGCGCAATCTTCGGATTCTTCGGCGGGTGGATCGGCAGGAAGCTTGCGAGGCAGGACGTCCAGTCTGGCGAAGGCGTTAATCCGCTGGGCTTGAGTGGTGGGCCAACTGCGAACACCAAGCCGTGGCGCTGTGGGAAATGCGGAGCCTTGGTTACAGGGGAATACTGTGAATGCGGGCTTCGCCGGGCTATTTAAGGTCGCATTCTGGGGGTGTGAGATGTACATTTTCAGTCGTGCACAGCGCCGGGAACGAAACTTCTGTTTGGATCCCCTGAAACTCGTCGGCGGGGGACGAGATCCTGATGTATAAACCGTAGTTGGCGTTGCTGCTCCTGACCACCGAGGCTAGGCCGCCTACGGCATCTCGCCAACGATCGGATTACCGATAGTAATCGGGGTGGACTTCATGACAGAGGCGCGTAGCCGATCCGGGGCCGGGTGGGATGAACTGATCGGTGCAGTCCGTTTTGCGCGGGTGCATGGCAAGTCATCTCGAAGTATGCTGACCGACCCAAGTACTTTAGGTTCTCGAAAGCCCGTTTTTGGAGGACGTTATGGTTATCGATGAGTTGGCATTCATTCTGTTTCAGTATGCTGGCGGCGGGGGCAATGCACAATATGGTAGTTGGCCGATGATCGGAATATTGATCGGAATTGTTGTAGGTATAGTTGCAGCGGTTGCTCGCCGATCCGGTGGCCTCTGGGGAGCACTGGTCGGTGCCATTTGCTTTGCGGGGGCTTGGGCGGTCAACAAGCCAGAGCGAACTCTCCTCACCGAAGGCTCCGGTCTATTTTTCCAGATCGGACAAGGAGCGGTGAGCGGAGCCGTCTGGTGCGGACTTTGGGGATTGCTGGGCGGCTGGATTGGCAAAAAAATGCGCGCGGGGGGAGGCGAGCCAAAGCCGTCCGATGTGCAACTCCTGGGCCTCACTTCTTCCCAAAAAGAGAGTGAGAATCCGCCCAGCGGCACGCAATCGCAGGTAGAGCCGAGAAGAGTTCCCCACCCGAAGGCCAGCAAGCGTTCATTGCAATTGGCGTTTGCTTATATAGCCGGATTTCTCGTTTTGTGTGCAATCGGTGTTTTCTGGTCTCACCGTTCGAGCCAAAAAGTAGATGCCGCCGCAGAGCACAATAATCGTGGGTCTCTTTTCGCCTCAAGTGGTGACATCGACAAGGCCATTCCCGAATATAAGGAGGCCATTAGATTGTCGCCGGAATATGCAGAGGCACATTACAACCTCGGCAACGCCTTCATTTCCCAGGGAGATGTGGAGTCAGCCAAGGCTCAGTACAAAATGGTTGTTACTCCCTCGACACCTAACGGATTCGAAATCTTTCTCCGGTCCGAATTTCCTGGCAAGTTCGTCAAAGACCCGCGAAGGGCGATCGTGCTCACTTTTTCCGACGGACGCCTAATTAAGATGAACATGGATCCTACGTCAATGGATGAGCTTGGCCCTCGTCTCACTGACATCTTCAAGAACCGAACGGAACGGGTTATTTGGTTAAATGAAATTCAACATCTGACATTCGCAGAATTTATGCGGGTTGTGGAGATAACGAAGAACGCCGGAATTGATAGAGCGAATCTCCTAATTGGACCTACTCCATCTGCCGTGACACAACAGACTCCTACCGTCATACCACCTGTGATTTCTGGCGGTGTATCACTGGGGGGTTCTGGCGGTGTACTTGGAGGGATAGTCGGCGGCGTACTCTCGCCCGCAGCACCCGTGAGGACTCCAAGAAACCCGGCAGACGCCAAGCGCCTCAGAGTCGCAGCTCCAGTGGAAGCGACCAAATTGATCTTCAGCCCGCGACCTGAATACCCACCGCTGGCCAAGATGGCACGCATTCAGGGCCCAGTAAGGCTGGATGCCATCATCAACAAGGACGGCACGATTCAGGATTTGAAAGTGATCAGTGGCCATCCGCTTTTGGTCAAGGCGGCGATTGACGCAGTGGGACGCTGGCGCTACCAACCGACGCTGTTGAATGGCGAATCCATGGAAGTGGCTACCGAGATCGACGTGAATTTTTCGCTTGGAGAGCAATGATTTTGTAGGATTTCCCTAACGATTGATCCATTGCTTGTATCACGGCGGCAATGCGAAGAGGTCTTCGGCCTAAAAGTTAACAGTAGATACGGAATTGACC
>Ga0335085_10008622_pt1 | contig 15536 bp, 12 predicted proteins | sample Lox_Sample_45_FD_206712 | JGI IMG/M metagenome (GOLD analysis project Ga0335085, IMG submission 206712) | Soil microbial communities from Loxahatchee National Wildlife Refuge, Florida, United States - Lox_Sample_4.5 | ecosystem: Environmental > Terrestrial > Soil > Wetlands | place: USA...
CCCCTGCACCGCCGCGAGGGAACGCCTCGCACGCGTCAGTAGACTTCATATCCCGGCGGCGGCGAACGGAAATCCGGCTTGCGGGCTATCAGCAGCAACGCTCCGATGCGCTTGAACTCGCGCAGCTCCTCGGCGTTCTTGAACCACTTCCCGCTGTACTCCTCGGGAGTCGGCGTGAGATCGGGGATACGCGCGGCCAGCACATCTTCGAAGGTGTGCGCTTTCAACAGATCGATGTATTCCTGCTCCGAACGCGCCTGCACCGGGACCTTCAGCTCACTCACCCAGCGCAGCGAGTAGGGATTGTCCTTGTAGAGATTGATCAGGATGAACAGCTCGCCTCGTGGAGCCATCACGCGAAACAGTTCGGCGAGGGCGCGATCCTGGTCGGCGTAATAGTAGAAGGACTCGACGGAGAGCACTCTGTCAAAAAAATTCTCTTCCCACGGGATGCGCTCGGCCGAGCCAACCACGAACATCACATTGTCATAGTCCGTAGAGTTGGCGCGCGCGCGGCGAATCATCTCGTCCGAAACGTCAAGGCCGATGACCTGTCCCGGCCGCTCGCCGCCTCCGACCGCCCGCGCCATGAGCCGCGTCGCCCATCCCGCGCCGCATCCGAGGTCGAGCACCCGCTGGCCCGGCTTGAGTTCCATCCGCGCCAGCGTCTGCTCGGTGATGCTGATGTGATGGTGCTCCATCTCCTCACCGCGGCCCTGCTCGGCCCATTGATTGAACTCCTGGCGCAGGCGTTCGTCCGCAGTAATGGTCTTGTTATCGGTCATCGCTTCCCCCACCCCCCATTGCGCGCCAAGCCACTCTGGCGGACGCAAAACCGGCACCTGCTGTGGAACACCGACCAAGACGACGCGCAATCAGGGCCCCGGCTCTCCTCGCGGATTTCGAAGGTCTATGCTACAGTCTCCCAAACTGATGGCTCAACCTGCTCCAAATCCAACCAACGGTCAGGAACGCTTTGGTCTCTACTGCCCCACTTGCGCCCGCGAGGTGGACGATCCGCTTACTTGCGGCGACTGCTCCGCTGTCATTTGCCGCGTCTGCGGGACGCCGCTGGAAGTGCCGGAAGACCTCGGCATCGGCTGATTCATGACGCATCCCGTCACGAGCCACAAGCAGGCGCCAGTAACGCATCGCGAACCCACGCTGGTGCGTGGCCTCTCCCTCATGGATTCGGTGATGCTGCTGGTGGGCGGCATTATCGGTTCAGGCATTTTCCTGACCGCTGCGCCGATTGCCTCGGCCGTTCACAAGCCGTGGTTCTTCCTTGGCATCTGGCTGGTGGGTGGCGTCATCACCCTGCTGGCCTGCTTCGCTTTTGCCGAAATGGGGGCGATGTTTCCTGAGGCAGGGGGGCAATACGTTTTTCTTCGCGAAGCCTATGGCGAGTTTCCCGCGTTTCTCTACGGCTGGATGATCTTCACCGTCGGGCAGAGCGGTACCATCGCAGCGCTGGCCGTGGGATTCGCCGACTACTTCGGCGCGCTGTTTCCCTTAGCTGCGGCGCATATGCCGATTGCCACTGTTCTCCGATGGACTCTGACGCGGGGGGACATCGTCGCTATTTGCGCGATCATCTTGCTCACCACGATTAACGTGCTGGGGCTGAGGCGCGGCTCGACACTCATCAACGTCGCAACCTGGGCGAAATTCGCCGCCATCGGGGCCTTCATCCTGTTGGGGCTTGCGATCGGCCACGGACACTGGTCCAACTACGCCATCACCATACCACCCGATCAGCCGGTCACCATTGCCCAGGTGATTTCCGGCTTCGGCGTCGCCCTCATCGGCGTGTTCTGGGCCTTCGATGGCTGGGTGTACATCACCTGGGTGGCAGGCGAAATCAAAGATCCGCAAAAAGTGCTGCCACGCTCCATGGTGCTGGGCGTGCTGCTGGTCGGCGTCATCTACCTGGCGGTGAATGCGGTGTATCTTTACGCGCTGCCCATCACGCGGGTCGCGCAGGAAGAAACCGTCGCTCACGCAGCGGCAGTAACTCTGTTCTCCGCCAACGCTGCGCGCTGGCTCAGCGGCGTCATCGCGCTGTCCTGCTTCGGCGCCATGTCCTGCGCCATCCTCAGCAGTGCGCGAGTCTCGTTCGCCATGGCACGCGACGGAGCGTTCTTTCACGCCATGGGCCGCGTCCATCCCCGTTATCGCACGCCGGCGTTCAGCCTGATCGCGCTCAGTTCGTGGGCTGTCGTGCTGGCCCTCAGCGGCAGCTTCGACCAGCTTTACACCTATGTGATGTTCATGATGGTGCTGTCCTACGTGGCGGCGGTAGCCGGCCTGTTTGTCCTGCGGCGTAAGCGCCCGGATATCCCTCGTCCGTACCGCTGCACCGGCTATCCATACTTGCCGGCGCTCTACGTTTTCATGGCGGGAGCGTGGGCGCTGAATTCCGTTGTCACGCGGCCGAAGGAAACCCTGATCGGCATCGCCATCGTTTTCCTTGGAGCCCCCTTCTATCTTTTCTGGCGTTGGCAGTTGAAGCGACATCCACAGGAGCTTCGTGATTTCGACTAGCTGGACAGCAACTCCTCTGACTTCCACGAGTTTGAAAGCATTTCCGGCAGCGGAGTTTGTCAGCTTGCCCTTCGGCAGTGCAAACTCAGATGAGAGAATGCGACGGAAAGGAAGCGATGAATAGCAGACTTGGACTCCTGTTCGTGGCAGGAATCATCTTGTGGATCGCCGGCTGCAGTTCCAGCAACAACTCGTCCACGGTCACGGGCATAACCGCCGGCTGTGCGCCAGACATCATACAATCCAGCCAGATGATCCAGTGCACGGCAACCCTGACCGGTACCGGGATGTTCGAGACTACGGTCACCTGGATGGCAAACGCCGGCTCCATTAGTTCCGCCGGGGTTTTCACCGCGCCCGTCGTCTCAGTTCCAACGCTGGTAAGCATCTCTGCGACATCCGTGCAGAATACGTCCCAGAAGAGCACGATTACCGTCACAGTAAATCCGGTAAACCTTCTGCCCGTCACCGTCGATGCAGGTCCGCAGCCGCAAACTTTTGCCGCCGTGAATGAGGCCTTCGCCAGCGTGACCGTGTGCGTGCCCAGCACCGACACCTGCCAGACCATCGACCATGTCCTGGTGGACACCGGCTCCTCCGGGCTGCGCCTGTTGTCGTCGGTGCTGACCCTTGCGCTTCCTTCGCAAATTGACTCCAGCGGCAATCCGCTGGACGAATGCACGGTATTTCTGGATAGCTACGTTTGGGGCCCGGTTGCGTTGGCTGACGTTTCCATCACAGGCGAGAAGGCGGCTTCGGTTCCAATCCAGGTGATGATTCCCGACAGCGGATCTCCACCCGTCCCAGCCAGTTGTTCCAGCCAGAGTATGGGAACGAATGCGGGAAACAGCGTGAGCGCTCTGGGCGCGAATGGAATCCTCGGAGTCGGCTTGTTCCAGCAGGACTGCGGTACCAACTGCGCTACCGGCAACGGTAGCGCTCCGCCGGTGTATTACGACTGTCCTGCTTCGGGCTGCAACCCGACATATGTCCCCGTGGCCCAGCAGGTGCCGAACCTGGTGACGAAGTTCTCGCTCGACAACAACGGCGTGATGATTTCTCTGCCCTCGGTGCCGACTGGCGGCCTTTCGTCGGTGAATGGCACGTTGATCTTCGGCATCGGAACGCAGTCGAACAACGCGCTGCAAAGCGCCACGGTTTACACAGTTCCCGACAGCGGTCCCAATGCCGGAGATATCACCACCACCTTCAACGGCGTGAGCTACCCCTCCAGCTTCATTGACAGCGGCTCGAATGGCATCTTCTTTCTCGACAGCGCCACGACTGGTATAGCGACCTGTAACATCCAAGGATCGACGTGGTATTGCCCGGCGACCTCTCCCACGGGCCTCACCGCGACCAACCAGGGGACGAACGGAAATCAGGGTGTGGTCAATTTCAGTATCGAAGACGCCACTCGGCTGCTCAATTCAGGTAACACAGCATTCAGCACGCTGAGCGCGCCCCTGCCTGGTTCTTTCGATTGGGGACTGGCCTTCTTCTATGGCAGGAACGTGACCACGGCGATCGAGAACATGAGCACTCCCGCGGGGCCGGGGCCGTTCGTGGCGTATTGAGTTTGAGTTAGGGGGAGTCCGCGAAGACGGATCGGGAGCGGAGTTCTCAGTGCTTCTTCGTTGCCCGTGCCTTCTCGATGATTTGGTCGATTTGGTGGGACGTAAGGCGGTCCGTGCCTTTACGCTTGGATTCGTCACCAACGATCGTGAGGATTCTGGGCTCCGCAGGCAGACGCGAACGTAGCTTTGAGGCTTGTACGCGAGCCCGCCTAACAGGAGATCTCGCATTGTTGGACTTTAAGTCCTCGAACATTTTTTCCGCTCAATCCACGGCGCAAGCGCCCTTAGGCGCGAAAGAGCTTAGCCCAGAGATTCAGCGCTGGGTGCGCCCAAGTAGAGCCCGAGTGCCGTAGGCACGGCAGAGCAAACGCATGTCGCGAGTTCTTGTACCGTCCCTACGGGACTCAAAATCTCAAACAACACCTACCCAGCGCTGAAAGCCTGCCCTGAGCTTGTCGAAGGGCGCTGGGCTAAGATCTTCCGTCCCGCAAAGCGGGACTGGATCTCGCGCTGGCGGAGTGGTTCCTCTCCCTCGAGTTCTCGCTTGGGGTAAGCTCGCGCTTTCTCACCGTGCCGCTTCTTGGCAGAGGCGCTACTTCACCGCCACGTTCACCAATCGGCCCTTCACCACCAACACTTTGACGATTTCTTTCCCGTTGATGGAAGACTTGATCTTCTCATCGGCGAGCGCAAGCTCGCGCACCTGATCTTCCTCGGCGTCGGCCGGAATTGTGATGCGGCTGCGGACCTTCCCGTTCACCTGGATAGCGATTTCGATCTCTTCTTCCTTGGCCAGTGCGGGATCGTACTGCGGCCACCGAGCACGCAGGAGCTCTGCGGTTTCGCCCAGCATCTCCCACAACTCGTGCGCAAGATACGGTGCGAAGGGCGCCAGCATCAGCACGAGATCGCGCTGCACATCGGCCAGTAGCCACGCCGGAGCGGCGGGTGCCCCACCCAAGCCGCCTTTGCTTGGGTGGGAATTTTCACCGCGCTGCACAATATCTTCGTACGCGTACAGCTCGTTCACCAACTCCATGATGGCGGCAATGGAAGTGTTGAAGTGCCAGCGTCCGCCGAAGTCGTCGGTCACACGGCGAATCGTCTGGTGCAACTTGCGCTGCATCTGCCGTGCTGCCGGCGAGAGCTGCGCAGAGCTGTCGTCACTGGAAGAAAAAGCAGGCCCCTCGACTCCTCGGCCAAGCACTGCGCGCGCGGCCTGGTCGCTCGGGTTGACACCAGCTTTGGCGTTGCGCGCCACAAAGCGATACACGCGCGACAAGAACCGGCTGATACCCTCGACGCCCAGGTCCTGCCAGTCGAGATCGCGATCAGGCGGCGAGGCGAACAGCGTGTACATGCGCGTCGCGTCGGCGCCGTAATGCGCCACCATGTCGTCGGGCGAGACCACGTTGCCCAGGCTCTTCGACATCTTGGCGCCGCCCTTGATGACCATGCCCTGCGTGAACAGCCTGTCCACTGGCTCGTCATTCTTCACCAGGCCCATGTCGCGCATCACCTTCGTCCAGAAACGCGAGTAGATGAGGTGCAAAATCGCGTGCTCGACCCCGCCAATATACTGGTCGATGTCAAACCAGTAGGCGATGGTATCGGTGTCGAGCGGCTTGGTGTCGAGTTTCGAGCTGGTGTAGCGGTAGAAGTACCAGGACGAATCAACAAACGTGTCCATGGTGTCGGTCTCGCGGCGCGCCGGCCCGCCACACTTCGGACAGCTTACGTTGACAAACTCCGGCACTCGGCTGAGCGGCGAACCGCCAGCCAGCGTGATCTCAACGTTGTCCGGCAGCAGCACAGGCAGGTCTTTCTCCGGCACCGGCACAATGCCGCACTTCGAGCAGTAGATGATGGGGATGGGCGTGCCCCAGTAGCGCTGGCGGCTGATTCCCCAATCCTTCAAGCGATACGTTATGGTTGCCTTGCCAAAACCATGTTCTTCTGCATACTTCGACATTGCCTCAATGGCTTCCTGGCAGGACAGTCCACTGAATTCGCCGGAGTTTATCACCAAGCTGTTGCTGTCGGTAAACGGCAACACGGGCTCGCTGGGCGAGCCATCCGGCGCGTCCCCTTCGCGGCGCGGCATGATGACGACGCGAATGTCCAGTCCGTACTTCTTCGCGAACTCGTAGTCGCGCTCGTCGTGCGCCGGCACCGACATGATGGCGCCGGTGCCATAGTCGAGCAACACATAGTTCGCCACCCAGATGGGCACCTGCTCTTTGTTGAACGGATTAATGGCGTAGCGTTCGGTGAAGACACCGTGCTTTTCGATGGCGCCAATATCGCCGGCTTCTTTCGCCTTGCGCTGCTCGGTCATAAGTTCCTCGACCTGAGTGCGCAAGTGAGGATGGCTGGCGGCTAAGTCCGCCACCATGGGATGTTCCGGCGCAAGTTGCAGCGAGGTCGCGCCGAAAATCGTATCCACACGCGTGGTGAAGACCGTGATTTTCTCGCCCGCCGGACCGGCTGGCCCGTCGAGCTTGAAGTCCACCCGCGTGCCTTCGCTGCGGCCGATCCAGTTGCGCTGCATGGTGCGGACTTTCTCCGGCCAATGCGGCAGCTTGTCTAATCCTTGCAGCAACTCCTCGGCGTAGTCGGTGATCCGCAAGAACCACTGCTCCAGCTCGCGCTGCTCGACCAGCGTGGTCTCGTGGCGCCAGCAACAACCGTTGGGCAACACCTGCTCGTTGGCCAGCACGGTAGCGCACTGCGGACACCAGTTCACCTTGCTCTTCTTGCGATAGGCCAGCCCGCGCTCCAGAAACTTGAGGAAGAACCATTGGTTCCAGCGGTAGTACTCCGGCAGGCACGTGGTGACCTCGGTAGACCAGTCGTAAGCGAAGCCGAGGCGCTTCATCTGCGCCTTCATCTTGGCGATGTTGCCCAGCGTCCACTCGCGCGGCGGCCTCTGGTTCTGGATCGCCGCATTCTCCGCGGGCAACCCGAATGAGTCCCAGCCCATGGGATGAAGCACGTTGTAACCCTGCATCCACATGTAGCGCGCCAGGGCGTCACCGATGGAGTAATTGCGCACATGCCCCATGTGCAGCGCACCCGAGGGATACGGCAGCATCTCCAGCACGTAATACTTCTTGCGGGAGGTGTGGAAGTCCTCCGCACGGTAGAGATTCGGGTTCTGCGCCCAGCGGTCAAACCACTTCTGCTCGATCGCCTGTGGATCGTAGCGCTCGGGACGGGCGACGATATCGGATTCCGGCTCCGCCTTCGGCGGTTGAGTTTTCGACTCGGCCATAATGTTCGTTCGATGACCTTGGGATAAACTTCGATTTTACAACGGGGAAGAAGGCCGAAAGCCATTCACCACAGAGACACGGTGGCCACAGAGAAGCGTTATATCCCAGAAAAACCTCCGTGTGCTCGGTGCCTCTGTGGTGAAAGACACATACGAGAACTCTTGAATCAGAGAGGCAGCCCATGACTTACTTGCTATGCCGCAATCGCGTAGAAGAATTCGCGAAGTGGAAAGAGGTTTTCGCTTCCCATGCCCAGGCCCACCGCGATGCCGATCTGCATCTGGTCAAGATCTGGAGCGCTCTCGACGACCCCAACAACGTTTTCTTCCTGTTCGAAGTTGGAAGCCTGGAGAAAGCCAAGACCTTCATCAGCAATCCTGAAGCCGCTAAGGCTGGGCAGTATTCCGGCGTAATCGACGGCGAGTACCACTTCGTGGAAGACGCCGGACGCTATTAGCTCCAGATGCCCCGGAATCCTGGCGATGACAAATCCCATCGAGTGGCTGCATCATAGGTTTGCAGGTACACGCGTCCCTTGGAGGACACGTGTCAGTGCGATTACGGCATGACAGTTCGCAAACCACCCAAGGCCGCCAGGTCTATGCCTCAGCGGCAGTTCCGCGCCATCAATAAGGCAATCTCAGACCCCCAGCGCTACCAGATCCTGCAATTCATTGCAGGAAAAACAAGGTGCACGTGTGCCGACCTTCGTGAGCGCTGCCCCATCACGGCCGCGACCCTGTCGCACCACCTCAAGGAGTTGGAATCCGCCGGGCTCATCACCATCGCCCGCAGGGGTAAGTTTGCCCATCCGTCCTTCCGGCGCGAGGTGTGGAAAACTTATCTCGCCCAGCTCTCAGAACTGTGAAACTTTCCTCGCGCCCGCACATCAATTAGACAATCATCGAATTGATGAGCGTCGAAATGACCGTGAAAGAGGAGAACAAACGTGGGTAAATTAACGGGTAAGACTGCTGTCATTACGGGCGCCTCGAAGGGCATCGGCGCTGGTATCGCGCTGGAATTCGCCAAAGAAGGGGCCAATGTGGTCGTGAATTATGCACGCGGCAAGGACGACGCCGAACGAGTGGCCGCGAACATCAAGACCGCCGGCGGAAAGGCGGTCATCGTCCAGGCTGACGTCTCGAAGAAGGCCGGTGTGGACAAACTGTTCCAGGAGAGCAGGAAAGCCTTCGGAACTCTCGACATCCTGGTTAACAACGCAGGCGTGTACGAGTTCGCACCTTTGGAACAGATCACCGAAGATAGCTACCGCCGCCAATTCGACCTCAATGTTCTGGGAACCTTGCTGAGCACGCAGGCGGCCGTTCAGTCCATGAACGGTGGCGGCTCCATCATTAACCTGAGCTCCGTCGCTTCGCTCACTCCGCCACCCACTGGTTCCGTCTATAGCGCTACCAAAGGCGCCATCGATGTCATCACGCGGTCGCTGGCGCAGGAACTCGGCCCACGCAAGATTCGGGTGAACTCCCTGGCCCCGGGACTGGTGGAGACGGAAGGCACAAAGGCCGCGGGCACCTCGGAAGGCGAGTTCAGGAACCTGGCGGTCTCGCGCACTCCTCTCGGACGCGTCGGCGCGCCGCAGGACATTGCCAAGGTGGCAGTCTTTCTGGCCTCCGATGACTCGGCTTGGATCACTGGAGAGGTGCTCCCGGTAGGCGGCGGAGCGAGGTTGTAAGCATTCTCGGTCGGAAAGAGGGGCTGGCCACCCGGCCCCTTTTGGTGTTGCGATCGGCTTGCTGACATCGTGCTTGAAAGGGGCGCGGCTTCAGCCGCGGCGTTCCGCAGTATCAAATCCTGGCGAACTCGCGGCATCGTCGGCGCACCTGAAGGTGCGTCCCTTCAAGGCAGAATGTCAACATGCCCAAGAAGCTCTTACTTCCTCACCAGCCTTTTCAGCGCCTTCACATTCGTCAGATCGTCGAGCGGCTCGTCAATCGGCGTCTCGGCGATGAAGGCAGCATGCGCCAAGCGAGGGTCATTCAACAGGCGGCGAAAGGGCTTCAGCCCGATACTTCCCTTTCCGATGTGCTGATGGCGGTCAAGCTTCGACCCACGCGGAGCCTTGGCATCGTTGCAGTGCCAGACATAAACATTCTTCAGACCGACCATGCGGTCGAGTTGGTCGAGTGTGTCGGTGAAGCCTTCCTCGCTCACGATGTCGTACCCGGCAACGTGCGTGTGGCAGGTGTCGATGCAGGCGCCCGCGGGAACGAATCCGCCCAGCAAGTACAACAGCTCCGCGACCTGCTCGAAGTTGCCGCCCAGGGAAAACTCCGACCCGGCTGTGTTCTCGATGAGGATGCGCAGCCGCGGGTGCCCCATCCAACCCTCCTTTGGTTGGGTGGGAGGGCTTAGATCGAGTCCGTCGACAGCCTGTTCAATAGCGAGCGCGGCCCGCTGCAGCCCCTCCTCGCGGCTGCTGCCGCGAAACGAGCCGGGATGCAGCACCAGGAACTCGGCGCCCAGCGCCAGCGCGCGCTCTACCTCGCCGCGAAAGGCGGCAATCGACTTGCGATGAAACTCCGGATTGCCGCCCGCCAGGTTGACCAGGTAGTTGGCATGGATGACCAGCGGCGTAAGGTCGTAGCGCTTCCGTAGTCGCGCCATCTCCTCGCACTGCGAACGCGCCAGTTCGTACGGCGCCCACTGCCGCGGACTGGTGGAGAAAACCTGAAACGCGTTACAGCCCAGCCGATAGGCGCGCTCGGCGGCCAGCGCAGGTCCGCCTGCGGTTGAAGTATGCATCCCGATGCGCCGCGACGTCTGCCGTGGGGGACGCTTCGGCGCCGGCAGCAACTTCAGGATGTCCTTCTCAAACCCTGGGGACATGGACTGTGATTCTAGAGCCTATCTCATAAATCGGCTGGGTCTTGTATCAGGGCACGACCTGGTCGTGCCGAAAGCACCCTCTCCGATCCAGCATGGCGGTGAAAAGAAAAATTCCAGCTTATAATTCGGCCCATGGATTCGCCCGCCCAGCCATCGCCGGAGCAAATCCTTCGTATCCACTGCGTCAAAGTCTTCGTTCGCGATCAAGAACAGAGCCTGCGATTTTACCTGGACAGACTGGGCTTCCGCCTGGTCGCAGATACTCTTCTTCAGTCCGGCGAACGCTGGCTGGCCGTCGCTCCGCCAGATGGGGACACGGTCCTCGCCCTGGTTGCTCCTGAGCCCGACTCCAAGCTGTGCGAGCTTATTGGCCGTGCCACCGATGTCGTCTTCGTGACGGACGATGTCCCTGCCCGCGTCCGGGAATGGACGCGTCGCGGAGTGAAGATGACGACCCCAAAACTGAGACGCGTCAAGTCAGCGATGGGGTCGCCCCTTCGACCCGGTGGCGAGGCGCCGGTGTGGGGTGGGGTGTTCAGCCATTTCAAGGACCTCGACGGCAACTCGTTTTCCCTGGTGAGCTTCGACGAAGTGACCCATGCCATGGAGGCCGAGCGGCGTGCCGCGGCGGAGCGAGCGGAGGCCGAGCGGCGCGCTGCCCAGGAGCTCGAGATTGCAAAGCAAGTGCAGGCTCGACTCTTTCCGCAGGATCTGCCGTCTGTCAACACGCTGGATTATGCGGGAACATGCCAGCAGGCTCGCCAGGTCGGGGGTGATTATTACGATTTTCTTGCCGCCGGTCGCGAGCGTCTCTGTCTCGTAATCGGCGATGTTGCCGGCAAGGGAATCGCCGCTGCGCTGCTTATGGCGAATCTTCAGGCGAACCTTCGCAGCCAGTGCGCAATCGCTCTCGACGACCTCGCCCGGCTCATGCAATCCGTCAATCGGCTGTTCTGCGAAAACACGCCCGATAATGCCTACGCAACCTTCTTCTTCTCGGAATACAACGATCTGACTGGCCGCTTGCGCTATGCCAACTGCGGACATCTGCCGGCGCTTCTGGTTCGCGCCAATGACAACGTGGAGCGCCTGGAATCCACGGCCACCGTAATCGGACGTTTTCCCCAATGGGAATGCTCAATCGGTGAGACAAGTCTCTTCGCAGGAGACACTCTGGCGCTCTATACCGACGGAGTAACCGAAGCAGAAAATCCGGACGGCGAAGAATTCGGTGAGCAACGATTGCTGGATTGTCTTCGGCTTCATCGCGACCTTGCGTCCCACCTGCTGGTTTCGACCGTTATCGATGCAGTAGGCCGCCATAGTCCGCGCGAACAGCAGGACGACATCACGCTCATCGTCGCCAAATGCTGTTCCGACAAGAGCCCAGATCAAATGGGATTGCCATACGATTCAGTTGGGTGAATGGAAATAGCAGTGCCCCGTCCGAGCCGAGTTTGCTTGGGTGGCATGGTTCGCTGATCTCGACCCGCAGTGGCATGCCCATTCGCCCCCGCCGCCGTCTCGCCCAGTTGGACTCGCGCCAGAACCCCGGCGCGTGTAGCAACAATCCAAGAACTCCAACTCCCGCTTGCATTCCCCGCTTGAATGACTTCCGCGATACACTAGGGTGCATTACCCAGGGGTCTTCGCATGCTTATTGTGATGAAGGCGCACGCCACCGAAGAGCAGGTGCGCAGCGTCTGTCAGAAGGTCGAGTCGCTGGGCCTTCGCGCCCACTCGATTCCCGGAACACAACGCACCGCCATCGGTATCACGGGCAACGAGATGGAGCTCGATCCGGGCACGTTCGACGAGATGTCCGGAGTGCAGGAAGTTATCCGGGTCAGCAAGCCGTACAAGCTGGTCAGCCGGGATGTGAAGGAAGAAGACACTGTCATCAGCTTCCCGGGTACCGACGCCAGCTTTGGCGGTGACGAAGTGGCGGTCATCGCTGGGCCGTGCGCCGTCGAGTCACGCGACCAGGCGCTGGCAACCGCCGAGCGTGTTGCCCGGGCTGGAGCGAAGTTCTTCCGGGGAGGCGCCTACAAGCCACGGACTTCCCCCTATTCGTTTCAGGGTCTGGCGGAAGACGGTCTGAAGATTCTAGCCGAGGTGCGCGACCGTTTCGGGCTGCTCATCGTTACCGAAGCTATCGACAACGAATCGCTGGACCTGGTGGAGAAATATGCCGACGTCGTCCAGATTGGCGCCCGCAACATGCAAAACTTCTCGCTCTTGAAGCGCGCCGGAAAGGTGCGCAAGCCGGTGCTGCTCAAGCGCGGGATGTCAGCCACGGTGGAAGAGTTTCTGATGGCCGCCGAATACATCATGAGCGAGGGCAACTACAACGTAATTCTGTGTGAACGCGGCGTGCGCACTTTCGCCGACCACACCCGCAACACCCTCGACCTCAGCGTTGTGCCGGCGGTGCAGCGGCTGAGCCATCTGCCCATCATCGTCGATCCCAGCCATGGAACCGGCAAACGCAACAAGGTGACGCCGCTCTCGCGCGCTGCGGTGGCGGTGGGAGCCGATGGCCTCATCATCGAAGTCCATCCCGATCCCGACCGCGCACTCAGTGATGGCAAGCAGTCGCTGTTTCCCGAGCAATTTGATGACCTCATGGGCGAGGTGCGACAGATTGCGAGAGTCCTGGGACGATTCATCGCTGATCCCGTGGCTGACCCGGGGGTGCGCCGTGCCACCCCGGTGCTCGCCAGTGCCGGATCGGTCGCCGCCCGCTGATGCGCAAAGGAAACCGCTGGAGCTTTGCCTCACTGTTGTTTTTGCTTGCCCTGGGCGGCACAGCATGTCATCAGCAAACGACGGTCGGTCCCGGCTATCACGAATACGCATACGTCACCAACGGTAAGAGCAACTCGGTCAGCGTCCTTGATCTTCTACAGCTCAAGAATGTGAAGACACTCGCTGTCGCCGCCGGCCCGACCGGCATCGCTGCCAATCCGCAGCGCAACGAAATCTACGTCGCCAACTCCGGATCCAGCAATATCAGCATCATTGACGCCGAGCACAACGAAGTGGTCGCGACGGTCGGCGTGCATAACGCGCCGTACTATGTTTCCGTTTCTGCTGACGGCCAGCGAGCCTACGTGGCCAACTCGGGTTCGGCGAACGTTTCCGTGCTCGATCTCGCCAAGCGGGCGGTGGTTGCTACGATTCGCGTGGGCGGGGCTCCCGGCCTGGCAAAAGTCTCGCCTGACGGGAAACTCGTAGTGGTCAGCAATCGCACCGACAACACCGTGTCGATTATTGATGCCGGCAAACTTGCCGTCCGCAACACCGTGGCGGTCTGTCAGCAGCCGCAGGACATCGTTATCCTCCCCGATTCCAGCAAAGCGTTCGTGGCCTGCCCGGGATCGAACCAGCTTGCGGCCATTGAACTCAAGTCTGACCGGCTGCTGGCAATTCTTGATGTGGGCAGGCTGCCGATTCAGCTTGCGCTGAAGCCTGATGGCGGCGAGTTGTTTGTCGCCAACTTCGACAGCAATAGCTTTTCCATCGTGGAGACGAACACCAACGAGGTTGGCGGCAGCTACTTGATCGGCAACAGCCCTGCGCGTGGCATCGTTACTTCCGACAACAGCCTGCTGTACGTCAGCAACTACGGATCGGACAACATCAGCGTCTATGCCATCGACGAAGGCCGCGTGATCGGGGCCGTCCAGGTGGGCAGCCATCCCGATGCGCTGGCCCTCACGCCGGACGAAGGGCATCTGCTGGTGGTTGATTCGCGCTCGGGAGATGTTGCCGTGGTGCGCACCGCCAAGACGCGCGACAATTCGAAGATCAGCGCCGATCGCGCTCTGGTGACACTGATCCCGGTCGGCAGCCAGCCGAACGACATTGTGGTTAAGTCGTTCCAGATGGGCGCCAAGTAGCCGCGCTTGCCGGGCGTCTGAGTCCGGCGCGGCTATCCCGAGCGCCGCGAGGGATCTGAAAACAGCATGTTGATCCGCGAACACGTCCCGCTGGCTCCGCTCACGACGCTGGGCGTTGGGGGACCGGCGCGCTACTTCGCGGAGGGACGCACCGAAGCTGAGGTTGGCGAAGCGCTTGAGTTCGCGCGCCTGCGAGGACTGCCGCTGTTCATCCTGGGCGGCGGCAGCAACATCGTCGTTGCCGACGCAGGCTTCTGCGGGCTGGTGCTCAAAGTTGGCATCGTGAATCTGTCACACTTCACGGCCGCTCACGGGAGAGTGACCTTCTACGCCGGAGCGGGCTTGGATTGGGACACTCTGGTGGCGCGGACGGTTGAAGCGAACTGCGCCGGGCTGGAGTGCCTCAGCGGAATTCCCGGCACCGTGGGCGCCACGCCGGTGCAGAACGTCGGGGCTTATGGTCAGGAGGTTTCCGAAACGATTCCTGAAGTTCGGGTCCTCGATTTGCGCGCACTGGAAGTAAGAACGCTATCAACAGCAGATTGCGGCTTTGCTTATCGCTCCAGCATCTTCAACACGGCCGAGCGTGATCGCTACATCATCTTGCAAGTTTCCTTTGCGCTGCGCGAGGGCGCAAAGCCGCGGATCCACTACGCCGACCTGCAGAAGTTCTTCGCTGGGCGCAGCCAGCCACCGTCGCTGAGCGAGGTGCGCGCGGCGGTGCGCGAGATCCGTCACCGCAAGGCCATGCTCATCGTGCCCGGCGACGACGATGCCCGCAGTGCCGGCTCGTTCTTCAAAAATCCGGTGGTGCCCGAGGCATTCTTCCAGGAGCTTGCGGCACGGCTGGCGTCGCGCGACCTGCATCTGCCGAACTATCCGGCAGGCGAAGGTCGGCGCAGACTGCCTGCTGCCTGGCTGGTGGAGCACGCCGGATTCACTAAGGGTTACGTGAAGGGCGCGGCCGGCATCTCGCGTAAGCATGCGCTGGCTATCATCAACCGCGGCGGCGCCACCGCCACCGAGATCATCGCGCTGAAGAACGAGATCCAGGCGCGAGTGTGCGATGAGTTTGGCGTGCAGTTGGATCCCGAACCGGTGTTTGTGGGATTCGGCAACGGAGTACGGTGAAGGCGTTATCCCATATCGAAGGACACCGATTAAAGTAGCATTTTAGTGCTAATAAATTGCTGATAATTTATGGCTTTAAGATGCTATCTTATAAAACCACTAATTTGCTATTCAGAGCGGCTCGTAGAATGCCGCTAGAATCGCTCAGGATGCCCCAGGATCGACGATCGCACCTTCGGATGACCCAAACTACATCCGGACGCCTAAAGGCCAGCAGGATCGAAGCCAGACGCAAAGACGCTGATTCGGATTTC
>Ga0335085_10008623_pt1 | contig 15536 bp, 20 predicted proteins | sample Lox_Sample_45_FD_206712 | JGI IMG/M metagenome (GOLD analysis project Ga0335085, IMG submission 206712) | Soil microbial communities from Loxahatchee National Wildlife Refuge, Florida, United States - Lox_Sample_4.5 | ecosystem: Environmental > Terrestrial > Soil > Wetlands | place: USA...
GTGGACAAGGCAGTGCGCAAGCTTGTCGCGGTTGCGGTTAAGGCGCACCGCGTCGACCCCAAGCTGCATCGTGTTCTCGCCGAGCAGATTCCCCGCGTGGGAAAGCTAGAGAGTTCGGAACCCTTCAATTCTGAGAACTACGCCTTGTTCCGCACCTATCTGCAATCCCACCGGGATGAACTGGCTGTCGATGACCTGGAGCTCGCATCCTTCGTATGCGTGACCGCCATCGAGGCGTTGACGCACAACGCGGTGCTGCACAATTCGAAGATGCTGTCGGACGAAAGGATGGAAGCGCTCATCGATGAGGGCGCGCGCCTCGTGATCGGATATCTGAAGGGATGATGGACTAATCGCGCAAACTTGGATGCACGGGCGTTCAGCCCCGGCGCTGCCTTTGTCTTTGCGGAAGGCGAGATTCCCGGCTTGGGGGAATGGCTGATGCATTCTGGAACTTACCGGAGTCGCCTGACCTCTCTCAGGTGACGAGGCGACGATTGCCGCACAAAGACACGTGTGGCGCGTACTCACGCGAGGATCAGCGGCCACGCCTACGCCCCGGTGCTTGCAGCTACTGCCTATCAGCTTCTGTCACAGAGCCGCCGTCTCACTCGTCTTAAGGCATATGAAGACCTTCGAATGCCCATCAAGCCCGGAGAGCCTCTCCGCTTCCTTTGAGCGCCATCGAGCGCGTCTCTTCGCGCTTGCTTACCGAATGCTCGGCTCCCGAGCTGATGCCGAGGATGTGCTCCAGGATGCGTATGTCCGGTGGCATCAGGCGGAGGGGTGGACCGCCGCCTCGGTGGAGGCTTGGCTCGTAACGGTCGTCACTCGCCTGTGCATAGATCGGCTGCGGGCCGCGCGAAGCGAACGCGAGGTTTACGTCGGACCGTGGCTTCCCGAGCCGCTCCTAGAGACCGCTAGCGGTGCCGAAGCACAAGCCGAGCTCGCCTCGAGCCTCTCGACGGCCTTTCTCCTCCTGATGGAGCGGCTGGCGGCCGAGGAGCGTGCCGCGTTCTTGCTGCACGATGTCTTCGAGACGGATTACAGCGAGATCTCCTGCATTCTCACCAAAAGCGCGACTGCTTGCCGTCAACTGGTCAGTCGAGCGCGCAAGCGTCTTCGCGACGGTCGGCCACGGATCGATGTGAATCCCGAAGCGGTGAGGAGCCTGCTCGACCGCTTCGTTCACGCCGTACACGAGCAGGACCGCGGCGCCCTGCTCGAGCTTTTCGCGCGCGAGGCCGCCTGGACGTCGGACGGCGGGGGCAAAGCCAGAGCCGCCCGCAAAGTGATCCAAGGGCGCGAGCGCATCGCGAGGTTCGTGCTGGGCGTGCTCGCGCGACCCCGGCACCGGCTCGAATTCCTTCCCGCGATCATCAATGGCGAGCCGGGTCTTGTCCTGAGGCGGGACGGTGAGGGCTTCGCAGCGCTCTCGGTATCCACCGACGGTGTGCAAATCGGGGACGTATTCGTCGTCTTGAACCCGGACAAGCTTCGCTTGGCGTTCGAATCGAAGTCCCTCTCCGTTGTCACAGGAGACACGCGTCGGACGTCTTGACGCATGAACCAACCTGCCTCAGGAGGCACCATGGAACCGAGACTCGCCATTCGACACCTCATCTCCAAGCCGCTGATGCTGATGCAGGACGTCGAAGCAGAGATTGCCCAGTCTTCCCTCGAGCCGGCGCTTCTTCATCTGGTGATGATGCGCGCCTCGCAGATCAACGGGTGCGCCTATTGTCTCGACATGCACAGCAAGGATGCCCGCGCCGAGGGCGAATCGGAGCACCGGCTTTACGCCCTCGATGCCTGGGATGAGACGCCCTTCTTTACCGATCGCGAGCGCGCAGCGCTCCTGTGGACGGACGCGGTGACCCGGGTAAGTGAGAATCACGTGCCGGATTCGGTGTACGAGGCGGTGCGCGGTGCATTCACCGACCAGGAGCTCGCTTACCTGACGCTTGCCGTCGCTACGATCAATGCCTGGAACCGGCTCAACGTTGCCTTGCGCACCGTGCCCGGAGACTATCGGCCCGGCATGTTCCGCCGACTTCGCGAAGCCAAGCCGCAGCAAGGCGCCCGCGCGGCGGCGGCCTCGCCAAGCTGAGGCGATGCTCCCCAGGGCCTGCGCCGAAAGGAATCGAACATGTCAGCGGCAACCGATACCGATGTGTTGATTGTCGGCGCAGGCCCGGTAGGTCTGTTCCTCGCGAACGAATGCGCACGACGGGGCGTGCGCTGGCGCTTGATCGAAACGCGCGCCTCGCAATCCGAGCACTCCAAGGCACTAGCGATCTTTCCGCGAACGCTCGAGATCTTCGACATGGCGGGAATCGCGGACCGCTTCCTTGGAGCAGCCAACCGGGTCACCGCAGTCGCCGTCGAAACCCACAGACACCGTCTGGCCACGATGCGGTTCGAGCCACGAGAAACCCCCTATCCGTTCGTGGCCATGGTGCCGCAGGACCTCACGGAGAAGCTGCTTTGCGAGGCGCTGCGCGCACGTGCCGGCCACGTCGATTATCGAACGACCTTCGTTTCAACGGAGCCCCACGATGACTGCGTGGTCGTCACGATGGACCGCGCGGGTTCCGCGGAAACCCTCCGGGCATCCTTTGTGGTCGGATGCGACGGTGCGCACAGTTCGGTGCGACATGCGCTCGGTGTCGGATTCGACGGAGCGGAGTACGCGGACTTGTTCCTTCTCGCCGATGTCGCAACGAATGACGCGCTCCCTGCGGACGAGATGCAGCTCTGCCCGAGCGAATCCGGCCCCGTTGCGATCTTCCCGATGAGCGCCACGCGGCGGCGGATCGTCGCCACCGTCGATGGAGCGATTGGGGAGCGTCCGACCCTCGAGCTCGTGCAGCGTGTCGTCTCGGAGCGCGGCCCGGCGGGACTTGAAGTACGTGCGCTGCACTGGAGCAGCTATTTTCGGGTGCATCACCGGCACGCACGAACCTTGCGCATCGGACGCGTCTTCCTCGCGGGCGATGCCGCTCATATCCACAGCCCCTTCGGCGGCCAGGGGATGAACACCGGCCTTCACGATGTGTGGAATCTGGCCTGGAAGCTCGACCTGTCCTTGCGCGGGCGCGCAAATGCAGCGCTTCTCGACAGCTACACTGCCGAGCGCCTGCCGGTCATCAAGAGCGTCATCGCGATGACCGATCGTCTCACCAGGATCATGGGCACACCAAGCAAGCTTGCGCAGGCGTTGCGCAACGTGGTGATCCCGATGGTTTCGCGGATCGCGCCCTTTCAGCACGCATTCGTCGAGCGTCTCTCCGAGCTCGGCATCGCTTATGAGGGAAGCCCTATCGTCGAGGGTGATGGCGAACGATTCTTCGACGAGACGATCCGTGGCGGCAGCGGCATTGGCAGTCGCTTTCTGCTCTTCATCGGTCTGGATGTAGACCCGGATACACGGGGCGCGGCCGTCGCGCTGTGCCGCGAATGGTCCGACCTGATTGAGCTTCGCGAAGCGACAGATGACGGCATCACGCTCGTGCGGCCAGACGGTTACGTGGCAACCGCGATTCGCCCCACTGCTACCTCGCGCGTAGTCGAGTCGTTGCGCGCCCTGATCGAGCGCCAGATCACACCCGCCGGATCGATAGCCGCCGGCAGCCAGGTCTCGGAATCAGCGCGAGCTCATGTTGCCATGAAGCGGCGCCCGAGCTCCGAGGAGATTTCAGGATGATTCAGATCCTTGCGGACTTTCCCGACGACGTTCTGGCAATCTCCGGTGTGGGAACCGTGTCAGCGGACGGGTTCCGGACCGTCGTGATACCGGCGCTCAAAAGCAAACGCAGCAGACACGATCTGGTGAGCCTCTACTACGAGCTTGGTTCGGGCTTTCGCGGTATGACCCTGGGGGCCGCCTGGGAGGATGCAAAGATCGACATGACGAACTGGCACGCTTGGCACCGTATCGCTGTGGTAAGCGACGCCCCGTGGATCGTGAATTTCATGCGACGGATCGTGCCGCTGTTCCATCGTAGGGTCCGCTTCTTCCGTACCAATCAAGCCGAGGCAGCCCGAGCTTGGATTCTAGAGGTCCGTCGAATTCCCGAGTAATGTCCTAGCATGGAGGGGACGCATGCCGTGCCTGACCTGCTGAAGAAGATCTCTGCTGGTATATGGACCGCCGACGGCAGCGTGGTAACCCTCTATGGATTTCCCTTCTCCACCCGGATGACCGTCGTGCGCCTGGAGAAGGGTGACCTCTGGGTCCATTCGCCGATCAGGATATCCGATCGTCTCCTCGAAGAGATCTATGCGCTCGGACGCGTGAAACATCTCATTGCTCCAAACAAGCTGCACTACCTGTTCATGCCAGAGTGGATGCAGGCATTTCCCGAGGCATGTTCATATTCATCGCCAGGCCTGGAAAGAAAACGCCCCGATCTCGCGTTCGCCCAAGCGTTGGGGCCGCAACCCGAATCGCCATGGGCGAAGGAGATCAAGCAGACTGTGTTCGGGGGAAGCGCGGTCATGGAGGAAGTGATCTTCTTCCATTGCGCATCTCGCACGTTGATCCTCACCGATCTGGTCGAGAATATCCGCGCTGAATCTCTCAATCGGCGACAGCGCTGGTTCGCGCGCATCGGTGGAGTCCTGTTTCCCGATGGGAAGACACCGCTCGATTGGCGTCTGACCTTTCTGCTGGGAAAGCGGAAAGCCAGAACCTCGTTACAGACGATGCTCGGATGGAAACCCGAGAACGTCATCATTTCGCACGGGGAGTGCGTGTTCGGGGGTGGATCGGAATTCCTCGCGCGGTCGTTTTCGTGGGTGGGACGCGTGACCGTTGACGCTCCTGTCAGGTGTCCATGATGTCAATCGAGATTTCCGCAACCGCACATTCCAATGCCGGGCCAAACCAGCTCTTCGCGCTTCTCAAGGACGGCTCTACCTGGCCGCAGTGGAGCATGTTCGAGGCGTTCGAGCTCGAACGTGCAGGCAGTCCGGATCCTCTCGGGATCGGCGCCGTCCGAGTGTTTGTGAGCAGTACCAGAAGGGCACGTGAGGAAGTGGTCGAACTCGTTCCCGACCGGCAGCTCAGCTACATCTTGCTCTCGGGAATGCCATTTGAGAATTACCGGGCAGACGTTGTCCTGGAGCCCGATTCTACGGGAGGCACGCACATTCGTTGGACCGCGCATTTTGAGGTCAATAGTCCCTGGACCGGATGGTTCTGGAAGCTCGTGATGCACCGTGTGCTGGCCTCCACAGCCTCGAAGTTGGCAAAGGGCGCCGAGGACGCTTCGATCGTTAGTGCCGCAGAGGCGCGTTCGTCCACATCAGGAAGAGCGACAGGCATCGGAAAGCATGGTTGAGGCAACGGCTGTGCCGGGCCCCGCATCGCTTGAAGAACGCATGGTTCAGCGCCGCTCAGGGGCGCACATCCGCACATCCCGTATCCTGCCAGCACAACTTTTGCGGGGTAGCCTTGGGGGTACGTGCGGCGGGACGCCGGAAAATATCCTTGAGAATTCAAAGCGTTGCAGCTCACGTCGAGTCCAACCCGGGGAGCCAATAAAACAATGACTTAGTCACCCTTCATGAGACTCTACGGAGTCACTTGTTTCCACGGTGTTGCCTCCGAGCCTCCGAGCCGAAGCGCTCGTGAGCAACAACACCGAGCAGGTAATCGCCGGCCTCGAATATCCAAAATGGAGTCGATCGTTGTGAGACAGCGGCGCTCGGGAGCCCTGCACCTTGCAGCAACTCAGCACGGCCAGCAGGTCGCGCGGGCGACCGCCATGATGCGGGCATCGGGAGGGGTACTCATCTCGTACAACAGCTCGCCTGAGGTTCGCGGCTTGCCGTCTCGGTGTGCACGCACCAGGGCGTCTGCAACCGTACCGAGGAGGTGCCATGGCTAAACACAGGCGTGTCCCGGAGGCTGCGGCACTCGATCGACGCCGTCCCAGGAACCGTGATCAGTGTCACGGTTCCGCTCAACGTTACGCCCATGGCTCGTTCAACTTCGACTCGGACCTTAATCAGGGATGCCGATCTGCTGCTAAAAAGCAGGGCGATGAAGATCCGCTGGAAGGTCATCACGCTGATCGCTGCGTTGTTCGCTGCACTGGGCGTAGCGGCGATCTTCGTCGCAGGCTATGTGTTGATGCCGAGCTTTGCGTCGCTCGAGCGTACCCAGGCGGATGTGGCGATGCGGCGCATTCAGTTCGCTTTGGATCGAACGTTCGCCCAGCTTTCGCTTTCCGCAGCTAGCTGGGGAAATTGGACCGACGCCTGGCGCTTCGCTCAGGACCACAATCAGACCTTCGTCCGCGAACAGGTCACCCCTGCCGGGCTCAAGCAGCTCAACATCAACACTCTCATATTCAGCGACCTCGACGGTCAGTTCATCGCCTCTGCGACGCTAGACCTTGAAGCGGAGCGTCCGATTGATCTCGACCTCGTGGCCCGCCGCCGCTTAAGCCCAGACTTTCCGTGGCGCGCCGACGTGCGCGAGGGCCGTCCGGTCCATGGCTTTCTGCAAACCAATCAAGGAACCATGCTACTTGCGGCTGCACCCGTCCTGGATGGGTTCGGGCATGGACCGCCTCGCGGCATGGTGATCATGGGCAGGCTGGTGTCACCACGCGAAATCGCGCAGATCGGCTCGCAGGCGCAGGCCGATCTTTCCATGCTGCCTGCAGCGCCGGCGCACGGCTCGCATTGGCTAGTGGAAACCGATCGCGCCATACAGGTCTACCAGTCGTTCGATGACGTCTACGGCAGGCCGATCATTACGCTGCGCGTCAACACACCACGAGAAATAACGCAGCGAGGTTATGCAGCGGTTTACTACGCGTTCGGGTATCTAATGGTTGCCGCCGTGCTCATCGTAGTCGTGCTCGTCATTGCCTTGAACAGAACCGTGTTGAACCCGCTCGCGCGCGTTACTCGTCACGCGGTGGCGATCGGTGAAGGCGGCGAGCTCACCGCTCGGCTGAATTTCCAAGGCAAAGACGAGATCAGTGTCTTGGCACGTGAGTTCGACAGAATGGTGGCGCACGTGGTGCGGCTCGCCTATTGCGATTCCCTGACCGGACTACCCAATCGTGAACAGGCGCACCGTCGCTTACGCGCCGCACTCGCCGATGCGAAACGGACCGGTCGGCTACTCGCGCTCATGTACATCGACCTCGATAACTTCAAGCGTATCAACGACACGCTGGGACACAGCATCGGTGATGAGGTCCTCATGACCACGACCGAGCGGCTGCGCAAGGCGCTGCGTGGCGGTGCGGATTGCAAGCCTGATGAGATCTCCGTCGAGCGCACGAGCGACCTTGCCCGCTTGGGCGGGGATGAATTCATGGTGATTCTGCCAGAGATCGGCAGCGGCGACGACGCCGCGCTTGTGGCCGAGCGGCTGATCGCGACCCTGCACGAGCCAATGTCGCTTTCGAAGCACACCATCGTGATCACGCCAAGTATTGGTATCGCGCTCGCGCCGAGCGACGGCATGGACGCTGGCGCGCTGCTGCGCAATGCCGATCTGGCGATGTACTTCTGCAAACGCCGGGCTCCCGGTACCTACGCTTTCTTTGATACCTCGATGAACGAAGGTGCTCTGCAGCGCTACACGATCGAGAACAAGTTGCGCGGCGCGCTCGAGCGCGGCGAGCTCTCGCTGCACTATCAGCCGCAGATCGATATGTCTACGGGCAGCGTAACAGGCATGGAAGCGCTGCTCCGCTGGTCCCACCCGGAGCTTGGTGCGGTCCCGCCGAGTGAGTTCATACCGATCGCCGAGGCGACGGGTGTCATTGTCCCGATCGGCGAATGGGTGTTGCGGGCCGCCTGCCAGCAGGCCAAGAGGTGGCAGGACGAGGGTCTTACGCTGCCGCGCATCTCCGTGAACGTCGCCAGCCAGCAATTCGCCATGCACAACTTTGCCGCGCAAGTCGCGTCGATCCTGACGGAGACCGGACTAACATCCAGCGTGCTCGAGCTCGAAATCACTGAATCGATGATCATGCTGGAGGAAGCGCGGGCAACGCGTGTACTTGAGGAGCTGCATGCCATCGGCGTATCGATCGCAATCGACGACTTCGGCACCGGGTACTCGAACTTCCAGCGCCTGCGCCGCATGGCGATCGATCGACTCAAGCTCGATCGCTCCTTCGTCCGGGACCTGGGTAATGACAGCGGCGATCGCGCGATTGCGGCGGCGATACTCGCGATGGCCCGGGCATTGGAGGTAGAAGTGGTAGCGGAAGGCGTCGAGTCGTTCGCGCAGTTTCGCTTCCTCCAGGAGCATGACTGTGCTCAGTGTCAGGGATTCCTGCTAAGCCGCGCACTGCCGGCGACCGAGGCACGCCTGTTGCTCGAGCGAGCAGATGAGGAGTTCGACGGCAGCCCGACACAGCGGCTGCGCTATCTCCGACGCGGTGCGAACTGACGTGCAACGTGGGGTCGATGCGCGACGCGACGGCCAAATTCAATGTGCTGCTCAAAGTGGTACATCCATATGCTGCTATCGATCAGAACTCGCTGGTGGCCACGGCGGCGTCACCAACTTCCACGCTCCTCTCTCAGATAGGCTTGAGCACCCTGTTGCCAGAGCTCGCGATGCAACCCGGCCGTGCGTTGCGAGAATTTCTTTGGCTTGGGCATCATGACGACGCGATCGCTCTTGCAGAGGACCAGCAACTCGTCGCCTGCCTTGAGGCCGAGAGCTTCGCGCGCAGCTTGGGGAATGACCACTTGATACTTGCTGCTGAGCTTGACTGTCGCGTTCATAACGGGTCCCTGGGCAAAGCGATTCATATTATTCACTCTGCCACGTCGATGGACTGTCCGCACTGTCTGCACAGGCGCGACCAGCCGTCCTCAACTCCTCAACTGCACCCGGCTGCTCATCACGTCCCAACGTGCATCACGCTGCCCAATCCCAGCAGAGCGCTCGATGGGATGGGAATGGGCTCTGGTGCATTAGGGGCGAACCCTATGAGCGGGCTCTCTAGCTCTAGGTGATGGAAGAGCCGGAGAGGAGCGTCAACTCCGAAGCCGAGAGATAGCGCCGCAAGCCCTTGTCGAAGGCGACGAGGCGCACACCAAGGGTTTGCGCGGCAGCGGCAATCCACGCATCCGGAACCTCATTGCCACGCGCGGTGTGCTCGCGCACGAAGCGCTGCAGCGTCGGCCATTCGCGCCCGAGTTCCGCATACTCCACGCCCGGGGACTCGAGGAGCTTCTCCAGAAAATCGACCACGACTGCCGGCGGTGTCGGCGGGTCGAAAACCTTCGGATGCGTTGCGACGCGCAGCACCCCAGCAACGACCATGGGCAGTATGGTGAGACCCTCCCCCGTTGCCGCTGCGCCGAGCCGCGCGAGCAACCAGGATCGAGCGACGTGGTGGTGAGGATGGTCGCCGCGCAACGCGGCGAGCAGCACGTTGACGTCAGGCGTCACCGTCTGCGGCATCGTAGATCGACCGGTTGGAATTCGGATCGATGCCCGCGACGAAGCCGTTACCGCCCCTGAACACCGGCAAATCCAGTGCTCCGCGCTTCCCAGAGGACCGCCGCCGCAGTCGCAAACGCAGTCCCTCTTCAATGATCGCGGTCAAGCTCTTGCGCTCCCGCGCTGCCTGCGTCTTGGCGCGTTTGACGAGCTCATCATCGAGGTCCAGAGTCGTCTTCATGGCGCAATGATACAGAAATCTGTATTTGGGTTTCAACCCGGCTGGGGCTGCGAGTCTCTGCCAGCACAATATTTGCGAGGTAGTCTTGGGGGTACGTCCGGCGGAGCCCGGAAAATCCCATCGGCAATCCAGAGACTTACGGCTCAGGTCGGGTCCGGCCCGGGGAGCCATGAAAACAGCGACTTACCCTGCATTTCTACACTCACGCTGAGCCGTTTGTCCGGTTCTTGTCCGGCTTCGGTCCGGAGTAGCCCAATGCGAAAGAAGCGCGTCCCCTCCACTCCCGAGGAGCTGGAAGGAAGCGCCGCGGAGTTCTTTGCGTCCGTGCGAGAGGAGTCGGACCGCGGTTGTGTACTGGTTGCTGCTGCCTTCCTGGATGAGGCCCTCGAGTCTGTTTTGCGCTCACACATGTCCCGCGATACGAAGGTCGTTCGCGACGTCGTGGACAGACTCTTCGGGCCCGAGGGCCCGTTAGGGACGTTCTCCGCAAAGATCAACCCCTGCCGGGCGCTGCAGATCATCGCTCAAGGGGATCACGATGACCTCATGCGGATTCGGATTCGCACCCCGCGTAATCGGTTTGCGCATAGTCACGGCGCAGCCGGCTTTGCCGATCAGCAAGTGAAAGACACCACCGCCGCTCTCTCCGTCTTCGCCGAGATTAAGTGGGTGGATCGAGATGACGACGCCGTGGATCCAGCGTGCAAGCGCTTCGTTTTTGGCGCGGCCTGGGTCGCAGGATCCCTACACCACCAAATGCGAAAAATGACCGTGGGCTAAGTGGTTCAATGTCTGTTGCGCACCGCCTCAACGGTTTCGGCCGTGGGCTTGGGCTCCAACGCGCCGCTTAGCGCCTGTGCGAACGCTGGCTTTGAGATAAATCGACAGCACTCCTCAAGTGTCAGCTTCCGGGCCGCTCGCTGACCTGTAGGTCGCTGATCGAGGCGTTTCGATCAGCCTTCATCGTTCGATCGAAGTAGCCTCTTTCCGAAGGCGCGCACCGTCACCGGCCGACAGTTTCGTCAGCTGCAGGATCGCGGTGATGAGCGCCCCCAGGGCGATGGCGAATAGTGCCCATGCGATCGCGAAGGCACGATCCCAGCCGGTCTGCCATACCGGCTGTTCGGTGAACGTCCCGGCGATCTGCGTCCACCAGTATGCAAAGAGCCCGATATCCATGACCCAATGCCCGAGCATGCCGAAGAGCAACGTGCCCGATGCGCGTGCAAGCCAGCCTAGGAGCGCTCCGGCGCCGAAAACGATGGGCACCATCAGGAGCAGAGACCAGGATTTTTCAAGATGCAATAGGGTGAAGAAGACCGAGGAGATCAGTATGGCAAGCATCGGTCTGCCCATCGATTCAATAGGCCGCTGCATATAACCGCGGAACCCAGTTTCCTCGCACACCGCCGCGGAGAGAGCCGACACGATGCAAGCCAGCCATCGCAGCGATTGCGTGGGAATGAACGAAAGGTCATAGCCGCGATGGAAGGCGTCCGCCGGGAAGGGCTCGAAGCGGAACAGCAGAACGATCGCGGCGTGGACGGTCACAGCGAAGCTCGCGGCCGCAAGAAGACCCCAACGCCACTCGGCGGCGGAGAGGCCCCCCCGGCGGAAATGATCGGCACGCAGCGTTCGAAGGCGCGCAGGCGGTCCTCCCCCCGAGGTCCACCAAAGGAATACCCCGAGAAAGATGATCTCCAGGCTGGCGGCGGCAGGTGTGCGGAGCTTCAGGAGCAGAACCGGCCAGAAGTTCGCCGCGGGCAGCGCGATGAGGAGACCCACGACGATTGCACGAAGTGTGGCGAGGGTCGAAGCCGTTCGTGCTTGCCTCACACTTACCATGCACGCCTTCGCCGTACCGGTGCTGTTAACTATAGGCGACTTCGTTCGATCGACAGAATACCCTCGATCACGCGTCGGACGCGACGTCCCCTTTCTGGAAAATTGATCCGCTCGCTGGGATGACCAATCGGGTTGATGTGCCCTGATGACGAACTTGCAGCCATCGCGCAGGTCGACTGCGTTTCCTGCGCCACGAGATGGACCTTACGCAGGAGCAGCTCGGCGGACTCATGCGCGTAAGTGACCAGACGGTGGCACGGTGGGAAAAAGGGAGAGATTCCCAGCCCCGGCCCGCCGACCTGATCATGCGCGCGCTGTACCTTGGTCACATTGCCAAGAAGTTCGACGTGCGCGAGTTGGCTGACAGGTTGCGCACGATTGATGCCCCAGCCAAGGAGATGCAGCTTTTCGCGCCCACCGCCCGCGGCTGGAAGGCCCAGCCCACGGCCGCCGTGTGCGGCTGATGATCTCCGTGCGCGAACTAGTCACCAAGGCCGAGCTTTCGGCCATTTTGACGAAGGAACTGCTGGCTATCCCGGACGCAGCTGGCAGCTGCCGCCCGCAAACCTTTCCGCGCGAACTGGCCGACGACTACGGCAGAGCGCTTCGAGCTTGAGGTAGTATCGGGCCCGCTACTCGTATTCCAGGGGTGCATGATGCCGCACAAGAGGTACTTCTCGGTCGTCATCGTTGTGGCGCCCACCGGCCTTGAAGGCATCGCGTGGGTCATCTTCGACGGGCGCACGCGCATCGAAGAGACGCGCGCGAAGCGCCTTCGAACCCGAAGCGCTGATCCGCGATGATCTTCGTATCCGGAGCGAACGGGCAGTTCGCCCGCGCCGTCATCCGCAACGTGCTGGCGAACGCGCCGGCGTCTTCGCTAGTAGTCGGCTCCCGTGACGTCGGCACGCCGTTCGCGCGCGAGCTCGCCGAGCTCGGGGTGCAGGTCAGGCCGGCGGACTTTCGTCGTCCGGACCTGATGCGCAGTGCGCTCGAAGGCATCGCGTCGGCGCTGTTCATACCGACGTACGACACCAACGACGTGCGCCTGCGGCAAAACCTCAACGCGCTTGAAGCTGCGCAGGTCGCGGGCGTGAGGCACGTGGTGTACGCGAGCTTCCTGCGGGCCCAGTCGCAGCGCGTGGAGCACAGCCGTCTGGTGCATTTTCCCACAGAGCAGGCCATCCGTGCCTCCGGCCTCGGCTTCACCATCCTGCGTCACGCGCTTTATGCCGATATCCTAGTCGGTGACCTGCAGGAAACCCTCGCTACGGGCGTGCTGCGGCGTCCGAGTGGCAAGGCGCGCAGTGCCTATATCCCGCGCGAGGATCTGGGGGAGTCGGCAGCGCGCATCCTGATTCACCACGAACCTTCGGGGCAGACGTACACGGAGACGATGGAGCAGACATACTCCGGCGAGGAAGTGGCCGGCCTCATGAGCGAGGTCTTCGGCAAGCCCGTGCGGTTCGAAGCCGTCGCGGCGGCCGAATGGCCCCGCTACATGACCGAACATTGGGGCGTGCCTCCAGAGCTGTCGAAGAGCACTGTGGGTACGATGCAGGCCGTGGAGGCGGGCGAGTTCGACGTCGTGACGAACGACTACGCCAGGATCACGGGCCACCCGCCGCGCACAATGCGCCAGTTCCTCGAGTCCTTCCAGCCGTAGGCCTTCGGGAGCGTATCAACCAGACGTCGCGATCCTCGCGGCATGCTTATCCTTGTGAGCCGGGGAACGTTGCGTACGCGCAGACTCACGAGCGCTGGAGGTCGATTGCGGCCCTCGGCGAGGACGTAGGGCTACCGAAGTCCATCGATCACCCCTTCCCTCCTCTGTCTGGCTCTATGGGTGCCCAGGCGCGCTGATCCGGCACGTTAGGTTCGCTCTTGCGGCAGAACGGCAGAACTGTGCTGCGACACTTATCTGGGGTTTGAGGACGCGCTGACTAGGCCTACCGTTGCCGGCCAAGCCTTGGAGCATGAGGGCGTCGCTACGATGACCTCGTGATGAGTCGGGAGTCGCACGATGCCGGACAAGCATCCTCGCCGGCAGAACGTTTGAATTGGGGCAGGTTTCGTGCTCGGCCGTGAAAGTGCGTGAAAATACCGCTACTTGGGGTGAGATCATGTGCTGCTCGAGTTCCCCGTATCACTTGGCAAACGGGGAGACCGGTACGGCGGTGATTTCTGCGCTGCGTGAGTCGCTCCGCACGCAAGTGAAAACCGTACTCATTACGGGAGATACCTCGACGGCTGTGAAAGACCTGCCTCGCGACCAGTTCATGCGGGTCGCGAGCAAGCCCATCCAGGCCGATGAGCTTCTCACGCTGATGCAAGCGCTGCTCGTGGCCTAATCTCGACTGATCGCGCTCTCGAGCTGCCCGGAGGATCTCCCCGACACGCGGGGGAGCCTACGGTCGAACTCGAGACGGAGCCACCCGATCCCTCGTGGTGACGGTCACCTAACGGAAAACTGCGTCATCGATCATCACTCGGAAGAACTCGCCCTCGGACTCGAGCGATCTATGCCGAAATACCAGCAAACGGGTATTTGAGTTGGGATCGTGTAACCACCGAACGTTCTCTCCGCACCAACCGTGCCTCCACATGCGACGTAACGGAAAGGGCCATTGCCAGGATTGCCCCACCGCGGCATGCTGACTGATCTCAAGCGGCCGTCGGGCTCGACGCGATAAGAGATGTCTGCCAACTCGCCGTGCTTGAAGAATCGGACACGAAAGTGCCGATCATCGATTTCCGTCCACGCGAGATCTGCGCCGCAGAGAACGGCAGGCAACCAGATGGACTCGATATTGAGGCGGCCCGTGGCCCACCGCGTAATATCCGGTCCCGACGCATTGAACAAGGGAATGATGCCCAAGAACTTCCACGTCATTGCGCCGCGGCCGTCGAGGAAGCTGTCTCCTCCTCGGATAAACGCCCAGCCCATGCGTACGATCATCTTCCTCGGCCCCGGAGGCCCTCCAGCTCTTGAGCTTGATTTCTCCGTGCATCACCAGCCGAACGGACGCTGCCATTGACGTGCCAGTAGCAATGGCGTGCTGTGTGGCCTCCGATCAGACGGTATCAGGAACAACATGACTGCAAGTTCTAGAATTGGCTCCGTTGCGGCGCTCGCGGCCTTCGTCTCGATCATTCTCTATGGCATCGTCCAAGCACTGCAGACCGCGCACGTGCTGCGCGCGCCACTGGATGGGATATTCATATTTGGCTTCTCGCTCTGCATCGTCGTGCCATTCGTCGTTGGGATGCTTGCCCTCCACTACCGCGCACCCGCGGGAAAGCGATTCTGGAGCAACGCGGCCCTCATATGCGCGATCTTGTACGGCAACTATGCTGCGCTGAACTACACGGTCCAGCTCGCGACAGTGATCCCCGCGACCATTCACGGAAAACTCGATCTCATTCGCGTCCTCGATCAGACGCCGCACTCGCTTTTTTGGGACATCGATGCCCTCGCTTATGTCTTCATGGGTCTGGCTACCCTCTGTGGTTCCGCAGTCTTCCGCTGGAGCGGGATCGAAGGTTGGTCGAAGGGTTTCTTTCTCGCGAACGCGTTGATGACCCCCGTTGTCGCCCTGGTCTATTTCTACCCGACTTTCTCCGTGGCGCTGCTCATGCTTGCATCCCCATGGATCGTTACCGCGAGCGCCTCCATGCTCTGCCTATTCTTCTATCTGCGGAACCCAGAAAACGAGGTCGATCATGATGCACATTGAAGGCGGGTGTCTGTGCGGCGGCGTGCGTTACTGTGCGGATGCGGAGCCCGAGTTTAAAGGCGTCCCGGGGCCGTGAGCAGCGGTTCAAAGATTCTTGCGCGTTCGCTCTCAGGAATCGGCGCTCCTCCGTTATGGATGGTCAAGACCACGCGATGATCGCCCCCCGGCAGACTGACGGCCACGGCAGATTCTGCATCGCCATGATGAATCGCCTTCTCAAACTGAATCGGTCAGTCGCAATTCGGGCGTCTACCGTTGCGGGGGGGGGGGGCGGCCCCCC
>Ga0335085_10008624_pt1 | contig 15535 bp, 15 predicted proteins | sample Lox_Sample_45_FD_206712 | JGI IMG/M metagenome (GOLD analysis project Ga0335085, IMG submission 206712) | Soil microbial communities from Loxahatchee National Wildlife Refuge, Florida, United States - Lox_Sample_4.5 | ecosystem: Environmental > Terrestrial > Soil > Wetlands | place: USA...
GCCGCGGGTGACTTCTGGGGCGTCGATGAGCGCGGAGATAGCCGGATCACGGCGTAGCTTGGCCAGGCAGCGGCGTCGGTTCGGGCCGATGCTGCCCCTGGGGATGCCGAGTCTGGCGCTGATCTCGGCATAGGGGACCGGAGGGTCCGTGATGAGTATGGCGATCAGTTGCTGGCCATCCGGCGGCAAGCGGTTGAACGCCTCGCGCAGCGCCGCCCGGCGCTCGGCCGCGAGCAGTTCCTGGCCGGCTGGGTCGGCCTGCTCGTCTGGGAGGTTCTCGGCGTCGAGTGCGTAGATGGGCGCGTGCGTCCGGCATGGTGTGTGCAGGACCCGGATGCACTCCCGCCGGGTCGTGGTGGCGAGCCACCCGGGCAGCGCGGCCGGATCGCGGATCTTGCCCAGTTGACCCACGAGGCGCAGCCAGACGCTCTGGCCGACGTCTTGGGCGTCGGCGTGGCCGAGCCGGTACGTGCGGCAGATCGACCAGATCAGCGGGGCGTACCGTTCGACCAGCGGGTCCCATGACTGTTTGTCGCCGGTTCTCGCGCGGCTCACCAGATCAGCGACCAGCGGACCATCGCGCGCCGGGTTGGCGGTGACCCGGCCAGTGAACTCGACGACGCGGTCTTTGCCCATTTCGCTGCCCGTTAAGTTCATGCCGTCGTGCGGTATGTGCCGGCGTGCGCGGCTCGCAGCGCTTTCTTGTCGATCTTGCCTACGCTGGTCCGCGGGATCGCGTCGACGTAGACGACCGTGTCGGGTAGCTGCCACCTGGCGAAGGCGGGCAGGAGGGCGTGGATCTCGGCGAGCGGGATTTCGGTGCCGTCGTCGGTGACGGCGATGACGACCGGGCGTTCTTGCCAGGTGGGGTGTTCGACGCCGATGACCGCAGCCTCGCGGATCCGGGGATGGGAGGTGATGGCGTTCTCCATGTCGATCGAGGAGATCCACTCGCCGCCGCTCTTGATCACGTCCTTGATCCGGTCGGTAATCTTGAGGTAGCCGTGCTTGTCGATGACGCCGGCGTCGCCGCTGCGCCAGTAGCCGTCGAGGAACCGGTCGGTGTCATCGGCGAGTTTGGCGTAGCTCTCGATGATCCACGGGCCGCGCAGCAGCACCTCGCCCTGGCTGACTCCGTCGAAGGGCAGGTCGTTGCCGACGGCATCGACTAGGCGGTAGTCCACGCCGGAGACCATCAGGCCCTGGTAGCGCTTGCGGTCCCAGCGTTGTTCGGGGGTGAGCTTTCCGTCGAGCGTGGACTTGACGCCGTAGTTGACCGCGACCAGCGGGGTGGTCTCGGTGGCGCCGTAGACGTGGATGACGTCGGCTCCGGTGGTCTCGTACAGGCCGCGCATCAGGGACAGCGGCGGCTCGGTGGCGCCGGACAGCAAGCGGGCCCGGCTCAGGTCGGGCTTGACGTCCAGGGAGCGGATGTAGTCCAGCATCGGCTGGAAGATCGCGGGGGCACCGTTGGCGACCGTCACGCCCTCGGCGATCATCGCGTCGACGAGCACCTTGGTGTCCTGGGCCGTATACCGGCCGGGCAGCACCACCTTGGCGGCCGCCCGCACGGCGGCCTGCGGCAGTCCCCAGGCCTGGCCGTGGAACATCGGGGTCACCAGCATGACCGCGTCCTGGCTGCGCATGCCCAGTTCGGCGACCATGGTCAGGGTGTGCAGGCAGATGCCGCGATGGGAATAATAGATGCCCTTGGGCCGGCCAGTCGTCCCGGTCGTGTAGCAGGCGCTGTAGGCCGACGTCTCGTCGATCAGCGGCCAGTCGATCTCCGCGTCGGCGGCCGCCATCAGGGTCTCGAAGTGATGCACGACGGGCAGGGTCGTGGAGATCTCCGGCAGCGGCTTGCCGGTCATCACGATCCAGCCCTTGACGTTCGGCGCGTGCGGTGCCAGCGCCTCGGCCACGGGCAGCAGCGACTCGTCGACGAGTACCCAGGATGCGTCGCTGTGATCGGTGACGTAACCCAGGTCCTCGGGGGATAGCCGCAGGTTCATCTGCAGCATGACGGCGCCCAGGTTCGGGATCGCCCAGTACAGCTCGAAGTGGCGCTTGCTGTTCCAGTCCAGGATGCCCACGACGTCGGCCGGGCCGACGCCGAGCCCTCGCAGCACGTTGGCGGCCTTCTTGATGCGGGCGTAGCAGTCGGCGTAGGTGTAGCGGTCCCAGCCGCCGTCAGGCGTCCGGAAGACGATCTCCTGCTCGGGGTAAGTCCGTGCGGTGTGGCGGATCAGCGTGCTGGTGTTGAGCTGGTAGTGGTCGCCGTGCGTCGACGGCCGGCCCTCGATCATGCTGGTGTTCACGAGAGGCGCTCCTTACTGGCTGGCGATCTCTGTCTTGCTATACAATCGTATAGTCTATGATGCATTTGTATAGCTGACTTTGCAAGTGTATTATCGAGACTCCGATCAGGAGGTGGACGTGGCGGTGGCGCCGCAGCCGAACCCACGCGCAGGCGATCAGGACCTGACCGCCAAGGCCAGGATCCGTAACGCCGCGCTCGACCTGTACGCCAGCCAGGGCGAAGACCGCACCTCCATGCGGGCGATTGCCGCCGCGGCCGGCGTGACGGTCGGGCTACTGGTGCATCATTACGGCACCAAGGACCGCATCCGGGACGCGGTCGAGGAGCTCGTCGTCGACTACTTCCGCCAGGCGATCGCCCGTGCCCCGGCCGACGGTACGCCCGCGGACGTTGCCGCGGCCCGGGACACGGCGGTGACCGAGATGCTGGCGGCCAGCCCCGAAGTGGTCGGCTACATGTGCCGCGCCTTGGTCGATCCGGCCGGGCCACGAGGGCACCTGCTCGAGCGCCTGACAGAACTGGCCAGCGCCGAGGTCAGCCAGCTGCGCCGCACCGGGCTGGCGTCCGTGAAACGTGCCGAATCCAGCCAGGTGATCCAGGTGATAATCCGTCAGCTCGGCCACCTGTTCCTGCAGCCGATGCTGGACGCCATGTGGCGGCAGCTGGCCGACCCCGATGCGCCAGGCACGGACAAGCCGGTCCTCCAGGTGCGCGTGCAAACACCGGGGCCGCCGCCCAGCCACTAGCAACAGGCAGCTGGGTCGGATGCGGTACCGGATCGGCAGGGCGGCGTGTTTCAGGCGAGGACGGCGCGGATGCGGCGGAGGGTTTCTTCGGTGCCGAGGACGCGGGCGACCTGGGCCAGGTCGGGGCTGCGGGGGGCGCCGGTGAGCAGGATGCGGATGACCTGGGAGGCTTCGCGGATGGATCCCTTGTAGAGGTGCGGGTCCTGCTTGTAGACCTTCTGGCTGGGTGCGAACCCGAGGTTATCGGCGAGCTGGCGGATCTGGTCGAACCAGCCGGGGTCAAAGCCGGGCTCGGGGCTCGGAGGCTGGTAGCTAGCGGCGAACGCGTCGGCCACGGCCCGGACCGCCTCCGGGTCGAGGCCGGAGAACCTCGGGTCCGCGGGGTTGGTGACCGGCTCGAACAGCTGCGGGAAGAAGTAGCCGTAGACGTCGCGGAAGTCCACCCACTTGCGCAGGTCCTTGCGGGGGTTGTCGACGCCCTCCCGGTCGATGGCCAGCGCCTGCAGCGCCAGTCCGGGTTCGGCGGCCAGGACCGCGGCGAGGTCGGGGGCGTAGCGCCCGGCCCACGCGCCGACCGCGGCGAGGATCTCCTCGCCGGGCAGGGTGGCGACGTAGTCGGCGCAGATGTCGTCGAGCTTGACCATGTCGACGAGCGGGCCCGCGGTGCCGCACTCGGAGAGCCGGATCGGCGCGGCCAGCGCCTCGGGCAGCGGCATCTCGGCCAGCCGGCCGTTGGCCAAGCCGCGCAGGTAGTACTTGACCGCGGGCGCCGGATAGCCCTGCTCGATGTAGAAGCTGACGGTCGCCTCGGGGTCCTTCCGCTTGGACAGCTTGCGGCGGCTGCCGCCCTCCTGCTTCATTAGCAGCGCGACGTGCGCGTACTGCACTCGCTCGAAGCCGAGGGCGTCGAACAGCTGGAGGTGCAGTGGTACCGAGGAGAGCCACTCCTCGCCGCGGATGACCAGGTTGACCCGCATCAGGTGGTCGTCCACCGCGTGCGCGAAGTGATAAGTGGGCAGCCGCGGCTCGGCGTCGCTGCTCTTCAGGATCACGACGTCGTTGCGGTTGTCGTCCGCGGTCAGCTCGCCGCGGATGGCGTCGGTGAAGCTCACCCGGACCCCGGACGCGCCGGGCGAGCGGAACCGGACCACGTAGGGGTCGCCGGCCGCCAGGCGCTTGGCCACCTCCTCCGGATCGGCGTCACGCCAGATCGCCCAGGTGCCGTAGTAGCCGGGCAGGACGCCCGCCGCCCGCTGCCGCGCGGTGATGTCCGCCAGCTCCTCCTTGGTGGCGAAGCACGGGTACGCGCGGTCCTGGTGGAGAAGCTCCCGGACGTAGGTCAGGTAGGTCTGCCACCGCGCCGACTGCGAGTAGGGCCCGTACTGGCCGACCTGGCCGTGCTCGTCCGGCTCGATCGAGAAGTAGGAGAACGCCTCGGCGAACTGGGCCTCGGCGCCCTCGACGATCCGGGCCTGGTCGGTGTCCTCCAGGCGGACCACGTAGACCCCGCCCGACTGCCTGGCCACGTCCGCGTCGATGGTCGCCGTGAACACGCCGCCGATGTGCAAGAAGCCGGTCGGGCTCGGCGCGAAGCGGGTGACCTTCGCGTCCGCGGGCAGGTCACGGGGCGGGTACAGCTGCTCCCAGTGCTCCGGCTCCGGCAGGCCGGGCAGGAACAAGGAATCGATGACATCTCGGCTGAGCATGAGCGAGCGGCTCCGGTCGACGTTGGTCACGGTCCGACTTATAGTCACGGGCGCAAAGCAGGGTATCGCGAACTCCCGGCAGAACCGGGATCGATATCCGCTGGTTCAGCGCCCCTGCCGCCGTGGCACCGTGCCCTTGAGGCGCGCGATGGCCGCGCGCTCGGCGGCCGGATCCGGGCGCTCTTCCAGGCTCAGCGACTCGACCGGGCCGTTGAAGCAGTGCCCCACCGGGCACCTGATCTGCGCGCTCTCCAGCGGGCCGTCCGTCGACCTCATCACGTAGCGGCCCTGGACCTCCGCGGGCAGGCCGCACCTGACCGAGCCCGTCTGGTCCATATAGGCCGGGCAGTCAACAAACATCACGCTGGCATCCATCGCGGTCTCCCCAGTTCCGCTGGCCCGCTGCCGGGCGGACGCCGCACATCCGCCCGGCAGGGCCAGACGCCCCCTCACCCCGCTCCGTCTGGGAGGACGTCCTTGCAGATTCAGAGCGGGGTCCCGGGCGCCTGATACATCTGAAATGCTGGAGTATGCCTACCGTCGACTCGCTCGACGCGCTCGAGCGGGCCGCGGCCGACTTCGAGATCGGCGAGACCCGCCTGGTGATCGAGCCGGCGGCGCTGACCGAGGTCCGGCGCTCGCTGGACTCCTCCGGCCTGCTGCTGCTCGGCGAGGTCCACGGCGTGCGGGAGAATCCGCTGGTCATCCGGGCGCTCATGGTGGCTCTCGGGGTGACCGGGCTGGCCCTGGAGTGGGCTGAGCAGCTGGCTCCGGCGGTCGGAGGCTATCTGGCCGGGCGCCCGCTGGCCGACGACATGGCGCTGTGGTCAGGCGATGGCCGGATCACCGCCGGTCACCTGGCGGTGATCAGGGAACGGGCCGCGGCCGGGCCGCTCGGGCTGACCTTGTTCGACGGGATCGGCGAGATCGGCTGGACCTGGTCCCAGCGCGACGAGGCCATGGCAGAGCGGCTGCTAGCCAGGGTCACCGCCGCGTCTGGCACGCTGGCCGTGGCCGGCAACGCCCACACGCCCACCGGGCCGACGTCGCTGGGACTGCCGCTCGGCGCGCAGGTGGCCCGGCAGCGGCCCGGGGTGCGGAGCATCCGCATCAAGTACGGCGGCGGCCGGTTCTACAATTGCGAGCCGCGCCGGTTCAGGCCGCGGGCCAACGTCTGGCGCAGCCAGGTCCGGCTACGCCGGCAGCGCGGCCACCTCGTGCTGGACCTGCCCAGCCCGACCGAAGCGACCGTCCCGCAGCGGCCGTGGGAGCGGACGCGGGCCTTACCGCTCGAGCTGTCCGGCCAGGGCGGGCGGGGCGCACGCCAGCCAGCCGTCGGTGAGCGCCTCGCGCAGCGCCCGGGCGGAGACCTTCGGTAGCTGGATCAGCACGGCCGAGTAGCCGTCGAAGTGCGGGATGGTGAAGAACGCGTCCGGGTTGGCCGCGAGCACCGCCTCCTTCTCGCCGAGGTCCTCGACCTGGACGGCGAGGATCGGGCCGTCAGGCGGCGCCTGCTCGCCGAACCGGCGGATGTCCGCCTTGCTGAACGGCCGGTCCCAGGCGAAGGCCTTGCCGCGGACATACCAGGTCCGGTTGCCGTGCCGCTCCCCCTCGGTGACCTCGGGCAGCTCAGCGGCCATCCGGGCCACGTCATCCAGCGTCGCCATGTTGCCACGCTACCGCGTGCGCTCTAGCCGGGTGACTGGCACTGAGCGCCAGCCAGGCCGGAGCGGAAATATCGCTATCAATGCGACCATCTCGCAGCGCACAATTAACGTATCCGCTGCCAGCCGGCGGGATGGGTCGATGCAGGAGGGGGATGGGCGCCCCGCGCCCGGGAAACGCCATGAATCATTTTTTAAGAAAAATGGGAATTCTAAATATCGCATTCCTATTACTGGCGATAGGAGCCGGAATGGGGGCTACCTGCTGCAGCGGGTCGCGTTCCCCGAGGCAGGAGCGACCAACCAGCAGATCCTGGCGACTGTCTACGGGAAGAACCTGCCCGCGCACGTGAGCCTGAAGTCAGCATTCTGGCCGGAACAAGCCGCGGATCTCCGTCTGACCGTGACCGTGACGGGGCCGACCAAGGAGCCGGATCCGTCGGTCCTCGTCGTTCAGTGCCGCTCCGAGCAGGGAAAGGCGAAGCAGCCAACCGCGGCGCTGTGGTCAGAAAGCGCCTCCCGCCCGCAGGAACTCGGCAAGGTCCTCGTGACATCGCAAGTCGAAACGTCATGGACTGACACCGTCACCTGGCAGGGAGTCTCAGGACTCAGCCCGAGCATGAGTGCGACCAACCTCGCATCAGCCGCCCGCCAGAACAGAGCACCAGGAAGATCCGGTTGTCTCCAGTGAGCCCGCGACCGGAACCACCTAGCGGAGGGCGGGCTCGGGGCGGGGGAAGCTGGTGGTGAAGGCATAGCGGGAGGCGCGGTACAGGTGCCTGGCGAACTCGACCGGGCGGCCTGACTGGTCGTAGGCGATGCGCTCCATGGTCAGCAGGGCGGTGCCGCGGGTCTCGTTCAGCGTCTGGGCCTCGGCGGTCGAGGCGTTCTTCGCCCCCATCCGCTGGGTGGCCGAGTACAGCCCGATGCCGGACGCGCGGAGCAGCTCGTACAGGCCGTGCTCCTCGAGCATCTCGACGTTCAGCTGGACGAGCCCGGCGGGCAGGTAGTTGTGCATCAGGGCCATCGGCTCGCCGTCGGCCATCCTGATCCGCTCCAGCGACATGACCAGGGCCCTCTCGGGCAACTGGAGCGCGTCGGCGACCTGATCGCTGGCGTGGGCGACCTCCGCCTTGAGCACGCGGGTGGCCGGACTGCGGCCGCTGGCCGCGAGGTCGTCGTAGAGGCTGGTCAGCTCCACGTTGCGGTCGATCCGCTCGTTGGCGACCAGGGTCCCGGCACCGCGCTTGCGGACCACGAGTCCCTTGTTCGCCAGGTACAGGAAGGCCGCTCGCACCGTGGGCCGGGACAAGCCGAGCGTCTCCGCCAGCTGGACCTCGTTCTCCAGCCGGGCACCGACCTTGAGCGCGCCGGACCTGATCGCCGATTCGAAGTGCTGAGCCAGCTGGAAGTACAGCGGCACCGGGCTGGTCCGGTCGATGGTGATAGGACCGCTGGTGCTTGGTTCGCGTTGAGGCATCGTCGGCATCCGCCCGGGCGGTTAGGCGCATTGTCAGTACATACTAACCACTGCAGAGTTAATGACGATTCCCGCGGACCGCGACGGCCTAGCCCGCCGGGCAGGACAGCAGGCCATAAGCCTGCTTGGCGGTGAGAACGCGCATTACCGCGGCGTAGGTCTCGGCCCTGAAGGCCGGGTCGCGGTGCACGCGGCTGAGCACCGCGGCGTCCATGGCGGCGGCCACGGGCACGCTGACCGAGGTGATCATGTCACCGCCGGCGGTGAGGAAGGCGACCGCGCGCTCAGCCGGGGACACGCTCGCGACCGCCCGGGCCGCGCCCATGTCGTCGGAGATGATCACGCCGCCGAACCGCAGTTGCGTGCGCAGCAGCCGCATCACGCGGGAGGAGAACACCGCGAGGTGACCGGGGTCGATCCGCGGGTAGCTGGCCAGGGAGACCATGACGAACGGCACCCCCGCGCCGACGGCGGTAAGGAATGGCCGCAGATAGGGATCGTCCGCGGTGGTCACCGTGTCGGAGACCCCGGCGGTCAGGTCGGTGTTGCCGGTGACCCGGCCCAGGCCGGGGAAGTGCTTGGCGGTGGTGGCGACCCCGGCCTGGCGCATCCCCCTGATGAACGCCGCGCCGTGCGCCGCCACCGTGGCCGGGGTGCTGCCGAAGTTGCGCAGCAGCACGCCGATCGGCTGGTTCCGGCTCGCGGTACCAGGCGGCACCACGTCCATGACCGGGGCGAGGTCGAGGTTGACGCCGGCCAGCTTCAGCTGGCGTCCCCAGCGGGCGGCGTCGCGCTGGAGCGCGCCCGCGGATAGCTGGCCCTGAGCAACGGCGGACGGGATGGCCGAGAACCCCGCTCCGCGCAGCCGCTGGACCTCACCGCCTTCCTGGTCGGTGGCGATGAAGAACCTGACCCGCGCGGTGGCCGCGCGGGTGGCCAGGGCCTGGTCGGCGGCGGTCAGCTGCCTGACCTCGGCCAGGCTGGCCGCGGTCGTGGCGCCGAACAGCAGGGAGCCGAAGTGATAGGCGGCGACCGCCTGGGCCACCGCCGATGCGGGCTGGCTGGCCAGGTCGACCAGGAACAACTGGCCGACCCGCTGGGCAGCGGACATCTGGGCGAAAACCCGGGCCGGGCAGGAGAGCGGCGCGCGGCTCGGCGACGGCGAGGCCGGGCTGGCCACCGAACGCGCGGTAGCGGTCGCGGTAGCTGCCGGCCCGGCGGCGGGCTGGCCGCTGCCCGCGGCGGAACTGCACCCCGCGCAGGCCAGAGCCACGGTGAGCACGCAGCCGAGGAAAGTACCGGCTACCCGGTGCCTGACCACGACGTTGATCTCCCCAGGTTGCTTTGCCGACCCCGCACAGTACCACTAGCCGCGGGACCGGCCGCACCACTAGCCGCGGGATCCGGCCGCGAGGAAGGCGGTTCCGAAGAACAGCTCGGTCCAGGCGGGATCGACCAGTTCTTCCTGCATGGCCGCGCGAATCGCCTCCCACGGACGGCGCATGAGCCACTCATCGATAGCGGCGAAAGGCCGTACGGTCGCGGTTCCGAGCTGCGCTAGCCACCCGGGCGTGCGGCCGGGAACCTTGAGATCAAGCACGACCCAGCGTCCGCCGCCGGATAGGGCCCTGGCGCCGTTGGCGATGACCTCGGCGCACTCGGGCACCTGCGTCATGGCGTACGTGGACAGGATCGCGTTGACCTCCGCCGGGAAGTCGAAGCTGACCGCGTCGGCTTGCACGAGGCTGACATTGCGCCAGCCGTTCGTCTTTATCCGCTCCTGGGCCCGGGCGAGCATCGCGTCGGTCAGGTCGACGCCGATGATCCGGCCGCCGGGGCCGACCACCTTCTGGAGCAGCCGGAAGTTCAGGCCGGTGCCACAGGCCATGTCGACCACCGTGTCACCCGGGCGAAGGCGGAGCGCGCGTACCGCCTGGAGGCGCTGCGTCAGCTGGGGATAGCCGGGCGCGGGATAGAGCCGGGAGGTGATGTCGTAGCGCTTAGCCTTCTTGCGGTACGTCTCGATCAGGCGCTCTTGCGTGCTGCCGCCCTGGCTCCCCATCTAGGACTCCGCGCTTTCCCGCGCGGCGGACTCGACAGCAGCCTTGATCGCCACCATCTCGATATCGCTGACGCGCTGGATCCTGTCCTTGAGCAGGCCGACGGGGATCGCGCGCATGAAGCCCGCGAGGTCGACCTCGATCCACATCATGGCGTCGGTCTGCCCGCCGTCAGCCGACCCGAATTCCATTCCCCAGCGCGCCTTGGACGTACCCATTGGCCCGGCGAACGCCAGGTGGTGGGGCGCCTCGACCACGGTCACCGCCTGGCTCCGGCGGCGAGACAACCCGAACATCAGCTTCGCCCGCTGCTCTACCCGCGCGCCGGGCCGAAGCGGGCCGCCACCGCGGACCCGGCCTTCGAGAACCGTCGGCGCCCACTCCGGCCAGCGTCCGACGTCGCAGAGATATGCAAACGCCTCATGGACGCTGCCAGCGATTGTTATACGGCTCTCGGTTCTGAATGTCATCAGTCTTTCCAGGGTGGTTGTTGATTTCGGGTACGGGCTTCATGCTTCCGCGGCGGTCAGTGCGTTCACTATCTCTTGTGCGGTCTGTTCCCAGCCGCCCAGGGCCGACCGCCGCTGCCAGGCGGCGGCCCGGAGCCGGCGCCGGTGGCACTCGTCGCCCAGCCAGTCGCCGAGCGCAGCGGCGAGGGCAGCCGGATCGTCCGGCGGGACCAGTTGGCCGGGGCGGGTGCCGTCGGCCGTGGCGCCGAGCGCTTCTGGCAGCCCGCCGACGTCGGCCGCGATGACCGGCAGGCCGTGGGCGAGCGCTTCGGTGACGGTCATGCCGTAGGTCTCCGAACGGGACGGCGTGACGAGCAGGTCGGCGGTGGCATACGCGTGGCTGAGCGCCGGGCCGGTCAGGACGCCGCTGAGCCGGACGCGGTGGCCGTAGCCGAGACCCGTGATACGGGCCCGCAATCGTTCGACGAAGTCCGGGTGGCGGTCGAGCGATCCGGCCAGCACGCAGTGCCAGTCCCGGTCGGCGAGGCCGGCCAGCGCCTCGACCAGGAGGTCCTGCCCCTTGTGCGGGCCGAGGACTCCGACGCAGATCAGGCGGCCGCGGACGGGCCGGGCCGGGGCAGTGACCCGATCGGCGCCCGGCCGGGCGACGTACACCCGGCAGGCGGGGATCGCGTACCGGGTCAGGACCTGCCGACGAGTCCATTCGCTGGTGACGACCACGCCGGCGGCCGCGCGGAGCACCGACCGCTCGGAGCGCTCCGCGCTGGCATCGTGGTGGGTGTCGAGGGCGGTGGCCAGTGGCATGTGCAGCAGCACTGTCATCCGTATCCGCCCGGCGTGCGGCAGCAACTGCGCGGCGGCCGCCGAGGCGATGAGCCCGTCGATCAGGACGGTCTCACCGTCGGGGATGGCGGAAATGACGCGAGCCAGGTCGGCGTGGCCGTCCGGACCGAGGGCTGGCCACGCTCCGGCGACGGTGGCGACCAGCACCTCCCAGCCGGCCTCGGCCAGCCCGGCGCAGACCCGCTGGTCGTAGATGTTGCCGCCGGAAGGCTGGCCGGGATCGTCGAACCCCGCGGGGACTGCTACGTGGACCCGCACGATGTCCCGGCCCTCCCCCTCGCGGCCGAGCTGAACCACACCCGTCGCTGATCCGTCATACCTGACACCAGGTAATACGGGGAAACAGCGGACGCGGTTCGACCAGGACCTGACGTGAGACGGGAGCAGCGAGCAGCCTTGCTGACGGCGCTAGAGCGAGCCCAGGCGAATGCCCACGCCTCAGGCGAGTATGTGGGCCAGGAGAGCTTCATGCGGGCGGGCGAGATCCGGAGGCTGGCTCACCAGGCCCGGGTCGGCCCCGGCGTCTCGGTGCTCGACCTGTGCTGCGGGGTGGCCGGCCCCGGCCGGATGATCACCGCGGAGTCGGGATGCCGCTACCTGGGTGTCGATCACTCGGCCAGTTCGGTGGCCACCGCCAGGCAGCTGGCCGGGAAGCTTCCCTGCCGCTTCGAGCGTGCTCACCTCCCGCCGCTGCCCGAGGGCCGCTTCGAGGTGGTATTCCTGCTGGAGACGATGCTGGCCTTCCCCGCCAAGGATGCGCTGATGAGTGAGGTGGCGCGCGTGCTGGAGCCGGGCGGGCGCTTCGCGTTCACGGTCGAGGAAGGCCGGCCGCTCACCGGGCAGGAGCGGGCGCGGATGCCCGCCGCCGATACGGTCTGGCCGGTCGAGCTGGCGGAACTGTCGGGCATGCTGCGCGACGCGGGATTGACTGTGATCTGGCAGCAGGAGTACAGCGCCTCCCATTACGCGGTAGCGAAGGCGCTGCTTCGCTGTTACCGGGCTGATTCGGCTCAGATCGCCGGCCAGATCGGGACGCGGGCCGCCGCCGAGCTGATCACGGCCCATCAGCTGTGGAGTGACTGGCTGGGCAGCGGGCGCGTGCGCAAGTTCGCGATCGTAGCCGAGAAGCAATGACTGGTTTCGACGAAGGCTCGATGGCCTTCGACTATGCCCGTTACCTGGCCGCGAAGACGACCGTGGATGACCGGGCGCTCAACCGGCATGTGCTAGCCGGGTTGCGCCGCCTCGTGCCCGCGGGGGCGCCGCGGGTGCTTGAGGTCGGCGCCGGCCTGGGGACGATGGTGGCCCGCCTGGTGGACTGGGGCGTGATCGGCGCCGGTGAGTACGTCCTGCTGGACGCGGACCGGCAGCTGCTTGATCGCTCTCGCCGGTGGCTGTGCGACTGGGCGGCCGCGCGGGGCCTGCGCAGCGACCCGCTGCCTGACGGGCTGCAGGTGGGTGACCTGCGGGTACGCCTGGTGCACGCCGAGCTCGGCGGGTACCTGGAGGCCGCTCAACCAGAGCTGGCCGACGTGCTGATCGCCAACGCCGTCCTGGACCTGGTGGACGTGCCAGCCGTCCTGCCCGGACTGCTGCGGCTGCTGGTCCCCGGCGGCGTCTACTGGTTCACGATCAATTACGACGGCGAGAGCATCTTCGTGCCCGGCCACCCCCACGACGACCAGGTCATGCAGGCCTACCACCGCGACATGGACGAGCGCGTCCGCTACGGCCGGCCCGCCGGGGATAGCCGGACCGGCCGCCGCCTGTTCGGCTATCTGCGGGATGCGGGGGCGCCCGCGCTGGCGGCGGGCTCGTCGGACTGGGTCGTCAGCGCCGGCCCGGACGGGAACTACCCGGACGATGAGGCTTACTTCGTGCGCTGCATCCTTAACACGATCCAGAACGCGTTGCGGAGCCGCGAGGACCGGGTGGATCCGGCGGACCTGGCCGACTGGCTGGCCGTGCGCGGCCGGCAACTGGCCGCGGGTGAGCTCGTCTACCTCGCCCACCAGCTCGATTTCACGGGCCGCGCGTCTGGCTAGCGCCCCGCCGCGGGCAGGTCATGCCCGCCGCGCAGGGCCTTGGTGGTCAGGTACGCGGCGTTGGTCTCGGTGAGGTGCACGGCGGTGGGGACGTGCCTGGTGATCGTGATGCCCAGGCGGGCCAGCTGAGCCCCCTTGTCCGGGTTGTTGCTCAGCAACGCGATACGGCTGGCGCCCAGCGCGTGCAGCATCTGCGCGGCGCTGGTGTAGTCGCGCTCGTCGGCCCGGTGACCGAGCGCGAGATTCGCGTCGTACGTATCCAGGCCACGATCTTGCAGCGCGTACGCGTCGAGTTTGTCATACAGCCCGATGCCGCGCCCTTCCTGACGCAGGTACAGCACGTACCCGCCGTGCTCGGTGATCCGCTCGACCGCTTCGCGCAGCTGCGGCCCGCAGTCGCATCGCTGGCTGCCGAACACGTCACCGGTGAGGCATTCACTATGCAGGCGCACTAGCGGTGGCCGGTCCTCGGCGGGCCGGCCGAGCTCGAGGGCCACGTGCTGCTGCGCGTCGATCAGGCCGGTGAAGCTGAGGATCGTGGCCGTGGTCGAGTAGCCGTCGGCGAAACGCAGCGGGATGCAAATACGGCGGCGGATCGCCGCCGCCTGGACCGCCCCGGTCACCCGGTCACCGGGTACGGCCGGTAAGCCACGAACGGCCTCCATCGTCAGCCGCTCCTGATCAGGTTCCCTCGACTCGGCCGGATGTCCCCGGCCGCGGCGGCGGTGGCGGGCGGCGTCCCTCAGCAGCAGGCCCGCGCCCGGGGAGACCGCCGCCAGCATGAGCACCGCGTAGAGAGTAGCGACCGTGACCCCGGTAGCCACGCCGAGCCCGGCGGCGGCGAAAGCCCAGGCGGCTATGCCCTCTCGCGGCCCCCATCCGCCGATACTCAGCGGGATGGCCGCCGCGGTCTGGACCACCATCAGCAGCGCGACCAGTTCGCCCAGGGGTGCGGTGCAGCCGGCGACCCGGGCCGCGATGACGAACGTGGCCGTGTGCCCGGCGACGACCAGCACCGAGGCCAGCGTGACCTGAGGCCACACGCCCGGCGCCAGCAGGCCATGACGCAGGTCAGCGGCGACGGCCCGGGCGCCGCGGGTCAGCCGCGACCGGCCGCGGCGAGCGGCGCCCCGCACGACCAGCGCGGCCCCCCCGGCTACGCCCGCGATGCCCGCAAGGACATATGGCAGCGCGGGCCGGACCGGCGAAGGCATGGTCAGCAGCACGACGACGGTCACGACGGCCTGGATGACCTGACCGCACAGCCGTTCCCACGCCACCGCGCGCAGCCCCAGGGCCACGTCTCCAGCGCGCCTGCCGTGCACGACCGCCCGGTGCACGTCGCCGAGAACCCCGCCGGGGAGCACGGAGTTGAGGAACAGCGAACGGTAGTAGGCCCCGGCCGCGGCGGGCAGGCCGATGCCGGCGCCGAGGGCCCGGGCGATAACCTGCCACCGCCAGGCCGAGCACACCGTGGTCAGGGCCGTGAGCGTGACGGCGGCCACGACCCCCGGCCAGGTAACCGCGCGCAGCCCGTTCTCGAAGGGAGCCGCGCCTACCCGCCACCCGAGAAACCACAGCACGACGACGCCAGCGGCCAGCCGCAGCAGCAGCGGGCCGAAGCGACGGGCGGCCGGACCGATCCCGGCCGGAGCTGAGTGCTGGGGCGCCACACCAGTTACACGGGTCAGCTGGGCAAATAGTTCAATCGGCTGACCGCGGCCGAGCGGGCGTGGGTACGGTGAACCGGCGTGACCTCGCACCCGTACTCTCTACGAGGGACGACGGCAGCTGGCGAGGGAGCGGAGGCGCGGTGCGTGCTATTAAGCCTGCGGATAAGCCTGCGGATGAAGGCGCGCCGCCGACGATCAGGACCGCGGGCAAGGGCGCGCTGCCGACGACCTGGCTCGCCGCGGCCCTGGGGGCGCTCGCCACCGCCGTCCTGCTCGGTGTCGTGTCCGTCACGGCTGGTCTCGGCGTCGTCGGCTGGATCGCCGGAGTGGCCACCGGGGCGGCGGCACCGGCGCTGCTCGTCACCGCCCGCGGGCGCAGCGACCAGCCGGCCCTACACCCAGCGGACTGGGTCACCCTGACCCGGCTGGTGCTGATCGCCGGGGTCACGGGCCTGGTAGCCGACTCGTTCAGCCGCACGGTGCCGGTCACGGCGCTGGTCACCCTGTCCAGCGTCGCGCTGGCCCTCG
>Ga0335085_10008625_pt1 | contig 15535 bp, 13 predicted proteins | sample Lox_Sample_45_FD_206712 | JGI IMG/M metagenome (GOLD analysis project Ga0335085, IMG submission 206712) | Soil microbial communities from Loxahatchee National Wildlife Refuge, Florida, United States - Lox_Sample_4.5 | ecosystem: Environmental > Terrestrial > Soil > Wetlands | place: USA...
TCAGCTCTTGCCGTCGGTGATGTCCTCGTAAACGTCGATCTCGAGCGCTCCCGGCAGCATCGCCCGCCACGCCTGGATGTAAGCTTGAAAGCGCATGTCGCTCGCCAGCGATTGCCGGTTGAGCTCGAAGGCTTCCGGGGTTTCGTACTCGATGACCTGGATGAACTTCGTCGGATCGTCCGAGTTGCGCAGCAGCCGAAAGCGCGCATTGCCGAACAGCTGATAGAACGGCTCGGCGGCGCGCATCAGCGCCAGCAGATGTTCGGAATCCGCACCCGGCAACGTGAATTTCAAATGCAGCGTCCGCCGGACCTTCACGTCATCGTTGCTCATCGCGCGCATCCTCGATCGCCACCGGGCCCGCCCGGCAGGCCCGCGTCACCGCTCACTTGAGCGTCTCGCGGAACCAATGTGCCGGGTAGACGCCGAGGATTTTCAGCGTCTTCGGCTGCGAAACGAACTCCAATTCCTCGAGCGCCAGTTCCAGCGCGCGATCCTTGGGATGGCCTTGCACGTCGGCATAGAACTGCGTCGCGGCAAAGCTGCCGTCGACCATATAGCTTTCCAGCTTGGTCATGTTCACGCCGTTGGTGGCGAAGCCGCCCAACGCCTTATAGAGCGCGGCCGGAATATTGCGCACCTCGAAGACGAATGTGGTGATGACCCGCCGCTCCCGGCGGCTTGCCCATTTCGGCTTGCGCGCCAGCACCACGAAACGCGTCGTATTGTGCTTGGCGTCGGCCACGTTCTTTTTCAGGATCTTCAGGCCGTAGATCTTGGCCGCGAGCTTCGTCGCCAGCGCCGCGCGCGAAACGTCGCCCGCCTCCGCCACTTCGCGGGCGGCGCCCGCAGTATCGGCTGCGACCACCGCCCTGACGCCGAGCCTGCGGATGATGTTGCGGCACTGCCCGAGCGCGTGGACGTGGCTCTCGACGGTGCGGATCGTCTTCAGCGACGCCCCCTTCAGCGCCATCAATTGATGCTGCACCGGCAGAAACCACTCGCCGACAATGGCGAGACCCGACCTGGGCATCAGGTGGTGAATGTCCGCCACCCGCCCGGCGAGCGAATTGTCGATTGGGATCATCGCCAGTTGGGCGCGGCCGGTGCGCACCGCGGCAAAGGCGTCTTCGAAGGTCGGACACGGCAACGGCTCGTAGCGCGGATAGGCCTCACGGCAGGCGATGTGGGAATTGGCCCCCGGCTCGCCCTGGAAGGCGATCTTCTTCTTCTTCCGGCGTTTCATGACCGACTCGATAGCACGGCGCGCGCGCGGGCCAAATCGTCCGGCGTATCGACGCTCAGGGGCGCGGCGTCGACGACAGCCACGTCAATGCGCATGCCGGCTTCAAGCGCGCGCAACTGTTCGAGTTTCTCCCGCACTTCCAGCGGCGACGGCGGCAGGCCGACGAAACGCACGAGCGCGGTGCGGCGGAAGGCGTAGAGACCGAGGTGATGATAGAGCGGCCCTTCGCCCCACGGGGCCGTGGCCCGGGTGAAATACAGGGCCCGCAGTCTTCCCGGCCCAACCGGCGTGCCCACCACCTTGACGACGCTCGGATCATCGCGCTCATCGGCGCGCGTGATCTCCGCTGCCGGGGTGCCGATGTCGACCGCCTTGTCGGCCAGCAAGGCCACGGCGGCGGCAATGGCGGACGGCTCCAAGGTCGGCAGATCGCCCTGCACATTGACCACGATGGAGGCGCGGCCGCCGGGATCGACTTTGCCAAGCCCCTCGAAAATGCGGTCGGAGCCCGATGCATGGTCTGCCCGCGTCATGACGGCGCGGCCGCCGGCCCTATGCACGACCGCTTCAACCTCGGGCGAATCGGTCGCCACCACCACCGGGCCGATCGCGGCCGCCTCGGCACGGCGCAAGACGTGGACGATCATCGGCGTGCCGGCGATGTCGGCGAGCGGCTTTCCCGGCAACCGGGTCGCCGCCATGCGGGTGGGAATGAGAATAAGAACGTCACTCATTGCTTGCGTACGCCTGGGGACAGTCGATCAAGCGCACCAGCCCGGTTATACGGGTTGCCTAACGCGCGGCAAACCGGCTATCTGTGCGCCGCCCCAATGCCGGCGCGGAGCATTCAGCGATGAATTCGTTCGAAATCAACAAGATTCTCGGCGCGATTCTGGGAACCTGCCTCATCCTCCTCGCCGTGCACATTGCCGCGGGCGCCATCTTCAGCGTGCCGGCGCCGGCCAAGCCCGGTTACGAGATTGCCGTGAAGGAGGAGGCGCCGGGTAAGGGCAAAGCCGAAGCCGCGCCGGCCGCGCAGCCGATCGAGAAGCTTTTGGCAAGTGCTTCGGTCGAACACGGGGCGCAGGTCGCCAAGCAGTGCCAGATTTGCCACAACCTGCAGGAGGGCCAAGGCCCCAAGATCGGTCCCGATCTCTACGGCGTGGTCGGGCGCAAGATCGCATCCGTTTCGGGCTTCAATTACAGCGCGGCTTTGAAAAAGGTTAGCGGCGCCTGGACGTTCGATGCGCTGAACAAATGGCTCGACGACCCGCGCGCCGACGTTCCCGGCACGGCCATGACGTTCGCCGGCATCAAGAACGAGAAACAGCGCGCCGACGTCATCGCCTACCTCAATACGCTGTCGAAGAATCCGCTGCCGTTGCCGACGGCGCAGAACCAGAGCAGCGCCCCGGCAAATCCGCCGGCGGCGGCGCCGGCCAAGGAGCCCGCGCCCAAACAATAGGAGCGGCGCGCTTTTGCGGGTCTCCGCCCACGCGGATGTGAAGTGCATTTCGTCGCGGCTCGTGCCGCTGCGCTGGTGCGGCGGTGGAAAAGTACATAATCAGCGGGGGTACGCGTAGGGGGGGCACCGGCGACGCGGCGCGTTGCAGGCAGCGTCGCACGGCGCCCGGCCTACGCAACGACGTTGCGACGGCCGTCCTCGCCCCTGCTTCGGAGCTTTTCAGGTGAACCGCCGAACGCTGCTCACATCCGCTGCCCTGGCGCTCGTCGCCCGCAGGCTTCCGCTGCCGCTGTGGTCAAGCCCCGCGCGGGCGCAGCCGCGGGTCTGGCGCCATGGCCTGTCGCTGTTCGGCGACCTGAAATATCCGCCCGGCTTTAAGCATTTCGACTACGTCAACGCCGCCGCGCCGAAGGGCGGCTCGGTGCGCCAGCTCGCGATCGGCACTTTCGACAATTTCAACGTCGCCGTCGCCGGCGTCAAAGGCAACCTGGCGACGGGTATCTCCTATATCTACGATACGCTGCTCACGCCGGCGCTCGACGAGGTGTCGAGCGAATACGGGCTTCTCGCCGAAGCGGTGAGCTATCCGGACGATTTCTCCTCGGCGTCCTACCGCCTGCGTTCCCACGCCAGATGGCACGACGGCAAGCCGATAACGCCTGAGGATGTGATCTTTTCCTTCAATGCATTCAGGAAATACTCGCCGCAGCTTGCCGCCTATTATCGCCACGTCGTCAAAGTGGAACAAACCGGCGATCGCGAGCTCACCTTCGTGTTCAACTCGCCGGGCAACCGCGAATTGCCGCAGATCGTCGGCCAGCTGACCGTGTTGCCGAAGCACTGGTGGGAAGGCACCGACAAGAACGGCAACAAGCGCGATATCGGCGCCACCACGCTCGAGCCGCCGCTTGGCTGCGGCACCTACCGCATCAAGGAATTCTCCGCCGGCCGCAACATTGTCTACGAGCGCGTCAAGGACTACTGGGGCGACAACATCAACGTCAGTGCCGGCCGCGACAATTTCAGCGAACTGCGCTTCGAATATTTTCGCGACACCACCATCGCGCTCGAGGCCTTCAAGGCCGACAGCATCGACTGGCGCATCGAGAACACCGCCAAGAACTGGGCCACGGCCTACGATTTCCCCGCGGTCAAGGATAAGCGCGTCCTGCTCGAAGAGTTTCCGATCAACAGTTTCGGGGTGATGCAGGCCTTCGCGTTCAACATCCGCCGCGCCAAATTCCAGGATCCGCGCGTCCGGCTTGCTTTCAATTTCGCCTTCGATTTCGAGCAGATGAACCAGCAGATCTTCTTCGGCCAGTACAAGCGCATTGCCAGCTATTTCGCCGGCACCGAGCTGGCGTCGAGCGGGCTGCCCGCCGGGCGCGAGTTGGAACTGCTGGAAACGCTGCGCGACAAGGTGCCGCCCGAAGCCTTCACCACGCCCTATTCCAATCCGGTCGGCGGCAATCCGCAGGCGGTGCGCGCCAACCTGCGCCAGGCGGTGCGGCTGTTCAAGGAGGCCGGCTATGAAGTGCGCCACGAAAGGCTGGTCAACAGCAAGACCGGCGAACCCTATGCGGTCGAGTTCCTGGCCGAGGATCCGAGCTTCGAGCGCGTGTTCTTGTTCTACAAGCCTTCGCTGGACCGGCTCGGGGTGGCGGTGACCGTCCGCGTCGTCGACGCCTCGCAATACGAGAACCGGTTGCGCAACTGGGATTTCGACGTCGTCACCAATTCCTGGGGCGAGTCGCTGTCGCCGGGCAACGAGCAGCGCGGCTATTGGGGTTCCCAGGCAGCCGACCAGCCGGGCTCGCTCAACCTCATCGGCATCAAGAACCCGGCCGTCGACGCCTTGATCGACCAGATCGTCTTCGCCAAGAGCCGGGCCGATCTTGTCGCCGCCACCAAGGCGCTCGACCGCGTGCTGTTGTGGAACCACTACGTGGTGCCGCAATGGTATTATGGCAAAATGCGCACCGCCCGGTGGGACCGCTTCGCCCATCCGGATCCGTTGCCGAGATACGGCGCTGCCGCCTTTCCGACGCTATGGTGGTGGGACCCCGACAAGGCGGCGAAGACCGGTGGCCGCCAGTGACGAAAGCCGAGCGGAACAATCCGCTATCGCCGCCGACGAGGTGCGCAAGCTCTTCATGCGCAGACTGACACGCCGAGGCCTTTTGGCGCTTTCCGCCGGTGTCGCGGCCGTGATGTCGCGGGCCGGATCGCCGCCGGTCCGCGCCGATGCAAGCGATGCGGTCGAATCGCATGGCCTGTCGGCGTTCGGCGATCTCACCTATCCCCCCGACTTTCATCACTTCCGCTATGTTTATCCCGACGCGCCGAAGGGCGGCGTGTTTTCGCAGATCGGGCCGGACCGGCAGTACAATCAGAACTTTCTCACCTTCAACTCGCTCAACAGCTACATCCTCAGGGGCGACGCCGCGCAAGGCATGGAGCTGACTTTCGCCACGCTGATGGCGCGCGCGGGCGACGAGCCGGACGCCATGTATGGCCTTGCCGCCGCGAAGGTGCGCCGCTCGGGCGACGGGCTGACTTATGAGTTTTTCCTGCGTCCGGACGCCAAATTCCATGACGGCTCGCGCCTCACCGCATACGATGTCGCGTTCTCGCTCAATCTTCTCAAGGCAAAGGGCCATCCGCTCATCACCCAGTCCCTGCGCGATTTCACCGGTGCCGAAGCCAGGAACGATACCAGCGTCGTCGCCAGCTTCGCGCCGCAGCGCGCGCGCGACGTGCCGCTTCTTGTCGCCGGGCTGCCGATCTTCTCGCGCGCCTATTACTCGGCAAAGCCGTTCGACGAATCGACGCTCGATGTCCCGCTCGGCTCCGGCGCCTACAAGGTCGGCCGCTTCGAGGCCGGCCGCTTCATCGAATACGAGCGGGTCAAGGATTGGTGGGGCGCCGACCTGCCCGTCGCCCGCGGCCAGAACAATTTCGACATCGTACGCTTCGAATATTATCGCGACCGCGAGGTCGGCTTCGAAGGCTTCACCGCCGAGAACTATCTGTTTCGCGAAGAATTCACGTCGCGCACCTGGGCTACCCGCTACGACTTCCCTGCAGTCAAGGACGGCCGCGTCAAGAAGGATGTGCTGCCCGACCACACGCCTTCCGGCGCGCAGGGCTGGTTCATCAATACCCGACGCGCGAAATTCGCCGACCGGCGGCTGCGCGAGGCTTTGTGCGAGGCCTTCGACTTCGAATGGACCAACAGGGCCATCATGTACGGGTCCTATGAGCGCACCGTCTCGGTGTTTCAGAATTCCGACATGATGGCGACGGGCAGACCGAGCGCAGACGAACTCGCACTGCTTGATCCGTTTCGCGGCCGCGTTCCCGACGAAGTATTCGGCGAGCCCTATGTGCCGCCGGTTTCCGATGGCTCTGGCCAGGACCGCGCGCTGCTGCGCCAGGCTTCGGCGCTCCTCGCCGACGCCGGTTGCATGATCGCCGGCGGCAAGCGCGTGCTGCCGAACGGTGAGCGTATCACCATCGAATTCCTGATCGACGAGCCGACCTTTCAGCCGCACCACATGCCGTTCACCAAGAATCTCGACGTGCTCGGCATCGATGCGTCGTTGCGCATCGTCGATCCGGTCCAATACCGCGCCCGCCGCGACGCCTTCGACTTCGACATCACCGTCGACCGGTTCGGCTTGTCCGCCACGCCGGGCGAGTCGCTGCGCTCGTTCTTCTCCTCGCCGGCGGCGGCGCTGAAGGGCTCGAATAACCTGGCCGGCATCGCCGATCCGGCCATCGACGCCCTGATCGATGCCATCATCGCGGCGCCAACGCGCAAGGCGCTCACCGTTGCGTGCCGCGTCCTTGATCGGGTGATCCGGTCTGGCCGTTATTGGATCCCGCATTGGTACAACCCGACCCACTGGATCGCCTATTGGGACGTTTTCGGCCGGCCGGCCTCACAACCGCGCTATTTCCGCGGCATCCCGGAGACGTGGTGGTATGACCGGAGCAAGGCAACGACCATCCAGCGCGCGGGGTAACGACGCCGTCGCGGCCGAACCGGTTCGGCCATCGACGTCTTCATGTTGCCGCCAAGATCAGTCGTGATACCCGCCACAACGCCCGGAAAAACCAGTTAACAATTAGACCAACAGCATGACCGCCTACATCATCCGCCGGCTCCTCTTTATGATCCCGACCGTCTTCGGCATCATGCTGGTGTCGTTTGTCGTGGTGCAGTTCGCCCCCGGCGGGCCGGTCGAGCGCGTCATCGCCCAGTTGTCCGGCACCGATACCGGGGCGACCTCGCGCATTTCCGGTTCCGCCGGCGGCGACCTCGGCAGCCGCGGCGTTCTGCAACAACCGGGAGCGCAACTCGACGTCAACTCGAAATACCGCGGCGCGCAGGGGCTCGATCCGGAATTCATCAAGAGCCTCGAAAAGCAGTTCGGGTTCGACAAGCCCGCCTACGAACGCTTTTTCCTCATGCTCTGGAACTATCTGCGTTTCGATTTCGGCAAAAGTTACTTCCGCGACGTCAGCGTACTGCAACTGATCAAGGAGAAGCTGCCGGTTTCGATCTCGCTTGGCGTCTGGATGACGCTGTTGAGCTATCTGATCTCGATCCCGCTCGGCATCCGCAAGGCGGTGCGTGACGGCTCGCCCTTCGACGTGTGGACGTCGGGTGTCATCATCGTCGGCTACGCGATCCCCGGATTCCTGTTCGCGATCCTGCTCATCATCCTGTTCGCCGGCGGTTCGTTTCTCAATATTTTTCCGTTGCGCGGGCTCACGTCCGACGGCTGGTCGCAATTCCCCTGGTGGCTCAAGATTCTCGATTATTTCTGGCACCTGACGCTGCCGATCATATCCATGGGGCTTGCTGCTTTCGCCACCATGACGCTTTTGACCAAAAACTCGTTTCTCGAGGAGCTGCGCAAGCAATACGTGCTCACCGCGCGCGCCAAAGGCTGCTCCGAGCGGCAGGTGCTGTACGGGCACATCTTTCGCAACGCTATGCTGCTGGTGATCGCCGGCTTTCCGAGCGCCTTCGTCGCCGCGTTCTTCGCCGGATCGCTCCTGATCGAGACCATTTTCTCGCTCGACGGGCTCGGCCTGTTGAGCTTCGAGAGCGTGCTCAACCGCGACTATCCGGTCGTTTTCGCCAATCTCTACATTTTCGCCCTGGTCGGGCTGGTCGTGAATCTGATTTCCGACCTGACCTATACGTGGATCGATCCGCGCATCGATTTCGAGACGCGGGAGGTCTGAGTGGACGACCAGACGCGAGCCGACCAGGTCCTCGACGCGACCGGCGACGCCAAGATGGCGCCGCCGGCCTACCTCACGCCGGACCTGGAGCCGACCGGGCCCGTCGGGCTTGAGCCGGCGCCGCGGCGCTATGTGCTGTCGGCGATCAACAAACGGCGCTGGCAGAACTTCAAGACCAACCGGCGCGGTTATTGGTCCCTTTACATCTTCCTTGTTCTGTTCGTCGTCTCGCTGTTTGCGGAATTCATCGCCAATGACAGGCCGCTCTACATCAGCTACGGCGGCAAGTCGTATTTTCCGGTCTTCGTCAGCTACCCGGAAACGACCTTCGGCGGCGATTTCCAGACCGCGGCGGACTATCGCGATCCGTACGTGCAGAAGCTGATTGCCGATAAAGGCGGCACCATCGTCTGGGCCCCGATCCGCTATTCGTACAGCACCCACAATCTCGATTTGCCGACGCCTGCGCCGTCGCCCCCGACCTGGCTCCTCAGCGAAGCGCAATGCAAGCCGGTCGTGGAGCGCAAGCACCTGCACGGCTGCCGCGATCTCGAATACGACTGGCTCGGTACCGACGATGAAGGCCGCGACGTGCTGGCGCGCCTGATCTATGGCTTTCGCATCTCGGTGCTGTTCGGCCTGATCTTGACGATCGTCTCCTCGATCATCGGCGTCGCCGCCGGCGCCGTTCAGGGTTATTTCGGCGGCTGGACCGATCTGCTGTTTCAGCGCTTCATCGAAATCTGGACCTCGGTTCCGGAGCTTTATCTGTTGCTGATCATCTCGTCCGTGCTGGTCCCGGGTTTCTTTGTCCTGCTCGGCATCCTCCTGTTGTTCTCCTGGGTCCGGCTGGTGGGACTCGTGCGCGCCGAATTCCTGCGCGGGCGCAATTTCGAATACATACAGGCGGCGCGCGCGCTCGGCGTCTCCAATGCCGTCATCATGTTCCGCCACCTCTTGCCCAACGCCATGGTGGCGACGATGACGTTCCTGCCGTTCATCATGTCCTCGGCAGTGATGACGCTGACCGCGCTCGACTTTCTCGGTTTCGGCCTGCCGCCCGGTTCGCCGTCGCTCGGCGAACTCCTCTCCCAGGGCAAGGCCAACGTGCAGGCGCCGTGGCTCGGCCTCACCGGCTTCTGCACCGTCGCCCTGATGCTGTCGCTCCTGATCTTCGTCGGCGAGGCGGTGCGCGACGCCTTCGATCCGCGGAAGACCTTTACATGACCGAACCGCTGCTCTCCATCCGCGATCTTTCCGTTGCTTTCGGCTCCGGCGGCCACGAGACGTTGGCCGTGGACCGCGTTTCCTTCGACATCGGCCGCGGCGAGATGATGGCGCTGGTCGGCGAATCCGGCTCCGGCAAGTCGGTGACCGCCTTGTCGATCCTGAAGCTTCTGCCGTATCCGGCCGCGCGTCATCCGTCCGGCAACATCGTGTTCAAGGGCCGCGATTTGCTGCCGCTCGCCGAACGCGACATGCGCCGCGTTCGCGGCGACGACATCACCATCGTCTTCCAGGAGCCGATGACCTCGCTCAATCCGCTGCACACGATCGAGAAGCAGATCGGCGAGATTCTGCTGCTGCACCGCGGGCTCGCCGGCGCCGCGGCGCGGGCGCGGACGCTGGAGGTCCTCACCCAGGTCGGCATTCCCGATCCGCAAAGCCGGCTCGCCAGTTATCCGCATCAGCTTTCCGGCGGCCAGCGCCAGCGCGTCATGATCGCCATGGCGCTCGCCAACGAGCCGGACCTCCTTATAGCGGACGAGCCGACCACGGCGCTCGACGTCACCGTGCAGGCGCAGATCCTCGAACTGTTGCAGGAGATTCAGCGGCGCCTCGGCATGTCGCTATTGTTCATCACCCACGACCTCGGCATCGTACGCAAAATCGCGCAGCGGGTCTGCGTGATGAAGCAAGGCAAGATCGTCGAACAGGGCGCGGTCGAGCGGGTGTTCGCTGCTCCCGCGCATCCCTACACCCGCGCGCTTCTTGCCGCCGAGCCAAAGCCCGACCCGGCGCCGCCGCAGCCGCAGGCGCCGATGATGCTGCAAACGACTGACCTCAAAGTCTGGTTTCCGATCAAGCGCGGTGTCTTGCGCAAGGTCGTCGGCCATATCAAGGCCGTGGACGGCGTGAGCGTCGACATCCGCAAAGGCGAGACGCTCGGCGTCGTCGGCGAATCCGGCTCGGGCAAAACGACGCTCGGGCTTGCCTTGCTGCGTCTTATTTCGTCCGACGGGCCGATCATCTTCATGGGCCATCAACTGCAGGGCCTGCGGTTTAAGCAGATGCGGCCGTTCCGCCGCGACATGCAGATCGTGTTTCAGGACCCGTACGGCTCGCTGTCGCCCCGGCTGTCGGTCGCCGAGATCGTCAAAGAGGGACTGAACGTGCATCATCCGGATTGGCCCGCACGCGAGCGCGACGCGCGGGTGATGCGGGCGCTGAGCGACGTCGGCCTCGATCCGGCCACGCGCTTTCGCTTTCCCCATGAGTTCTCAGGCGGGCAGCGCCAGCGCATCGCCGTGGCGCGCGCGATCGTGCTGGAGCCGACCTTCGTGGTGCTCGACGAGCCGACCAGCGCGCTCGATATGTTGATCCAGTCGCAGATGGTCGATCTGCTGCGCGCTCTGCAAAAGCGGCGCAACCTGACTTATCTCTTCATCTCGCACGATCTGCGGGTAGTCGCAGCGCTGGCGAGCCGCCTCTTGGTCATGCGGCAAGGCAAGGTGGTCGAGGCCGGAACGGCCGCCGACCTGTTCAAGCATCCGAGGACCGATTATACGCGCGCCCTGTTCGCCGCCTCCTTCAATCTGGAGACGGCGCCGACAGGCGTGGTGGCGCAGTAACAATTCCGCCCATCGCGGCGGCCCCGGGGATCCGGCTTAGCGCGCAATCGCCTTAGGTTGAATCGATCGCGCTCTATGAGGTTTTCACCCGATTCCCGCCAACGCGCGGATGAGCGGGAAGAGCCTTACTTCGGCGCCGGCGCCGCCGTCTGGCCGGGCGGCATAACTCTGAAGGTGAAGATCGTCACCTTGTCGCCCGGCTTGAACGGCCCGGCCACTTGATTCTTGACCGGCGGGATGCTGCGGAGAAATGCGATCAGGGCAGCCACATCCTCTTTCGTCAGATTGACAAAGGAAGGATAGGGCATGATCGGTGCGAGATGCCGGCCGTCAGGGCGCCGGCCCGTGGTCAGCGCCGTCGCGATCTGCTCATCGGTCCAATTGCCAATGCCGGTTTCCTTGTCCGGCGTTATGTTCCTTCCGGCAAAGACGCCGAGGCCGGGAATTTCGAAGCCCACGTCCGATCCGCCGAGATACTTCGCTTTGTCCGGAGCGCCCAGAAAAAAGCCCGGCGTGTGACAGTCGTTGCAGCCGGCGAGCACAGCGAGGTAATGCCCCCGCTCGACCAGCGTCTCGGCCCGGGCCGTCGGCGCCGCCGTTGTCGCAGCAATCATTGCGGCCGCGCCTGCAAGCGCAGCGTAATTCGTCAATCTCATGATGTCTCCCCCTTTGTGCCCCGACCGCTTTGCGTGCGACGCGTTCAGCCCGCGCGGCACGTTACGCATGCGTCGTCAAAACGCAAGAGGTTGCGCCGGCGACCGCTGCCCAACTTTTATCGCGCCCGGCGCGAACGCACTTTTCCCACCACAGTCCCGGCGTCAGGATTGGCGGTGCCGCGCGCTGAAATGCCACCACATCATGATACCTATGGCCACCACCACCGCCGCAGCGAGCACCAGCAACAAAGCGGAGTTCTCGATCCAGGCGATGGCCGGAATCCCAAATGCCATGATCAGCCCGAGCAGGCAGACCTGCCAGGACAGGATGTGAACGCCTGCGGTGAAGGTGCCGAGCGCCAGCAAGGTGAAGACGGCAAGCCCGGTCGCCGAGGCGTTGAAGACCCGCTGCACGCTGCCGAGGAAAACCATATTCATGACCAGCACGAACGCCAGCCAATGCAGCACCTGGGTCCCGATCAAGCGCAGGCGTGCGCTGGTGTCGGGCGTCGCCGGCCACCCGTACCAGATGCAGACAAGGGCAATGATCGGCGCCAGGATCTCCCAATAAATCAGGATCGGGTGCCTGGAGAAGCTCGTATAGGCGACACCGCCGACGGTCAGAAGAAGCACAAAGCTGAACGGCAGTTCCCTCACCCAAAAGCTCACACGCTGCGGTCCGTGTCCCGGATGCAGATGCGGCGCGCTTGCCGGCGCGGCTTGGCTGTCGTGGTCCGGATTGGTCATCGCCTCGGCTCCTTCGCGGCGCAAGGTAATCGGCAAAGCGCGCCAGCGCCATACCGGCCGCTGCTTACACCGCGATCCGTCGCATGCCGCTCACCTCGCCGCCGGTTGTGCGAATGCGGGCAATGGCGCCCGCGATCGGCTCGATTGCAACCGCCATGTGGAAGGCGTTGGCGTGAATAAGGGTGTCGTGGTCGCGCACGATGGCGACATGGCCTTGCCAGAACACGAGATCGCCGCGTCGCAGTCCGGAAAAGTCGCCGGCGGTGGTGACGACGGACACGCCGAGCGCCGCCTCCTGCATGTCGCTGTCGCGCGGACAGGCGATCCCGCACGCCATCAGGGCAACCTGGACGAGCCCGGAGCAATCGAGACCGAGCGCTGTCTTGCCGCCCCACAGATAGGGAACGCCGAGAAAGCGCTCGGCCACGGCGACGAAATCCGGCTCGTAACGCCCGATCGGGACGAGATGGGGTTCCGGCACATAGGCGCCGGAGGAAGTCACCGCCATGCGCTCGGCACTGCGGGCGACGGCAAGTTGCGCGCCGAGCGGCAAGGCCTCCAGCGGCGGCAACTTGATCGAGGGACCCGGAAAGGCGAAGGTCCGCAACGCCGCGACCTTGTGCGTCGGTGGCGCGCCCGGAGCAGCCAGCGCATTGGCCGACAGGAAGCCGACGTAGCCGTCGGCCGCCAGCTGACCCCAGGCCCACCCCTCCTCATTGGTTTCGTAGATCGTGACGCGTTCGCCCTTGAGCGCCTCGGTTGCCAAGGGCGCGTCGGGTCTCGGTTCGCTCCGCAGCGGCGCCTGCGGCTCGATCACCTCGCAGACATGGCCTTCGACATAGCGCGCGGCTGTTACCTTGCCTTCGAGCTCCTTCGCCGCGAGATCCGGACGGGCCGGCGTCAGCCGAGGATCGAACGCGCGCACGGTTCGCCCTCTCAGCCGTAGCGCTCGGCGAGCAAGGCGTAGAGGGCTCGCGCGGCCTGGCACTCGCCGCCCTCGGGCCGCGCCGGCTTCGCCGACGGCGTCCAGGCGTAGAGGTCGAGGTGCAGCCATGCCTTGGCCGCTTCGACAAAGCGTTTGAGGAACAGCGCACAGATGATCGAGCCGGCAAAGCTGCCGCTGCTGATATTGTTGAGGTCGGCGACCCTGGAATCCAGCATCTCGTCATAGGGCCGCCACAACGGCAACCGCCACAGCGGATCGTTCTCGGCCGCGGCGTGGCGTCCGAGCGCCGCCGCAAGCTCGTCGTCTTCGGTATAGACGGCGGGCAAGTCCGGCCCGAGCGCGACCCGCGCGGCGCCGGTGAGCGTTCCCATGTCGATCAAAAGCTCCGGCGCGCTCTCGTCGGCAAGCGCCAGCGCATCGGCGAGGACGAGCCGGCCTTCGGCATCGGTGTTGCCGATTTCGACCGTGAGGCCTTTGCGCGAGGGATAGACGTCGCGGGGACGAAAAGCCGCGCCCGAGATTGCATTCTCCACCGCCGGAATCAGGACTGTGAGCTTAAGCTTCAGGCCGCGATCCATGATCATATGGGCGAGCGCGAGCACAATCGCCGCCCCGCCCATGTCCTTCTTCATCAGCAGCATGGCGCTCTCGGACTTGATGTCGAGGCCGCCGGAGTCGAAGCAGACGCCCTTGCCGACCAGCGTCACGCGCGGGTGGTCCGCGCCGCCCCATTTCAGTTCGATGAGGCGGGGCGCACGCACAGAGGCACGGCCGACGGCATGAATAAGCGGGAGATTCGCAGTCAATAGCGCGTCGCCGATGGTAACCCTCACTTCCGCGCCGTGCCGCGCGGCCAGCGCGCGGGCGGCGGCTTCGAGTTCCGCCGGTCCCATGTCGTTTGCCGGCGTGTTGATCAGGTCGCGCGCCAGCGCCACGGCCTCGGCGACGCGGTCAAGATCGGCGCGGTCGAGGCGCTGCGGCAGATCGAGCTTGACCTGCGGCGCTTCGCTCTTGCGATAACGCGTAAAGCGATAGGACCCGAGCGCGCAGGCGAGCGCTGCGAGCCTCGGATCGTGCGGATCGTTGGCGAACCGGTAGGCGCCGTCCGGCAGCAGCTGCGGCAGGAGCCCCGGAAGAAATGGATCCTTCGCGTCATTCGCGGCTTCAAGCCCGAACAGGACCGCGCTAATTCCGCTGCCGCCGGGCAGCAAGAGCAGCCGGCCGGGTTTGGGCGCAAAATTCGCCGCGTCGGCAAAGGCGCGAGCCGGCGCATCGAGCCGCTCGCGCACCTCGGCATAGTTTGCGGCGGTGACGAACCAGATCGGGATCGCCGTCGCCGTCCCGGCTGTCGTAAAGATCGAGTCGAGGGACACTTCCCACTATCCTCCGGTATGGCGCAACGCGGAATTCAGTCCGAGCGTCAAGCGATCCGTCGCGGCAACGCGGCTACGTTTGCCTGATTGCGGCTGTGCCTGCTGCCGTAGAAGAAGTAGATCAAGAGCCCGATGATGAGCCAGACGCCGAAGCGCAGCCACGTGTCGAGCGGCAATCCGAACATCAGGAACAGGGACGATGCCGCCCCGAGCGGGGCGATGACGTAGACCGCCGGCGTCCGAAACGGACGCGACAGGCCCGGCTCCTTGATGCGCAACACCAGGACGCCGGCGCAGACGATGGCGAACGCGAACAAGGTGCCGATGCTGACCAATTCGCCGACAAGCCCGATCGGCAACAGGCCGGCCAGCACCATCACGACCGCTCCGGTGATGATGGTGGTGATATAGGGCGTGCGAAACTTGCCGTGCACGGTCGCCGCCGCCGGCGGCAGCAGGCCATCGCGCGCCATCGAATAGAAAATCCGCGGCTGGCCGAGCAGCATCACCAGAATCACCGAGGTCAGGCCGAGGATGATGCCGAGCTTGAGGATCGGCGACAGCGCGCTCATACCGACGGCGTCGATGCCGATCGCGATCGGGTCCGGCACGTTGAGCTTGTCGTACGGCACGATTCCGGTGAGCACGAAACCCACTATCACATACAGCAGCGTGCACAGTGCAAGCGAGCCGAGAATACCGATCGGCATGTCGCGCTTCGGATTCTTTGCTTCCTGCGCCGCGGTCGAAACGGCGTCGAAACCGATATAGGCGAAGAACACCACGGCGGCGCCGCGCACTACGCCGCTCACGCCGAACGCGCCGGGGCCGATATTCGGCGGAATGAAATGGCCGTCCGGGTTCGCGGCCGTCGCCCAATGGGCAAGGCTCACGAACGGAGCGGCGACGGCGATGAAGACGATGATGATCGCGAGCTTGATCGCCACGATATAGCTGTTAACGCGCGCGGATTCGTGGACCCCGACCACCA
>Ga0335085_10008626_pt1 | contig 15535 bp, 14 predicted proteins | sample Lox_Sample_45_FD_206712 | JGI IMG/M metagenome (GOLD analysis project Ga0335085, IMG submission 206712) | Soil microbial communities from Loxahatchee National Wildlife Refuge, Florida, United States - Lox_Sample_4.5 | ecosystem: Environmental > Terrestrial > Soil > Wetlands | place: USA...
TGATTTCAGACCAGTACCCTATCCTGTCGAACTGCTCAAAGTCCATTAGGCTTATATCTTTGCTTTGTATTCGCCGTAGGTCAAGGGCGCTTCACATCATCGTTCTCATCGCACCAGCTATTCGCCGGAGACGAAGGGCATGTACATGGACTGGATGCCGACGCGGCCGGGGCCGCGGAAGCGGTTCCAGACGAGTTGGCCACCGCTGGCGAAAACGCCCGTCGATAGTTTCTGGAACTGAGTTTCCATCGTGACGCTGCGGTCTTTGTAAGTCCAGCCGCCGGGCTCGATATCGATCTGATCTCCCACGTTGAGAAATACCTCGAAGACGTTTCCGTAGCCGTGCAGCCAGAGGACGCCGTCGCCTTTGTGTGCCGTAAAAGTGTCGATGAAGAAGCCGGTGCCGCCCAAGAGCATATTGGCGACGCCCTTCACGCGCGTGAAGGTGTAGTCGAGTTGATCCGTGGCGGCGAGGAACTGGTGCTCGCGCACGTCGAGCGATTGGCCTTGGTTCAAGTGCATGGCGAAAAGGTGGCCTGCGCCGTCGCGGCTGAAGGCGATGCGGCCAGGGCCGTGTGCTTCCGTCATAAAAACGGGCATGCCAGAAAGAACGCGTTTGAAGGCACCTGCAAGAGACTTGATACCGATTTCCGTGCGCGTGTCTTTCCACAGGAGAACGTGATGTTCAAAGTAAACTGGCACGCTGCCGATTTCGACCGTGAGAACGGGCACGAGTTCCCCGTCGAGATGGTAAGTAATTCCGGCAAAGGTTTCGGCTTGCGCGCTGGTGGCTTTCAGCGTCGGGGTGGGATTGGACATTTCGATCTTCTCCTGCGCACTTGGGCGCGTTTGCAAATTCGAGCTAAGCTAGTGATTCAGCATACGATGTAGGAGCCGGAGGATGACGGAGGAAACGGCGCCGCGTGTCCTAAGGCGTAACTAATGCGAAGATGGGCACCCTGAAGGCGAAAGGTGGATTGATCCGCACAAAAATTTTGAAAAACGTCGAGCACAATCGGTGAAACGCTGTAAAATGAATCCATGGCTAAGGGATGGGAAAGCAAAGCAGTGGAAGATCAGGTGCAGGACGCTCCATCGCAACGCGATAATAATAAAAGAACACAATTAACCGTCGCTCAGATCGAGGCGAACCGCCGCAAGCAGGTTCTGCTTCTTTCGCGGGCCCGCGTGGCGGACGACTTGCAATCCAGTAGCGACTCGCGCTATCGCGACCAGCTCACTCGTGCGCTGGCCGATCTCGATGCGCAGATTTCGCGGCTGAGCAGCAACTAGCGCTCGAATTCCGTGAGATAGCGCTCACGAGGCGCAATTTCTCTCCTTGTTTGCAAAGACGAAGAGGGATGCTTCGGCTCGCTGCTTCGCTACGAGCCTCAGGATGACACCCTTGCTTTAATTGGGGGCCGTTGGGTCGCTGAAGCCTGATGTGCTAGTCGCGGGGTAAATCGGAGTCGGTTTGTTCGACGAAAAGGACGCCCACCCCGTTTTGCGTCTTCTCACGCCCTAGATCGCAATGTACCACGGTGCCCCGAAAGGCCATTGAGCTGGCGCGGTTCCCCTCTCCAGAAGCCTCGATAACAACGCGCAACTCGGATTGCAGGCGCGGACGGCTGTCTAAGCAAAGATAAGCTCCCAGCAAACTCAGGTCACGCACAACGGCCCTTTCTTCGAATTTCTTACCTTCTTCGTCCCGGCCACTGACTGTCGCCGTAAAACGCAGACGCCGCCGAAGGCCAACGCGCGATTCGCGCAGCTTCACTTCCACGCCGCGTTCACTTAAGTTGACAGACATTCCTTCCGTTGCAGCCCATGTGACTGGAAATTCCTGCCGAGCTGCCGAGAGAAATCCATCGATCATGCGATCTGGCGAATCTGGATCGTGGTGGAAGAGCAACAGATTGCCGACTTTGCAGTCGCGCGCGATTTTGACGGCTTCCAGCCAGCTCGAGTGCCCCCAGCCTTTTCGCGTAGAAGCAAGTTGCTCGGGAGAATATTGCGCGTCGTAGATGAGCACGTCTGCGTCGCGCGCCAAACGCCTGAGATTCTGGTCGTATTCGCCGCCGTCGGGCTCGTTATCCGTGGCATAGACGATCGAGCCCGCGCTCGTCGCGAGCCGATATCCGAGGCAGCCTTGGGGATGATTCAGGCGTTCAGCTGTGACGCGCACGTCGCCGATTTGCCAGTTTTCGCCTCCGTTTACATCGCGAAAGGTGCGCTGAGCGGTCATGCTGGTCGCATCGATGGGGAAATATGGGCTGGCGAGCTGCGATTCGAGAGCTTTGCGGAGGCTATCGGGCCCAAGATAACGCGATTCGAAACTGTAAAAATGGAAATGATTGTGCGGCTCGAAGAACGGACGGAAAAAGGGAATGCCCTGGAGGTGATCCCAGTGATAATGGGTGACGAGGATGTGTGATTCGACGGCGGCGTGGGACTGATTCCAATGGCTTCCGAGCACTCGCAGGCCCGTGCCGCAGTCGAGGATGATGTGGGTACCGTCAGGAGCGGTGAACTCGAGACAAGGCGTATTGCCGCCGTAGCGGCCGTTTTCACGCTCGGGCGTGGGCGTCGAGCCACGGACGCCCCAAAAAACGAGCTTGGCTGAATTATGCATCATCGCGGGACCAGCCGGACCGCGCGCCGATCATCCCCCTGAGAAAAATGTGAATTTGAAGATAGCCTGATTCGATGGTAGGGGTGGCTATGGAGCAAGTCAATCAGGTTTCGATGATCTGTGCTTGTGTGTAATCTCTTCGAAGAGCTGGAGCTGCAAGTGCTGTTGCACGGGGGCGGCGGGGAGTAAAATCCAGGTAATGCACGATCATTCGCAGAGCGGCCACGCGCACGACGAGCATGGACATGGTCTCCACGCACATCATCATGTCCGGGCCACGGGCGAAAAGATGACACTGGCGATGGGCTTGGCCGTGATCGCGACGCTTGTGCTTGTGGCGGTGGAGTTTGCGGCGGGCTATTTCGGGCATTCGATCGCGCTTGTCAGCGACGGTATCCATAACCTGACGGACGTGCCCTCGCTCGTGATCTCATGGCTTGCGATGCGTTGGGCGCTGCGGCCGCCGACGGCTCAGAAAACCTACGGATATCATCGCGCCGGGATTCTTGCGGCTTTCGTAAATGCGATGCTGCTGGCGATTGCGTCGCTATTTCTGATGTACGAGTCTATCGAGCGACTGCGAGCGCCTGTCGAAGTGCACACAGCAGTCATGCTGTGGGTGTCGCTTGTCGCGCTTGTGGTCAACGGTGGAATCACCTTTTTGGTGCACGCTGGCCGCAAGGATCTCAATGTGCGCGCCGTGTGGATCCACAATCTGAGCGATGCGCTTTCGAATGTAGCGATTTTTGCGGCGGCGCTGCTGATCCGGTACGCGGGTATTAACTGGGCAGACCCGCTGATTGGCATTGGGATCGGGGCAATGGTGCTTTGGTCAGGGACAAGCATCTTAAGCGAGAGCGGCCACGTCCTGCTGGAAGGAATGCCGCGAGAAATGAATCTGGAAGAGGTAGCAAACGCACTGCTGCGCATTGAGGGTGTTCGCGAAGTGCACGACGTACACATATGGACGATCGGCACTAGTTTGAATGCGCTATCGTGCCATGTTCGCATTCCCGACATGCACATGGAGGATAGCGAGCGCATCCTGGCAAAAATGAGAGAGATGCTGGTGCACGATTTTCGTATTACCCACACGACGATTCAGTTTGAACGCGCGGGTTTGGCGGGGGAGGAAGGGTTGTACATGCCGGAACCGGCGCGCCAATCGAGCGAATAGGAACTGTGTCTGCGGAGATTATCTACAAAGAGAGCTGGAGCTGCGAGCCGCGTTCGCTATTTATGCGAAGGGTCGCATCGGTGTCCAAATCGCTGGCGGCCATGGTGTGACGCAGACCGTCGGTCGTGATGTAGATGATCTGGTCATTTGAGCGCGTGAAGGCGGCGGCTTTGAGTTGAGTCCCGTCACGCATCACGAGCGTGAACTGGCCGATGTCAGGCAGCGGAGGCGCCTGATCCTCGTCCGGTTGTGACGCGGCGGGAGGTTCGACGGCCGCCGACGGTTGCGTAGCGGCGGGCACTTGCACGACGATGACCTGCGGTTGCGGTGCGGGAGCGGATTCTTGCTGCCCTTCTACTTGCTCGATTGGCGCGTACGCGCCGCCGTCCCAGATGACGTAACCGCCTCCGGCAAAACCAGTGCATCCATATCTGGCGGCTTGACCTAAGGCCAGCTGCGTGGCCGGGTCAATGGCGGCTTTGACGTTGAGGTCTTTGTTGATCGAGCTGAGGTACTGGTAATTGAACCCATATGGTGGCACCGGGCTGAGTAACTGCTGCGGGCTCGTGCCGTAGACGCAGCCAAATTGTTGATTTTGAAATGGGTGATTCCCGTTTATCCGGTTCGGCGGAAAGGTCTGCGTTACCGTCCGATTTTGCGAACGCTCAACCACACCGTTGAACGGGCGCACGACGGGAAGGGCGGACACGATGTGCGCGGCTTGAGGCCTTGTTGGGGCGACACGGATGGTCTGGCGGACTTGCACGGGCGCCCTCATAACGGGGCCGCGATTCTGCGCATCCACAGGACGAGCGGTGAGGAAGACACCAGCCGCACAAAAAGCTATCAGGGAGAAAAATGCGCGAACCGCGGATGGCCTTCGCGTAGTCATAACGCGCCTTCATATTAACAGACGCAGTGCCGGACGGTTATGGTTGTCTTGGATATAGCCAGCCGGCTGTGAGGTGGGCCTCGTCCCCTGAGACCCCGACGGAACGGCGTTAGATTCGGGTTCACTGCCTTTGCGGTCCGGCTTGGGTATGCTATAAACAACGGGCCGAACCAGGGAGTCAAAAGGTGAGCGAACCGGAGCAAATTTCGGCAGCGGCGAGATTACCGGGGGGTAATGCGCATGACGCCGGCTTAGGCAAGGCAGACGAGCTTGCCGTGAGCTATTGTCCGCGCTGCTCGGCCAAGCTTGAGGCGCGAAGCTGCAAGATGATTTGTTCGTCGTGCGGCTATTACATGTCCTGCTCGGATTTTTACTGACGGGCGCGAGGGTTTTTCAAGTTCAATTTCAGAGGTAATCTTGCAGTTCCAGGAGGCTTTAACGTGGCACTGAGAATGACAGAGCGAGACGTAAACGGGATAACCGTGCTGGACATCGAAGGACGCATCGTGCTGGGCGAGGAGAGCAACTCGTTCCGCGAAAAGGTGAAGGGGCTGCTGGCTTCGGGCAAGAAGAAGATCGTGCTCAACCTGGCCAATGTAACGTACATCGATAGTGCGGGGCTGGGAACCTTGGTGGCCACTTTTCACAGCGCACGCTCACAAGGAGCCGCGCTGAAGCTGGCTAACCTGGGCGCGAAGTTCAAGGAAGTGCTGCAGGTGACGAAGCTGATGACGGTGTTCGATACGTACGAAAGCGAAGCTGCTGCCATCCAGAGTTTTGGGCAGTAATTTTTGGAAAGAATTTCCGCGCGGTCTGGCTGCAAAGCCAGACCGCGCTTTTTTTGTCTGCCCGGACGCGCGTTATCCTATGCGGCCTTCCACTTTATAGATCGTCAGACCGCTGAGGAGCTTCGGGTAGAAGTCCGTGGATTTTTGCGGCAGCACATCGCCGCCCAGAGCGATCTCCGACACCTGCTCCATACGCGCTGGATTGAGCAGGCAAGCAAGCTGTGCTTCAGCTCGGTCCACGTGAGCGATTGCCGCATCCATCTCGCGTTCGTAGGTGATGTTCTTCTCCGCGGCAACGGCTTCTGCCGTGATTCCTAAGCCTTTCTCGAGGAGGAGGCGATGGAGCAAAACCACGTCAAGATTACGCTGCGCCGGCGAAAGATCGGGGAGTAGCTCCTCGAGGTCCGCGCCTTTTCGCAACACAAAAAGATAAAAGGCGCCACTTCCGCCCTTTGGAGCGGGATAGACGCCAATGGCGTGTCTCGTCTCGCTGTGGCCTTCTAAATCCTTGCGAAATTCCGCGTAGCTGGCAGCGCGCTCGGAAGCGTTCTGGAAGGGATAGGAGTACCAATCGAAATAAGGGTTCAGGTCACGGCGAAACCCCTCGAAGTCGAAATTCGGGGCGCGAACGACGCGATGCGTAGGCAGAATTGTGAGGCCTTTTGAATGGGCGTTGATGATCGTCGCCATGGCAAATTCGGAGGCCGCCATGCTGTCGTGATTCGCGGACTTTGCGCGCGCTTCGTTGCGCAGATTGAGAGCGGTCTCGTAACGGTGATGACCATCGGCGATGATGAGTTTCTTGTCGGCCATGGCCTCTTGTAATTTTTGGATAAACGTCTTATCCGTGACCGGCCAGACGCGGTGGATGGTGTCATATTCGTCGTGCAGCTCGATTGCCGGCGTCTGCTTTGTGACGTTTTCGAGCAGCGAGTCGACCTGGCGGGCAGGGTCTTCGTAGAGGAAAAACAGTTGCCCGGTCTGAGCACCCGTACGGCGTAGCAGCTCAATGCGATCGGCCTTTGGTCCCGAGAGCGTGTGTTCATGACGAAATACGACCCTGGCGTCATAATCCTCGACGCGCACGAGCGAAATAAACCCAGCGCGCGTGCGGCGCGTTTGCGTCCCGGGCACTTGAAATTCCTGCGTGTAGACGTAAATCGTCGGCGTCGAGTCCTGCACGAGAACTCTTTCGGCGATCCATTCTCGTATCTTCTGCGCTGCACGAGTGTAAACGTTGTTTCCGGACGCATCCCCTTCCAGCGTGCGGCCTTTCTCAACCGGTATCAGATTGTAAGGACTGGCCGCGTAGTACTTCTCCTGCATCTGCGGTGAAATCTTGTCGTATGGCTGCGTGAGGACGTCTTTCAAGGCGACGCGCGTTGCGTCGTACCGATATGCGCGAAACGGCTGTATCTCTGCCATCTTTCCCCCGGATTGTATTTTCTAGCGTTGCGAAACCATCAATTTTACTTCGACTCTGGAATGCAAAACAAATTCCTGATTGCCGCTCCGCACGAGCGTTTTGATATCCCATGAGCCGGGTTTGGAGAAATTCAGCATCGCCGCTTCGAGCAGTCTGTTGGCCGCTGGTTGCGGCGAGCCCAGCGTCATGCACCTGAACTCGCTATCGCACGTCGCCGAAATTTCGACGGACACGCCAGCGGTGGGCTGACCTGACTGCGCGTCCTGGACAAGTACAGCAAGTTCGTTCGGGCCGGTGGAAAGCGGCTGCGGCGCCGCAAAGGTCGTGACGACAAGGTGGCCTGCGATCGCATGAATCAGAGGAACCTTGCCGTCGATATCCACTGAGTCGCTTGCGCTATAGCCGTAGGCGAGAGCGCCGAGCGGCAGCGCACAAATCAGGATGGGAAGAACAACGTGCCGCATCGTCGTTGACGGCGAACGATGCCCTCGCCGCAGAGCCTTCATCGGTGGAGCGGGCGAGAGCAGATTCGCGGCGATCGCTACGGCGGGAATCAGAAATGCGAGCGAGCCGACAACCCACATCACAGCCCCGGCGATCACCTGGTCGTTTTCTACTGAGAGACCGTAGATGCGGGGCAGTTGCAGATAGAAAGGGTAAAAGATGCGTCCGGAGAAGACCAGGAACGCGCAAAGAGCGCTGTTGGCGAAGTCGGCAAGGAGCAAATATGGGATCAGGCTCCATCGCGGCCAGCGCGCATGGCTGGGCCATGGCTGAATCACAGGCCACCAAAAGAAAATCGACGTGAGGAAAAACGTGGCGTGTTCGACTTCATGCCAGACAGGCGACCGCAGCGCCAAATCATAGGGGCGCGGCAAATGCCAGCCGAGCATCGCGACCGTGAAAAGCAGCCAGCAGAGCCCCGGTCGAGAGACGATATCCGCAAGCCATGAAATCGGCGGGTGTCTTAACAACCAACCTACTACGCGCCGAACGGAACGAGGCAGGCCGCGCATGACCGGAACACCCGGATTACCGAGAAGAATCAGCGGAGGAACGACCATCATGAGCAGCAGGTGTTGGATCATGTGATCGGTGAGGAAAAAAGCGTCAAACGCATCGATGGGGGAGGCCAGAGCAATTTGCAGGGTGGCAATGCCTGCAAAGAAGCTCACAGGTCGCCACGGAGCAAATTTTTCGGGCAGCAGCGAGCGCAGCGTGAGCCAGCCACGAAGGTAGAGAAGCGCGGCGAACAGATTCAAGGCCGTAATGATCGGCGGAAATGTCCACGAAAGCAGAATGGCTTGCGAGGAAGAGATCATCTTTTAAGTTCCGCAGGCGCGGCATCTCGCAAAAGCGGATGAAGAAGGTGCCAGCGATACGGGCAACGCTTGCCGCATTTATGGGTTGTGGCTACCTTCGTCCGTCACGCCGGGCGTATCGACGCCGGCGCGGACAGCAAGCGGATACTGCCACGTGGGAACGCGATGCTGTCGCACGACGACAAGGCCGGCGACGAGCCCGAATGCTATTTGCGAAGCCAGAAACCACCACCAATCGATGTTCTGGTTCAGGGCCGGGTCAACGATGTCGAGCACGCTATGCAGAAGTCCCGTCCACGCAAGTGGCGCAAAGAGGCCTCCGAGCAAGATCGGCCTTCTCGGAAGCATCGGCAGGAGCGTGCCATAGAGCAGGCCGACAAGCAAAGATGTCGTAATGTGCAAAATAATCGCGATCAGCAAGAGCCCTGCGTGAAACGCCTCCATCTCCTGCGCCGTGACTTGAACGCGTGCGTAAACCACCGCGCCGAGTAAATTGATCGGATACCAGACGCTGCGATGGCTTACGATCCCATAAAACATCGCCATCAGCGCCATCGCGACTGCACCAGCCAGCCCGCCCTTTATACCGGCGGAGATGGGATAAATCTCAAGCGGCAGCCGCGCACGTGTGGGGATTTGCGTTTGGATGCGCGCTACTTCGCGGCGGGAGCTGGCAATTTCGATCTCTCGCGCGACGACTGGAACTGTCTCGTGGCGTTCGAAAGGCAGGATCTGCGAAAACCAGCCTGCGCAGGCAACAACCGCGAGGGCCGCGCCGATGATGGTAATTGCCTCTTTGCTCACCAGACCCGTGGCCATCATGGCGATGCCGAGAGCGAGCAAGAGCGGCCATGCAGTCGGCCTGGGGAGCCGCACCCGTTCCGGGATATCAGGAGCTCTTGACGATCCGGCGTTTGGATTCATGGCTTTTCCATTTTATCGACCCAAGCCGTACACGACCGTGAAAACCACAACCCAGACGGCATCGACGAAGTGCCAGTAGAGCGCGAGAACTTCGCACCGCTCGGCGTGTTCCGCCCTCACCTTTCCCAATAAAGAGAGAATCATTACTGTGCCAAGCGCGACGAGGCCGATGGCGACGTGCGATGCGTGCAAACCAATGAGAGAGTAAAAGGTCGTGCCGAAGAGATTCGTATTGACGGTGAATCCCTCCTGAAAAATCAGATGATGCCATTCGCGGGCCGTGCCGCCCAGAAAGATGGCGCCAAGCGTGAAGGTGGTGATCCACGAGAGCTTGAACACGAGCAGATTGCCCTTACGAAGTGCGGCCGTCGCCCAATGCATTGTGAGGCTGCTCGACAAGAGGCAGATCGTGGTGATGACAGGAACCGAAAGTATCTGAGGCGTCGGACCTGACGGGCTTTTCCCTATATAGAAGATGTAAGCCGCGACGAAAATCGCGAAAATGGCCGATTCCGCGATGATGAGGCACCACATGCCCACGCGTCCTCGCGAAAAGGTTTCCGCGACCATCTTTTCGTGCAATTCCATCGACACAGCGCTCATTGCTGGTCCAGTCCTCTCACTCGTATTTCCAATCCGGATCCTGCGGATGCTTGATATCCCACAGCGGGCGCCGACTGCGCACTTCAGGCACGACGGCAAAGTTGTAATCGGGCGGCGGCGAAGTGGTGGCCCATTCGAGCGTCCACGCGTCCCAAGGATCGTTGCCGGCCACGGCGCCTTTGAAATAGGAATGAATCATGTTGTAGACGAAAATCAAAATTCCGGCAGCCTGGAAGATCACGCCAATCGACGAAATCAAGTTCCAGATTTCCCATCCGCGACCCGGTTCGTAGGTGTAGATGCGTCGTGGCATGCCCAGCAGGCCGGGCACATGCATGAAGTCGAAAGTCAGGTGGAAACCAATCAGAAAAATCCAAAAATGCCAGCGGCCAAGCTTCTCGCTTAGCATGCGGCCCGTCATTTTGGGAAACCAGTAGTAGAATGCGGCGAAAATCGCGAAAAGAATTCCACCGACGATCACATAGTGAAAGTGCGCGACGACGAAATAGGAGTTGCTGAGCTGCCAATCGAAAGGAGCATCGGCCAGCATGACACCGCTGAGGCCTGCTATCAAAAATTGGAAGAGAAATCCGATACAGAAGATCATCGGTGTGGCGAAACGGATTTTCCCGCCCCACATCGTCGCGAGCCAATTGAAGATTTTTATCCCGGTGGGGACGGCGACAAGCATCGTGGTGAAAACAAAAAATGCGTTGCCGTAGGATGGCATGCCGACCGTAAACATGTGGTGTGCCCAGACGCCGAGGCTCACAAACCCGATGCCTGTCGTCGCCGCGACCATGGCGGGATAACCAAAGATTGCTTTCCGCGAAAAGACGGGAATGATTTCGGAAATGAACGCAAAGCACGGAATGATCAGAACATAGACTTCCGGGTGACCAAAGATCCAGAAGAAGTGCATCCACATCACAACCGAGCCGCCGGCAGCTGGGTCGAAAAAGTGGCCCGACATGTAGCGGTCAATCATAAGCATGATCTGTGCTGCTGTAAGAGGGCTGATGGTGACGAGCACCAGACCACCCATAACAAGATTCATCCACGCCAGCAATGGCATGCGATTGAGAGTCATGCCGGGGCAGCGCAGGCACAGAATTGTTGCGACAAAATTGATTGCGCCGCCGATCGAGCCGATGCCGGCGACGAGTAGCGCAATCGTCCAGTAATCCGTGCTATGACCGGCAGAGAAAGCCGTTGCGGTGAGCGGCGCGTAAGCAAACCAGCCGACATCGGGTGCACTTCCGGCCTGCGACAAGGGTCCGCCTGCAAAAAAACTGCCGTAGAGGAGAAAACCGCCGAATGCAGTGAGCCAAAAACTAAAAGCATTCAACCGCGGAAACGCCATATCGCGCGCGCCGATCATCAGCGGGACGAGATAGTTACCAAAGCCAAAAAGAATCGGCATCGCGACGAAAAAGACGCCCGTCGTACCATGCATCGTGAACAGGCGATTGAACGCTTCCGCAGAAAGGAATGTGTTGTTCGGACGCGAAAGCTGAATGCGCATGAGCGTCGCTTCAATTCCCATGATGACGAGGAAGACGAGCGCGTAGACGATGTACATGATGCCGATCTTTTTGTGATCGACGGTACAGAGCCAGTCCATGAAGACAGACCGGGAAGACTCTTTTGGAAGCGGCAGCGAAATCGAATCGGTTGCCATAGTGCGTCTAGTCTCTTGTCCTTTCCGCCACGCCGAGCCTACCGAAGCGTTTCCAGGTATGCAGTGATCTGATTGAGTTCGTCGTTCGTCATATCGATCACGGGCATTTTCGAACCTGCCTTGAATGCTTCAGGATTGTGAATCCAGGCGCGCAGGTTCTCAGGCGTATTCGCTAGTACGCCTGAAGCGATTGTCTCGCGACTCATCAGATGGGTAAGGTCCGGACCAATAGTGCCCGCAGCGATCGTTCCGCGGATCGTATGGCAGGCGAAACACGTTTTGGCGATAAATAAAGCACTGCCGGCTGCAACAGTCGGATCGGAAACTGGGGGCTGCTCTTGCCCATGCACCCACGTATCGAAATCGGCGCGACTCTGCACGTAAACGCGAATCAGCATCTTGGCATGCTCGGCGCCGCAGAATTGCGCACACTGGCCTAAAAAAAGGCCCGTCTGGTAAGGATCAATCCACATGCTATTTGGATGATTTGGGATTAGGTCCGTCTTCCCGGCCAGACGCGGCACCCAAAAGCTGTGGTCAACATCGTCCGATAAGAGCCTCAGATAAGTAGGCGTCGGATCTTTCGGATCACTTACCGGGACGTGAAGTTCGTTGGCGGCGACGAAACCGTACTGGGGATAGCGATATTCCCACCAGAATTGGTGACCGACGACGGTGACTTGGATTGCGTCCGGGGGCGGCGGAGCGTCTTGCACACGATGAATCACCTGCGCCGTGCTGAGAAAAAGGACAACTACGATCAGTACGGGGAGAATCGTCCAGGCGACTTCCATCTGGTTGCTTCCGTAAACCTGCGGCGGCTCGAATTCTTCGTCTCCCTTGCGCTCGCGGAATTTGATAACGGCGTAAGCAAGCAGGCTGAACACCACGACGAAAATCGCGCCCGTAATCTCGAGAACAAACGTGGAGATGCGAAAAATCGAATGCGCCGGTGTTGAGTCCGGAGCGAAGATGTTCGTCGGACTGAGAGGGCTGTTTTGGGCGATCGCGGCGAAGCATGAAATGGTTTGCAGCAGCGCAAAAGAAAAAGCGCGGCGCAAAAGATTTCCAAGGCTCATGAAACGCTCAATCTCCTCGCTCTCTGCATGATGGCGCCATGGGCGCCAGGCTTTCGGTAGAACGTCTTCAAACAAACCCGTGCCTGTGAAGGGAAATCAGGTTAGTGAAGCAGAATACTCTAAGTATGTGACCTGCGTCACACATCTTTTGATGAGGATTTATGGCTTCAGCCGGGAATCTAGCCTTCGGGTGCTGGGATAACTGCGAACCTGAACCGGGCTGGCACGTCGCAGGGAAGCGAGTATGGCGTTCGCCTTTCAGGGGCTTCCATCAACGCCGAACGACACACTAAATCTATCTGCCTTCTTTTCCAATCCGGCAGATTGTGCGAAAAAGTGTATCTGGCTTTCTAAGCTGTGGAACGGCAACCGGGATTTCATCAGGATGAGGAACGATGCCCAGTGCGATTGAAGACTATGCTTTGATCGGTGACTGCGAAACAGCGGCTCTCGTCGCTAAGGACGGATCAATCGATTGGCTGTGCCTCCCGCGTTTTGATTCCCCCGCTTGCTTCGCTGCTCTTTTGGATACACCTGAGAGCGGCAGATGGCAGCTTGCTCCTGCGGGCAAGTCTCGTGTCAGCCGCCGCTATCTTCCTTGCACACTCATTCTCGAGACGACGTTTCACGCGAACGGTGGTGTTGTCACGGTGACCGACTTCATGCCACGACGGGCGCGGCATCCGAAGATCGTGAGAATCGTAACTGGCAAGCGAGGCACTGTGCGCATGCATATGGACCTGGTGATGCGCTTCGACTTCGGCTTGACGGTTCCCTGGGTAACGCAGCGGCGCGATGGCACTCTTGTGGCGGTTTCAGGACCAAATAGGCTCGTGCTCGCTACGTCTGTTCCTCTTCGCGGCGAAGGTTTGCACACGATCGCTGAATTTGATGTGCACTCTGGACAAACGCTTTCCTTTGAACTCACATATGGCGACTCGATCGAGTCTCTCCCTGCCAAAGGTAATCCGAAATTGGCGCTAAAGGCGACTGAAGCGTGGTGGCGAGAGTGGATTTCCCGCTGCACCTATAAAGGACCGTTCTCTGCCGATCTTGAACGCTCATTAATTGTGCTCAAAGCTCTGATTTATGAACCCACGGGAGGCATTGTCGCCGCGCCGACAACGTCGCTTCCCGAGCAACGTGGCGCGTCGCTGAATTGGGATTATAGATACTGCTGGTTGCGTGACGCGACTTTCACCATCCTCGGTCTAATTCATGCCGGTTTTCGCAATGAAGCCGGCGCTTTCAGGAAGTGGCTGATGCGTTCCGTTGCGGGCAGTCCCGAACAGATACAGGTTCTCTATGGGCCGAGGGGCGAGCGATTGCTGCGCGAGTGGGAAGTTCCGTGGCTGAAAGGCTATTGCAATGCCTCCCCCGTCCGTGTGGGTAATGCAGCGAGCGGGCAGCTGCAGCTCGATCTTTACGGCGAGGTTGCGGACGTTCTATATCAGGCGCGCAGCGCGGCCAAACGGGATGGCGAGGATTTCGATATGGAGTGTGCCCTACTTGAACATCTTTCCAAGATCTGGCGAGAACCGGATCATGGCATATGGGAAGTGCGCGGCCAAAGGCGGCACTACACCCATTCGAAGGTGATGACGTGGGTTGCGTTCGATCGAACTATCCGCAGCGTTGAGCGCTTTAAATTGAAAGCGCCTTCCCTGAATCAATGGCGGCAGATCCGGGAACGGATTCATCGCGAGATATGCACGCACGGCTTCGATACGCGGCTCGGAAGCTTCGTTCAGTTCTATGGTTCAAAAGAAGTGGACGCCAGCCTATTGTTGCTTCCCCTGGTTGGGTTTCTGCCGCCCACGGATCCGCGAATAGCGGGGACCATAAAACGCATCGAGAAATCTCTCGTTCGTAAGTGGCTCGTTATGCGCTATCGCCTGAACAAACCTGGAGGCAATTCGACTAACCGCGAGGGCGCATTCCTGCCGTGCAGTTTTTGGCTTGCGGATTATTACGAACTGATTGGGCGTCAAGACGTGGCCCGCCGGATTCTAAAGCGGCTCCTGGCCATCCAGAACGACGTCGGCCTTCTTTCGGAGGAATATGACCCTCAAGGAGGACGAATGTTGGGAAATTTTCCGCAGGCTCTCTCACATGTCGCCCTGGTGAACACGATCATTAACCTCCATATACAAGACGGGCCTGCGCGCCAGCGTTCCGGAGCGCGGAGGGGCGCTCCGGAACTAGCGAATCGCCAATCAAATCCACAGCAGTCGGGTTAGTGAGGTCGGGTAAGGTGAACATGAGTGGCTCGGGACATGGGAATCGATAGCCTTTCGCGCGCGATTCTTGGCCTTCCAAAATTCGAACGAGCTGGGCACGAATGCGCGCGACATAGTCGTCGATTGTGCGGTGTTGCGCGAGCGAAATATCGGTGGCATATCTGGGGAACGGAGATTTGGAATTCATGCTGTTGAGAATTTCTTCGATCTCGGCGAGAAGCTTGTCGATATACTGGCAGGTGATTCGTAGGCGGTTCGCCTGGAACTGATTCAGCGATTGCTTCTGCTCGCTTGTACCAAACGCGCGGAAATGCCACGCTTTTCAAAATCCGCATTTTTTGAAGGGTAATTCGCGCTGACGACGTTCTTTTCAAACGAAGCCGAAGAAACTGGCTGCGAAGGCGTCTGCAAGTCGTTAGAATAGGACAAATAACGGCCATGGGCGTGTAGCTCAGCTGGGAGAGCACCTGCTTTGCAAGCCGCCGAGACCTCTCTAAACCTTCCGTTGCTTCCTTCACTTTTCGTTTCTTTACAATAACTTGGGGCATCTGCTTTTCGCTCGAAAGCTAAGCCCAACGACCAAAACAGATAGGGTTTTGAGACACTTCTGCCACAGCTGAAAGCACATGCTTTCTAAGCCCGGTACCCGGCAGTTGTTGCACAGGCAAAACGTCTGCCTTTCTCTTGCGGTTATCGAATAGCGTGATTTTCGTCGCTTCGGGCGAGACGTTGCAGCGCCTTCCGCGCAGCATTGCGAACGCGAACAGTGCC
>Ga0335085_10008627_pt1 | contig 15533 bp, 14 predicted proteins | sample Lox_Sample_45_FD_206712 | JGI IMG/M metagenome (GOLD analysis project Ga0335085, IMG submission 206712) | Soil microbial communities from Loxahatchee National Wildlife Refuge, Florida, United States - Lox_Sample_4.5 | ecosystem: Environmental > Terrestrial > Soil > Wetlands | place: USA...
CCCGGGCCGATGCAGCGCCGGCCGCGCAGGGCCAGCCACTCCCTGGGGCGGATGGCCACCGCGCGGGAGAGTCCGGGAAGGGGGAGTGGGGCGCCGGAGTGCACGTTGACCCAGTCGAGGCGGGCCTGCGCGTCGAGGAGATCGCGGATGGGAGGGAGCGAAGCCAGCCGGCGCTCTTGCAGGGCGCGGTCCGAGGCGAGCGCGAGGCCAATCCAGCGGGCGGCGATCGGCTTGTCCTCCGCCGGCAGGGAGTCGGCCTGCGCCACCACCTCCAGGTGCGCGGCGGCGGTGCGCAGCCTGCCCGCGGGCCCGCTGCGCAGCGACGCCGGCCAGCCCGCGGCGCGGGCCGGGCCCTGGACCCCGCTCCTCATCTCCGCCCAGGCGGAGTCCCAGGCGCGCAGGACGGCGTGGGCGTCGGGCAGGGCGGGATCCTCCCCGTAGAGGAGGGCGCGGGCGCGGTCCAGCTGTCCCAGGGCGGCGAGGGCGGGCCGGAGCGACGGCTCGAGGGCGACCCCGCAGCGGTTGGCTTCGGCGATCAGCCCCTCCGCCGCCTCGCGCAGCGCGGGATCGGGGCGGGTGGCCGGCTCCCCCGACTGGGCGGTGAACCCGGAATCCACCTGCGCCGCCTGCTGCAGGGCGCGGGAGAAGAAGGCCCCCAGCGCCTCGGGCGCTCCGAAGAGCCCGGTCAGCTCCACGTCGACCGGGCAAGCCTTGCACTCGCGGCGCGGCCAGTCGGAGCGCGCGCGCCGCGGCCGGCCCAGCACCACCGTGAGCGATCGCTGCCCGGCGCCCACGGAGAGATCGAGCACCTTGTCGAACTCGGGCGTCTGGTCGCTGGGAAGCTCCAGCCTGGCGTTGAAGCGCGGGCGGCGGACCAGCACGTGCAGCTTGCCCATGGCCTGGGGCAGGTCGGCGATGGTGAGGCGCACGTCCGCCAGCTCCCCCTCGGGCGGGACCTGGATCTCCTGCGACACCAGCACGCTCTCGCAGCGCAGGCCCTGGTCGGGGCGGGGCGAGCTGGCCGAGGCGCGCAGCGATTGCAAAGGAGCGGAGGAGCAGCTGGCGGCGAAGAGGAGCAAAAGGAGCAGGGCGCAGGCCAGGGCGACCAGGGGCGCCTTGCGCCGCAGGCTCCAGCGCGCGCTCCAGGGATGCTCCCCGGGCTCCAGCCAGAGGCGCAGGACGGTGCGTCCCCAGCCGACGCGGGCCAGGCCGTCCTCGGGCGCGGGCAGCGCCCGGGCCACCACCAGCGGACCGGCCGGGGCGGTCTCCGCCGCGGCGCTGGGGGCGCTCGCGCTCATGGCCGGGCGAGAAGCTCCGAGGCTTCGAACATGCGCTGCAGGTCGCCGGGCAGGAAGGCCGCGATTTCGGAGGCGCGGCCGGCGAAGTCCTCGGTGCAGGGCCGCGGGTCCTCGGGGAAGCCGCGGGCGGCCAGCCGCGCTTCGGCGGTGCGGCCGGCGAACTGGGTGCGCTCGGCGGCCGGACGCCTCCGGTTGTGTGCCCGCTCCACCGCCGCGTAGAGCGCCAGCGGGTGCGCCAGCGGGTGCAGGGAGGAGAGGGCGTCCACGTCCAGCGCCAGGGCGCTCTCCTCGTCGCGGCCGCCCACCAGGTCGTCGAGCACGGCGGCCGCCGCCACCGGCAACTGCAGGTCGAAGAGCCGGGTCTGGCTGGGATCGATTCCGTCGCGGAACGAGGCGCGCCGGACCGGATCGGCGAGCTGGGCGATTGCCAGCAAGAAGTCCACGTCGAACTCGCGCACCGCCCACAGCTCGCTCCCGCCGGAGGCGAGGGGGATGCGCAGGCGGGAGAGAGCGTCCAGGTATTGGGCGCGGCGCTCGGGGCGGCCGCGCCCCGCCGGGGCGAGGATGAGGATGGGGCGCGGGGCGTCCCGCCAGCCTTCCGGCATGGCGGCGAGGGCCTGCGGGGTGAGCTCGATGAAGATCTCCTCCCCGAGCGGGCGGGCGAGGAGGAGGTGGCGGACGAGCAACAGGGGCTCGGCGTGGGTGGAGAGCCAGGGCTCGAGCACTTCGCGCTCTGCCTTGTTCAGGCCGTCGAAGTCGAAGAGGCCCAGCCAGGGGCCGTCGATCCACTGCATGGCCGGCCGCCCGCGGATGCGGGTCCCCGGGCCGGGGGCGCCGGCGGCGGCGCAGGCGCCAGCCGTGACGGAGAGCATCCTCGTCCAGGTCGTTGCCACGTCGAGGGAAACCATGCGGGACCTCGTTCGATGCCTTACGTCCGTCGAAGCAAAAAAGTCCGGGGACCTGCCTAGAGCAGGGAGAGGAGCTTGCGAAACCCATCCATCTGTCCGTACTTCCGGGCATTTCTGAACAAGGCGCCGATCTCCTCCGGGGCGGCGGGCCCGGCGGATCGGTCGGCCAGCAGGGCCAGGCCGCCGGGATGGGCCCGGACCGAGCAGGCGAAGCGGGCGCAGAGGGCGGAAGCCAGGGCGAATCCGGAGCGCAGGGCGGCGGCGCCACCGACGAAAGCGGGCAGATTCGCGGGCGAAAGCGACCAGTGGGAAGGGAGCGCCGCACAGATCCGCGAAAGATCGCCGCGCAGGTCTCCGGCGTCCGCCAGAAAAAGCCGCAGCGCGGCCTGGCGGGAAGGCGCCGGATGGCGCGCCCAGCCGGGGCTGAGGGCGTGCAGGACCAGGGACACCGCCACCTGCGCGCTCAGTGCGGGCTCGGGGCGGGCCGAGGCGCGCAGCAGCGCGAACCAGTCTCCCTCCCGGATGCGCTGCAGCCCCGGGTCGGCGGGAAGGTGGGGGCGCACGCAGGCGTCGAGGCAATGGAAGGCCAAAGCGAAGGCCGCGTCCGACAGCAAGGTCTCCAGGTCGAAGATGGCCTGCTCCGGCGAGATCGCCGACCGCTCCGGGGCCTCTCCGGCGTCGGGGTCCACCTCGTGCTGGCCCTCGTCCTCGAGGGTGACGGCGATGGCGTTGACGGCGAAGTCGGGCAGGGCCTCGAACTGGCGGAGCCAGCGGGAAAGCTCCCGCCAGAGGATTTGCTCCACCTCCACCTGCCCCGCGCCGCCCTGCTGCAGGCGCAGGCGCCGCCGCCCCAGCATCTGGTCCACCCAGGGCCGCAGCCGCGGGGCCTTGTGGAGCAGCGCCTCCCAGCGGTGGGCCAGCTCGGGAGCGCCGGCGCTGCCGGAGGCCTCGGGCCAGATCGATTCCGTTCCGGCGCGCCGCATCTGGTGTCTAGCTCCTCTCCAGGAGCTCGCGGCCGTTCTCTTCCAGCCAGCGGGCCAGGGCGGACAGGCGCGGGCGGGCCCGCGCAACCAGGCCCTCCGCGTCGCCGGAGGAAACCTCGAGGCCAGCCTTTTCCAGGGCCTGCGAAACCTCGCCCGCGGGGGGCGAGGAGAAGCTGGCGCGCACCAGCGCCGAGACCGCTTCCAACAGGTCGCTGCGGGGAACGCCGGCCGGGGCGGCCGCGGTGAGGAGGCGGATGGCGAGATCGTCGGTGCGGTCGGGCAGCCATTCCGCCGACCCGAACCCCGCCTCCGCCAGCGCTGCCGAGAGGCCGCCGGAGGGACCGCCGCGGCGCCGGCGCTCGCTGGCCGCGTGGGCGAGCAAGGCGAAGAAGCAGAGCCCGGCCATCTCCGGCGAGAGCGCCTCCTCCGACTGGGGCAAAAGGCGGCCCTTCCCGTCGGTCCAGGGCCACAGTTCCGCGCCCGGCCCGCTGGCGAAGCGGGCGAGGAGCGTGCGCGCATGGTCCTTGGTGCGGTGGCCGTCAACGTTGCGCCGCAGGCGCTTGCGGGCATTTCCCGCCGCCGCCTGCAGCAGGCTGGGCAGATACGCGCCGCGCGCCTCGGCGCCCGAACGGCTGGACCGGCCGGTCGGGTAGGGCATCCACAGCCGGTCCTGCACCGCCTGAAAGGCGAGGTCGTGAGGATGGCCGGCGAGGCGGAAGGCGGCGTACACCGACTGGGCGATCTTCAGCACCCGCACCACGAACGCCGCGAAGGGCTCCACCCGCAAGGCGCGCTGGCCCACCCCGTGAAGCACCTGACGGACGGTGGCCCGCGGGGTGCGGGTCCCCAGCATCCTCTGGGCGACCGACTCCATCTCGGACACCGCCCGGAGCATCGACCAGGTGAGGGGGAAGCCCTCGCCCTGGCCCAGGGCCAAGGCCGCTTCCGCCAGCCACTCGCGGGTGGCGAGGGGAACGGTGGGCCGGGCCGCCGGCGAGCCGCGCCAGGCGCCGGGGTCCATCGCCTGGTCGATGGCCCGATCCGCTCCGGGGCCGAGGCGGGCGCGAAGCTCGTCCGGAAAGAGCAGGGCCGCGTCGAGACCCGACCGCCTTCGCCCGCGGGTGGGCGCCCGCACGAACCAGGAGGAGAGGGCCACCCCGCAGGGGTGCAGCGGATCCCGGGCCTCGAAGGCGGGGCGGAGGCAGGATTCGAGGTGCGGAAGAGGCTGCATCGCCGCTGTGCTCTCGGGGTGACCGTGCCCGCCCGTTTGCGGTCACGGAGGAGGGACGATAGGAGATACAATCAGGATCGGCGGGTAATTCAAATGAGGATGGACGGAGCAGCCGAGCCCCTCGGCGGATCGCCGGAATCGGCCCTCCGCTCCGGTGGTTTTCTCCTTCTCTGGCTGGACGACCGGCCCTCGGTCCGGCTCTTGCCTGGAGACCGGCTGCTCGCGCCCGGCACCCCGGAGGCGGTGATCGCGGCCCTGGCGGAGGCGCCCCGGTTGCTGGTGGAGGCCCTGGGCCTGCGCGCCCCGAATCGCCCCTGGGACCGCCTGGAGCTGACGCTCCGGCCCGGATCGCGGGTGGAAGGAGAAGCCCTTTCCCTGGGGTCCGGTTGCATCCGCATTTCCGTTGGCGAGGAGGCCCCGCCCTCCGGCGCGGCCGCCATCGCCCGGCACGAGGCCTTGCACCTGCTGCTGGCGGGGACCTTGCCCGGCGGACAGAGATGGTGCGACCCGGAGCTGGCCTTTCCCGACTGGATCGTGCGGGGGATGGAAGGGCGCTCCGCGCCCTCCCTGCCTCGTTTCCGCCCGCCCTGGCCGGGCGTCGTGGAGGAGGTGCCGCGGTCCCGGCAGGAGGTGCAGCGCCGGGTCCGCTCCGCCGCCAAGGACGCGCCGGCAGCCCGCCGTTACTTCGGGGAGGCGCTCCTGGCCGCCCTGCAGGCCCTCCCCCAGGGGCGCACGCCGGAGGAGACCGAGCAGGCCCAGCTATGGTTGGTGGAGGCGGCCCTGGGGACCCATTATCTGGAGACCGCCGCGCGGCTCTGGACCGGGGAGGCCGGCGCGCTGCGGCCCACCCTCCTCGACGACTGGCTGATCGACTACGAGCAGTACGCGCGGGGCCTGGCCAATGCGCCCCGCGGGGCGGGCCACCTCTGGCGGATCTCCGAGCCGGAGTGGAGCCGCGATCCGCTGGTGCGCCTCTCGGTCGCGGCCCAGGCGCTGCAGCGCGACGACCACTTCGTCTTCGCCCAGGGCGCTCCCGCGGCGGACGCGCTGGTGTGGAAGACGCGCGGATCCGTCCGGCTGCCTCTGGTGCGCCCCGCGGGCGGGCCGCGTCCGCCCCCCGTCCAGGGATTGCGGGCGGCGCTCCGCGGGGTGGTGGGCGAGGCCTCCGCCCTGGCCCTGGCCTGTCTGGAAGACGCGGCGCGCGACGCGGAAGGCTTCGAGGCCCGGGCGCTCTGGCCGCGCATCCTCGCCCGCTTGCTGGTTTCGGACCTGCCCTGGCCCGAGGCGCCGCGCGCGCCGGCTCCCGCGGTGCAGATCGTCGACTCGCCGGAGGCCTTCTCTTCCTGGTCGGCGGCGGCGGAAGCGCTGCGATCGCTCTTGGGGGAGCGGGGCGCCTTCGTCCCGCGGGTGCTCTCGCCCAGGCCGGCCTCCACCCTGTCCCGCGCGCCCGCGCCTGCGTCCTCGATCCTCCTGGTGCACGGCGCTCCGCCCTCCGCCACCTCGCTGCTCGCCGCCCGGGAGCTGGCCGCGCGCATGCCCGTGCGCGGCGCGCTCTTCTCCGGCGGCCTGGGAGGGGGAGCGGCCTGGGAAAGCCTGGCGGACCTGGAGGAGCCGCTCGATCCCCGCTATCGCGAGGAGCCGTGGGAAGCCGCGGAGCCCCCGGCGCGGCGGGAGGACCTGCCCAGGCTGGCCGACGAGGCGACGCGCTCGGGGCGCCCGCTCTCTCCGCTCGCCTGGCTGCTGGCCATCAGCGCCGTCGGCCTGGAGGAGTGCCATTATCCGCGCGCGCCCTCTCCCGCGCCGAGCGCAGCTCGCTCCTGAAGCGCAGGGCGTAGGCGGCCGCGGAAGCGGGGATGGGCACGAGCTTCAGATCCCTGGCCTGGGTGAAGGCGCGGGGCGCCTTGCCCCAGTTGTAGGCCAGGGCGGCGAAGGTCTCGCGGTCGAGGCGGCCGCGCCATCCCGCCGCCCGCAGCGAGCGGTTCCAGCCGGCCTGGGCGAAGCGCTCGTTCCAGCGCAGCCAGCCGCTGCGGTAGATGCGCGCCGCGGCGATGGCGTTGACCCGCGGGTCCCAGAGCAGCATGGGCGACTCCAGGCGGAAGACCTGCGCCCACCAGGGCATCACCTGGAACGGCCCCAGCTCGCAGGCGCGGCCCAGCGAGGGGCGGAGCGAGGTCTCGGTCATCCCCAGCGCCTCCAGGGCGTGCGGATCCACCCCTTCCTGCCGGGCCACCTCGTGCACCAGGGCACGGAGCCACTCCCGCAGGCGCGGATCGTCGGGCCCGGCCGGCCCGCTGCTCCTGGCGCAGGGCTCGGAAACGGCCGCGACGCCCGCCCCCGTGGCGAGGGCGAGCGCCGCGGCCAGCCCTGCCGTGCCTCTCACCGGTAAGGATCGGCGGCGGGAGGTGGGGCGCGGCGGGCCATGGAGACGGCAGGCGCGACGGGGGATGGCAAGGAGCGCGGGGATCCCTGGCCGTCCTGCTGGGTGGCGACCTCGGTGGCGAGCCGGGCGGCGGCCCGCTGGGTGACGGCCGACATCACCCGGGCGCGCAGGGCCAAGAGGCCGGCCTTGCGGCGCAGGGAGTAGAGGCTCAAGCCGCCGTCGGGGCCGCCTTGCTCCAGCGTTCCCTTCACCAGGGCGGAGATCTCGTCCTGCAGCGCCTTGTCCGCGGGGTCGCCCTGCTGGCAGCTGTCGGGAGAGAGGAAGCAGGCGGAGTTGGTCAGCCGCTCGTCGCGGTCGGCCAGGCGGATCTGCTCCTCCGCCTCGCGGGCCAGCCCGTTGGGCGACCCGTCTCCGGCGCTGCCGGAACTCTCGGCGCCGTCGGCGTCCATCGACTCCACGTCGCGCAGGACGCCTTCGTAGATGGCGCGCGCCTGGTCGAGGTCCTTCTTGTAGGCGGCGAGGAAGCGGGCGTGCGCGGCCTGCGCGGCGCGGCCGTGCGTCCCGTTCTGCGCCAGCTCGTTCTTCCACGACTGGTAGAGGCGCCGGGTGGCCTCGCTGCGCTCCACTCCGGCCGCCTGGCCGAGCTTCACCCAGGCCCGGCTGACGCGCAGGGCGGGACTGTCCTCGGTCTCCGCCCACTTTCCCTGGCTGGGCTGGACGGCGGGCAAGGGCATGGGGGGCAAGGGGTAGGTCACCGTGTCCGTCGCCTTGATGGGCTTGAACTCGTCGGCGGCGGCCGCCGGCAGGGCGGCCGCGAGCGCGAAAAAGAGAAGAGTACGGGTCATGACAGCTCCCTTGGGTTGGATGGTCTCTTCAGGGTTGCCCGCCGTTTCCGGCGCGCAGCACCGGGGCGAGGGTCTGGAGGATCTGCTCCTGGTCGGTAGGGGGCGGCGGCTTCTGCGCGGTCTGCATGGCGGCGATCTGCGCCCTGGCCGCGCCCAGCTCCTTCTGCAGCTCCTCGATCTGCTTGCGGTACCCGGCGGCCTGCGCCTGGGCGGACTTCGTGCGGGCCAGCTCGCGCTCCAGCTCGGCCTTGGCCACCATCCCCACCTTCTTCGCGGCGTCCACCGCGTTGCCCAGCACGTTCGGGCTCTCCAGCGGCTTCACCGGGGCGATGGCGGCCTTGACGATCTCCGGCGCCGTTGCCGGCTTGCTGGCGACCGCCGTCGGGGCCGACGCGGCCGGGGCGGAAGCGGCGGTCTGCGCCTGCGGGCGGATTTCCGCGGCGGCCGTGGGACGCCGCAGCGCCCACACCAAGGCGACCACCAGCGCCGCGCCCAGGAGCGCCCAGGGCCAGAGGTGCCGCGCCGGCGCGGTCTCGAGAGGAGGGAATTCGGTGCGTTCGCTGGACATGAGGTTCTCCTTTCAGGGGTTGTGCGCGACGCCGCGGACGGCCTGCACGCCGCGGAGGAATCCGTCGTTGATGGCGTCCGCGGTGTTGGGCGCGGGCTCGCCGGCGAGGTACGTGACGGGCGGTGCGTCGTTGGCGTGCAGCGCCCAGACGATGAGGAACCCGCGCGACCCGGGATCGACCGGGGTGCGCAGGGGGGCGGTCATCTTCGCGCAGCGGTCGCGCAGCATGCGGACCGCGTCGGCCGCGGTGTGGCCCGCGTCCTGCGCCTTGTCCGCGGCCAGCTGGGCGTAGGCCTCGCGCAGCTTCTGCTTGCCGTCGGCGCAGGAATCGCCCCCGCCCTGGCGGGGGGCGTTCAGGGCGCCGCAGCCCTGCAGCACCGCGTCCAGGTTCCCGCTGGCGCGCAGCGCCCCGTGCGTCACCCGGTTGGCGGAGGCGCAGGCGCGCTCGATCAGCCGCGGCTGCCCCAGGTACACGCCCGCCCGGAAAAGCGGGAGGGCCATGGCCGAGGCCAGCACCTGGCTACTGGAGCCGATGATCTCGTCCAGGCCGGAGGCGGTCATCCGGCTGCCCAGGTCGCGCTCCTGCTCGCGCCTCCGGATGTAGTCGTAGGCGCCCTGGTCGGTATCGAGGGGGCCGAGCGGCGCGATCTGCGGTCCGCGCGTCGCGTCCAGCCCCTTCTGCCAGTCGCGCTCGGTGGGAAGCTGCGCCGTGTCCTCGTGGGCGCAGGCGAGCAGCGCGGCGAGCGAGAGGATCACGATGTGCTTTTGCATGGAAGGTCCTCCTGATTTCGCGACAGCAAAAAAACCGGCATCAGCGCAGCGCCAGCTCGGGCAGCGGCGCTCCCGCCACCGCGTCGAGCAACGGCCCCCCGTGTTCCGGTCCGTAGACGGGCCAGGCGATCTCCAGCGCCTTGCCCAAAGGCCTCCGCCACGCCTCTTCCAGCTCGGCCAAAAAGCGCGTGGCCCGGGCCACCGCCTCCTCCCGCCGGGCGGCGATCCGGGCCCGGCGGTGCGTCTGCTCCAGGCGCAGCGGGGCCCGCAGCCATCCCCCCGGGAGCCTCAGGGCGGGAACGCCTTGGAGCCGGGCGCGGACCAGCGAATGCGGGGCGAGGCGGGGAGGGTCGAGCGAGGAGGCGGGCCGATCGTATTCGGCGCAGACCGCCACCACCGGGCCCGGGCCGGCGATCAGGGCCCGATCCTCTGGCCGCAAGGCCGCGTTGGCGACCAGGAGCGTGAGCACGTGGATCTCGGGCGACCAGCCCAGGGCGCAGGCGCGGGAGGGCTGCACGCGCAAGGGAAGGGAGAGCGCGGGCGCGCTCCGCTCCTCGGGCTTCTCCTCCCGCTCCTCCGCCCGCACCGCGAGAAGCTCGTTGGCGCTCATGCCGCGGCTCCCCGCTGCAGGGCGGCGGCCGCCTCCGCCAGGAGCGTGTGCGTGCGCGCCGCGTCCACCTGCGCGCGGCGGGCCTGCGCCTCGGTGACCGAGAGCAGCGACTTGAGGGTGTGCAGGAGCACCTCCTCGGGGTCGCCGCCGCGCGCGTCCGAGCCGTCCTCGTCCAGGCGCCGGGCGGCGAGCACGATCACCGGCCCCAGCAGCATGGGGAAGGTGCCGCCCACCATGAGGAAGTAGGCGTAGCTGATCTCCCGGTAGGCGCGGGCCATGGTCTGCGCCAGCACGTCGGCGGCGGCCTGGGTCCCCATCGCGTCGCCCAAGGAGCCCATCCCCAGGGCGCCTACCAGCGTGCTCATCCCCAGGCCCAGGCCAGGGCCCAGCAGCATGAGGGTGAGCGCCAGCGGCCGGACCTGCTTCTGCCAGATCTCCGCCCGCCGGGCCGCGCGGATGCGCCGCGCGTCGGGAGAGAGGGCGGGCGCGGCCCGCTCGGCCTGGGCGCGCAAGGCCTGCGAGACCACCCAGCCCAGAGCGGCGAGCTGGATGAGGTTGATCAAGAGGAGCAGCGGCGCGCCGCCGTATGTCTCCAGCGAGTAGTGCCAGAACCGGGCGAAGAGCCCCATCGCCTCCTCCTTCGCAAGCGGCAAGCAAAAAAAGCCGGCCGCCGGATCGCGCCCGCGGGCTTTTTTGCTAGCGGCACATGCGCATCGCGGTGTTCGCCGCCGTGCTGATGCTCGCCGCGCCCGCGGATCCGGCGCCGCGCCGGGCGCCCTGGCTGCTCTTCCCCATCGACGTGCGCCGCTTCGATCGCGTCTCCTCGAAATTCGGCGTGCGCCGGCTGCACGGCCACCGGAAGCTGCACAAGGGCGTCGACCTGGTCGCCCCCAGCGGCTCGTGGGTGGTGGCGGCGCGCGAGGGCAAGGTGGCCGACGCGGGGCGGGCGCGCGCCTGCGGCTGGTACGTGACCGTGCAGCACGAGAACGGCTGGCGCACCGTGTACTGCCACCTGCGCTCGGACCCTCGCAAGCTGGGGATCGCCGAAGGGGTGAGCGTCCCCGCGCTGGGAGTGGTGGGCGAGGTGGGCAGCACCGGCCATTCCACCGGCCCGCACCTGCACTTCTCGCTGCTCGACAACCTGGGCCGGGCGCGCGATCCGCTGCCGGCGCTCTTCACGCCGGAGGAGACGCTGGGCGTCCTGCGGCGCATGGGGCTGGCGCGGTGAGCGCGCTTTCGCCGGCGCTGCGCACGGCCTTCGCCCGGGTGCGCCTTTCCCGGCACGGGCTGTTGGCCGCGGCCGGCGGGGCGCTGCTGGCCTCCCTCGCGGTCGCCGCCGCCTCGCCGCTCTCCCTGGCGGGAGGCGAGGGGGCGCAGCGCGCGGCCGCCCGGTTCCTCGAGGACCTGTCGCAGTACCGCGCCGCCCCGGTCGACCTGCGCTCGGCGTCCCTGGTCGCCGCCGCGGCGGCGGGCTACGAGGACCGCAGCTTCTTCCATCGCCCGCGCTGGGTGCCTCCGCTCAGCCCCACGGGGATGGGCCGGGCGCTGATCCGCAACCTGCGCGGCGTGCCGGAGGGCGGATCCACCATCCCCCAGCAGCTCGCCAAGATCTACTTGCGCGCCGGCGGGCGCCCGGGCCTTTTGGACAAGGCGGGCGAGGCGCTCTTCGCCACCTGGCTTGTGCGGCAGGCCTCTTCCGACGAGGTGGCCGGGCTCTACCTGAACCTGAGCGCCTCGAACTCGATGGGGACCGTGCGCCACCCGGCGGACGGGCTGGACCGGCTCTCGCTGGCGCTGTTCGGCCTGCCTTTGCGCCGGCTCTCGCGCGAGGACCAGCTCGTCCTGGGGGCCTCGCCGCGCGGGGTGCAGTGGCTGCGGGCGCACCCGGCGCTCTCGGCGCGGCGCGTCGCCTCCGCCCGCCAGTGGCTGGTGGCGCAGAAGCTCTGGGATCCCTCGGTCCCCTCGTACCTGGACGACGCCCTCGACGCCGGAAGCGCCTTCCGCTTCACGGAGGGATGGACCGAGCGGGTGGCGAGCGGTGAGCTGCCCACCGCCGATCTCGACCTGGTGGCGGCCATCGACCGCTTCCGCGAGGGGCTCGCGGCGGCGCTCCTGGCCGACTTTCCCGGCACCGCCGTGCGCACGGCCTTCGCCGCCCTGGGCGCCGACGGGGCGGTGCTGGCCCGCTCGGGAGCGGAAGCGGCCCTGATGACGGTGAACTACGGATCGGTGGCGAAGCTGGAAGCGCTGGACCTGGCGGTGGAGGCGTTCGGGCCGGAGGCGGTACGGGAGCTGACGCTGCCGCCGGGCGCCTGCGTGCGCTGGATCTGGTCGACCAAGGACCTGCGCCACTCGCATCCCTCGCGCTACTGCCCCACCGACGTCTCCCCGGCCACCCGGCCGATGGCGATGGACGAGTCGGTGGCCCGCTCCATCAACTCCATGACCGCGCGCCATGCCCTGCTCCTGCCCGCGCTTCTCTTGCAGCGGCGGCCCGACCTGCTCCGCCAGCTCTCCGCCGAGGTGACGCCGGTGGAGCGCGCGGCGCTGGACTCGCCCGCCGATCGGGCCCTGGCCGGCGAGCTGCTGGCCCAGCTCGGCGAGGCGGTGCCGCCCGACGCGGTTCCGGCGGAGCTCTCCTACAGCGCGGCCGGGGTGGCCCTCTTCCGCTACCTGCGGGAGAGGCGGGAGCAGGCGGGGCTGCCCGCCAGCCGGCTGCCGGAGGACCCCACCTCCCTTCTGGGAAACTCCTCGCGCGCCACCGCGGAGGAGATCGGCTCCTACCTGCACCGCAAGCTCTTCGCCAACGACGGCACCTGCGCGCTGAGCGACACGGGGGCGCTTCTGGCGCTGCACCGCAAGGAAGGGACGCTGCGCTGGCTGGCCGCCCGCTGGCCGAAGCTGGTGTTCAGCGGGAAGACGGGATCCTCGCCGCACGACGACTCGGCGCTCGCCGCGGTGGGCATCTGCCTCGACGCCCGCCCGGTGGTGCTGATCGCCGCGCTCCGGCCGCTGCACCCTCCGCTCCCCGACGGCCTGCAGGGATCGGTCCTCTTGCGCGGGATCGACGCCTACCTGCGGGAGCTGTCGCGGCTGGACCGCAGGCCGGCGCCGGCGCCGCTGCCGGCCTGGGCCATGAGCGAGGGCGCGCCGCCGGTGGAGGCGCAGCCATGACGGGGCGCGGCGGCCGGTCGTCCGGATTCGACGAGATGGAGGCGCTGATCTACCGCCTGTTCGCGGAGAAGCAGTTCGCCCTGGCGCTCCTGGCGCTGGTGATGGTGGCGCAGCTTCTCTCCGCTCAGTTCCTCCTCCTCCGCCTGACGCCTCCTTCCTCGCAGGCGCGGGCGGCGCCCGCCGCCTCGCAGCGTCTGGACGTCCGCTGCGAGTCCTCCGCCTTGCGCACCCTTGCGGGCGAGTCGGTGGGCCGGGAGGCGGCGAGAGGAAAAGTGGTGGTCATGCACCTGGGCGCCTCGGAGGAGGCCTGCCTCTCGCAGGCCACCTCCGCCGGCGCTTCCGAGCTGGTGGTGGGGATGAGCGCGGATGGACAGCCTGCTGGCCATTGAGAGCCCGGCGCCGCCGCGCCTCCTGCGCGCCGTCTGCTTGCAGATGCTGGCGCTGGCCGGCTTCGCTTTGCTGTGCTCGCTTCCCTGGGTGCGCCAGGAGAAGCGCGCGGCGCCCCGCCCGCCGGAGCCGAAGAAGGAGGAGCGGCGAATCCGCGTGGTGCAGCTTCCCAGGCCGAAGCCTCCTCCTCCTCCGCCTCCGCCCGCGGCCGCCGCGTCCCGGCCCCCCGCTCCCGCGCCCGCTCCCCGGCCTCCCGCTCTGGCCCGGCCGGCGCAGATGGCCGCGGTTCACCCGCCTGCGCCCGCTCCTGCCCTGGCGCGGATCGCCGCCGATTCCACCGCCGTGCAGGGAGTGCGCATGCGCGTGCTGGTCCCGCGCGATCCCGCCGACCTGGCCGCGCACCTGCGCAACTCCGGAGGCTGCCTGGTGGTGTCGCGGCTCACCGGGGGCGCCGCGGAGGTGCTCTCCGTCCTTTCCCTGGAGGGAAGCATGGCCGTGGCCACCGGCGGCCCTCCCTGCTCGGGAATCCCGCGCCTGCTGCGCGATCCCGCGCTCAACGCCGCGCTGGGCGACCCGCTGGGACGGGCGCGCGCCGACTCGCCGGGCGAGGACCTGGTCCTCCAGGTCTTGCTCAACCCCGGACTGCAAGAGAGCGCGCAGTCCGCGCTGCGCGCTCACTTCGGCGGCCTGCCCCTGGAGGCGATGGGCCGCCTGGCCGCGGAGAGCGGATACGAGCTGACCTGTTTCGCAGAGCCCGGGGGGCCCCTGCGATGTGAATGAGAAGTCCCTGGGAGGTGCCGCATGAAACCGATCGTCGCGTCCTTCATCGCCAGCATCGCCTTCAGCGCCGCAGCGGCGCAGAGCGGCGAGACGATCGCAGTGCTCGAGCTGCGGTCGCGCAACCACCCGATCGCCGCCGCCGAGGCCACCGACCGCCTGCGCGAGGCGGTGCGCCGGGCGCTGCCCGAGGCCAGCATCGTGGACGGGCAGGGCGAAGCCGACTTGATCATCTCGGGGAGCGTGGCCCACGGCGGGCTGGGCTACCGCGCCCGGCTGGAGCTGCGGGACCACGACGGCTCGCTCCTGCAGCAGGCCTCGGCCACGGCCGGCAGCCGCCGCGAGCTGGTGGAGGCGATCGAGGCCGCCGCGAACGACCTGCTCCGCTCCCGCCAGGAGACCCTGGCCGTGGTTCCCCTCAACCTGGGAGCGCTGGTGCTGCCCGAGGTGCCCGGCCCGGCCGAGGTCCCGGAGGACGCGCTCAGCCTGGACGCGGACGCCGGGGTGCTGGTGGCCTGGGATCGGGCGCGGCGGGTGGAGGTGCGGGGCAGGGAGAACCCGGAGGATGCCGCAGCGGCCTGGAAGCGCCTGGCCGAGCTGCGGGGCCGCAACCCCTTCCGGGAGATCGCCGCCAGCCGGGCGCAGCAGTGGGAGGCGTTCGCGGCCGGCAAGCGCGCCGCGGAGACCCAGATGTCGCGCGACACCGAGCGGCTGCGGGAGCTCCTGCCGCTCGCCTCGGTGACGGACGCGGCCAAGGTGGACTTCCTGGTGCGGTACGCCACTGCCTACGGCTTCGACCGGGTCTCCCCGCTGGTGGCGCTCCTGCCCACCGCCCAGCTCCGGGAGCGGGCGGAGCTGTCGCTCGACTGCGAGGTGAAGGAGGCGCACGCCTGCGTCCAGCTCGCCCGCGCCGCCGACGACGTCAAGGATTCCAAGGCCGCCCTGGAGTGGCTCGACCGCGCCTGCGCGGCCGGGTCGGCGGACTCCTGCTTCGACGCGGGAGATCGCTGGCTGAAGGACGAGACGCGCGACCCGGCCCGGGCCATCGCCGCCCTGCAGCGCGGCTGCGAGTCGGGGAGCGCGGCCGCCTGCGTGCGGCTGGCCCGCGTCTACGAGGAAGGGGACGGCGCCACGGCCAACGCCGCCACGGCCGCCGACCTGCGGGAGAAGGCCTGCAACGCCGGCGACGGGAAGAGCTGCCGGCGGCTGGCGGGAATGACCGACAAGCCGGCCCGGGTGGCCGACCTGCTGCGCAAGGGCTGCGACGGCGGCGACGCGATGTCCTGCACGCTGGCGGCGCGCGAGCCGGCCATGGTGGAGCGTCAGCTCCAGGAAGCCCAGGCCGCCGCCCGCAAGTCCGCGGTCAAGGCGAAGCCGGCCAGCGCGGAGAAGCCGGCCGAGAAGGCGCCCACGCAGTCGCTGCCCAAGTCGGAGGTGCAGTCGAAGGACCACGCGGCGGCCGCGGGCGCGATGGTGGTGTTCGGCGTCCTGGCGGGAGCGGGAGCGGTGCTGCTGACCACTTCGGGCGACGACATGCACCACGGGTTCACCCGGTCCGGCAGGAATGTGGTGAGCAGCGCGCCTCCCTCCTCTTCGGACGG
>Ga0335085_10008628_pt1 | contig 15532 bp, 9 predicted proteins | sample Lox_Sample_45_FD_206712 | JGI IMG/M metagenome (GOLD analysis project Ga0335085, IMG submission 206712) | Soil microbial communities from Loxahatchee National Wildlife Refuge, Florida, United States - Lox_Sample_4.5 | ecosystem: Environmental > Terrestrial > Soil > Wetlands | place: USA: Florida...
CGTAGCGGCGGGCGTTTCCACGACTACGCCGGCGCTTTCGACCGGCGGCAGCCCAATCACGATCAGCGGCATGGCGCCCAAGGCGTGGCTGGGCAATTACAAGGTGGAAGGCTCGCCCGGCATGAACGAGTTCGCCACCGATCAGGCGCTGATTCAGGCCGTAGAAGACGCGGTAAACGACGGCATGGACGTGATCTCCTGCTCTGTGGGCGGGTTTGCCTATTCGGATGCGGCCAGCGACCCGCTAGCTTCGGCCTTCGAAGGCGCTACCAAGGTCGCGGTGGTGGTGGCCGCAGCGGGCGATGATGGCAGCGATAGCTATTACAGCGGCTATTCCTATCCCGGGCTGAACACCATTTCCACGCCCTCGAACGCTCCGGATGTGATTTCGGTAGGGGCGACGCTCAACTCGCACGTCCTGCAGCCCACCGTTACAGTAACGGCTTCCAGCGCGCCGTCGAGTTTGAAGGGGATCGCGGCTATGGTCGGCGATTCGTACTTCTATCCGTCCAGTTTCGGCTCGAGTTCGGCGCCGCTGGTGGACATCACCCAGATTGGCGACAGCACGGGCCTGGCCTGCAATTCGCTGCCGGCGCATTCGCTCGATAACAGCTATGCGTTAATTTTGCGCGGTACCTGCAGCTTCGACGTCAAGGCGGCCAACGCTCAGACCGCGGGAGCCATCGGCTTCGTTTATTACATGGCCGATTCCAGCACAACAATCAATCCCGAGGGAATCAATGAATATGGCCCGGCGGTGATGATTTCGAACTCCGCCGGCACGGCGCTGAAGAGTTACATCGATTCGAATCCTGGCGCGGTGGTCAGTGTGGATTTGAACGGCATGGAGCAGGACATCACCGCCTGGCAATCGTTGAACGGAGCCAATCTCGGGGTGACCGTAGCGGCCAACCAGTTGGCGAGCTATTCGTCGATGGGTCCGACGCCGGACGGCACGCTGAAGCCGGATATGGTGGCGGTGGGCGGGTTCGATGTCGGCCTTGGACCGGATATCAACGATCCGTACGTGCCCGCGCCCGGCGGTATGTACAGTGCCACGCAGAATTACGATCCCAACCAGTCCTATTATGCGAATGTCTTCAGCGCCAACCGCTACGCGGCGGCCGATGGGACCAGCTTCGCCACCCCGATGGTGGCGGGCGCGGCGGCCATCCTGAAACAGTTGCATCCCAGCCTGCAACCGGCGCAGATCCGCTCGCTGCTGGTGAATTACGCCGCTCAAAATATCACGCTCGATGACTTCGGCGATCAGGCCGATGCCGAATGGTTCGGCGCCGGCAGCCTGGACGCCGCCGCCTCGACCACTGGAACCATCACGGCAGTGCCTGCGACGGTTTCGTTCGGCATTCTGAACAACGCCACGCTGCCGATTACCAAGACCATCACCCTGACGAATATCGGATCAGGCTCGGCGAATGTGAGCGCTTCGGTGAATTGCTGTACCACGAATGGATCGCCCAGCGCGAAGCTTTCGCAGATCGCAGTGAGTCCTACCAGCCTAACGATCGCGGCCGGGGGTACCGGCACGATAACGGTTACCTTTTCCGGGTCGAAGCCGGCGGCCAGTGAGTATTCGGGATCTGTCGTGGTGACGGCCGGCAATAGCACGCTGCGCATTCCGTTCATGGCGATCGAGGCCAGCGGAACTGCATACAACGTCCTGCCGCTCGGCGGCGGGGAAGGCGCTCCGGGCGCCGATCTGGGCACCTCTTACGTGCAGATCACGGACGCTTACGGCGCGCCGGTAGCGGGTGCCGTGGTGACCTTTTCCCTCGATTCTTCGTCGCCGCGCGGTTCGCTCACGATGAAGGGCGTGTCCGGTGAGCCGGCCTGCACGCCGACCAGTTCGACTTCGTCGATCTCCTGCCCCAGCGACCAGTTCGGCAACGCTTATGTGGACGTGGTGGCCGGATCTGCGGAGTCGCAGCCATCGGTGGATTTCAGCGTCGCCGGGAACTCGGGACTGTCCGGCAGCTTCTCGTACAACGTACAGACGGCTCCGGCGATTACCAGCGTGTCGGATTCGGCGGGCGGCAAGAGTCCCGTGGCGCCAGGTTCTTACGTCAGTATCTATGGCTCGAACCTGAGCGACTTCACTGACGTCAACCTCGGCATCACGGATGCGCGGGCGGCCGATGGCAGCTATACGGTGCTGCCGTTACAGCTCGATTTCGTGAGTGTGAGTTTCGATGTGCCCTCGGCGAACATCAGCGTGCCGGCGCGAATTGTGTATGTCAGCCCGACGCAGGTGAATATCGTGGTGCCGTGGGAACTGCAGGGCCAGACCTCTGCGCAGATGAAAGTAGTGCTGGATGGCGATCTGTTCTCGAGCGTCACCACCGTGCCGCTGGCCACTTACGCCCCAGCCTTCTTCACATACGGCAGCAACATCGCCATCGCCCAGGATTCCGGCTACAACCTGATCACCACGACCAACCCGGCCAAGCGCGGCTCGCTGATCGTGATGTACGTGAACGGCCTGGGTCCGGTGAGCAACCAGCCGGCGACCGGCGATCCAGCGTCGGCGACAGCGATCTCACAGACCACCCAGCCGGTGACAGTGAGCTTCGGCGGCACGACCGCCACGGCCACGTTCTCCGGATTGACTCCTGGCCTGCAGGGTCTGTATCAGCTCAACATTACCGTGCCGAGCGGCGCCACCACGGGCAGCGCGGTACCGGTGACCGTGTCGATCAACGGAGTGACTTCGGCGCAGGCCACGCTGCCGATTCAGTAGTTGAGTGAGGGGCGGGATTGTAGAGATTCTGCCCCATCGTCACTTGTTGCACTTGAGGTGCAAGGGGCGGTGGTGGACGATGCCGGCTCACTTCTTCAACCGAACTGCCGGCAAGTCCAGTCCGGGGTTGATCATTATTCCACAGCAGTGCGTGATCGGCAGCGTATTGAGTACTTGCTTTGGTTCTGGGCGGCGTCTGATCCGGCGAGTGGTGCGACCCGGACTGAGTTCATGGCGTAGCGTGCCGCAATCTCCGCGCACTCACACCTGATATACTCGACTTTCCCTATGGCGAATCCGAAATATGCGGTTTCCGATAAGCCCGTTCCGGTGGCGGAACTGGTGGCCACGCTCAGCGATGGCACCAAGGTCAAACGCCGCGTCCCGCGCATGCGCGCCTGCAATGAAAAGGACGATAAAGGCAAACTCTGCGCGGGGCATCTGAAGCGCTGGTATTTCTTCGGGGAGGAAGTGAAGCAGAAGTTCGGAGCGGATGCGGAGATCTACCGCTGCGAGCACTGCAAGACTCTCTATCTCCCGAACCCGGAAGAGCCGCATCGCACCGGCACGTTGAGTTACTGAGCGCCGGCCGTCATACCGCCCTAAAAAGAAAAACCGCACCGGAGGTGTCCCCTAGACTTTCGGGACTCCATCCGATGCGGCTCGCCCTGGTGGGCTGGGATCCGGCGTCGGGCTATCTGGTGTTTCAGCTGAACCGGCTCATTCCCGTTCAGGTCCGCGTCCTATTTTTCCGTCCCGGAAATGCCAGACAACTACCGCTACCACTGATCCACGGTGAGATCGTATGAGTTCACAAAAAAACCCCTCTGCGGCAACCAACAAGGGAAGAATAGTGAGCTAAAACTCTTGCAAACATCGGCTCCCGCAAGCACGCTGTCTCTTCGGCTCACTCTTCTTCCGCCTGCCTGTTGCAGCAGAGGGCAGGTTTGAAAGGTTACTTCGCCAATTCACCACTACAAATAGCAATCCGCCAACCACCTGTCAATCGATTCAACCCATTTTGAATCAAATATTTTCTGCCGCACCATGGGATCTTGATTGTGGACGGGAGGCGAAGGGCTGTGTCGCTATGACACAATCAGGGGGAATGGCCCTCCGAATCCTGACCGCCCCCGTGCTGCTCGTGGCGCTCAGTTTCCCGGCCGCGGCGCAGCTCTCCGCGGACGACCCGGTCACGGTCGCCACAGCGCATCCGCGTCTGCTGCTCACGGCCGCGCGCCTGCGCCTGCTGACTCGCGAACGCCAGCGCACCTCGCCGCGCTGGCAGCAGTTGCAAACGCTGGTGTCCGGTGGCGCCGCGCTTCCCGAAGCTCCCTTCGCGCAGGCGCTCTACTACCGCATCGCCGGTGACCGGGACGTCGGCAAAAATGCGGTGCAGTGGGCCTTGACCACCGGCGACGACCTGCGCCAGCTTGCCCTGATCTTCGACTGGTGCCAGGACCTGCTTAGCGACTCGCAAAAAAGCGACTTGGCGGGCCGCATCCAAAAACTGATGTCCGCGACCGCCGGCGATGAGAGCGTATCCGCCGTGCGCTCGCGTGTGTTCGCCGCGATCGCCTTGTTCGATCACGTCCCCGATACGCCGCAGCGTGAACTTGAGCGCGTGGTGCGGCAGTGGTGGCTCGGCAAAATCGTGCCGGCCTTAAAGCAGGGGCGCCCGGCGATCGCCCGCGACGATGCTTACCCGCTCTTCGAAATTCTGCATGCGTTGCGCGACAACACCATGCTCGAGTTGCGCGACCCGCTTGGGCAATTCTTCAAAGACTTCCCCATCGAGCACATCGTCAGCTACTACCCCGCGACTTTCCAGGGTCCCGACGCGGACTACTACATTGGCGCCGAGGCCCACATGACCGAGCCGGATCTGCGCCTCGCCGCGCTCTCCCGAGTCGCCGAAATGGCCATGGTGGCCTACGATCCGAACTCCAGCGCGGCGCAGGTGCTGCAGGGCTTCCTGATGCACGATCACTACATGCTGCGGGGCCCGTTCGGCGCGCCCTACGAGTTTCTGTGGGCCAATCCCTACCAGCCCGGGCTGAGCTATTACCTGGTGCCGCTGGTCTATCACAATGCCGAATTCGGCAAGCTGTTTATCCGCTCCACCTGGGAGGACAATGCCTCGTGGTTCGGCCAGTTCGATGGCGTCATGCAACTCTTCCAGAACGGCCAACTGGCGACGGTGAACCTGGCGCATACGCCCGTAGCAATCTCATTGAAGGAAGCCGTCATCTGGTTCGCCCCCGCCGGCGACCGCGCCACAGTCAAGCTGGATGAAGAGCAAGCCGTCTTCATCGTCGGGCTGGAGCCGCATCGCAGCTACCTGGTCGAGGTGGATGACGAAGAGATGCAGGAAGCCGAGGCCGATTCGGGCGGCATTGTCGAACTGACGGATGTGCCACGCGGGCACGATGTCGGTATCCGTTTCCGCGAATCGAAATCAGCCGCTCAGTAGGCCCAGCGCCACAGGCTGGCGCCCACGGTGAAGCCCGCGCCGACCGCGGCGAAGATCACCAGGTCGCCCTTCTTCAACCGCCCCTGCTGGATGGCGTCGCGGGTGCCCAGCGGAATGGTGCCCGCGGTGGTGTTGCCGTAGCGATCGATATTGACCAGCACCTTCTCGGGCGGAATGCCCAGACGGCTGGCGGCTGCGTCGATAATGCGCTTGTTGGCCTGGTGCGGCACCATCACGGCCAGATCGTCCACCGTGAAATGATTGCGCTCGAGCAGATCGCGGCACACTTCGTACATTTTACGGACCGCGTATTTGAATACCGCCGCGCCATCCTGATGGACGTAGTGGAGCCGCTGGTCGATGGTTTCGTGAGAGGCCGGAAGCCGGCTGCCGCCGGCGGGCATTTTCAGCGAATCGCCGCCGGAGCCATCCACTTCGCCCAGGAAATCCAAAAAGCCCAGGTCGCCATCCTCCGGGGCGGCCGGCTCGAGCAGCATCGCGCCGGCGCCATCGCCGAACAGGACGCAGGTGGCGCGGTCGGTGTAGTCGATAATGCTGCTCATCTTATCCGAGCCGATCACCAACACCTTTTTGTGCGTGCCGGCCGCGACCAAATGCGCTCCGACGGTCAGGCCATAGACAAAGCCGGAGCAGGCCGCGATCAGGTCGAATCCCCAGGCGCCCCGCGCGCCGAGAGCGTTCTGCACCAGGCAGGCGGTGGAGGGAAAAAACATGTCCGGCGTGACCGTGCAGAGGATGATGGCGTTGACTTCCGCCGGTTCGATGCTGCGCTGCTGCAACGCGCACCGGGCGGCCTGGATGGCCATATCGGAGGTAGCCATCTCCGGCCCGGCGATGTGGCGCTCGCGAATCCCGACGCGCTCCACGATCCACTGATCGTTGGTGTCCACCATCTTCTCCAGGTCCTGGTTGGTGAGCAAACCGGGAGGGACATAGCACCCCACAGAGGTAATTTTCGCCTGTGACATCGGTAATCATCCAGAGTAACGCAATGCGGGCGCGCCGGGGGTGGGTTTGGGTTCAGTCTGGGGATTCACCACAGAGGCAGCGAGGGTACAGAGGAAACGCCGAGAAAAACTTTTCGTGTTCTCCGCTTTTCTTTGTGTTCCCAGTGCCTCTGTGGTGAGGAACGATGCCCACCGGCTATCCTAAGACCAGGTGTCCGATCCCATCCACATCATCGGCGGCGGGCTGGCCGGGGCCGAGGCTGCCTGGCAGATCGCCCGCCGCGGACTGCGCGCGGTGCTGTACGAAATGCGGCCCGGGCGATCCACCGCCGCGCACCAGACCGGGCGTCTGGCCGAGTTGGTGTGCAGCAACTCGCTCAAAAGCGAATCGCTGGACACCGCGCCCTGGCTGCTGAAGGAAGAACTCCGCCGCCTCGGTTCGCTGTTGCTCGCCTGCGCGGAAAAGGCCCGCGTGCCCGGCGGCCATGCACTCACGGTCGATCGCGAGGTGTTTGCCGCCGAAGTTACCAGTGCGATCGATTGCCAGCCGCTCATTGATCTGCGGCGCGAGGAAGTCACCGAAATCCCGGATGGCATGGTGATCGTTGCCACGGGACCGCTCACTAGCGACGCGCTAGCCGGGGCCATTGGCCGCCTTACCGGTTCGGGCCGGCTGTTCTTCTACGACAGCATCAGCCCGATCGTAGAGGCAGATACGGTTGATCGTTCGATTGCGTTCTGGGCTTCGCGCTACGGCAAGTCCACCGGTGGCACCGAAGACTATCTCAACTGCCCGCTCGAACGCGCCGATTACGACCGGTTTGTCGATGAGCTGCTGAAGGCGCAGTCCGCATCCGCGCACATTCCAGAAGACGACGCGCGCTACTTCGAAGCATGCCTTCCCATCGAGGAGTTGGCGCGCCGCGGCCGCGATACGCTGCGCTTCGGGCCGATGAAGCCGGTCGGCCTCACCGACCCGCGTACCGGCCGGCGCCCTTATGCCGTGGTGCAGCTTCGCCAGGAGAATCTGCGAGCCGCCAGCTTCAACCTGGTAGGCTTCCAGAACCACATGAAGTTCGGCGAGCAGGCGCGCATCCTGCGGCTGATTCCGGGATTGGAGAAGGCCGAGTTTCTGCGCTTCGGCCAAGTCCATCGCAACACTTACATCAACGCCCCCGCGCTACTGACGGCAACTCTGCAACTGCGCTCGCGGCCCGAGGTATTCTTTGCCGGGCAGATCTCAGGCGTGGAAGGTTACGTCGAATCGATCGCTACCGGCCTGGTCGCGGGGACGCACGCCGCGGCGCTGGCGGAAGGCGAGGAACCGCGTTGCCTGCCGCGCGCCACCGCGCTCGGGTCGCTGTGTCATTACGTCTCGGGCGCCGATTCGCGCAACTATCAGCCCGCCAACATCACCTTCGACTTGCTTCCGCCGCTCGACGAAGCCGCGCGCCAGAAACTGCGCCACGACAAGCCGGCGCGTCACGCCGAGGTCTGCCGCCGCGCGCTGGAAGCTCTCGACGATTACCGGCACGCCCATGTCTGACCTCGCCGGGCACATCCAACGCTATCGCGACGAATTGGCGCGCGGCGCCGCTTCGCCGCACACCATCGAAGCGTATGGCACGGACCTGAAACAGTTTTTGGAGTTTCTGTCGCCGCCCGAAGGCGCGCCGCCGGAGCCCGCAACTATCGATCTGCTGTTGCTGCGCCAGTGGCTGGCGTCGCTCTATCAGGAGAAGCTCAGCGCCGTCAGCATCCGGCGCAAGCTGGCCGCTGTCCGCGGACTGTTCGCGTTTCTGCTGCGCGAAGGCGTGGTGAAGATCAATACCGCGCGTCTGCTGCGCACGCCCAAAGCGCCGCAAAAATTGCCCGAGGTAATGACCGCCGAGCAGGCCAATCGCCTGGTGGACGGCGTCGCATCGGGCCGACTCGAGCGCCCCGACCCGGCACGCGACCGCGCCATCTTCGAGGTCCTCTACGGCTGCGGGCTGCGCGTCAGCGAGCTGACCGGTTTGAACCTGGAAGATATCGATCGTTCGCAGGGCTGGTTGCGCGTCCGCGGCAAAGGCAAGAAGGAACGCCAGGTTCCGCTGACGGGCAAAGCCCGGGAGGCGCTGGAAAACTACCTGGCCACCCGGCCGGCCGTGCGCGACGAAAACGCCGTCTTCCTGGGACGCCGACGCAAGCGCCTCCAAAGAGGAGGCGTGTATGACATCGTCAAGCTCTACGCGACCTACCTGGCTCAGGATCCGTCGCTGCATCCGCACAGTTTCCGTCACGCCTATGCCACGCATCTGCTGGCCGATGGCGCCGACCTGCGTGCCATCCAGGAATTGCTGGGCCACGCGCGCCTCTCCACCACCCAGAAGTACACACAGGTCTCGCTTACCGATCTGATGGCCGTCTACGATAAGGCTCATCCGAAGGCATGAAGCACATCGCCTCGCTTCGCCAGGAGTTTGCGCCCATGCTGCGCCTGGCCGCTCCGCTGGCTGTGGCCGAGCTCGGCTGGATGACCATGGGGATCGCCGACACCATCATGGCTGGACCGCTCGGGCCGGCCGCCGTCGGCGCGGGATCGCTCGGCAACATGGTGTACTACCCGGTGGTGGTGAGCGGCATCGGCTTGCTGCTGGGCATGGATACGCTGGTGGCGCGGTCTTTCGGTGCGCGCGACCCGCACGAGTGCCGCCGCACGCTGATCGCCGGCGCATGGCTCGGGCTGCTGCTCGCCGGACCGCTCATGCTGGGGGTCTGGGCCTGCATCCCTTTGCTCTACACAGCGGGGGCCAATCCGCGCGTGATGGTGCACGCCGCGCCTTACATCATCGCCCTGCTGTCCAGCATTCCCGCGATGGTGATGTTTACGGCTCTGCGACGCTATCTGCAGGCGGTCGATATCGTCAAGCCGGTCACCTTCGCGCTGATCAGCGCCAACGTGATCAACCTCGCAGGCGACTGGTTGCTGATGTACGGCCATTGGGGCGCGCCGGCGATGGGACTGGCGGGCTCCGGCTGGTCCACCTCGATCGCGCGGCTCTACATGGCCGCGGTGCTGCTGGCCACCATGCTGTGGCACGAACGCCGCACCGGCAACCTGCTGTTCCACCTTTCCTGGCGGCCGGAGTTTCCGCGCATCCGCCGGCTGTTCTCGCTGGGACTTCCTGCCGCCGGACAAATCGCTTTCGAAGGGGCGATCTTCGGCGTGGTGACCGTAGTAGTCGCGAAGCTCGACGAAGTGTCGCTGGCCGCGCATTCGATTGCCATGCAGGTGATCTCGACCAGTTTCATGGTGCCGCTGGGCATCAGTTCGGCCGCGGCGGTGCGAGTGGGCCAGGCCCTGGGACGCAAGGACCGCGAGGGCATGGCGCGCGCGGGTTGGACCGCTCTGCTGCTCAGCGGCCTGTTCATGGGAGCCTTCGGCGTGCTGCTGCTGGCTGCGCCGGGATGGGTAGTCCGCCTGTTCATCCGCGATTCCGCCGTGGTCGCGTCCGGCGCGCTGCTGTTGCGGATCGCCGCGTTCTTCGAACTCTTCGACGGCTTCCAGGTAGTGGCCACCGGCGCTCTGCGCGGCCTCGGCGATACGCGCACGCCCATGCTCGTGCACCTGGCGGGCTACTGGGGTATCGGTATGCCGGTGGCCTGCGTGTTGTGCTTTTCTTATGGTTGGGGCGCGCCGGGCATCTGGGTTGGTTTGTGTCTGGCGATTATCCTGATCGGCCTTGCACTGCTGGCGGTGTGGCGCAAACGCAGCAGCGTGTAAACCGGTCTCCTCACTTGTAAAAATCGTCTATCGTCTCAACCGGTTAACCGTCTCACCTTTATTCGGGGCTGGGGTTTGTAGTACCATTTCTCAAATCAGCCAGCTTTTCTGAAAGGGGTTCTTTCGATGTGCTCGTTCGCAAGGGTCGTTCTATTTCTAGCCTGCGTTTGTGCCGGCTTCGCCCAGGTGACCACCACCGCCCGCATGGACGGCACGGTCACCGATCCGCAAAACGCCGTCGTACCCGGCGCCCAGGTCGTCGTGACCCAAACCGCCACGGGCCAGACGTTGCACGCCACCACCGATGAGAAGGGTTATTGGGTGCTGCCCAGCATTGCCACGGGTACCTATAAAGTAACCGTTATGCATGCGGGCTTTAAAGCCGTGACCAATGACAACGTGGTGGTGGACGCGGGCGTACCGGCCACCGTGAATGTGAGCCTGTCGGTCGGCAACGCCACTGAGACGGTGGAAGTCACGGCCGGTGCCACGATCGTGCAGACCGATTCGGCGACTGTGAACTCAACGCTGCAAGGCCGCCAGATCAACGATCTGCCGTTCACCAGCCACAATGTCACCGAACTGATCGCTACCCAGCCGGGTACGCAGAACTCCGACGGGGTCCGCTACGCCACCATCAACGGACTGCCGCAAACCACCATCAACATCACCATCGACGGCGTCAATGTGCAGGACAACGCCACCAGAAGCAATCCGGACGCCGTCTTCAACGCCGTGCAGCCGCGCACGCAGGCCATCGAGGAAATGACCATGAGCACCGCGGCCGCCAGCGCCGATTCGCTCGGCGAAGGCGCAGTGCAGATCAAGTTCGTCACCAAGGGCGGCACCAACACGTTCCACGGCGGGATCTACGAGACGAACCGCAACTCGGACTTCGAAGCCTGCGCGTTTTTCAATTGCCTGCAGGGCATCTCCAAGGACCGCATCAATCTGAACGAATACGGATTCACTATCGGCGGACCTGTCAAGAAGAATAAGCTGTTCTTCTTCGAGTCGTTCGAGTTTTTCGATCTGCCGCAATCGTTCCCCGAAACGGGCACATGGTTGACGCCCACTGCCGCCAGCGGGGTGTTCACTTATAACGCCGCCGGGGCCGTCAAGACGGTCAACCTGTTCAGCCTGGCGGCGGCGGAGAATCCCGCGCTGCCGGCCGGTACGCGTCCCTTCCCCACGTCGCCTGATCCCACCCTGGCCAAGACCTATGCGTTGATCAATCAGCTTACTGCCGGTGGAACACTGGTCAGCCGCATCGCCACCAACAACGACTACAACCGCTATAACTTCTCTTCGAACGCACCCGCGGTGAACAATCGCAAGTTCCAGACTGCGCGTATCGACTACAACCTCACCGAGAAGCACCACATCAACTTCGTCTGGAATTATCAGGTCAACGACCGCACGCCCGATGGGCTGAACCTGGAGTACCGCATTTTGCCGGGCACCGGCACGCAGTTGGGTTCGCCCGATTTGGAAGGCCAGTACGGTCTTAACTGGACCGGTAGCCTGGGTGTGCGTTCCGTGTTGGCGCCCAACATCACCAACGAGTTTACGGGCGGCATTCAGGGCGGCGCCAACGCCCTGGGCGATGGACTTTCGCCCACCGACTACGGCATCTGGAACGGCAACCTGGTGAGCTTCGCCGGCTACATGACGAACCCCTACAACGGCAACTACACCAATTACGCGCCGCGGAGCACTCCGGTCTACCAGATCAACGACAACGTCAGTTACCTGAAGGGCAATCACCTGCTGAACTTCGGGTTCAACTTCACCCAGGTCAACGCCTGGCAGGCTGCAGCCAATTCGTCGCTGCTGAACACGGTCGCGCTGGGGCAGGCGGCCGGCGATCCGGACAACACCGGGTCGACTTCGCTGTTCACCACCACCACGCTGCCGGGCGCGAGCGCCACGCAATTGAGCGACGCGGCGAACCTGTACGCGATCGTCGCCGGCCGCGTCACGGGCGTCACCAGCTCCGCAGTTCTGGGCGAAACCACGCGCACGTACGGCCCGAACTTCTCGGTGGACCGCGACCACATGCGCGAGTTCGCCGGCTACGCTCAGGACACCTGGCACGTTTCTCCGAACGTCACCATTAGCGCCGGCGTCCGCTGGGACCGCCAAGGCGCCATTCAGAATTTGGACAACCTCTATACTCGTCCCACGTTCGCCGGACTGTTCGGTGTCTCGGGCGTCGGCCACCTCTTCCAGCCCGGAACGCTTGATGGATCGGTACCGGTGTTCAACCTCGTGCCGCCGGGCGGTGCCGGGTTCGATCCCGGTGTGGGCACATTCAGTCCGAGTTTCGGCATCGCCTACCGGATCAGCCATGGCGGCGCTTTGCACCGGCTCACCGGCAATGATGCCGTCTTGCGCGCCGGCTTCAGCATTTCGACCAATCGCCAGGGCATCGGGTTCCTGGATGGCATTTGGGGCGCCAACCAGGGCCGCAGCCTGGCGACCACCGCTACCGCGGCAGCCAACCCCAGCATCTTCCCCGCTGGCGGCGTGCTCTTCAGCGATTCGAGTTTCCCGCGTGTGGTGCCCAGTTCGGTGGACCCCCAGTTCCCCAACCCGAGCTTCCCGTTGCCCGTGCAGAGCGGCCAGAACGTAGAGGATTACAACCCCAGCATCAAGCCCGAGTACGTCGAAAGCTGGACCGTGGGCTTCCAGCGGCAGATCAATCAGAACACCGTCGTGGAAGTTCGCTACGTTGCCAATCACGGCGTGGATCTGTGGCAGACGGTCAACCTGAACGAGGTGAACATCCTGGAGAACGGGTTCCTTAGCCAGTTCCAGCAGGCGCAACAGAACCTGGCCATCGCCAACGGAATTTCCGTGGCGCAACTTCTCCTGCCGACCACCAAGCTGAGCGTCAACAACTACGGCAATACCGGGCTGCCGGGACAGGCCGCTGTTCCGATCATTACCACGGCGATCGGCAGCAACACGGACCAGACCACCATCACGCAATTGCAGCAGGCACAGGCCGGCGCGACGGCCAACGCCATCGCCGGAAACGCCACCCGCATGACCAACCTGACCAAGGCCGGGTATCCGATCAACCTGTTCCAGGTGAACCCCAACAACGGCGGTGCATCCACCGAGCTGACCAATCGCCTGAGCTCCACATACAACTCGGGGCAGGTGGAAATGCGTCGGCGCCTGGCGGCCGGATTGCAGGTCCAGGCAAGCTACGCGTTCTCGAAATCGCTGACCGCGGCCAACGAACTGACGCTGCGCAACTGGGGCGGCATGAAGGGGCCGTCGACTTTCGATATCCGCCACGGCATCAAGGCCACTTGGATTTACCAACTGCCGATCGGACAGGGCCGCCCGCTGCTCAACGGCGTCCACGGCGTGGCAGGCAAGATCATCGGCGGTTGGGAAATCGCCGGAGTGGGACGCTTGCAGAGCGGCACTCCCATGAACATCCTGAGCGGCCGCGACACTTTCAACCAGGCCGATGGCGGCGTGGTGCTGCACAACATGACCGCTAAGGACTTGCAGAAGGACGTGGGCCTCAACTTCACCAGCCAGTTCAACGCCTCCGGCGTGCCCACCGGTACGGCTTACTATCTGCCGCAGTCGCTGGTGCAGAACACTCTGGCGGCCTTCAACATCAGCGGGACGTTCAATCCCAATGCCCCGTATATCGGGCCATGCAGCACTGCCGGACAGATCTGCGACCAGGTCTTCCTGTGGGGACCGTGGCTGTCCAAATGGGACGTCAGCCTGGTGAAGCGCACTCAAATCAAAGAGCGGCTGAACTTCGAGTTCCGCGTGCAGGCACTGAACGTGTTCAACCATCCCAACATCATGGTCCCCTCAGGCGCAGCTACCGGCGGCAACATCAGCACGACCATCGGCAGCTCGTTCGGACAGACCACCACGGCCTTCCGCGACCTGAACAATACCAACGATCCGGGCGCCCGCAGCCTGGAGTTTGTGGCGCGCCTGAACTTCTAAGGATCGAGTTCTCAACGGGCGCCGTGAGGGGCCGGCAACACGCCTGGCCCACCGCCACGGCTCCCGGACGCCACCGCAACGGCGGGTGTAATCATTGACCCGCCGATGAACCATACACCGCCGCGTACAGGTTCTGATCCTGGGCGGCCCGGATTTGCGACAGGGCATCGCGAGCGATGCGCATCAGGAACCATCCAGTCCGGCTCCTCGAACGTAACTCTCGCGAGGAGATGGGCCATCTGGGATAAGTGCGCGGTCCGTCTCGGGCTAACCTGCGAAACTGAACTGTCTGGTCATTGCCGTTGATGGTGGAGCAGTCAGGCGCACGACCGAGATCCGGACGGGAACACGCCAACCGCTTCACTGACCTGATATTTCGTCAATTTTTCGTTTCGTTTCCTGATTGGAGACCGTGAGCCTCGTTTCCGGCAAAAGGAGTAACTGCTCTTTCCAGCCCCGATTCTCAGGGCCGCCAATAGTCAGCCTGAGCGAAGCCAGCCCGATTCGACCGTTGATGTAGCCGATTTTGGAGGCGTTCAACGCCGGGACCGTTTGCATTGTGACGGCCCAGCCATTGACCGCCCATGACGTTACTCGATAAACGTGAACACCACCGTCATGCAGAATTGAATCGGCGGGCGCAACACGAGCAAGGAAACCGGTGAAGTCCGGACGCAGTTCGAGTCGCGTGAAGGTAAGCTCATCAGAATCGAAGCCGATCCAGACTCCGGCCAAGTCCTTTGGGCCAGGCGGAGTTGCCTTCTTATCCGCAGCGGAGGTTCCACACGCGAGGACACTGAACAAAATCCCGCAAACGATTTTGCATATTTCCAGCCGCCACCGATATGGCATACCGCCCTTCTGACAATATCACCAGCCGCGTGTAGTCTAGCCAGCGGCACGAAGCTTTTCCGGTAACGGCAAAAGAACGCCCTTATCGTAGATTGACTGGTCACCCGGGCGAATGATCGTTCCTAAATCCGCCGTTCTGGGCTATAGATCCTGCCCGGGTCGCCTGGCCTTCATCAATCTCGATCCCACGTCCTGAGGCGGTTCTTGGTGGAGGTTTCGCCGCTATTCGCCTTCGCGCTCATTGTTAATTAAGCGTGCGCGCTTACTTCGCCACCTCGGCCACGCACGCCATCCGCGAGAAGTACCCCTTCGAGAAAATCTGCGGACCGCCGTTCATGTCAAGTTCGAATCGCACCGTCAGCGGCTTGCCGTTGGGTAACGTCACCGGATCTTTGCCGATGCGGATGATCCACTCCAGCAGATTGCCGCCGCCCTGCGGCGTCCACGTCTCGGCCTTGTTGAAGAACCGGAAGATGGCCCACAGGCCTTCGTTGTTCGACCACGCCAGGTCCGTGCTGCCGCCGAACTTCACCGTAGCCTTCGCCTCGTGCACGCCCGTGGCCTGCCAGACGAACTGTTTGGAGGTCTGATCGCCGCCCGCGTAATTGAAGCTTTGGCCGTCCAGCAGCAGCGCTCCCGATTGAATGCCTTCGCTCTGCACCGGTTTCAAGGTGTAGGCGAAGTGTGGATCGGGCGTGCCGCCGGCGTATACAAACTCCGAAAAC
>Ga0335085_10008629_pt1 | contig 15530 bp, 14 predicted proteins | sample Lox_Sample_45_FD_206712 | JGI IMG/M metagenome (GOLD analysis project Ga0335085, IMG submission 206712) | Soil microbial communities from Loxahatchee National Wildlife Refuge, Florida, United States - Lox_Sample_4.5 | ecosystem: Environmental > Terrestrial > Soil > Wetlands | place: USA...
ATCGCATCGAATACAGCCAGCCGGTCCTCTACAGCCACTTCGAGGGGAAAGACGCCATCGTGAGCGCGGTGGCCCTCGAGGGGTTCGGCGAACTGGCCGGCGTCTTGCGCAACGCCCGCGAAAGGGCCGGTTCGCCCCTCGCCGAGCCGCGAGCGGTCGCCAGCGCCTACCTGGAGTTCGCGCGAGCGAACCCTGCCCTCTACGAGGCCATGTTCACCCTCAGCATCGATCTGACGTTCGCGCAATCCGGCACGCCAGCTCCGCTGCACGCCGGCTTTGCCGAGCTACGCCAGGCGCTGGCGCCGCTGGCCGGCGACCGCGACGCAGAGACGTTCACCGAGGTCGCCTGGAGCGCTCTTCACGGCCTGGCGACACTCTCCCAGGCCGGGCGGCTGCGCCCCGGCTTCTACGACCAGCGCCTGGCCCTGCTCGTGGATCAGCTCGGCACAGTACATGCCTGAGCACCGGAACCTGACGAACGACCACACCCGCCGGGCAGATGCCGCCGGCGCGGTATCACGCGAAGACCCGGAGCGGAGATTACGACAGAGTCAGGTAAACGACCATTCCCGAAGCGCCGGCAGGGGTCACGCAGAACGTGCCTGCAGAACATCGCATCCAACGGCTTTCCTCCCGCGCCCTAACGACTGGTCTTCGCGCGGTTATCAAGAGCTATTCGCACCATTAGCAATCCCGACTACGGCCGAGCAGACAAGCGGCCCTGGCTGACCGCGAGGCCTACGTGGTGTCGCTCGCCGGCGCCTGTGCGCAACGGGGAGTGGGGGTCAGCACACCCGCCATGGCGTGAGCCAGCACCATTGTCGGCCGGGTCTCGCCGTGGCTGGATGGTCAGTGAGGGGGCCATACGGCGCCCGGAGATCAGAGGGGGAAGATGAACGAGTTCGAAGTCGTGACGGTGATCGGGCGCTCGGCTGAAGAGGTCTTCGCTGTGGTGCAGGACGTCACCAAGACTCCCTTGTGGAATCCCGTGGTATCGGAGGTGCGGCGAACAAGCGAGGGGCCGCTGCGGGTGGGCGCGACGATGGTCTATGCGGGCACCTTCCTGGGCCGGTCGTATGAGGCGCCGGTAGCGTGCACCGGTTTCAATGAGAACAAGCAGCTCGCCACGGCGACAACCGGGGGGCCGTTCCACCTGGAGGTGGACCAGACGCTGGAGCCAGCGGACGCGGGCACCAAGCTGACGGTCCATTGCCGCGCGGATAGCCACGGCTTCTTCAGGTTCGCCGAGCCGCTAGTCATCCGGATCACCAGAAAGCAGGTAGAGACCGCCGGCGAGAACCTCAAGGCCCTGCTGGAAGAGCACGCGCTCTAGCCGGTGCCAGGCACCGGCCGGGGATGCGGGCGGCCGTCGTTCTCGCCACGCGTGAGCTGCGCGCCCGGTGGCAGGGCTGGGCGGTGCTGGGTGTGCTGGCCGCGGCTGCGGGGGCGTCGCGGACAGAGAGCGCCTATCCCCGTTTCCTGACGGCATCGCATGTCTCGGACACCGTTGTCGCGCCGGCCGAGCGCTTATTTGTCCGGCCTGCCTGGCTACTTCGGCGCACTGGCCCGGCTGCCTGGCGTGGGTGCGCTGGCACCGGTAGTTGGCCTGTACCTGGAGCCGCTCGGCGATGGTGGCCAGACCGCGCGGGTTCTGCGACCGTGGCGCCGCCTGATGGGCGGTTCGGGCTACCCGCGGATCTGTTTTCCCCGTTACCGAACGGGATAAAGTCCCCGCCATCTTGGCCGGCCCGGAGCTGTTCCACGAGCTTGGCTCGCAGTACGTGGGCTTCAGCGGGGCATAGGTCACACTTCGCCACGGAACCGCCCCAGTCGCGCTGATGCAGCGGGCACAACCCGCCGACAGCTGATGGCGGCTGGATTAATCAAGGTCGAGGTGGCCGCCGTCATCGGTGCGGCGGTGGTTGCCGGGCAGCGGTCGCCGCATCGCCGCTGATGCCCATCGGCGTAGCCCGCCTAGCCGAGCCAGACCCGGCGGGACCTGATAGCGGACATCATCGGCGTAGAAATCACGCCGCAACGCGTCGACGCTGCCCTCACCCGAAGGCTGCATAGCCTTCCCGCACCAAGTCCTCAATCCGGCACCATCGTCATGCCCCCGCGGACCGTCAAGGCCAGGCACGAGCCGGATTCCGGCTAAAGTTCCCATGTCATGGTCCGTCTTGCGAGGTGACATCAGCTTCTGGCGCCTAAGTCGATCGTCACCGGCTGCTGGTAGTTCACCAGGGCCGTGCCTGGCCGCTTTGGGTGTGGCTACCATTACATTCCTATGTGGCGGCTGACCAGCAGGACCCATACCCGGGCACTACGGCCGCGATGAGCCGCGATCGCCGCCCGTTTGATCATGGCTGCCGGGCGCGCTATTCGCTGCGCAGCCCCCGGGCCGGGGGGTTCCGCATGGCCGCCTTACCCGGCAGCACGGCGATCACCGCGGCGGCGGCCAGCCAGCCGGCCGCCATCACGGCCAGCACCGCGAGCGGCACGGCCACGACGGGGGTGATGCCGAGCTGGTGTGCGAAGACCTGCCAGCTGAGCCTGCCGCACGCGATCCCGGCCGGGACGCCGATCAGCAGGGCGATCCCGGCCAGCGTGAGTGCCTGCCAGCACAGCGTGCCGCGGACCTGCCATGAGGTGAAGCCGAGCGCCCGCAAGATCGCGAAGTCGCGCCGCCGCCGCTGTACCGAGGTGATCAGCAGGTGCGCGATGGTCATCAGGGCCACCGCGGCGAGCCCGGTGCCGATCACCTGCGGCAGGTCCTGGACCTGCCCGAAGTTGAGCAGGTCCGTCGGGGTGGCCGGGCCGTCTACGGTGAACGAGCCGGCCTTGGCCAGCCGCGCGGCGAGGTACTGGCGGCCTGCCTGCGGCCCGACGCCTGGCCGGAACCGGACGAACATCGCGGCGGGCGGCGGTATCTGGGTCGTCGCTGGCACCAGGTATCGCAGGCCAGCGGGAGTCAGCGCGGCGCCGGTGCCCAGGCCGAGCGTATCGCTCAGGGTGGGGAACACGGTGGTCCCGACGATGGTCATCGGGCGGCCCCGGGTGTCCACGACCGGGATCGAAACCCGGATGGTGGCGCCGATTTTGGCGTGAAGCTGGCGCAGGGTCCGCGCGCCGAGCGCGATCTCCCGGTCGCTTTTGGGCAGCCGCCCGGTCACCGGCGCCGGGACGAACGACGCGCCGCCGGGCATCTCGAGCACGATCGCCTCGAACTCGGTGCGCCCGGCCCGCAACGGTAGCCCGGCCGAGAAGGTGGCCCTCGCCGCCACGTGCCGGTCATGCCTGACCGTGGCCATCATCGGGCCGGTGCCGGTCCCGGAATTGTTGGTCACGGCAGCGTCCCAGGTCACGCCGTACAAGGCAGGCGAGGCGAGCAGGTGGCTGAGGCTGGCGGCGAACACGATCGCGGCGCTGAGCGCGGCCACGCCCACGGCCGCGCTGGTGACCGCGCTGCGCACCGGCACCGCGGTCCGGCCCGCGCCGCGGTGCAGAGCCAGCCTGATGCCCATGGCCAGCGGGACCGGCCCGGCGGCCGCCAGCCGGGAGACGACCCCGCGGTGCTGCGGCCGGCTGGGCCCGGCCAGCCCGGCCACCGGCCGCTCCGCCGTGGCCCGCCACCCCGGCCACGCCGCGCAGGCGGCAGCGACCAGGACCGCGGCGGCCAGGCCGGCGGCCAGGACGGGAACATCGGCGGCGATCCCCGGGTGCGGCTCGGCCACCCCGGCCAGGCCCACCGGCAGCAGCGGGGACAGCGCAACGCCCAGCACCGCGCCGATGAGCCCGCCGGCGCCGCCGATCGCCGCCGCCCGGCCCAGGCACTCGGTCATCAGCTGGGCGCGGCTCATCCCCAGCGCGCGCAAAGTACCGTACCCGGTAGCTTCCAGGAAGGTCAGCCGGGCCAGCAGCTGGCCCACGATGAGCAGCCCGATGACCCCGAAGAGCGCGGCGAGCAGCCACAGCGCCACGGCCTGCGGGCGGATCGAGCGCTGGGTGTTCACCGACTGGCTGAAGAGCAGCTCGGCCTGTATGGGCTTGCCGTGCGCGTGACTGCGGAGTTCCTGCCGCGCCGCGGGCCAGTCCCGGCCGCCGCGCTGGAACCGCAGTGCTACCTGGACGAATCCGTCCAGCGCCCGGTGCTGGCGGTAGAAGGCGGGGGTGCCCCAGACGACATAGGTGCTGTTCCCTGGCTGCGGCGGGAATTCGATCTGCGCCGCGTCGATCCCGGCGACATGGAACACGAACGGCGCCGGCCGGCCCTTCGCGGTCAGCGCCAGCCGCAGCGGGTCGCCGGGCCGCAGGTGGAGCCGCTGGGCCAGGGCGAACGAGACGTTGACCTCGTCGGGCCTGCCGGGATCGGCGAGACGGCCGGAAAGGATCTTCCTCTTCCAGAACTGACCGGGGATGGCGTTGCTGGCCGGACTCAGGAACTGGATGCCCCTGGACAGGAGGAATGTCTTGATCACGGCGGCGTCCGCGGCCTGGGAGACCCGCAAGACGGCAGCGGGCGAGAGCCGGGCGAAATCCGAGGTATACGGCTCGGCGGCGACCAGAGCATCCGGCGCCCGGCTCCAGTCGAGGAAACGGGCGTACGCGGAGCCGGTCCGCACCGCCCCCGCCGCAGCCGTCACCACCCCGCCGGCGAAAACGCCGACGATAAGCGCGAGGGACAGCCAGGCCCGCCAGCGGCGCCGGGCCTCCGCCCGCAGGAACAGCCAGACCGCGGTCATCAGACGCCACCGCCCGGCCCGCGTACCCCCAGGCCGGTGTGCTGGGTAAACCGCACTGCGCTCATATGCCGATTCCAGCGGCGCAGGGCCGGACGGTCAATGATGCAGGCACCCTCGCCATGGTGGTGGTGTCCGCACCCGGTGGCCGCCGCCGCTATGCGTTGCGCAGGATTACCGCTGGCTCGACCCGGACCTACGTCCGGCCAGGGCCGGCCGCCGATGAGGATGGCGTTAGCAGGCTTAAGGACCTTCAAGCCGGCACCAGGCAGGCGGACGAACATGTTCCAGGCATACCCATGTGCGATCTTCGATCGGGCCGAAAGCGTCAGGCTCATGGCACGGACTCGTGCGAACTTGCGCCCATAGGGTCACCTGCAACTACGGCCGCGCCCCATTGACATCATCCTGGTCTGGGGGTGCCAGCCCGGCGAGCGCGAGCACGGCCGGATCCGGGGTGGTGCGGCCGTGGGGGTGGCAGTACTCAGGATAGATTCCCCGGTAGCCGCGCATCCGGCCGATGGGCCCGAGGAGCCCGAACATCACCCGCTGTACCGCGCGCGGCGGATTGGCGAACTGGGCGACGTCCTGGAATTCCCGGCCGGTCAACGCCAGCTGGAACGGGTTAGGCATCCCTTTTGCGTTGGTCTTGCCCACATTCGCCAGCCCGTACAGCGTCCCGATCATCTGCTCGAACCGAGGGTACAGCGGCCAGAACTCGACCAGCACATGGGCTTCCTCCTCGCCCGCGTTCCAGAAGTCATGCCAAGTCCCCGGCACGGCTACCGCCTTCTCGCCGGCGGTAAGCATCCGTTCGACCCCATCCACGCGCGTCCCGAGCCGGCCGGAGATGACCTGGAACGACTCCTGGAACCTCGGGTGAATGTGCTCGCCGGCCACCGCCCCGTGCGGCTGGACGACCAGATGCACCACGGCGGGCTGATCGCCGCTGTCCTCGTCGCCGCGCAGCACCACACCCCGCTCACCGGTGACCTTGTTCTCGTAGAAATCGCCGTAACGTGCCATGTAAGCCCCCCTGTGACCAGCGCGGCGGGGTCCAGCAGCCGGGTGCGGGCGGCGGCCAGCTCGATGGCCAGCGGCAAGCCCTCAAGCCGCCGGCAGATCTCCGCCACCGCCGCCGCGTTGCCTTCGGCAAGGGCGAAGCCGGGCCGCACCGCGCGGGCCCGGTCCACGAACAGCGCCACCGCCGGCCAGGCCGCCAGCTCCGCGACTGAGGCGGTGCCGGGATCGGCCGGCACCGCCAGCGACGGTATCGGGTACTCCCGCTCGGCGCGCAGTCCCAGCACCGTCCGGCTGGTGGCCAGCATCGCCAGCTGCGGGCAGCGGGCCAGCAGCTCGCCCAGGTCACCGGCGGCCTGGACGATCTGCTCCAGGTTGTCCAGAATCAGCAGCCAGGCGTCGTCGCCGAACGTCTCGGCCAGCGCCTCAACCGGCGAGGCCGTCCCGGCCAGGTCGGCGGCCGCCGCCCGGCCGACGGCGGCCAGCACCAGCGAAGGGTCGGTGACCGCGCCCAGCGGCACGAACACGGTGCCCGCGCCGAACCGGTCCCGCAGCCGCTCGCCCACCGCAACCGCCAGCCGGGTCTTGCCGACTCCGCCCGGCCCGGTCAACGTCACCAGCCGCACCCCAGAACACTCCACCAGGCCGGCCACCTCGTCGATGGCTCGCTCCCGGCCCAGCAGCGACGTCGTACTCACCGGCAGCGGGCGTGGGCCACGGCCGCCCGCCGCTGCCGCCGGCGCCGCAGCCGCGGCCTGGCCGGCACGGCCGGCGAACCGCTCGCTCAGCAGCACCGCCAGGTCATCACGCACCAGCCGGCCCAACTCAGCCGGTGTGCGGAAATGACGGTAGGAGGCCGAGGACTCCGCCCGGATCCGGTCCAGCAGATCCGCCAGCCGCGGCTCGCGGTCCGGCGCTGAGCCCTTGACATACAGCAGCCGCGGCAGCCCGGCCGACAGGTCGAACTCCTCCTCCAGGCCCGAGATCTGCGCGCCGGGGACCAGCCGACCGTACCTCTGCCAGTACACGCCGATGAACACGTCGGCCTGCGCCAGGTACGCCCGGTACACCTCCGCCGGGGGATACGGCCGGGCCCCCGCCTCGAACATCACCGGGGTCAGCCGCAGCGCCGACACCGCCCGCGACACCGCCCGCCGCTCCCCGGCCAGCTCACCCAGCGTGAAACTCACGAAGACCCGAACACGCCGATCCGGCGTCCGGATGGGCGTCTCATCTCGCGGTCCCTGGCTCACTGAGCGCCCAGATCAGGCCCCACCCACGCAAGTCTGCAACACGCCACCCCGGCCAGCAAGCCCCCGCGTACGCCCCCAGTCCCTCAGCCAGCACCGGCGATCGCAGCCGGCCAAGGTCAGCCAGGAATCTCTGACGGTAACCGTGACGGCCACGACGACAACCACCAGCGCCCTGACGCAATCGTAAACAGCCACGTACTACCAGCACGTCCATCCTGAGCCGGGCATGCGCCACACCTGAAAAGCGGAAGACCGCTGATCTGGGTTGCTGGTGAACACATACGGCCGCATCACACCGGGCGGGCAAGTCTGAGGTGCCATGAGACAACAGCGACGCGGCATAGCGGACGGCGCCCTGGCTGGCCGGAACGCTGGAGCTATCGCGGCTGGCGGTGGTCAATTGGTGCTTGACCCAATTTACGCGAGTGATTCTGCGCCCCCAATGCCGTACTTCCTTGCTGTACGTGTTGACGCTAAGTGTCAGGACAGGGCTCATAGCTCCGAGTCTTGTTCTTTCGGGGACGGTGAAGATTGCTGGTTCGTGAAAAGCCAGCCCAGGCAGATTCCAGCTAGTCCACTTATCGGAGCTACGTATTGGGCAGCAGCGGTTGCATCTCGCAGGCTTAGTGACCAGCCGACTATGGCAGGCACGCCGAGAACAAGGATGACTGTGGTGATAAGGCGCCATACATCCATGCGAGCTCGATGACCAAATAGACCACCACCTTGCGGCGGGGGAGGCGGTGGTGACAGTTGCAGGCCGTATTTATGGCAAAACTCGGCTGCTCTTCAAGCTTATTCTTGCAGTCCTCAAATTCGCTAGCCGTCTCGGCCAGCCTGAGCATGTTACTCGTAGCTCGTTCGGCGTCACTCTTGCGCCTTCTTACAGGCACCGCACTGACCGAACCGAATGGATGTGGCTTTGCCTCCCATCCCACCGTAATCTCGTCGTCGTTCATCTGCTCGTTCCCTGCCTTATCTTGGCCTGAGGTTGTACTCACGTGAACAACTAAACGTTCTTGCAAGGGAGAGTCAAGGGCTCTCGCTCGCTTTGGTCGATTGGGTCACATGTTAGGCTCCAGCCAGCCGGGGCGTGCCCAGCTCAGGAAGTAGTGAGCGGTTCGTTTGGATCAGCACATTGCAGGTCAGTGCCTGTTTCGGACACGGACGTGGCATCCCCCGCTCTGCATTCGTCCTCCCGATAGGTGCCGGTTCTTGCTGCAAGAGATCATGGGCCATGCCAGCATCACCACCGCTCTGGACCTGCTCGGGCACCTGTACCCGGGGGAGATGGACCGCTACGCCGACCGTCTGCACAAGGATGAGGACGAGCAGGACGACGATGACCAGGGCGTCTAGCCGGGGAAACATAAGCGCGTTCGGAGGGACTCGAACCCCAACTTCAGATCCGTAGATATACAGCCGCGCCCTCTACCTGGTCGTTCCGCCGCTGACCTGTTTAAATACCCGTCAATGACACGCAGCAAGTGGCACTATTGAGCGTCGTTGTAAGGCCAAACTAAGGCCACCGGTCGCATCCCGCCGCCATGCTCCTCACGCTAGAGACCGGCCCGGCGGTGCGTGATGTCATGCGGCGGCTAATAGAACGTCGTAGTCCGCAACCCGTCATGGCAGCTTACGCAGGAGGACGGCCGCGCCTGGCCGCCGGTGATCAGGCGCCAGAGCGCGGCGCCGGTGATCGCGATGGCCACGAATTCGCAGGTGGGCGGTGCGGGCTTCGGTAGCCCTCAGCTGAAACCTCCACGAGGACGTCCGGCTTTGCTACCGACTCTGGGCTCCGCCGGTTCACCCGCCATCTGCAGAAATGCGCGGACGGCGGCGTCGTACTCCTGCGGCGCCTCAAGGTTGACGTCGTGACCCGCCGCCGGGACCAGAATCAGCCGCGAGCCGGGGATCGACGCGTGCAGCGTCTCCGCGACCTTCCGCGGCGCACGTACGTCTTCGGCGCCGTAGATTAGCAGTGCCGGGACAGCGATCGTCGGCAGCACCGCGCGAAGGTCGGCGCTGGCGAAAGCGGTCAGCATGGGCAGGGCCCCGGCGGGCCGGACGTCGAGCATCATGGCGCGGGCGGCCTCGACGATCTCCGGCGGGACGCGGTGGCCGAAAAAGCCGGCCAGGTAGGAGTCCACCCACTCCGCTGGCGGCCGGTCTAGGTCGGCGAGCGCACGGTTGAGGCGGGCTTCGACCTCAGCAGGCGGCAAGGACCCCCGCCAGCCGGCGTAGCCGCCGCTGAGTATCAGGGAGCGGACCAGTTGCCGGTGGCGGCCGTAGACGTCGATCGCCAGAACTGCGCCGAACGAGTGCCCCGCGAGGTGGACCGGTCCGACCCCGAGCGCGCGGACGAGGGCGGCGACCGCATCGGCGTAGTCGGCCAGGCGGAGATCCGCTGCCGGATCGGCGGAGCCACCGCAGCCGGGTGCATCCCAGGCGATGACGTCGTACTCACGGGCCAGGCTCTCCAGCTGGGGGGTCCAGGAGCGTCCGTCGCTCAGACCGCCGTGCAGCAGCACCAGGGGAGCCCCCGCCCCGGCGCGGCGGTAGGCCACGGTCCCGATGTGCGTCTCGACCCTGTCCATGGCCACTTTCTCCCCTCTGCAGGGCCGCTACGCTCGAGACTCCCACGAGCGCAACGGCGCCTCAAGCGGCCTGCCTGGCCGTGCCGCCGTAGATGACCGGCGGCACGTCATGGGACCGGTCCTGATCGGACGGTCGGATGGGCTCGTGTCGGCCGCCCGGCAAGTGCTCGCCATGGCCGCTGACGCCGCCGATGGCGAGCTGATCGCTAAGGCTTGCGGCCCATCCCGGCGTAGCAAGGGATCGGGTACGCCGAACCGGGCCCGTGCCACTCCGGCAGCGGAACGACCCCGGGTTCCACCATCTCGAGCCCGTCGAAGAACCGCTCGAAATCGGGCCGGGTCCGCAAGGTCAGCTGCGTCGGGCCCATCCGCTGGTTGAGGCGCGCAGTCCCCTCGGTCACCCGCCCGGTGTCGATGTCGCGGACCGTGTCGGAGACGGTCAGGTAGCTGCCTGGCGGGAGCGACTCGACCACGCGGCCGACGATCCCCCAGGGGTCGTCCGCGTCCGGGATGTACTGCAGGACCATCAGCGCCATGACCGCGACCGGCCTGCTCAGGTCGAGGGTTTCCGCCGCGCCCGCCAGCACCTTCTCGGTATCCCTGATGTCGGACGGCACGTAGGCGGTGGCCCCCTCGGGCGCGCTGGTCAGCAGCGCTTCGGCGTAGGCGAGCACGATCGGGTCGTTATCGACGTACACGATCCGGGAGTCCGGGGCGATCTCCTGGGCGACCTGGTGGGTGTTCTGCGCAGTCGGCAGGCCGGTGCCCAGGTCAAGAAACTGCCGGATCCCGGCCTCAGCGGCCAGGTAGCGCACCGCACGTCCCAGGAAGGCCCGGTTGGCTCGCACGCCATGCAGGACGGTCGGGTTGGCCGCGATCACCTGCTCTGCCGCCTCCCGGTCGGCGGCGAAGTTGTCCTTTCCGCCGAGCCAGTAGTCGTACACCCGGGCGGGATGGGCCACGCTCGTGTCGAGCGTGACTCCTTCGGGGGTCGGGTCGCCGGCCTCAGCCATGAGCCGCCATCTCTTTCCGCGGCCGCATCGGCCGCACGGAACGGGAACCGCTCGCCCCCCAGTAGAGCGTAACGCCGCATTCTGCCGATCCGGGCCGAAGCCTCGTGCCCTGGCCGCACAGGGCAGGTCTGGCGGTACCAGAGGGTGAAGATGCCCGCGACCACGAGCACCAGGCGGCGGCACGCTGGCTGCTGGTGCTGTCACTATTGCCGTCAGACACCGCATACGCATGCTGCTACTCGGATCACCGGCGGCACAGGACGCAAATCGTTGATTGAATCAGCTGGTCTGTCCGGTCGAAGATCTGGGAGGTCGTCCGGTGGGATACTTGACCGCACCGTGGGTCGGCTTCGGCGAGGCCCTTGCTGCTGTTGCCGGGGCTCTGACGGGCCTGTTGTTCGTAGCGCTGTCCGTCAAGGGTGACGCGCTGGCCGCATCGCTCAGCCTCAGGTCCCGCGCCGCCCAGACCCTTGTGCTATTCATGACCTCCGTCCTCATCGCGGTCGTGCTCGTGGCTCCTCAGCCAGCGGCGGCCATAGGTGCGGAGCTGCTAGCGCTGGCCGTGGTCTCCGGCGCTGCCCTGCTTATCTTGGACCGCCGCGCTGGACACGGCAGCGATCAAGACGTGGCCCGCTACATCGAAAGGTTCTCTCCGAACACGGTTACCGCCGTGCTCGTTGGCGTGGCCGGGATCACCCTGCTGGTCAAGGCGGGTGGGGGCTTGTACTGGCTGATCCCCGCGGCCGTGGCGAGTCTCGTGGGCGGTGTCGTGAACGCGTGGCTGTTCCTGGTCAGGGTGACCGGCGAGTCCTAATCGAACTGACGACGCGATGCTCGCGGCTGATAAGGGGTGATGATGTTGAAGTTGGGGTCGAATGTGTCCAGCAGCCCGGCATAGGTTTCCAGCGCGGACGGGTCGCCGCCGAGCTGGATCTTCCCGGCTTGGTGCGGGCACCGGCAGGGAGGCATGACATGGCCAGGATCAGCTATGACGAGCAGACCGCTGCGGCGTTCAAGGCGGTCCGCGAGGTCCCGCGCGACGGGCTCTCGGAGTGGCGCGAGGCGGTACGGCGTCACCTGCGCCCGTCGCAGGGAATGACCCTGGTGGACATCGGCGCGGGGACCGGTGCGTTCGCCGCTGCCTTCAGCGACTGGTTCGGCCTCGGCGTCCTCGCAGTCGAGCCGTCGGCCGCGATGCGGGATCAGATCCCGCGGACACCGGCCATCCAGGCGCTTGAGGGACATGCGAGCGCCCTGCCGCTGCCAGATGAGTCGGCAGACGCCGCCTGGCTCTCCCTGGTCATTCACCACATCCCAGACCTGGGAGCCGCCGCACATGAGATCCGCCGCGTGCTTCGCCCCGGCGCGCCTGTCCTCATCCGGCAGGGCTTCCCGGACAGATACGAGCCCCGAGGGATCCTGAAGCACGACAGGATCGAACTCATCAGATGGTTCCCTGAGACCGCTCGGACGGCCGATACTTTCCCGTCCGTCCAAGAAACGTGCCAGGCGTTCGCGGCCGCAGGATTTCACCAGCACGCTCTCGAGGAGGTTCGTGAGACGTACCCGACCAGCCTCGCGGACTTCCTCGGCCAGGTCGACACCTTCCGCCAGGCCGACACCACGATGCGCAATCTCACCGAGGACGAGTTCCTCCGCGGTAAGGAACGTCTCCGCCGGGCCGTACGACATGCCGAGGACACAGCGAACCCGGAAACCAGAAGCAACTGGCTTGACCTCTTGGTTCTGCGCTGACCGGTTCGCACGCACGGCGAACCCGGTGCCCTGCCGTCCGAAGCTCGCCCTGGTTGGGCCGGCGCTTACACCGCGCGAGCCGGTGAGGGCAGCGCCCTCCGTGATGGCCGGGCGGGCGCAACGAGCGGGTCACGCTTCCATTAGCGGCCACCGGGCATCCTCGCCATGAGAGGCTTCGTCCATGGCCAGCGTCCGCGTCGGGCTCTTCCCTCCAGTCGGTCAGCGCACCGGCGGCCCGGAGGAGCTGCATGCGGCGCTCGCTCGCGCAGCCGACGAGGGCGTCGACCACCTCTGCGTCGGCGATCACGTGAGTTTCTTCGTGGGAGCGGGCTCGGACGGGCTGATCACAGCGGCCTCCATGCTCGCCGCTCAGGCCGAGCTCCCGGTGTACGTCGGGCTCTACCTGTTGCCGCTGCGCCATCCGGTGCTGGTCGCCCGGCAGCTCGCTACGATTGCGCAGCTCGCGCCCGGCCGGCTCACCCTCGGCGTCGGAATCGGCGGCGAGGATCGCCACGAGATCGAGATCTGCGGCGTCGATCCGACGACGCGGGGACGCCGGATGGACGAATGCCTGCAGATCCTGCGCGGCCTGGCCGACGGCACGGCGGTTACGTTCGACGGCGAGTTCTTCTCGCTGCAGGACGCGCTGATCGTGCCCGCGCCGTCGCCGCGGATACCCCTGATCGTCGGCGGACGATCAGCTGCGGCGGTCAGCCGCGCCGCGAGACTCGGCGACGGCTGGCTCGGGATCTGGGTCTCCCCCCGCCGGTACGCAACGGTGCGCGATCACATAACCCGGGAGGCCACGGAGGCTGGCCGGGACGTGAGCGGGTTCGAGCATGCGCTCAACGTCTGGTGCGGCTTTGCCGCCACGCGCGAGGCCGGGCGCGAGCCGCTGGCCACGCAGATGCAGGACTTCTACCAGATGCCATTCGAGCCGTTCGAGCGGTACTCGCCGTACGGCACGCCCGAGGACGTTGCGGAGTTCCTGAGTCCTTACATCGAGGCCGGCTGCTCGGCGTTCAACGTGATCCCGTGCGCCGGCGATGACGAAAGCGCGATTGCCGCGGTCGGCGAGCTTCGAACGCTGCTCACGGCGTCGCCACAGCGGTGATCTCAGGGGGACGCGTGGAACCATTGACGGACGTTCGTGATATCTCGCGGATCGCTTACGGGTTCATTGCTTCCAAAGCGCTGTTCGCGGCGCTTGAGCTCGACTTGTTCAGCCGCCTCCTCGAACCGAAATCCATCGACGCGCTCGCCCGGGAATCGGGCATCCCGGCTCGTCGCGTGACGACCCTGCTCGCGACTCTCACCGCACTCGGCCTGATCGTCCGCGATGACGACCGTTTCCGCAACAGCCCGGCCAGCGAGAGATACCTCACGCGAGGCTCGCCCGCGTATTTCGGCGAGTACTACCGACTGCAGGTCAACCGCCAGTTGTACCCCGCGCTGGAACATCTCGACGCCGGACTCGCGGGCGACGCAAGCAACCTCGTCGACCAGCAAGGCTTGATGAGCGACCCAGCTGAGGCCGAGGTATTCTCAGTCGCCCAGCACGCGGCCTCCCTCGGCCCGGCGATCCGGCTCGCCACGACGATTGATCTTCACGGGAGCAGGACGGTGCTCGATGTCGCCGGCGGAAGCGGGGCCTTCTCGATCGCCCTGTGCAGGCACTACCCAGAACTTGTCGCGACGATCATCGACTTCCCCAACGTGATCGAGGTCGCCCGCCGGTTCGTCGCCGACGCCGGCCTCAGCGAACGCATCGACCTGACCGGCGGGAACGCGCTCGACACCGACTGGCCCGGCCACCAGGATGTCGTGCTCATGTCCTACCTCCTCAGCGCGGTGAAGGAGGACGACATCCCGACGCTGCTGGCCAGCGCTTACCGCTCCCTCCGTCCTGGAGGGCTGCTGATCGTCCACGATTTCATGCTCGATGACGACGAGCAGGGGCCTGCGCTGGCCGCCCAATGGTTCCTGCTGAGCCTCGCCCTCCAACCTGACGCCGGATCATTCTCCGCCGCCGCCCTGAGCGTCCTCCTGGCCGAGCAGGAATTCGTGAGCGTTTCGTCGCAGACCCTGATCCCGCAGATTACGAAGATCGTCGTCGGCAGCAAGCCTGCGTGACCACGGTGCCGGTAAGGCCGCCGTGACTCAGCCGGGCTTCCGCTTCTGCGGACGGAACTGGTTCGTGTGCCGGGACGCTGGCGGGCCGCCAGCAGCCGGAATGGCTGATGTGGCTGGCCGGCTGGTGAGCCCGGTGGAACGCTGATGACCATGAATGACAACGACCGCGTGCCGGTCCTGGGTGCCGGTGCTGACCGTGCCGGGAACGACCCGGGCCGCCTGGCCGAGTATGAAGCGAGAACCCGGAATCCCCTTGACCTGCTGGCCCTGGCCACGCTGTGGCTGGTCGTGGTCCCCTGGTGGGACTTCGGGCACGAGGCGAAGTGGGTCGCGCTCGCCTTCCGGGTCGCGCTGTCCGTCGTCTACGGGGTCGACCTCGCCATCCGCAGCGCCCTGGCTCCCCGGCACGTTCACTATGCGCTCACCCATCCGGTCGCCCTCGCCTCGGTCCTCTACCCGCCGGTGCGCGTGCTGTTCAGCATCCGGCTGGTCCGGTCGATGTTCCGGCGCGGGCACCTGACCCGGTTCCTGACCGCCGCCGCGGTGCTGGTCCTGGACGGCGCGGTCATCGTGTACCTGTTCGAGCGGCACGCCTCCGGCTCCAACATCCACACCCTGGGAGACGCGGTCTGGTGGTCGTTCGTCACGGTCACCACGGTGGGCTACGGCGACTTCTACCCGGTCACCGCCGGGGGGCGGGTCACCGCGTGCTGCATCATGGGCACCGGGCTGCTCACGCTGGCGGTGGTCACCGCGCAGGTAGCGTCCAGTTTCGTCGCCCAGGGTCCCAGCCGGGCCAGGCCCGCCCGGGAGGACGAGGCCGCCCGGCGCGAGGTGACGATGGCCGGGCTCGACCAGCGGCTGGCCCGGATCGAGCACCTGCTGACCGCGGCCCGGCCGGGAAACGCCCCTGGCGTCAGCGACGGCGATTGACAGCGACAGCGGCGGCCGTGGCCGCAGCGGGCCTGGCGAGGCCGCGGTCTGCTTTGGTGCGGCGAAGAACCCGTCGATGGAAGTCAG
>Ga0335085_10008630_pt1 | contig 15530 bp, 11 predicted proteins | sample Lox_Sample_45_FD_206712 | JGI IMG/M metagenome (GOLD analysis project Ga0335085, IMG submission 206712) | Soil microbial communities from Loxahatchee National Wildlife Refuge, Florida, United States - Lox_Sample_4.5 | ecosystem: Environmental > Terrestrial > Soil > Wetlands | place: USA...
TGCCCCGGTCGACGTAATCCGGGCCAACTACTTTTAATGGGTTCTTGTGGCCGCCCCCACCCGGCGCCCGCGCCGGCTGGGCTTTGGAGGCAAACTCTGCATCCACCCGAAGCAGATCGCGGCCGTCAACGAGTGTTTCGGCCCGACCGCGGAAGAGAAGTCCTGGGCCGAGCGGGTCATCGATGCGTCAACGCGGGCAGGCGGGGCTGCGGCGCAGATGGATGGTGAGATGATCGACCGGCCGGTTCTGGCGCGCGCCCAGGCAATCCTCAGCGCCGCTCGATCGCGTTAAGGATTCCGGCGAGTTGCGCCACGGCCCGCGCATCGCCGCCGAAGCGGATCGCGTTGTACACGTCTGTGAACGCGCCGACTGCGACGTTCTCTTCCAGCGGAAGATGGCGGGCGAACTCCGCCGGTGTGAACCACGGCGGCTTCTGGTATCCGCGGCGAGCCAGCACATCGAGCATACGCTGATAGAGAAGGCTGGCGTCGGAGGGCGACCCGCCGCCCCGCATGATCCGGCGCAGGCGGGCGTGTCTGTGCCATGCGCGCCACGCGGCCGGCCCGAACAGATATGCGGCCGCAACCGTGAGCAGCAGGCTCGTGAGGCCCAATATCCACCGCTTCACATCGCCGGGCAGCGACCCGGCGCCGTGCGGTCGATTCCAGTTCCGCAGCGCGGCGTCAAAACGCGCAGCCATAGCGAGCTGATGCCGCAGGTCGTAGGCTACGACCCACTCCTGCCATGCGTGATCCGCCGCATCGATATACATATTCAGCCGCGATACAAAATCGGCTCGTTCCGATGCGGGGCCGTCGGGCGTGGGATCGAAAGTCCGCCACGAACCGTCGATCCAGCCTTCCACCCACGCATGTGCGTCGGAGGCCCGCACCACATAGAGACCGGAAATATCGTTGAAATATCCGCTTTGAAATCCCGTGGCCACGCGCGCGGGAATACCTTCATAGCGCAGCATCACCGCCATGGCAGAGGCGAAGTACTCGCAGTAACCCTCGCGGCGCACGAAAAGAAAATCCGCAAGCGGGTCGCGCACCGGATGTCCGGGTCCGTCGAGCGCATAGCGGAAATCCTGTTTCAGATGCCGCTGAATTGCGAGCGCGCGACGGAGAGGTGCGCCGTCACCGGCCCAGCGGCGGGCGAGCGAGTAGATTCGGGCATCGAGCGGTGGAAGTTCGAGATAGCGGGCCCGCTGTTGGCTCGCGAGCGGCGCAGGCAGAGGAGGTCCCGAATGCGCTGAAACCTCATAGTGCGACGCGTCACCGCCGGCGATGCGCAGCGCTCCCTCCGTTGAGAGCAGGATTGCGGGGGCATCGGCATTGACGAACTCGGGTATTCCGGCGATAAACAATGTGCCGGTCCCGGAATTCTGGACATCGACTCGATAGATCATGCGCGCGCCATCGCGGCGGGAACGCTGGCCGAGGTCAGCAATTTCGGCGAATCCGCGGGCAATCGGAATCGCACGGCCGCCGGAGGCTGGCTCGGTCCATTGACGTCCGTCGAAATGGCTGAGAGCGGCGCCACGCCATTTGAGGCCAGGGGGAAGCGGGTGTTCGAATGCCCGAATGTGCAGGATGGGGCGATCGTCGCGGCTGAGCTTTCCGAATCCGCCCAGATCGACAACGTTGGAGAATCCGGTCAGACGAGGCGCATTTGGAAAGAGCATCGCAGTCATGCGCGCGGTGCGCGGGACGATGAGGAACAGCCCCAATGTGATCACCAGGATTCCGCACGCAGCTGTAAGGGCGACCACGGCCAGCCGCAGACCAATGCGGGCTCGCGCCGAGCCGGCGACCTGCTCCCGGTGACGCGCAAGTCCGCGCCGCATTTCCGCACTCGTGAACGCCGAAATCGCAAATACCACATAGAGCGCCAGCCAGGCGAAGAAACCCGAACGGCCGGAAAGCACTGCGGCCGAGACCAGTTCCACGAAAGAGACGACGCCGATAAACGCGTAGTCGCGATTGGACTGCGCAGTGAGGATTTTGACGGTCGCAAGAAAACAGATTCCGTGAATCGCCGTGGCGAGAAAATCGCGGGAAATGAAAAACAGGTCGAGCGGGAAAAAGACGATGTACCCGTAAGTTGAGAAGGCGACCAGCCGCGCGGGAATGCGGATGCGCAGCAGGCCGGCGATAATCAGCGCCCGGACAAGCAGACCGCAAAAGGCAAAAACCAGAATAGGGCGGTCCGGAAAGCCTGAACCCGCCAGCGCGAAAAACGCGCTGCTGAGCAGTCCGAGAAGCGAGAACTGGAAAAAGCGTTCGATGGAAAAAGCCTGCGGCGTGCGCGAGACCGGCACAGACTCAGTCTAACGCCGAATTGGCGTGACCTCAGTTCGGGACGGCGTAAACGCACAGTTTCGGACTCAATCTGAGCGAGGGAAGATCTGCAAGGGGCAGACGACAAAAAGCGATCGTCTGCCCCACGGGTTCTTACGGGACATAAAACGCAATGGTGGTGAACTGGACGGAGGTTTGGGCGAAGCCGAGATCGAGGCCGGGCGCGGTGAAGAGCCGGGGCAAGCTGTATTCGGAAACCTGGATGCCGGGCGTGAAGGCCGGGTTGGCGTTGATGGCCGGGTCGGATGGAAGAGAGAGAAGTACCGATTGCGGGATGGTGAATGAACCCGCGCCTGCGGCAACAGTACAGGTGAAATCGACGATCACAGTCTGAGCGTTCGCGGTGTGGCCGGTGATCAGGATGAAGCCGTTCGGATCGGCGCTCGACCAGTTGACGGTGAAGCCCTGCGAGAGGCTGAAGTTCGAGAAGGGCAGAGTCGGGGGGAACGCGACGACGTTGGTAAGGAAGGGGAGAGTGAAGCTGAATTGTCCGATGGCGGCGCCGCCGGTTCCGTTGTCGAAGGTGAAGTTGCCGCCGCCGGCTGTCGAGATCAGTTCCGGAAGATTGCCGGACTGAGTTGCGCCGCCGACGACCGCTGCATACGCTCCGGCGCCGCCCTGAAACGGGATGAGATCGGGGGGGAAGTAATAGGCGCCGGTGAGTCCCGTCGCGGAAGCGGCGTTGGCGGTGTAGGGAATCGCAGCATTGCCGGCGGGGGCGGTGAGGTTGATGGCGCTTCCGGCGTCGAGTGAGGTGGAGGCCAGCTTGCCCCAGGGCGCGGTGGCGTTATACGTGTTGCCGACGATGCAACTGCCGATTGACGGGCCGAGCGTGAATGCGGCGAACTGAGTTGCATCCACCTGAAGGAACTGAGCGCCCGCGTTGTTGCTGATTACGGTGGATACAGTGCCGTCGTGGGGACTGCTGGTACCGGCAAGCTGGAGAGCGAGGAAGCCGAGATTCAGTGTGCTTTTCGACGTCAGAGTCTGGATGACTGAGTCGGAGAAGCCCATGTCGGGATCGGCGCAGGTGCGGCCGGTGGCGGCGATGGGCACAGTGGCATAGTTGCTGACGATGTTGCCGCTGCGCGTGACGACCGAAACCCAGCAGCCGGGTGAGACGCCAGAGGGAACGATGCCGATGACCTGGTCGAGGCCGGGGAATGTGGAGCGGCCGTGATAGTAGAGCTGCGCGGGGACGCCGCCGACTTCAATCGTCATGGCGACGTTGGTGAGATCGGCGGGAGACTGCGTGATCGATTCATCGCCGGTGACGGGGCCGACGCCGGTGCCCCAGAGGATGAAATAGTCGCCGGGGTTCAGGGCATTGTTGAAGCTGAGCGGCTGGAAGTTGAGGTCAAAGGCCGACGCGGGACCGGTGCCGGCGGCGTTCCGGGTGAGAATGCCGAACGCGCTCTGAACGACGTGAATGGACGCGGATGCGGAGGCGAATCCATTGTTCACCGTGATCGTGCCGTCGCCGACCGGAGTTGCGGAGGGGAGAATCGCGACCAGCTGGGTGGGCGAGGCGTAGTAAAGAAGAGACTGCGTGGTGACGCCATTGACGGTGACGGAAACGGTGGCCTGCTGCAGTTTCGTGGTGAGCGGTGTGGGCTGGAGGCCGTTTGAAACGCCCTGCGAGAGATTGGAGCCGAAGATGGCGAAGATGGATCCCTGCGCGATGCCGTAATTGGGGCCGCCGGGCTGGATGTAGCTATAGATGTTTTCGAGATCGGAGATGGTGGGAGCGGAGAGCGATTGCGCGATGGCGATCGACAGGAGATTGCTGGTGAGAACGCCGCCGGAGGGGCCGGTCTGGATGCGCAGCAGCACGTTGTTGCCGGTGGGGGGCGAGGCGGGCAGAGTGAAGCTGATCTGAAAAATGCCGATCTGGTTCTGGACGGCGATCGCAGTGCCTGGCAGGATGGGAGCGCCGGGCATTTCTACGGTGGGCTCGATCGCTGCAATGACGTTCGCGGGCGGGGGAGTGCCGGTGGGCACGAGGGGATTTGTCGCACCGAGTCCGATGGCAGTGATCTGAATGGTTTCGTTCGGCAACGCGGGATTGGTGGCGGTGACCGGCGCGCCGGAAGACGAATGGAGGGGTGTGCCGTAGACAACCGGCGCGACTGCGGTGAGGGTGATGTTGAAGGCGATTGACGTCGTGGCGCCTGAGGTGATCGTGACAGTCGTGCCGCCGGCGGGAGCGTCGACGGGAATCTCGACGGTCATCTGATTGTTCTGCGGCGGGGTGACGATGAAGGCGGTTTTGCCTGCAATGGTGATGACGGGATTGGCGCCGAAGTTGATGCCCCAGATGGTGGCGAGATCGCCGGGGCAGAGATTTGTGCCGGAGATCTGGGCGTCGACGATGGAGGCGATGGCTGGCGCGGTGGCGGACGGGCCAACATTGAGCGTGATGCTGTTACTTATGGCGCCGCCGATGGAGAGCGACACGGGATAGTTTCCTGGAGCTGTTCCCGAAGGGACGGTGAATGACACCAAATAGATGCCGGTGAGGGTTGGTGAGAGGGCGGCGGTTGCGCCGGAGACGGCATTGCCGGCGAGAGTCACGGTGGGTGTGACGGGAGCGGGGCCGAGTCCGATAGCGGAGATTGTGATGGATTCACCGGCGGCAGCGGGTGTGTTGGCGGTGACGGGCAGTCCGGATGCGCGCGCGGGAGAAAACGTGTTGCCGGAGGTGGCGGCGATCAGGATCGGCGCGGCGGCGGAGAGAGTGATGGGGAAAGCGGGAATGGGGCCGCTCGACAGGTTTACGACGACGTTGTTCGCACCGAGCGGGGCGGTAGCAGGGATTTGGATGATCATTCGCGTGTCGGAGGGAGATGCAAAGGGAGGCGTGACGGTGGACGCTTTGATGCCGCCGACGGTGACACCGGGATTCTGTCCGAGGAAGGTGCCCTGTATGAGCGCGAGGCCGCCCGGCGCGAGGTTGGCGCCGCCGGTGTAGGGGTCGGTGACGGAAGTGATTGCGGGGTTCACCTGGGCGAACGAGGGGAGAGCCGCGAAGAAAAAGCAGACGAGAAAAAGCGATCGTCTGCCCAACGGTGTCGGGATTGTGGCTGTCACGGATTACGGCAGAGCGTAGACGAGGAGTTTCGGATTATTGTTGGGGACTGGCACAGCCGGAGCCTGCGGCGCGGCTGCCGCGGCGGTGGGTTCTGCCGGTGCCGGGCCGCGTCCGCGACCGAATCCGGGCATCGTGCCGGTGCCCGCGAAAACAGCGATGTATTGTTTGCCGTCCTGCATGAAGGTCATGGGAGGGCCGGTACCGGCGCGCAGTGGCAACTGGAGATCGAGAAGCGGCTCGCCTTTGTCGGCGGTGAATGCTTTGAGGTGGCCGTTGCTCAGAGTCTGAATGACGAGATTTGAAGCGAGAGAGAGGGTGCCGCCGCCGGTTTGTCCGCCGCCGACGGCGAACCATCGTTCCTTTTGCGTAGCGGGGTCCCATGCGGAGAGGATGCCGCCGCGCACCGGGGTGCCGTCCGCGTTCATACGCTCGGGTCCGTGTTTCGGCGGAGAGGCCATTGGTGTGCCGCCGCGGGCCGCGCCGAGGTTCAGGCCGAAATTCTGATTGCCGGGAGTCGGCGTGTAGCCTTCCGACGCCACAAAACTGAATGTGTTCGAGGCGGCGATCGGAACGTAGACGAGACCGGTATTCGGGTTGAACGACATCTGCGAGGTGTTGTGCATCTGCAGCGGAAAAACGTTGACGCCCTGCCTGGAAGAGTAGAGCGCGTCGGGATGAATTTCGGGACGGCCGGTTTTCGGGTCGATGGATTTGGTCCAGCTCACCGGAGCCATCTCGGAGGCGGAGATGAATTCGCCGTTGGTGCGGTCGATGACGTAGAAGTAACCGTTCTTGTTCGCCTGCATGATGACCTTGCGGGTGCGGTTGCCGATTTTGATATCGGCAAGGAGGAGATGCTGGATGGCGTCATAGTCCCACTCGTCGCCGGGCGTGCACTGATAGTGCCACTTGAGCTGGCCGGTGTCGGCGTTGATGGCGAGGATGGAGGCGATGTAGAGGTTGTCGTTGTGGGTGGTTTCGCGGCCGCCGTTGCGCACGTCCGAAGACCAGACGGTACCGTTGCCGACGCCGACATACAGGAGGTTGGTGTCGGGATCGTAAGACATGCCATCCCACATGGAACCGCCGCCGCCCTGCTTCCACCATTCGCCGGCCCAGGTCCTGGCAGCGGCTTCCATGGCTTTGTTCTCGAAACCTTTCGAGGGATCGCCGGGAGTGGTGTAGAACTTCCAGAGCTCTTTGCCGGTGTTGACATCGAAGGCGGAGACGTAGCCGCGGAAGGGAGGAAATTCGGCGCCGGCATTGCCGATGAAGACCTTTCCTTTGGCGACGCGCGCGGCCATGGTGAGCGAGTAGGTGGAGAGCTCGCCTTCTTTCGGTTCGGGGATCGCCCAGGTGGACCAAAGACGTTTGCCGGTGGCGGCGTCGAGAGCCTGCATGCGGCCGTCCACGACGGGGACCAGCACTTTGCCTTCGTAGAGCGCGACCCCGCGACTGTTGACGCCGCAGCAGAGGCGGGACTTGCCGAACGCCGTCATGGTGCGGTCGGCGTCGGGATCGTAGCGCCAGAGTTCTTTGCCGGTTTTAGCGTCGACGGCGGCGACGATGCTCCAGTTTGTGACCGTATAGATGATGCCGTTCGAGTAAAGAGGAGTGGCCTGCTGGCTGCCGCCGCCGGGACCGAGTTCGTACTGCCAGGCGAGCGCGAGTTTGGCGACGTTTTCGGGCGTGATCTGCGTCATGGTGCTGTAGCGCTGTTCACCCCAATCCATGCCGTTAGTTAGCCATTCGGTACCTTTGCCAGCGGTCTTCAGAGCCTTGTCGTTGATCCTTTTGATTTGTTGCCCAGGTGCTGAAGCAGTCAGAGTGAAGAGAAGAGCGGCGGGAAATGCGCTGAAAAGCCAGGCTATTCGCTGGGATGTCATCGTGCTTAAGGATACAACGGCTTCTCTCCAACGCCGGCCTTCATGCCGGAGATTCAGGGGAGCGATCCGTTGAAGGTTTGCGCGCCGTAATCCGCCGGAGTCAGGTTCAGGCCGGGTCGGGCAAAGAGGCAATAGGCGCCGTCGCGGTAGACGCGTCTCCAGGCGCCGCTGAGCGACGCCTCCATGGGCGAATTGCGATGCGTGAGGATCGCATCCGTCGGGTATGCTTCGATAAAACTGCGCCAGTCCCCCGTGTCATAGGCATGTTGATTTCGGGCAACCATCCACTCCGGATAAGCGACTTCGTATCTCGAGTCCATGGAAATCAGGACATCCGGGTAAAGCTTCCACGACACATAAGCGCCTTCGTTGAAAGGCGTCATTAGTCTGCCTTCGAAATGCTCTTTGGCCATATACTCGACAGCTCCGACCGGATAATCGGAGACCACGCCGCCATGATCGGGGACGCTCAGCACCCAGAACCGCATCATCCCGAGTCCCGCGATGCTTGCGACCATCACCGCAGTCCAGGTCGCCCAGAAGGCTTTCCGATTGTTGTCCAAAATGGCGATGGTGGTTGCGCCGATCGGAGTCCCACCGAACATCGCCGGGAAATACGCAAGAAAAGCCACCGCGTAGTAAGGCAGAAGCTTGACATGCAGGATGCCCGCGGCCGCGGCCAGCAGGATGGTCGCAGCCGGTTGCAACGGCGCTTCGCGGCGGAAAAAAGCACCGCAGCGATGCCACGCCGCGTAAAGAACCAGTGCCAGTGAGATGAGAACTGGCCGCAAAAGAGGCGCGAATCTGCCATGCCATGCAGGGGACCATTCGTCCACCATAGGCCGCGCCATGCGCACCGATCGCCAGACATACGGGTACATCGCTGTGCCGTAAGGATTGACCGCTACCAAGGCGGCGCATACCGCCATTGCTATGAGGATATGGATGTGCGGCTTTCGCTGCCACAGCGCGGAGATCCAGTAGACACCCAGAAAGATGAAGGAGAGCACGAAGCTGGCATGGCAGTTGATCCAGAAGACGAACAGCGGCATCCACATTGGCAGGGCCCGGCGCACGCCCTGCCTGTCCTTTTCGATCGCCAGCAGCAGGGCCGCGAAGAAGACAAACGAATAGGCATGAGCCCGCACCGGAGTGAATCCCATAGCGAGGAGCGGCGCCGTTACAATGCCGGCGAGCGCCAGAATGCGGGCATCGGTTTTCTGCCGGCGCGCCGTGGCGCAGCAGAACAGGCAAGCGGCCGCCAGCGTGCACAACGTCAGTGCAACGATTCCCGATGGGCCCGCGATCTTCAGCGCCGCATATGCAAGCATCCCGGCGCCCCATTCGTGATCCAGCATTGGGGAGACGGTCGGCGTGTAGGCGAGGAAGTCCGCGCGCGGGACCGCGCCCTGGCGGACAATCTCGCGCGCCAGCGAGAGTTCGTGCCACAGATCGAGATCAACTACGTTGTGCGACGCGCGAGTGGCCCAGGCCGAAAAGAGAAGGACCAACCCCATCCACACGATCCCCCACCGCGCGGTGCTCCCGTTGATTTTCATTCGAGCGAGCTGGCTTCCCTGAAATATACTGCATGATCGAACCTTGTCGCGGCGTCCGGCACAGTGCCGGCCTGGCCGGATAACAGCTCCTGACATATACTGCACGGCATGGGAAGAGCGAGTGTGATCCTTTTCGCTGCGGTAATGGTCGCATCGGCACAACAGACGCCACCCGCGCCGGGGGCAGCAGGCCGCGGCGGAATCGGCAGGGGCGGCGATCCAAACCATTGCGCGGCGCCGAGCGGCATGGGCGCCGCGAATTACAAATCGCAGGAGCAACTTCCGGATGGCCGCGTGACATTCCGCATCTGCGCACCGGATGCGACCGCGGTTTCACTCGCCAGCGCCGATAACGATGACATAGCGCCGAACACTTTCCTCGGCGGTCGGGGACGTCCAATGGTTAAAGACGAAAAAGGTCTGTGGAGCGTGACGACGCCGAATCCCATCGCGCCCAATACCTATCGTTATTTCTTTTTTGTGGACGGCGTGCGCGTACCGGATCCGGCGGCGCGCGAGCTTTCGCTGGAACGGTCGAACGTCGATTCGCTGGTGGAAGTCACCGGATCCGCTGAAGATTTCGAAGCCTGGCACGCCAATGTTGCGCACGGCAGCGTGTCGACGGTTGAATACTGGTCGGAACCCATTGGCGCGCTGCGGCGCATGCATGTATTTACGCCGCCCGGATATGAGAAAAACAACAAGTCGTACCCCGTGCTGTATCTGGTGCACGGCGCAGGAGACAGCGACGACAGCTGGACTTCGGTGGGCCGCGCGAACAACATCCTCGATAACCTGATCGCGGCGGGGAAGGCGAAGCCGATGATCGTGGTGATGCCCAACGGCCATACGCCGGACCGGCCGGCGAACGGCGCCGCCGCGAACATCCTGCAGAACGCTGACTTTGGCAACGACCTGCTGAAAGTAGTGATTCCCTACATCGACACGAATTACCGCACCATTCCCAATGCGAATAACCGGGCGATGGCGGGCCTGTCGATGGGCGGCGCCCACACCATCGCGTTCGGGCTGCCGCATCCGGAGGAGTTTCGTTATGTCGGCGTTTTCTCAATGATTGGGGGCGGCGAGCAATACGAGCAGGCCAACGATGCTGCGCTGAAACTGGCGGCGAAGGAAATGAAGCTCGTTTATTACGCCTATGGGAAGGAAGATCCCGTGGTGCGGAACCCCGGTCAGCTGAAAGGGACACTCGAGAAGTACAACATCAAGCTCACGCTTCACGAAACCGGCGGCGGCCACACCTGGATCAACTGGCGCGAGTATCTGAATGATTTCGCTCCGCGATTGTTCCGGTAAGCTCATCGGCAGTATTCGCTCTCGCGATAGCAGCCGCGGTTCATGCCGCGAGGGTTCCGCGCTGTTCCCCGATGCCTTCGCGTGACTTCCGGGCCTTCAGGGACCGAAGCCCCGATTCATATCCCAGAGTGGGTAGTGCGGAAGCGTGCCGGCAGGGTCGCGGATGAAGAGAGCAGTTTGAGCGACGCGATCGCGCATACGCCGCTTCGCGGCCGGCCCGATATCGCGGCGGCCTAATGCAGGCGCCTCGACTCCCGAGCGCACCGTACCTTCCGCAGGGATCAGCCCTTCCGCAAGCAGAAGACGGTTTCCGTTTCGCGGCACGAACAGGCCCGACAACAAATTGCGGACGCGACCAATCTTCTGTTTGCCGAACCGCGTTTCCCAGCGCGTTTCGATCGCCGACGTAACGCTGACGTACGTTTGCTGCGCGATGAGGCCGAGCGGCGACAAGCGAACCAGTTTGCCGCGGCGCGGCGGCGGTGCGGATTCGACGACGATATAAGGTTTGATCTGCCAGCCGATGCCGGAGGTTTCCGGAGAACAGCCGGTGAGGCGGGGAATATCGCTTTCGGGGATTGGCTGATCGCTGAGCACCCGCAGAGTGTTCGCGCAGAGCCAGAGCGGCGCGGGCGATTCCTGCTTGAACTCATGAGCAAAGGTCTGCAGCAGATTCCACAGCAGTTCGGGCAGAGGAGCGCCGGGAGGAACAGTGGATATATCTTCGAGCGAGCGGCGAAGCGTTCCGATATCCTCAGCGCCGAAGCGATTCTGCCAGCGGATTTCGATTTCAGCGAACATAGGCGGCCAGATTTCGATGGCCTGTCGGCCTTTGGCAGTGGGGCAAACGGTCCAGTCGGAGCGAATGCCGCGGGCGCTGCCCCAGCCGTCGCGCTGAACGCGTCCCCCGAGGCGGTGAGCGCGGGCAGGGATCGGGCGGGCGTCTGAGGAAGCGGGTTCAAGAGTGATGAACGCCCAGCGCTCGAGGCAGCCGAGTTCGAATTTCACCTGCGTCTCCGGGGAGTGAGATCGTTTGGCGAGGTCGCGGACGGAGGATGAGTCCTCACAAAGAAAGCGCAGCAGGGTGGACCAGATCGTCATCGAGAGTGCGGCGCCGGGGAAGCCTGCGTCGCGCATGCGGATTTCGAATTCGTTGTCGAGTTCGAGGGTGAAAGCGACCAGTACCTGGGAGAGGAGAGCCGAGAGTGGGCGGGCCGGCGCCGCGGGCATACGCCTTCAGTTTATCGGCGGGCGTGAATGCCGCGAATTCAGAAGAGGCCGGGATAGGTGACACGGCCGTCTGCGACGCGCGCGAAATCGCGAAGGGTATGCAGGTCGGCCTTCTCCGCGGTCATGATGTGGTGGACCGGAATGCCGCGCGCGGTGAGGGCGTCGGCAATCAGCGAGCGATGGCAGCGCCACGGAACGGATTCGGCGCACATGATGGCGGTCCGGTGCGACGCGCCGAGTTGTTCGAGTTCGCGCAGATTTTCCGAAAATTCGGGAGTCTGCATGTAATCGGCGTAGGCGCGGAAACTGGCGTTCTGCCACGCGGTGTTGATGGAGTCCTTGCGGGGCTGGCGGAGGCCGCCGAGTCCGGGCATGTGGCGATAGTGGATACCGGCGGCGGCGAGTGAGGATGCAAGCGAATCGCGGCTGAACTGAGGGTTGTGGCGGGAGCCGGGCATTTTGCGCACGTCGACAAGCAGATCGACTCGGTGGGCGCGGAGCATGTCGAGGAATTCTTCGAGCGGGCGATTGGAGTGGCCGATGGTGAGCACGCGCTGGAGCCATTGTTTCAGGAATCCGGCGCGCGCCGCTGGAAGGGAAGGATGCGCAGCCTGCGCTGTGCGTCTGCTGCGAAATGTGGTAGACCAGACGTATCTATGAGACGGCGAGAGTGGATGCAGACAATGGGGGCGGGGGCGGTGATTTCGTGGGTGGCGCGCGGACAGGCGGGGACCGTGAAGGCACTGATATTCGATACGTTCGGAACGGTGGTCGACTGGCGCGGATCGATCATCGAAGAAGGCAAAGCGTGGGGTCGGGCGAAGAATCTGAACATTGACTGGGCGCATTTCGCCGATCGCTGGAGGGCGGGATATCAGCCGGCCATGGACAAAGTGCGCAAAGGCGAGATGCCGTGGACCAATCTCGACGGACTGCATCGAATGCTGCTGGAGGATCTGGTGAAGGAGTTTCATATCGAGGGTCTTTCAGAGGCGGAGAAGGACGACTGGAACCATGTCTGGCACAGGCTGAAGCCGTGGCCGGATTCGGTAGCGGGACTCGCGCGGCTGAAGAAGAAGTACACCATCGCGCCGTGTTCGAACGGGAATGTGGCGCTGCTGAACGATATGGCGAAGCGCGCGGGGCTGCCGTGGGATCTGATCCTTGGGGCGGAAGTGGCGCGGCACTATAAACCTGATCGGGAAGCGTATCTGACGTCGGTGAACCTGCTGGGGATGAAGCCGGAAGAAGTGATGATGTGCGCGGCGCACCGCGGGGATCTGAATTCGGCGCGGAGCTTCGGGCTGAGGACGGGATTTATTCATCGGCCGAATGAATATGGTCCGACTCGGCAGGCGGACACGGCGAAGGAGGGGGACTTCGATGTGGTGTCGGGCAGTATTGTCGAGCTGGCTGAGAAGATGGGGGCGTGAAAACGAGACATCGTACGAATTCATGCGATCCTCGTCGAGGACTACCCGGCTTGCACCCGTGCAGTCAGCCTTATAGAATTCGATCAAAGGAGAAAGTATGTCGCTGACGAGGTATGGACTGGTTGGCCTGGCGATGGCGTGTGCCGGAACCGTGGCAGCCGCCGACGAACCTTTATATACGGTGCTGAATCCGATCGGAAATCCGCCGCCGATTGAGCGGAGGGCGATGGCGCCGCGGCCGGCGAGTCTTTCGGGCAAGACCGTCTACCTGGTCGATGAAACTTTCGATGGCGGCGACAAATTTCTCCAGCAGATGCAGGTCTGGATGAAGGCGAATATGCCGGATGTCAAAACGATTTTCCGGGAGAAGAAGGGCGCCTATTCAACAGATGATCCGGATCTGTGGAAGGAGATCAAAAGCGTCAATGGCCTGATGGTCATGGCGATAGGGCATTGAAGCACCTGCGCGCCGGCGGTCGTCGGCCATGTAGCAAACGTTGAAGCGAATTACGGAATTCCCGCGGTAGGCGTCATTATCGACGCACTCGTCGATCTGGTTCACGACAAAGCGTACGAAGAAGGAATGCCGGCGCTGCGTCTGGTGTTCACGCCGACTCCGGTGGGCGGCAAGACGCGGAAGGAGCTGGACGCGTACATTGCGGGGAACGATCCGGTCACGAAGAAACCGTTCATGAAGGAGATCGCGGACGATCTGACGCGGCCGCTGAATGACGAGGAGAAAAAGACCGGCACGGTGAAGCGCGAAGTGAAGCGGCTGATCGGGCCGGACACCGCGGAGCATATCCAGAATTATCTCGACGAGCGGTTCCAGACGGATCAGCTTCCGATTGTGATGCCGACCGAGGAGCGCGTGGCGGCGATGCTAAAGGCGACGCACCACAAGCCGGATGAAGTCGTCGGCAAGATGCGGGTCACGGGAGAACGCGAAGCGTGGTCGTACACAGTGGAGACAGTTGCGATCAATGCCGTGATGGCGGGGGCGAAACCGGAAATGTTCCCGGCGATCCTGGCGCTGGCGGCATCGCAGACAGATGCGCATTCGAGTTCGACCTCGTCTATGGCGGCGATGGCGGTGGTCAACGGAAAAATCGTCAATGAGCTGCAACTTAATTCGAGCACCGGCGCGCTGGGGCTTTACAACAACGCCGGGGCGCTGATCGGACGTTCGTGGAGTCTGCTGTCGATGAACGCGACGGGCGGATCGGTGCCCGGGCATACCTACGAAGGCGTGCAGGGCAATCCGATGTCGGACGTGCCGGCGGTGTTTGCGGAAAATGTGGCAGGTCTCCCACCGGGGTGGAAGCCGCTGAGCGTGCAGCATGGATTTCAGGCGGATGACAGCGTGGTCAGCACGTTCGATGGATGCCAGAGCCAGAACACCATGATGGTGTTGCAGGATGAAGACTGGCAGTGGGCGCTGAAGCGGTTCATCGGGGGCCTTGGTTCGCCGCAGCGCGGGGGCAAGCTGCTGCTGATCGATCCGTCGGTGATCCCGCCGCTGCTGCGCTTCGGGTTCGACACCAAAGAGAAGCTGATGAACTGGGTGAAAGAGAACGTAACGATGCCCGCGGAGCACTACTGGCTCGATCAGGAGGTCATCAATTACAAGCTGGGGCCGGGACGGTCGGGCCGCGAGCCTTATGCATCATGGCTGAAACTTGCGCCGGATGCGCCGGTGCCGTATCTGGACAATGTGCAGGTGGTGGTTGTCGGAGGCAGCGGCAATATCCGGTGGAGCGCGAATGAGTGCGCCTACAGGAAGAGCGTGAAAGTCGACGACTGGCGGTGATCGGTCGAATCATAGCCGGACTGTTTCTGGCATTGCCGCTGATGAACGCTCAAACCTGCGCGGCGGATGCGAAGACCGCGGATCTGAGTCTGAAGTTTAAGGAGATCAACGGAAAATCGGTCACGCTGTCCGATTACAAGGGCAAGGTGGTGCTGCTGGATTTCTGGGCGACGTGGTGTCCGCCGTGCCGCAAGGAAATCCCGGGGCTGATTGCGCTTTATGACACGTACAAATCACGCGGACTGGTGATTCTGGGCGTGTCGATGGACGATTCGAAGTCGGATATCCGGAAGTTTGAGAAGAAGCTGGGGATGAATTATCCGATTCTGCTCGGATACGGGCGGGAGGATCTGGAGCCGGCATTCGGGCAGTTGCCGCTGCCCACTGCGTTCGTGATTTCGCGCGAGGGTAAGATTTGTTTTAAGCATGACGGGATGACCGGGAAAGCGGAGTTCGAGCGCGAGGTCGGGGCGTTGTTTTAAGGCTAAAATAAGAGCGTCGGGAGGTCCTTATGAGAAAACTCGCGCAGGTCTTCATGAGCGCCGCGGTCACCGCTATTTTGCTGGCGCCGGCGTCCGGATTTGCCCAGGAAAAGAAGGGCGCGTTCATTGACGGCGAGTATGTCGAGGACTATGTTTATGTCCCGGAGTACATTTCGCCCGACGACCTGAAAAAGGCTATCGAGACGCATGCGACCGACATCGTGATCGTCGATACCGCCGCGCAGCCGGTGTGGGAAGACGAACACATTACCGGCGCGATCAATTTCCCCTATCAGAAAAACATCACGGCGCCCGTGCCGTTGCCGCGCGAGAAAACGCTGGTGGTTTATTGCGCCTG
>Ga0335085_10008631_pt1 | contig 15527 bp, 11 predicted proteins | sample Lox_Sample_45_FD_206712 | JGI IMG/M metagenome (GOLD analysis project Ga0335085, IMG submission 206712) | Soil microbial communities from Loxahatchee National Wildlife Refuge, Florida, United States - Lox_Sample_4.5 | ecosystem: Environmental > Terrestrial > Soil > Wetlands | place: USA...
TGCGGCACGGAGCTCAAGAGCGTTCACTTCGAGGACTACACGATCGCCTACTGCCCGGACTGCCAGACGGGTGGGCAGGTGCTCAAGGATCGGCGCCTGTCGCGGGTCCTGAAGTAGGCGTTCAGGTGGCCGCTGCACCCCGCGCGGTGCCGGCCGAGGGCCGATCGTCGCGTGGCCTGATGGAGCGTACGAAGAGGTTGCCTCTTCGAGCGCGGGACCACATCCGATCCGGCCACGTGACTCCGGCGTCAGCCGGTTGTGGCCTATTTGCTCCACGGGCTGACGCCGGACGTTCCGGCACCGCCGAGTCGGCGCCCGGCATCCAGCTGTCCGCGGGGCCTCCCCTCGCTAGCATGCGCCGCATGATCGAGCCCGGCCAGAAAGCACCCGACTTCGAGCTCCCCGACCAGGACGGCAATCCCGTCAAGCTCTCGGGCCTCCGCGGCCGGCCCGTGGTGCTCTATTTCTACCCGAGGGCGGACACGCCGGGTTGCACGGTCCAGGCGTGCGGCGTGCGCGACCACCGGAACGACTACGAGAAGGCCGGCGTGGTCGTGTTGGGGGTCTCCCCTGACACGGTTGCCGACGTCAGGCGCTTCCACGAGAAGTTCGATCTGGGCTTCACCCTGTTGGCCGACTCCGACCACGCCGTGGCCGAGGCATACGGTGTCTGGGTCGAGAAGTCGATGTACGGAAGGAAGTACCTCGGGGTTCAGCGGGCCTCGTTCGTGATCGATGCCGAGGGGGTGGTGGGGCACGTGATCCCGAAGGCGACTCCTGCGACCCACGATGAGCAGATCCTGGAGGCGCTCGGCCTCATGTCGAGTGACCTCGCGGGCGCCTAGTCTGGGCGCCCACACCCCCGCAAGCAATGGCCCCGCGACGGGTCAGATGACGACAGAGGAAGGAGTCTTCATGCATCCGAGTGCCCGCCTCGAGAGTCCCGAACACGATTTCGACGACGAGGATTGGGATGACGATGAGGAAGAGCTTGTCGGCACGGATGACGAGGAGCTGGAACTCGATGAGTACGGGGACGACATCGACGAGGCCGGCGACGTCTGAGCGGCTCGCCGCGCCTCGGGCGCTGAGCCTGCGCCGCGCCTGAGTCCGCCGGCGCAGCCGGCCCCGATGGTGGCCCGTGTGCGGCACAGCGCCGCACGGCCCCCGTACGCTTGGGCCGATGCCGGCCCGCCTCGGCTCAACCACGATCGCCCACAGCCTCAGCGTCTTCTTCGAAGCCGCGGGCCAGTTCTTCTCCGACATCGCCGCCGTGCGCTGGGGTTTCCTGGCGCTCGCCCTGGTCTTCCTGGGAGCGAACCTGACGCTGCGCTCGCGCGCCTACTTCAACACGCTGCGCGCCGCCTACCCGGCCACGCCGTTCCAGTGGCGGCGCATCTGGGGCGCCTACGTGGCCGCCGTGGGCTTCAACAACCTCGTGCCGGCGAGGGGAGGGGACGTGATCAAGCTGTTCCTGACGCGCAGCTCGATCCCCGGCTCGTCCTATCCGACCGTGGCCTCCTCGTTCTTCGTCGAGTCCATCTTCGATGTCGGCGTCGGCGTCTTCGTGCTCGTGTTCGCCTTCAGCCAGGGGGTGTTCCCCAAGCCGCCCGACTTCTCGAAGCTCAGCTCCTTCGACATCTCCTACCTGGCGGAGCACTTCCGGCTGACCCTGTTCCTCGTCACCGTGCTCGCCGTGTCGGGGCTGGTGCTCTTCGCAGTGCTTTCCGTCCGGGTGCAGGCCTTCTGGGCGCGCGTGCGACAGGGGTTCACGATCCTCTCCGACAGACCCCGCTACCTGCGCCAGGTCTTCGCCTGGCAGCTCGGCGCCTGGATGGCTCGCTTCGCGTCCTTCTGGCTGTTCCTCGGGGCCTTCCACGTGGCCGCCTCGGTGCAGAACGTGCTGCTCGTGTTCGCGGCGGGGCAGGTCGCCGGCGCCGTGCCGTTCACGCCCGGCGGCGCCGGCGTGCAGCAGGCGCTGCTGGTCAAGGTCTTCGCCGGCAGCGCGCCCACGGCCGCGGTGGTGGCCTACTCGGTGGGGCAGCAGATCGCGATCGCGGTCTTCACGGCGCTGATCGGCCTGGGAGCGGTGCTGTACCTGTTCCGCTTCCGCTCCTTCGGGGAGGTGGTCGCCGCCGGGCGCGCCTCACGCGAGGCCGAGCGGGCTGCCGAGCGCGCCTACTGAGCGCGCAACGCTCTCCGCGGAGCGCCCTCCAGGAGCCTCGCCCCCAAGCATCCGGCGGTCTCGCCGCCGGGACCCACCGGCCCTACTGGAGGCCTTCGCGGGCCTCGCGCACGAGCGCGACGGCCTCAGGGAACACTCGCGCGATGACCGTGCGGATCTGCTCGGCCTGGGTCTCCGCGTTGCCCTGGATGTTGACCCGGTTGACGGCGGCCACGGTCATGTCGACCGCCAGCTTGATCGCGTTGTCCGCCCAGGCGAGCCGTTGCTGGCCCTGGACCTGCTCTGCGAACTCGGCCAGCCGGCGCTGCAGCTCGTCGGGGTCGCCGAAGAGATCGCCGAGGCCACCAGGTTCCATGAGACCCATCGTAGCGGTGAGCCCATAGACTCCGCAGTCGATGGCGAAGAACACCGAGCTCACCGAGAGCCTGGACCGCGAGCGGCATCGCCGCGAGCGTCTGGGCGTGCCGGCCACAGCCTCCGGCGTGCTCTACCTGCTCGGCTCCATCATTCTCTTCAGGGCGCTCGAAAAGCTGCCCACCGTGGGCATCCTCCAGGCGCTCCAGCCGGCGCTCAACGGCAAGACCGCCGCGCTGATCTCGCCCCAGGCGGCCGAGGTGAAATATCTCTCCCACCAGGCCTTCGGCCTGATCTCGGGCACCGTCCTGCAGGCGATCGCCTTCGTGTTCCTCACGCTCGTGCTCGTGCTGCTGCTCGACGCCACCCAGCTTCGCTCGGGCGACCGGTCGGTCAACGTGCGCCGGCTCGTCTGGGCCGGTGGCATCGGCACCGCGGTCATCGTCGTGGTGGGTCAGATCGTTCGCGCGATCAACACCCACAACTTCGCGGTCGGGCACGAATTCACCCAGCACGCCGTGGAACAGGCGGTGACCAAGGGCGCCTCCAACGCGATCGCCGGCTACCTCGGGCTGCTGCTGCCAGTGGTGCTCGTGGTGGGCATGATCTTCACCCTGCTGCGCGCCACCCGCGTGGGCCTGCTGTTCCGCTGGCTGCGTGTGTTCGGGATCATCGCCGCGATCATCCTGCTGCCCATCTTCGCCCAGGCCTGGGAGCTGCAGCTGATCCCGGCCGCCTGGCTGGTCACGATGGGCTTCATGTTCATGGAGCGCCTGCCCAGCGGGCTGCCCCCGGCCTGGTCGAGCGGCGAGGCCGCGCCGTGGCCGACGATGGGACGCGGGGGAGCCGGCTCGGACGACAGCACCTCCGGCGGCTCGCGCGGCGGTCTGCCAGCCGCCAACGGCGCCGGCGACAACGTGCGCATAGGCGACCTCGAGGACGAGGACGGCAATCTCATCGAGGGGCAGGGCGCGGGCGCCAAGAAGCGCCGGCGCCGGCGCGGCCGCTAGGACTCGGCCGGGGGACGCTACGGGCGAGACGGGTATGGACCGGTCATGACCGATGAGGCGAGGGACAACGGGGCCGAGGCGGAGGTCGAGCGCGAGCTGGCCCGCCTGCTCGAGGTGAAGACCTTCGCACCGCCAGAGGAGTTCCGCGAGCGTGCGCTGCTCAACGACCCCGCCGTCTACGAGCGGGCGGCGCGAGACCCCGAGGGCTGGTGGGCCGAGCAGGCCGAGCGGCTGCACTGGTTCGAGCGCTGGCACACCGTTCTGGACGACTCCAACCCGCCCCACTACAAGTGGTTCTGCGGGGGCCGGCTGAACGCCTCGTACAACTGCCTGGACCGTCACGTGGAGGCCGGCCGCGGCGAGGTGGTGGCGGTGCATTGGCGCGGGGAGGACGGCGAGGAGCGCGACCTCACCTACGCCGGGCTCCTCGCCGAGGTGAAGCGGCTCGCGAACGCCCTCAAGGGGCTCGGCGTGCGGCCGGGAGACGTGGTGGGCATCTACCTGCCGATGATCCCCGAGGTCGTGGTGGCGATGCTGGCCTGCGCCCGCATCGGCGCGCCCCACAACGTCGTCTTCGGCGGCTTCTCGGTGGAGGCGGTGCGCGAGCGCATGGAGTTCTCGGACGCCAAGGCGCTGATCACCGTGGACGGGGCCTCGCGGCGGGGGAAGGTGGCGCCCGTCAAGGAGGGCGTCGACCGGGCCCTCGCTGACCTGAGGAGCCTCGAGGCGATCGTGGTGGTCCGCAGCAAGGGCCTCGACTGCCCGATGCGCGACGGGCGCGACCACTTCTACGACGAGCTGCTGGCCGCCGCCGACCCCGACTGCCCGGCGGAGCCCTTCGACGCCGAGCACCCGCTCTACATCCTCTACACCTCCGGCTCCACCGCCAAGCCCAAGGGCATCCTCCACACCACCGGGGGCTACCTCACCGGCGTGTCCGTCACCCACCGCTACGTCTTCGACCTGCGCACCGGCGAGGGGCCCACGGGCGAGCGCGACGTCTACTGGTGCGCGGCCGACGTGGGCTGGGTCACCGGGCACTCCTACATCGTCTACGGCCCGCTCGCCAACTGCGCCACCTCGGTGATGTGGGAGGGCGCCCCGGACTACCCGCACAAGGGCATCTGGTGGGAGCTGGTGCAGCGCTATCGCGTGAACATCTTCTACACCGCCCCGACCGCGATCCGGGCGTGCATCAAGTGGGGGGTCGAGTGGCCCGAGCGCTACGACCTCTCCTCGCTGCGCCTGCTCGGCTCCGTGGGCGAGCCGATCAACCCAAAGGCCTGGCTCTGGTACCACAGGGTGATCGGCGCGGAACGCTGCCCGATCGTGGACACGTGGTGGCAGACCGAGACCGGCGCGATCATGATCACGCCGCTGCCCGGCATCACCGCGACCAAGCCGGGTTCGGCCACGCAGCCGTTCCCGGGCGTGGAGGCCGAGGTGCTCGATGAGTCGACCGGTGAGCCCATCTCCGAAGGGCAGGGCCTGCTCGTCCTCACGCGCCCGTGGCCGTCGATGCTGCGCACGCTGTACCGCGAGGACGAGCGCTACGTCGAGGCCTACTTCTCCCGCTTCGGGCCGCGCACCTACCTGGTGGGCGACGCGGCCCGCCGCGACAGCGACGGCTACCTTTGGGTCATCGGCCGCATCGACGACGTGGTGAACGTCTCCGGACACCGCCTCTCCACGGCCGAGGTCGAGTCGGCGATCGTGGCGCACCCCGACGTCGCCGAGGCCGCCGTGATCGGCCAGTTCGACGAGGACACGGGCCAGGCGATCGTGGCGTTCGTGACGCTGCGAGGCGACTACCAGGGCACCGAGCCGGCGGCCGACTCGGTGCGCGACACCGTGGCCGAGCGGATCGGCAAGTTCGCGCGGCCCAAGCGGATCATCTGGTCCGAGGACCTGCCGAAGACCCGCTCCGGCAAGATCATGCGCCGCCTGCTGCGTGACATCGCCGACGGGCGCGAGCTGGGCGACGTGACCACGCTGCGCGACCCCGAGGTCACCACCCAGCTGCGCGAGCGCGTTGCCGACCTCGAGTCGCGCGAAGCCTGACCCGGCGCCGGCTGGACCGGCACAGGGCCGATGGCCGCTCCGGCGGCGAGGCCGCTCAGGAGTGGTAGCGCACGTCGCCGCGTGTGTCCGTCTCGATGACGGTGAACGGCGTCCGGAACGGCTTGCGCTTGCTGCCGTGCCCGGTGGAGCCGGTGGCCACGCAGGTGAAGGTCCCCCCGCGGACCACCACCACAACGGACGGGCAGCTCACACGGGTGTCGATGTGGCGCGCCCTGCGGATGACCTGCCGTATCGAGAGCGCGATGCGGCCGGTGCGCAGCGCGCGCAGGCGAAGCGTGCCCCCGGCCAGCGTGTGCCCCCGGCTGGGGCCGGCCCCAGTTGACTGGACGACCAGCTTCACGGGCAGCGCTCCGAATCGCGACAGCAGCCGCCGGCCCCGGGGGTTCAGGCCCACGATCACCCGCACGGTCTTCCCGGCCGCCGTCGAGAAGCCCTGGCTCCCGACCACGGTCTGCCCATTGCGCCGGCCGCGGCTGTGCGCTTTGCCGCTTGCCGCGACGCCGACGAGGTGTCCCCCGCGGCGCCGTTCCTGACTCCAGAGCGTGCCCACGCCGGTGCAGCGCTGGCCGGCCGGCGCCACGCAGCGGACGGTGACGGCGACGCCGGCGGCGGCGAGATGGGCCTTGCCGACGAGCTTCAATGATGTGGGCCCGCTGGGCGGCTGGTAGGACACGGCCACCTGCGCCTGGCTGCTGTTGCCGAAGATGTTCGTGGCCGTGGCGGTGATGGTGTTCTGCCCCGGCGCCAGCGGGACGCTGGCGCTCCAGGCGCCGTTCGCGCCCGGGGTGACACGCTGGCCGGCCACGATCAGGGATGCCAGCCCGGAGGCGTCGCCGGCGGTCCCGGAAACGGTCACGCTGCTCTTGGATGTGGAGCTCCCCGTGGCCGGGGAGGAGATCGCCACCTGCGGCAGGTAGGCCCCCTGGGCCACCGAGGCGTTCGCTTCGACTTCCCCGAGCGCGAAGCCGCTGGTGAATGTGAAGCCCAGCGCCACGTACTCGCCGGCCGGGATCGTACGCCGGTAGTGCAGGTTGACGCGGCTCGTTTCGGCGCTGTTGGTGGTGCCCACGATCGTCTCCGCTTCCGGGGCGCTCGACAGCGTCACCGACCCCAGCACGCCTTCGGCGGAGGCCCTCGCGTAGAAGGTTGCCGGGCCCCCCGGCGGCGGCGCCAGCACGGCGCCGGCGGAGGTGTACGGCTGGAAGCCGGCTCCCAGCCAGGGGAAGTCGAAGAGGCCGTTTTCGCGCGGGGTGAAGAATTCGTTGTCGTCGAGGAGGTCGATCTGGTGGGTCTGGCCGTCGGCCGCTTCGAAGTACTGCGTCACCGAGGACAGGCGCCCGGAGGAGCCCTGCGTGACGCGCAGGTAGGCCTGCACGCCGGTGGGCACGAAGGCGAGGCAGTTTTCCGCGGACGGCGGGAAGGCGGTCCCGGGAGTGCACTTGACCACGGGCTCGCCCTCTTCCAGCACCAGGTTGCCGGTGCCCGGTTCGACCGTGTACTTGTCGTTCAGCGTCGGGAAGCCCGGAAGCGATTCGGCGCCCTTGAAGAGCGACGGGATGTTGGCGGGCAGGTAGGCGTTGGCGCCGTCGACCTGGAGGTCCGAGCGGGTCGGTGCCGCCGAGCCGGTCGCCTTCTTGCCGTTCTCCCACCACAGGAAGGCGTTGCAGGCGTCCAGACGGTTGAGCGGGGAGTTGGCGAAGTTGAAGGGGTCGTAGAGGTAGGAGTCGATGATCGAGCAGTCCCCGAGCGACCCGTAGTCGAAGCCTCCGGCCATCTGCGAGTCGTAGAGGTACTGGCTCGTCAGCTTGCCCGCGTTGGGGCCGCTCACGATCGTGCGGTCGTAGCGCTGCCCGATGGCAAGCAGGGGACCGGTGAAGCGGGTGGGGCCGTTCGGCGGGTAGTCGATCGCGGCGTCGGCCACCGGGACCGCCCGCAGCACGCACGTCTCGTCGGCGATCGCGTGGAGAAAGCCGCCGAAGGCGAAGCTCCCGACCGCATTGACTTCCACGTTTTCGGCGAGCTTGCTCCAGGTGGCGCCGGAGTAGCAGTTGATGTCGACCTTCTGCCCGGCGGTGAGCGTCGAGGTGCCGGTCAGCGTGATGGCGTCTTCGCCGGTCACTTCGTCGTCCACCATGAACTGGGAGGTGGGCGAGGTGACCTGGATGTGGGTTTCCGGTTCCGCGGCCTGCGCCGGCGTGGCGGTCACGGCTAGTCCCAGGCAGGCCACCAATGCGAACGGGGGCAGCACTCTCAACTTCATCGCCATCTCCTTGGTGCCCCTGTCCTTGGCCTCATGCCGACTATATCGGTCGCCGGTGCCACTTCCCGTAGCACTTGTACCAGCTGGTACTGCAAACGCTGGCGCACCTCCGATGGGACGGCTCCGGCGGCCCTTCGCGAGGCCTCTCGTGCCTCTCGGGCGCGGGTTCCCGCGCAACGCGCCGCCCGCCCCCACGCCCCCCGGCGGACGCCGGTGCGGCGGGGGGCTCGTCAGACCTTGTGGTGCTCCGGGACCCAGGAACCGTCGTCACGCACGGCGAAGTCCTGGAGGACGTTGGGTGCCTCGGCGAGCATGATGCGGGCCACCTGGTCGAAGATCAGCCGCAGCTCCTCCTCGGCCCCGGGGTCCGTGCGCATCTCGATCACGTGACGCAGGGTGCGCAGGTTGGCGGTCCAGATGATGTCCGTGGAGAGGCCGATGGGCGCGAGGCGGCGCAGGGCCGAGGTGACCTCCTTCTTGACGTGGAAGGGCACCCCGTCGGCGTCGATCCCAAGCTTGCTAGCGCCCTCCCGCTGCAGCTCCTCCAGCTGCTCGACGATCGCGAGCACGCGCTCGCGCAGCGGTCCCAGCGCCGGCGGCACGCGGAAACCGATGTCAGTGAGCCGCACGTAGCGGAGGCTCTCCTGGCTGAACGCCGATCCGGCTCGGTGCCTGACGATCTCGTGCGTGGCCACGCGGCTGACGTTGCGCAGCGCGAAGGTGTAGTTGGCGTGCTCGATCACGCTGCCGTGACCCGAGCTGAGGATGTTGGCGAAGTAGGCGCGCCGCTCGGTGCGGATCCTCGTCACGTTCGGGTTCAGCCCCGGCTCCCAGCTCCGATAGCAGGTGCGCCCGGCGAACTCCACGAGCACTTCGCCCGGAGTCGGCGCGGAGTCGGCGCCTGCCGTGCCAGCGTCCCCCTCGCCGGGTGCCGCGGCTGCGGTGGAATCGCCGGCGGCACCCTCATCGAGGCGCATGTCCAGCCAGGACTGGCCCCCCACGGACTCGAGGTATCCCCGCAGTCCCGTCACGTCGATCGCGGGCCGCGCGATGAGGAACACCTTCGGGGTCGTCTCGTGCATGGGCCGCGCGATGCTACCGTCCGGCACGGATGTCGACACCGAGCACGGCCACCGGACAGCTCGACCAGGAGCTGCTCGACACGGAGTGGGACCTCGAAGAGCTCGTCGAAGGCGACGGCGAGAGCGGCGTGGCGCGTCGCCTCGAGACGGCCCGACTGGCCTCCCACGAGTTCGCCGAGCGCTACCGCGGCGCGCTGGCGCAGCTCGACAGGGCGGGGCTGGCCGAGGCCATGCGCAAGCTCGGCGAGATCCTCGACCTCGTCGGGCGCGCCGGCGCCTACGCCGCACTGCGCTTCTCCACCGACACCGCCGATCCGGCGCGGGGCGCCCTGCTTGCGGGCGTCCAGGAGCGCGAGACCGAGATCCAGACCACGCTGCTGTTCTTCGAGCTCGAGTGGGCGGCGCTCGAGGATGCCCGTGTGGAGGAGCTCCTCGGCGCGGAGGACCCCGAGCTCGACTTCTGTCGCCATCATCTGCGCAGCGCGCGGCGCTATCGCGAGCACCTGCTGAGCGAGCCCGAGGAGAAGGTGCTCTCCGAGAAGGCGCTCTCCGGCTCCGCCGCCTGGGGGCGGCTCTTCGAGGAGCTGACCTCCGCGATCGAGGTCGAGCTGCCCACCGGGGGGCCCGTGGGGAACGGGGCGGGCGAGGCCGGCCGGTCGGGCAACGGCCATGCCGACCGGGACGGGGACAGAGCGCGCGAGCGGGTCGGGCTGGACGTCGCGCTCAGCCGCCTCGCCTCGCCCGACCGCGAGGTCCGTCGCGAGGCCGCCGAGGCCGTCACCGAGGCGCTGGCACCCGGGTTGCGCACCCGCGCCTTCATCTTCAACACACTCCTGGTCGACAAGTCCGTCGACGATCGCCTGCGCAGCTACCCCCACTGGCTGGCGGCGCGCAACCTCTCCAACGAAGTCAGCGACGGGTCCGTCGAGGCGCTGCACGAGGCCGTGCGCGGCCGCTACGAGCTGGCGCGCCGCTGGTACAGGCTCAAGGCACGGCTGCTCGGGCTCGGGCGGATCGCCGACTACGATCGCATGGCGGCGGTCACCGAGGACGAGGTGAGCTTCACCTTCGCAAAGGGGCGAGAGCTGGTGCTCGACAGCTACTCCAGCTTCTCGCCGGAGCTCGGCGCCGTCGCCCGCCGGCTGTTCGCCGAGCGCCACATCGACGCTCCGGTGCGCCCGGCCAAGCGCGGTGGCGCCTTCGCGGCGGCGGCGGTTCCGTCGGTGGAGCCGTACGTGCTGCTCAACTACACCGCCCGGCGGCGCGACGTGCTGACCCTGGCGCACGAGCTCGGCCACGCCGTGCACTTCGCGCTGGCCGCCCGGCAGGGCATCTTCCACCAGCACACGCCGCTGACGCTTTCCGAGACCGCCTCCGTCTTCGGTGAGACGATCGTGTTCGGGCGCCTGCTCGAGGAAGATCACTCGCCGGCCTCGCGTCTGGCGCTGCTGGCCGAGAACATCGAGGACAGGATCGCCACGGTGTTCCGCCAGGTCGCCATGAGCCGCTTCGAGGAGCTCGTGCACACGGCGCGACGCGGTCAGGGTGAGCTCTCGGTGGAGCGCCTGGGCGAGCTCTGGGTGGAGAGCCAGGAGGAGCTGCTCGGGGATGCCGTGGAGATCACCGAGGGCTACCGCTCCTGGTGGTCCTACATACCCCACTTCATCGAGACGCCCGGTTACGTCTACGCCTACGCCTACGGGCAGTTGCTCGCCCTCTCCGTGTACGAGCGCTACGAGCAGCGCGGCCCGGAGTTCGTCGGTCAGTACCTCGAGCTGCTGGCCGCCGGGGGCTCGCGCACGCCGGAGGAGCTCGGGCAGATCGTGGACGTGGACCTCGCCGACCCGGGCTTCTGGGACACGGGCCTCGACCTCGTGGAGCGACAGCTGACCGAAGCCGAGGCGGCCGCCGAGGCCTCCGGCCGGCTGCATTCACCCTAGAGCCGCCTCGAGCCGGCGGCCGGCGGCGCCCGGAGGCGCGCCTGGGCTCTCAGGGTCCCCCGGGGCTCAGAAGAGGCCGAAGCCGCGCCCGACGCCGTGCACCAAGTCGAACAGTGGGCCCGGGATGATGCCGAAGAAGACGGTTGCGGCGGCGGCCAGCGCCGCCACCAGTACGACCTCGGGCTCACGCTGCCCGACAGCGATCCCGGCTTCCACGTCCGCTCCAGTCGCCCCCGCGGGCCTGCCCTCGGGGGCGAGCTCGCTCGATCCGCCCGCGATCGCCGGCAGGCCGCCGCCGAGCGCCGGGGAGACGGGGCTCGGGCGCTCGCTGGCGTCCGGCGCCTCGCGCATCCACATGGCGGCCACCACCGGCAGGTAATAGGCGAGCGACAGCATCGAGCCGATGACGATCATCACGCCGAGCCAGGTGTAGCCGTTGGAGACGGTGGCGTCGATCAGGTAGAACTTGCCGATGAAGCCCACGGTGGCCGGGATTCCGGCGAGGCCGAGCATCGCGATGGTCATCGGCCAGGCCAGCCAGGGATCCTCGCGGGCAAGGCCGTTGAGCGCCTCCATCGAGTCGCCGAGGCTCGTGCCGCGCTCACGCGCGATCACCACTGCGAAGGCCGCCAGGTTCATGAACATGTAGGCCGCCAGGTAGAACACGGTGGCGCGGATGCCGAGCTGAGTGGAGACCACGACGCCGGCGAGCATGTACCCGGCCTGTGCCACCGCCGACCAGGCGAGCATGCGCTTGAGCGAGGTCTGACCGAGGGCGCCGACGTTCCCCACGAGGATCGTGATCGTGGCGAGCACCGCCACCGCCGGTCCCCAGGTGGCCTGGGCGCCGATCAGCGCCGTGTCGAAGAAGCGCAGGAAGGCGCCGAGCGCCGCCACCTTGGTGGCCACCGCCATGAAGGCCGTTATGGGCGTGGGCGCTCCCTCGTACACGTCCGGTGTCCACTGGTGGAAGGGCGCCACGGAGGCCTTGAAGCACAGGCCGGCGACGCAGAGGGCCACGCCCCCCAGCAGCATGGTGTCGTCGCTGAGGCCGCGGCTCGAGATCGCCCGCGCGATCGCCTCGAAGGCGGTGGCCCCGGTAGCCCCGTAGACGAGCGCCAGCCCGTACACCAGCGTGGCGCCCCCGATCGAGCCGATGATGAGGTACTTGAGCCCGGCCTCCAGCGAGCGCTCGCTGCCCCGCTCCATCGCGCAGAGCACGTAGAGGGGGATCGACAGGAGCTCGAAGCCGAGGAACATCACGATGATGTCCTGCGCGCTCGCCAGCAGGGACATGCCCCCGAGCGAGGTCAGCAGGAGCGCGTAGAGCTCACCGGTGGAGCTCCCACGCGCCGCGTGCGAGCGCAGCGACAGGAGGACCGCCGCCGCGCCTCCGGTGATCAGCACGAGGTTGAGCACGAGCGTGAGGCCGTCGACGCGCAGCGCCCCCGCCACGATCGACCTCTCGACGTTCCATTGCCACACCGTCAGCCCGAGCGCGGTGGCAAGCGTCGCGAGCGCCAGCGTGGGGGTCACGATCAGCTGCGTGCGGCGCGAGCCGACAAGGCCGGCCATCAGCACGACCACGGCCCCGCCGAGCAGCGCCAGCAGGGGCGACAGCGCGGCGAAGTCGATATGCGGCCCCTTGAGCGTGCCGAGCGCGAGCAGGCCGGAGAGGAGGTGGCCGACGGAGGGGGAGAGGCTCAAGGAATGGCCCTTTCGTTTGGCGAGCCTGACGGTTGGCCTTCGTTGGCGCGTTCGCGGGCTTCTCTGGCCTTGGCTTCGGCTGCCACCCTTTCAGCCACGCTGGACGCTTCCTGTTCTTCGGCTGCGGCGCCTTCGCCCTCAGCGCGGCTCGCCGCTTCCGCTTCTTCTTCTCCTTCGCCGGCCGTCCGCCCGACCTGCGTGGATGCCACCGGGCGCGCCGGCGCGCGCAGGGCGGCGCGCGCCGAGGCGAGCGAGCCATAGACGGAGCCTTCGGAGCGCTTGAGTGCCGCCTGCGGGTAGAACGCGAGGAAGAGGATGGCGGCCACCAGTGGCGCCAGCACGGCGCCGTCGCCGAGCGTGATGTCGCGCGAGTGGACCTCGGTGCCCACGCGGTTGTGCATCGTGCGGATGAACAGCCGCAGCGCGTAGACCGAGGCCAGCACCACGCCCGTGCTCGCGATGATCGCGATCGCGATCTTGGTCTTGAACACGCCGAGCAGGATCAGGAACTCGCCCACGAAGTTGGCCGATCCGGGGATCGCCAGCGTGGCGAGCGCCACGATCAGGAAGAGCGTGGCGAGCACCGGAGCGCGGAAGGCGATGCCCCCCATCTTGCGCACGTCCTGCGTGCCACCGGCCCGCTGCGCCAGGATCGCGATGATGAAGAAGATGGGAGCCACCACGAGGCCGTGGTTGACCATCCCGAGCAACGCGCCCTGGGCGCCCTGTGGCGTCAGCGAGAAGATCCCGAGCGTGATGAAGCCGAGCTGGGCCACGGAGGAGTAGCCGGCGATCAGGCGCGCGTCGTCCTGGCTGAAGGCCTGCACCGAGCCGTAGAGGATCGAGATCAGCGCGATCAGAAGCATCAGCAGCTGGAAGTGCACGGCGCCCTGCGGGTAGAGGGGCAGCACGATGCGCAGGAAGCCGTAGGCGCCCACCTTCGAGAGGACGCCGGAGAACACCATCACGACCTCGGTCGGCATCGCGCGATACCCATCCGGCATCCACCCCTGCAGCGGGAAGGCGGGCATCTTCACCAGGAAGGCCACGGCGAAGAACAGGAAGATCCACTCCTGGGAGCCCTTCGCGAGCTGAAGGTGCTGGAGGCTCGAGAGCACGAAGGTGATCGGCGTGCCGTGCTGCTCGGAGGCGAGCACCCCGGTGGCGATCGCCGCCGCCAGCATGAGCAGCGACCCGACGAGCGTGTAGATCACCAGCTTGAGCGTGGCGCGCACGCGGTCGCGGCCGCCGAACACGCCGATCAGCAGGTAGAACGGGATCAGCATGAGGTCGAAGAAGACCACGAACAGCGCCAGGTCCTGGGCGAGGAAGGCGCCGAGCACGGCGGACTCGCCGAGCATCAGCAGGAAGTAATAGAGGCGCGGCCGCGGGCCGCCCTCCTTGCGCATGCGCAGGTTGCTGGCGAGGACTGCCGTGGCGAAGAGCAGCGCGGTGAGTCCCACGAGGAGCGCGTTGAGGCCGTCCACGCCGAGCTTGTAGTGGACGCCGAGCTCCCTTATCCAGACGACGTCCGTGACGTCGCTGAGTCCTGACCCGGGGGAGTAGCCCACGATCAGCCAGATCGCCAGCCCGAGCGTCGCCACGGCGCCCGCCAGGGCGAGCGCGCCGCTTGCCACGTGCGCCCGGCGCCGCTCCGGCGTGCCCGCGCTGGCCGCTCCGTCGCCACCGCTCCCCACGGGAATCAGCGCGCCGATGAGGCCGCAGAGGGCGGGCAGCCAGATGACGACCGAGAGGGGGGGCATCAGCGGACGGGCCTCATGCGTGCAGGAGGAAGTAGAGGGCCACCACGGCCACGCCGCACGCGAGCACCGCCGCATATGAGCGCAGGAGCCCGTTCTGCAGCGCCCGCACCGCGGCCGAGGAGGCGCTGACGACGGCGGTCGCCCCGCCGACGATCGCACCGTCCACCACCAGCCGCTCGAAGGTGGACCGCGCGAAGCGGCCGACGTAGCGGGCTGGCCTCACGGCCGCGATGTCGATCAGGTCGTCGAAGTACCACTTGTTGGAGAAGAGCGCGTACAGCGCCGGGAGACGGCCGCGGATCGCGGCGGAGGCGCCCGGGTGCCGAACCCAGATGTAGTAGGCGATGGCGATGCCAGTCAGCCCGAGCAGCGTGCCCAGCGAAAGCCCGATCGCAAGGATGCCCGTGTGTTCGTGCACCGTGTACAGCTGCGACCCGGCGAAGGTGGGGGCGAGGAACCTGTCGATCACGAAGTCTGTGCGCGGTATCTGCACGAGGCCGGCGCCGATCGCCCCCACTGCGAGCAGCGCCATCGCGACGCGCATCTGCCAGGAGCGCTCGGCGAAGGCGTGCTCGGGGCCAGGGAAGCCCACGTCGGTGTCCTCCACTTCGCCGGTCATCGGGTTGGTGGGGACCTCGTGATGCGCGGGATGGCCCTCTTCGAGCTCGCGCGCCTCCTTGACCGGCTCGCCGTGGAAGGCGCGGAAGATCATGCGGAACGTGTAGACCGCGGTGAACAGGGCGCCGATGTAGCCGACCACGTAGAGCCCCCAGTGCCAGCCCCCGCGTTCCGCCGTGATCAGCAGGATCTCGTCCTTGGAGAAGAAGCCGGAGAAAGGGGGGATGCCGGACAGCGCGAGGCCGCCCACGATGAAGCACCCGTAGGTGAACGGCATGGCCCTGCGGAAGCCACCCATGCGGTCGAGCGACTGCTCCCCGGCCATCGCGCCTATCAGCGAGCCGGCCGCCATGAAGAGCAGCGCCTTGAAGAAGGCGTGGGTCATCATGTGGAAGAGGCCGGCCGCGTAGGCGCCCACGGAGACGCCCATGATCATGTAGCCGATCTGGGACATGGTGGAGTAGGCGATCACGCGTTTTATGTCCGTCACCACGAGACCGATCGTGCCGGCGATCAGCAGCGTGGC
>Ga0335085_10008632_pt1 | contig 15526 bp, 14 predicted proteins | sample Lox_Sample_45_FD_206712 | JGI IMG/M metagenome (GOLD analysis project Ga0335085, IMG submission 206712) | Soil microbial communities from Loxahatchee National Wildlife Refuge, Florida, United States - Lox_Sample_4.5 | ecosystem: Environmental > Terrestrial > Soil > Wetlands | place: USA...
GAATCCCGGAGCGTTACTTGGCGCCGGCGAGGGCCCGCACGGCTCCGGCCAGGGTTGTCACCTTACCAGCGTCACTCGACTTGGCCGCATCGCCGTCGAGCTGACCGGCCAGCTTGGTCAGCGCGTCCTTGCGCTTGCCGCCGGTGGCCTTCTCCGCGTCGTTCAACGCCTTGCGGACGCCCGCCACCCGATCGGCCGCGAGCCCCTTGGAGCGCTCCAGCTGATCGGTGTAGGCGCGGGCCAGCGCGAAGCTCGCCGGCCACACGATCCGCTGCTGGTCCTGCACGTTCTGGACGTTCACGTGCACCGACTTGGCGGCATCCAGCTCATTCTGCGTGAGCCAGGCGTTGGGCGTGACTTCGAGAATGTCGAGCCCGCGGCCGATCTCGGAGCTGTAGATGTAGCCGTTGTACCAGTAGGCCGACCACGACCCCGCCGGCTCGAGCTTGGTCGAGTCCATCGGCCCGCGATCGAAGAAGGCGATCTCGGTCGGGTGCTTGGGATCGGTGAAGTCGAACATCGAGACGCCGCCCTGATACCAGCCCTGGACCATGATGTCGCGCCCCGGCACCGGCACGAGCGACCCGTTGTGCGCCACGCAGTTCTCCTGCGCGGTCTGGGGGGCCGGCATCTTGTAATAGCCCTGGAAATTCAGCTTGTTGTCGGCGATGGTGAAGATCGCGTCGGCGCCCCACTCCTTGCGGTCGGTGGCGCGGCACTTGGGCGCGATCCCGCCCCCCCACTCGTCGGTGAAAATGATCTTGGTGCCGTCGTTGTTGAACGTCGCCGAATGCCAATAGGCGAAGTTCGAGTCCCCGGCGAAGGTGATCCGGGTGGGATGGGCCGCGTCGCGGATGTCGAGCAGCAGGCCGTAGCCGGCGCAGGCGCCGCCCGCGAGCCCGATCTGCGGATACACGGTGATGTCGTGGCACTGATCGGGGCCGGAGCGGGTTCCGTAGCCCGGGCCCGCGAGCATCTTGTCGATCATCGGTTGCAGCGCGTCGCGCAATTTGGCGCTGTCGGCCGCGGTGGCCGCGCCGGTCCCGCCGCGCGCGTGCACCAGGCTGTCGAGCATGCGGTCGGCAAAGCCGTTCGGGACGACCTGCTCGATCCCCTCGATGCGGACGGTGAACGCACCCTTCGCCCGGGCGGCTTCGGCGAGCTTCGACGCGGCGATCGAATCCTCCGGCGCCGCGCCGTGCATCGGGGGCTTGGTCAGGGCTTCGAAGATCCGCGGCCGGTTCACGATCGCGGCCTGTTCGGGATGGGCGAGCGGAACGCGGATGACTTCGATGCGGAAGAACGCGGAGCTCGTGTCCTGTTCCGGCATCGCGTGCGAGCACCCGGCCAGCTCGTTGGGGGAGCGGACGCCGGCCTGGCCGGAGATGTAGACGTAGACGGCGCCCGTGTCCTTGGCGTCCGTCACGATGGTGTGCGTGTGCGAGCCGCGGCAGGTCTGCACGTTCCCGATGTACTTGGGATTCGCGATGTCCGTGATGTCGAAGATCCGGATCCCGCGGATGCGGTCCTTGCTCACGGTATCCTGGACGCCCTGGGTGCCGCAGTCGAGCCGCGCATCGTTCGACTCCGCCGATACGAACAGCAGATTGCGGTACACCGAGACGTCGCTCTGCATCGCGGGGCAGAGGTAGGCCTTGACGAGCGTCGGCTTCGCCGGCGCCGAGACGTCCCACACCTGGAAGCCGCGGAAATTGCCCTGGATGACGTACTTGCCGTCGAAGGCCATGTCCGAGTTCATGTACATGAAATTGCCCGGATCATCGAGCTTCACGAAGTCGGCGGATGGTCGCGAAGTGGACACGAGCTTCAAATTCCAGGCCGCCTGCGCGGCATCCCACCACCCGGCCTTCAGGCCCACGCGCGGGTCCGGGGTGGGGGCGCCCTGGGCCGCGAGCGGTGCGGCAAACAGGGAGGCGGCGAGCGCCAGAGTAGACATGGAGACGCGAGTCACGGGTTCTTCCCTCCGGTTGGTAGCGAGTTGAGCAGGATCTGCATGCGGCCGATCTCGGCCGTCTGATCGGCGTTGACGTCGGCGGAAAACCGGAACACCTGCCCGTCCTGGGCGGCCCCCGGGGTGGCGAGCAGGTCCTTCACCATCGTGATCGCCCCCTGGTGGTGCTGGATCATGTCCGTGAGAAAGAGGCGGTCGAACGCCGGGCCCCGCGCGCTGTCCAGCTGGGCGAGCTGCCCGGGGGAGAGCATCCCGGGCATCATCATCGCCATCGGGTGCGACGTGGGATCGGGGACCTCCTGGTGCCGGTCCCGCAGCCATTGCTGCATCATCGCGATCTCGTCGTTCTGCGATACGAGGATCCGCTCGCACAGCGTCTGGATCGTGTGGCTCGCGCCATGGGTCGGCGCCCAACCGGCCATGACCACCGCCTGCGCGTGGTGGTAGATCATCCCCGACATGAAGTGCACGTCCGCGGGCGAAACGGCGGCCTGCGCGCTGGCCACGGGGACCCCCGCGAGGGCGAGGGGGAAGGCCGCCACAATGATGGAGTGGATGGACCGGTGCGGGTGCATTGCCGAGCGCCCATTTTAACGTGGTTGCCGGGAGATCGGAACGCCGCCGAAATGGGCGTCGCGGCGCGGCTAACCGGAAGACGTCCTCGCGAAGCCCGCGATGCGACTGGATGGCCGGTTGACACTCGAATCGGTCAGCCGTTGACCGGGGTTTGACGGCTTCCCGTCAGGCTCGGCTTGTGATGTCGGCCGAGCCGCCCTACGTTCCCGCCATGCCGCCCACCGGGCTGATGACCGCGGAAGAGCTGCTCCAGATCTCGATTCCCGACAAGCGGGTCGAGCTCGTCAGAGGCCGGCTCGTGGTTCGGGAGCCCCCCGGGTTCCGGCACGGTCGGGTGACGATGGAGCTGGCATCGCGACTCCAGGCGCATCTCAAGGCCACGGACGCCGCCCAGGTGCTGGTCACGGAATCCGGATTCGCCTTGGCGCGCAATCCGGATACCGTGCGCGGACCCGATCTCGCCGTGGTCAGCCGCGACCGCATTCCTTCACCGGAGCCGCGAGGCTTTGCGGAGTTTCCCGCCGACCTGGTCGTCGAGATCCTGTCACCAGGGAACCGCCCCGGGGAAACGCTGGCCAAAGTGGCCGACTGGATCTCGGGGGGCGCCCGGCTCGTTTGGGTGATCGACCTGGAGCGGCGACTCGCCCGGGTCTACCGTCATGACGGGACCGAACAGATCGTCTCGCCTGAGGAGGTGCTGAGCGGGGAGGACGTCGTGCCCGGCTTCTCCTGCCCGCTCAGCGCTCTCCTGTAGCCGCTTCAGGCCGCGAGCTTCTCGACGTACTCGGCCAGTCGGTCCAGAGTCTCCCGCGCGCCGTCTCCCATGCCGGGTTTGGTCTACCGGAGCTCCGGCCTCACCGCTCCGCAGCTGTGGGCGCTGGAAACGCTGGAGCGCGCCGAGTCGGGGTGGCTGAGCGGCCCGCTGCGGGCGCTGCGCGAGACGATCCTCGGAAAGGCCGCTCCGCCGACGTGACGACCCGACGAGCGGAGTTCACCCTTTCGGGCTATCACGGCCGCCCCACGCGAGGCCGCGCGACGATTCAGGTGTTCGAGCGGGGGGAGCGGTGGCGTCGCGCCCTGAAGGGGCTCGGGACCTGGTGGGGAGTCGCCGTGGGATCGGTGTTCATCCCCGTCGCTCATTTCATCCTGGTCCCGTCGTTCCTCGGGTACGGCATCTGGCAGTTCGCCTCGCGCCTCGGCACGACCGAGCTGGTGGCGGACGCCCACGGCGTCTGTCCCGATTGCGGGGCGGAGCAGGCGCTCCAGCTGGCGGCGCAATGGCGGACACCGCAGCCGGTCACCTGCCGCGCCTGCCGGCGGGGCCTCACCCTGGCATGAAACGCCCCGCCGGGCTCGCTACTCCCGGTGCAACCGGGTGACGAGCGCCTCCACCCCGCTCACGTAGAGCACCTCGACCGTGCGGTAGCCCAGCACCCAGCTGTCGAACTCGGTCGAGAGGTGAAAGCAGTCGCCCGGCGTGAGGTCCATCTCGCCGTCTTCCACCACGAGCCGGGCCCGTCCCGAGAGCACGACCCCGACGTGATCCGCCGGCCGGTGGACACCGCGCGTGACGGTGCCGGCGGCGCTGGACCAGCGCCATCCCGGTTCGTAACTGCCTCTCCCGAGCAGCCGGCCGCCGATCGTGATGATCTCCAGGCGCCCGTGGTCGAACACCAGAACCCGCTCCGGCGTGTCGAACCGCTTGACGATCGAGCCGGTCGCTGCGGGGACGTGGAACGGCGAATCGAGCTGACGATCAAGATGCATGCATGGCCTCGCGTGCACCGGATATGGGAATCCCCCCGCGACGCGATCCGGTGCGGTCGCGCGACGCGGTGGAATGATGGGGTGGGTGGGGTCATACTCCGCTCATACACCCGACCGGCCCAACGGATCACGGGGGGAATTCCCGGCTAGGCACGCCGCCGGGCGAATACGACGCCGGCGAGGCAGAGCACCCCGCCGACCACGGCGATCGGCTTCGGGACCTCGTTGAGCCAGAGCCAGCTCATCCCGATGGTGAGCGGCGGGACGAGGTAGGCGGTGGCCGCCAGGCGGCTCGCCGTACCCCGCGCCAGCGCGTAGGCCCACGTGGTGAAAGCGACGGACGTCGGAAACACACCGAGGTAGACCATCCAGGCGACGTCGGCGGGAGCGGCGGTGTGGAGGTCGCGCATGAGGCTCGGAGCGAAGGGCAGACAACAGATCAAGCCGATCGTGCAGCAGGTCCAGGTCACCTGCAACGCCGATTGCCGCGCCAACACCGGCTTCTGGGCCACGACGCCGGCGGCGGAAGCGGCCGTGGCGACGACGCAGAGCAGGACGCCCCAGAGCGGCGCGCTGCCGGATCTCGTGGCGAGACCGATCAGCACCACGCCCAGGAACGCCACGAGACCCCCGCCCACCAATCCGGAGGAGATATGCTCCCGCAGGAACAGGGCGGCGAGGGACATGATCATGAGAGGCGCGATGTTGACGACCATCGCGGCGGTGCCGGCATCGACCACGCGCTCGGCCGTATTGAGCGCCACGTTATAGAGTCCGAACCACAGCAGCCCGGCGATGCCGAGGAATGCGAGGTCGCGGCGAGTCGGCCGCACCGCGCCACGCCGCAGCAGCAGCAGGCCGAGGATGACGCTGCCGATGATCAGGCGCCCCAGGGCGAGGGAGCCGGGGGCGATGGTGCGGGTGGCGGCCCGGATCCCGACGAATGCCGAGGACCAGAGGGTGACGGAAACGAGCGCGGCGGCAAGCGCCCGGGCATCACGGGGCTGACGTACGGTCACGCGCCGGCCGGTTCCTCGAGCGCCCGCTGCAGGAGGGCGGGATTGGCGTTCCCGCCGCTCACGAAGCAGACGACCCGGGCGCCGGCAGGGACGGCAGCGGCGCCGGAGAGAAGCGCGGCGAGGCTCGCCGCGCCGGCAGGCTCGGCTGCGAGCTTGGCCCGCAGGATCAGGGTTCGCATGGCCTGGAGGATCGCGGCATCGTCCACCAGCACGACCCGATCGACGAACTGCTTCACATGCGCGAAGGTGTGCACCCCGGCGAACGGGGCGGCGAGGCCGTCCGCCACGGTCGCCAGCTTGTCCATCTTCTCGGGGCGTCCGGCGGCGAGGCTGCGGCTCATCACATCGGCGCCGGTCGGCTCGACGCCGATCACCTGCGTGGCGGGACGCGTGAGCTTGACCGCGGCGGCGATGCCGCTGATCAGGCCGCCGCCCCCGATCGGCACGATCACGACGTCCGCCTCCGGCACATCCTCCAGGATCTCGAGCCCCGCGCTCGCGTGTCCCGCGATGATTTCGGGGTCGTCGAACGGATGGACCAGCGTAAGGCCGCGCTCGGCTTCGATCCGATGCACTTCATCGATCAAGGCGCCGGAGGTGAGGATCGGCTCGCCGCCGTAGGCGCGGACCGCTTCCACCTTTGCCGGCACGGCGTGCGCCGGCATCACGACCGTGGCCCGGCTTCCCGCCTGACGCGCCGCCCAGGAGAGCGCGGCGCCGTGATTGCCGGCCGACAGGGTAATCAGTCCCCGCGCGATCTCCGCGGCGGGAAGCTGCCGGATCTTGTTCAGCACGCCGCGGACCTTGAACGAGCCGGTCTTCTGGAACAGCTCAGCCTTGAGGTACAAGGAGACGCCGAGGGGCCCGCCCAGACTCGCCGCGGTGAACAGCGGCGTGCGATGCACGGCTCCGGCGATGCGACGACGGGCCGCGCTGATCGCGGCGAGCGTGACGAGGGACACGCTGCAATCTGTGGGTCCCCCACGACGTCCGCGAGTCCGGTCACGCACGTGGTCCGCTGATCACTCCCATGGTCTGGCCAGCCGGGAGAAGCCGCTGCATCTTTGCGCCCGGTCGAGCCGCCGGTTGCGGCCCGCGAAGACGGACACGAGCGCCAGGGAGGAATCCCGCCGGTGGTTCGCCTGATGATGGAGACGCTGTGCGCGTGGTCGGTAGCCTCGGCCCAGGCTCCCGCGCCGCCTCCACAGTCCGATACGCTGCTCGCTCCTCCGGTCCTCGAGAACCAATCCGCCGTGCCGCACGTCGTCGAGGTGACCCTCGTCGCGGCGCCCGCGCGCCTCGCCCTGCTGCCGGGAAAAGTCACCGACGTCTACGCCTACAACGGCCGGGTGCCCGGTCCCACCCTGGACGTGCACGAAGGCGACAGCGTGATCGTGCACTTCGAGAACCGGCTCCCTGAAGCGACGACCATCCACTGGCACGGCATGCACCTCGCCGCGAACATGGACGGCAGCCCGCTCTACCCGATTCCTCCGGGGGCGCGCACGGACTACGTATTCAAGGTGGGTGAGGGGAAAGCCGGCACCTACTGGTACCACCCCCACGTCGACAAGCGCACCGGGTACCAGGTGGCGAAGGGGCTGTACGGGGCGCTGATCGTCCGGGCCGCCACAAGCCCGCTCCCCGCGGCGATCCCCGAGAAGCTGCTGATCCTCTCAGACAACCGGTTCGGGCCAGATGGCTCCCCGGATTTCCCCGATCCCAACTCACCGGCGGGGCAGATCGACGCGGAGAACGGGCGGGAAGGCCCCGTCATGTTCGTCAACGGCCAGCTCGATCCCGCCGTGGTGATCAGGAGCGGGGAAGTGCAGCGCTGGCGGATCATCAACGCATCGGCGGCCCGGGTCTACCGCCTCTCCGTGCCGGGGCAGCTGCTGCTCTGGGTCGGCTCGGACGGCGGCCTGTTCGAGAAGCCCGAGGCGGTCCCGGACGTCATCCTGGCGAACTCGGAGCGCGCCGAACTGCTGGTGCGCGGCACCGGGGCGCCGGGCAGCCGCGAGGCGCTCGTGACGCTGCCCTATGACCGCTACGACACGCACACCCGGCCGGCGGACTGGGATCAATCCCACGACCTGGCCCGTCTCGAATACGCGACGACGGCGCCGGTGACGCCGGTGGCGATTCCCGAGGCGCTCCGCCCAGTTCCGGCGATCGATACCACGCACGTCGCCGCCACCAAGGTGGTCGTGTTCACGCAAGGGCTGATCAACGGCAAGACCATGGACATGAACCGGGTCGACCTGCGGTCGCGCCTCGGGACGACCGAGATCTGGGAGATCGACAACCTGGTCGGGATGGATCACCCGTTCCACCTGCACGGATTCCGGTTTCAGATCCTCGATCGCAACGGCGTGCCGGAGCGGGTGCGGCGCTGGAAGGACACGGTCAACGTGCCGAAGCACGAGGTGGTCCGGATCGTCGTGCGCTTCGACAACTTTGCAGGGAAGTGGATGTTCCATTGCCACATCCTCGATCACGAGGATGCGGGGATGATGGGAGTGCTGGAAACCAATTGAGGGGGCCATCATGACACGGTCGTGGAGTCGCGCCGGGCTCGGAGCCGCGGCGATCGCCGGGATCTTCGCGGCGGCGGGGTTCGTCGGGGGGCCGGCGGCCGCCGGGAGCGAGAACGTAGCGCTCGCGGCGAAGCAGGATCCGGTGCAGCGGGGACGGTTTCTCGTGATCACGCACGATTGCGGCGGGTGCCACGGCGGGGTCGACCCGGCGTCCAAGGGGTGGTTGGCCGGCGTCACGGACTCGGGTCAGATTTTCAAGATCGGGGCATGCAACTATGTCGAGCCGGATCTCAAACCCTGTTTCGTGACCCGGCCCCGCAACCTGACCCCGGACAACACCACGGGGCTGGGCCGCTACTCGGAACGGCAGATCTTCAATGCGCTGCGGTACGGGTTGAAGATGGAAGACACGCCGGACGTGACGATCACGTCCATGACGCCGGGGCAGGGCAACTTCCCCCTGCATCCGCATTACCTGGCGCCGCCGATGCCCTGGACCGCCTGGCGGCACATGCCCGACGGTGATCTCTGGGCGATCGCCGCCTACCTGCACCGGGCGCTGAAGCCCGTCGTCAACAAGGTCGCCGACAGCGAGGGCCCCCCCGATTTCTGGGCCAGCGTGTATACCCCCGACCAGATCGGGATCTATCCCGCGCCGGCGTTCCCCACGGCCAACGAGCGGCCCCCGAAGTGAGCTGACCGGCGGCGGCCGGGCTAGCGCTTCCGCGTCTTGAACGTGCTGTCGGCCGGCACGAGCTGGTCCGCATCCCAGGACGCGAGGCGATAGACCCGGTCGCGGCCCCCCCCTTCCGCGGGCCGGACCCAGAAGCTCCCGCTCGTCGAATCAAACTCCAGAGCCGCCAGCACACCTGTGACGGATCGCAGCGTCGCGCGCCGAATCGCACGGTGGCGGAAGGTCGAATCGAGCTCGGCCGCAGTGGGGAAACCTGCGGCCGTAACGCTGCGCCAGTGCTCGAGCAACGCACGCACGGCCCCCGAGTCGGCCGGCGCACCGGACGCGAATTGCCAGCCATGGGCGCGACGGGTGAGGACGGTGCGGTGGGCGCCGCGCTCGAGGGCGATCTCCCGCACGCTGTCCGGGGCGACCGCGACGATGGACCGGTCGCGCCAGTCCTCGAGATGCCGCCGTCCGATCGCCGCGAAGCCGCCGCCGACGGCGTAGACGGCGCTGTCCCCCGGGCGGCGCAGGAACGCGCTCTGGTAGTCCGGTCCATGATCCGACACGAACAGATCGACGAGCGTCTTGCCGCCGCGCGCCACGCGGATGCGGTGCGCCCCGGCGCTGTCCACGCCCAGGCGGGCGAAGGACGTGGGGCTCTGTGCCACGAGCTCCGGCGCGCCCGCGGTCGCGAACGCCGAGAAGAACTCGGTAATCGCCCCCGGCGCCGCGCCGAAGCCGTTGGCCGTCCAGCGGCCGGGGCCTGTCCGTACGACCGTGACGGTCTCGCGACCCGCGGCGGCGATGATCGTATCGGCCGAATCGGCGCTCACGACCGGGATGCGAAACGCCGTCTCCGGATGATCGCCGGCATGATGCAACAGCCGGGCGATTCCCCACAGCGCGAGGAGGATCACGACCAGGCCGGCGATCCGTTTCAGATGGGTCGCGGTCATGCGGGTGCTCCAATCGCCGCGGCCGGAACGTAGGGACGCCCCGCGCGGCCGCGCCGGCGCGCCAGCCGGACGATGGCCGCGCCAATCACGAGGACCGGGATGCCGATCAGGTTGCCGTAGCGAGCGAGCCCGTGACGCCACGCGGACGTGAAGGCGAGCGGGGGCGGCGCGCGGTCCTTCGCCCGGATGGCGATGAGCCCCTCGTCCTGGGCCAGCCAGTCCACCGCGTTCAGCAGGAAGGTCAGGTTGCCTCCGCCTCCCGACAGAAACCGGTCGGAGGCGACGTCCGAAGCCCCGACGACGATCAACCGGCCCTTGGGCAGGGTGGTGGGCGCGGTTGCGGCGAGGGGGTTCACGAGCGCGGCGACGAGCCGCGGTGCGAGCGAGTCCTGCCGGAAGTTGCGCTGCGGCTGGATGTTCACGAACGCCCGCTCGACCCCCCCCGCGCGGCTCGTCGCGAACAGGGGCGTCACCGTTCCCTTCGGGGCGCTGTCGATCGCGATCGTGCTGCCCCAGGGGACGAGCAACGCGTCGACTTCGGCGTTCGTCGCCGACTGCTTGGTGCTCAAGGCGCGGACCCAGAACGGATACGGGAGGAGGAGGTTGCCGAACTGCGTCGGGAGCGAGACATGCTCGTTCGACGCCAGGTCGTAGACCATGTCGGACCGGATGGCCACGCCGTAGGGGTGGAGCAGCGCATTCCATCCCACTGGCCGGGCGGAGGCGAACGGGCCGTCACCGAGCCCCATGCCGCCCGCCAGGATGAGCAGGTTGCCGCCGCGATTCACGAACGCGCGGAAGCGCGCGAGTTGGGGCGGGGCCAGGGAATCGGGCGCCCCGACCGCCACCACGGCGGCGAGCGAGTCGGGGAGCGGCATCGTGTCACCGGGCTGGAGCATGCGGATGTCGTAGCTCGTGCCCAGCTCCTTGCGCAGGGTTTCGAACGGGGGCGTCTGCCCGGGTGGCTCGTTGCCCGGCACGGCGTACCAGCCGATCGCGGGTTTCGCGGGGTGGGTGAGCGCGCGGATGTCCGAAGTCAGCCGATACTCGAGGTCTTCGGTCTGGCGCACGATGGGGATCGTCTTCGTTTCCCCCGCGTACTGCACGGCGAGGCCGAGCCACCCTTCTTTCACCGTGAATTGCGACTGTCCCACGACGTTGAACTGCACCGGGGGGATGCCCAGGCGCTGCGCCTCGCGCGCGGCGGTGGTGTCGGCGGACGGGTCGTGCACGACGACGCGCAGCTTGCCGTGGCCCGCGGCGCGGTAGTCGCGGAGCACGTCGTCCACGTCGCGGCGCAGGAACGCGACCTCCGGCGGCAGCTCCCCCGACGCGAACAGCTTGACGGTGACGAGGTCGGGGAGCGAGCCGAGCAGTGAGCGCGTGGCGCGGGCGAGGGTGTAGGCGTGACCGGGGGTCAGGTCGAGGCGCAGCGTGAGGGGCTGGACCACGAGACTCGCGAGCGCCGCCGCGGCGACGAGCAGGCCGGTCCCGAGCCGGGTGCGGCGGGCGGTGGCCCCCTCGGGGGAGAGCCGGCGGCTCGCGAGCGAGAGATAGGTGAGCGCCAGGAACGCCGCCGCGAGGCTCGCAAAGTAGGTCACGTCGCGCAGGTCCAGCACGCCGCGGGTGATGCTCTCGAAATGGGACAGCACCCCCACGGCGGCCGCGATCAGGCCGAGGCGGGGCGGCAGCCCCACCAGCAGCGGATCGAGCCCGACCAGGATCAGCACGAACATCACCGCGACGCCGAGGATGAACGCGGTGACCTGATTGGGCGTGACGCTCGAGGCCCAGACGCCCACCGCGGCGAGCCCCGCGATGAGCAGGACGCTCCCGGCATACTGGGCGAACAGCACGCCCCACTGGAGGTCGGCGCCGAGGGTGAGCGCGAGCGGGATCCCCAAGGTGAGCGCCAGGGCGAGCAGCAGGAACGCGACCTGGCCCAGGTACTTCCCGAGCAGCAGCTCCAGCTCCGTGATCGGCTGCGCCAGCACCACTTCGAGTGTGCCGCCGCGGATGTCCTCGGCCAGGGCGCGCATCGTGGCGGCGGGGACGAGGAAGAGAAGCAGCCAGGGGAGGAGCGTCAGCATCGGCCGCAGCGTGGCGGCCCCGACGACGTCAACCTCGCGGAAGTAGAGGAAGTCGTTCACCCCGATGAACACGAGCAGCAGGATGTAGCCCATCGGGTGGTCGAGCAGGGCCCCGACCTCGCGTCGCGCGACGATGGCGATCCGGTTCATGCCGCGCCTCCCGGGCCCCCCGCGGTGAGCTCGCGGAACAGGGCTTCCAGGCTGCCGCCCTCCAGGTGCAGTTCGTAGATCGTCCAGTCGCGCTCGCGCGCGAGGCGGGAAATCTCGGGGCGCAGGTCGGGCTGCCCGTCGGCTGTAAGGGTCGCGGTGAAGCGGCTGCCGGCATCGGCCGCTCCGGGGTGGGGCCGGACCTCCCGGACCCCCGGGAGCTGCTGCAGCGCCGCTCCCACCCCCTGGCCGTCGATCTCGACTGCGATCTGCACGGTGCCGGCGGCGCGGCGCAGCAGATCCGCCACGGGGCCGTCGGCCACGAGCTGGCCGTGGCTGATGATGAGGAGGCGGGTGCAGGTGTGCTCTACTTCGGAGAGCACGTGGGTCGAGAGGATGACCGTTCGCTGGTGGCCGAGCTCGGTGATCAAGCGCCGGATCTCGGCCCGCTGGTTCGGATCGAGGCCTTCGGTCGGCTCGTCCAGGACCAGCAGGTCGGGGCGGTGCAGGATCGCCTGTGCGAGCCCGACGCGCTGGCGGTAGCCCTTGGACAGCTCCGCGATCGGGCGGTGGAACACGTCGCCGATCCCCGTCGCGGCGACCGCATCGTCGAAGGCGCGGTTACGGGCCGCGCCCCCGAGCCCCCGCAGGTCGGCTACGAAGCCCAGGTAGTCGGCCACGAGCATGTCGCCGTAGAGGGGGTTGTTCTCGGGGAGGTAGCCGATCCGTTCCTTGGCGGTGCGGCCCAGCTCGGCGAGGGGCTGTCCGTCGAAGCGGATCTCCCCCGTGTCGGGCTCCAGGTATTGGGTGATGAGCCGCATCGTCGTGGACTTTCCGGCGCCGTTCGGCCCCAGGAATCCCACGACTTCGCCGCGGTCGACGGAGCAGGAAACGCCGCGCACGGCCGCAACCGGGCCGAACCGCTTGGAAACGTCGGTAAGGGTCAAGAGTGCCATGGTCTTGAGGTATGAGTCGGGAGCGCCGGCGGCCGGCTCGTATCGGGCCGAAAGTGCCGATGCCGGGCCTCTTGCCGGGTTGGACGGCCGCTCCCAGTCCGAGACCCCGACGAGGGCGAGCGGGTCACAGCGGCGGGCTAGATCACCCGGCGTCGCAGCAGCACGTGCTTCACGACCTGGGTCAGCAGGAGGTAACAGAGCAGCGTCAACGCGAGGAGCGGCCAGTACGCCGCCGGGAGCTTCACGAACCCGAGGGCTGGCCCGAAGGGCGAGGTCGGCAGCCAGAGCCCGACGGCCATCACGACCACCGTGGTGGCCACGAGCGGCCAACTGGGGCGGCTCTGCAAAAAGGGGATCCTCCCGGTCCGGATGACGTGGATGATCAGCGTCTGTGTCATCAGCGATTCCACGAACCACCCCGTCTGAAACAGCGCGGCCTGTGCGGGGGTTCGGGCGCCGAACACGAAGTACATCAGGGCGTAGGTCGTGTAGTCGAAGATCGAGCTGATCGGCCCGATCGCGAGGATGAACCGGGCGATTTCCCCGATGTCCCAGGGGCGGGGACGGGCGATCTGCTCGGGGTCGACGTTATCCGTGGGAATCGGGACCTGGGAGAAATCGTACAGCAGGTTGTTGGTCAGCACCTGCAGCGGGGCCATCGGCACGAAGGGGAGGAGGGCGCTCGCGCCGAGCACGCTGAACATGTTGCCGAAGTTCGAGCTCGCCCCCATGCGGATGTACTTCAGCACATTGGAAAAGACTTTCCGCCCCTCGAGGACGCCTTCCTCCAGGATGAGCAGGCTCTTCTCGAGGAGGATGATGTCCGCCGACTCCTTGGCGACATCGACGGCCGTGTCGACCGAGACGCCCACGTCGGCCGCCCGCAGCGCCGCCGCGTCGTTGATGCCGTCGCCCAGGAACCCGACCACGTGTCCGCGCGCCTGCAGGGCGCGGATCAGCCGCTCTTTGTCGGTCGGGGACAGACGGGCGAACAGGTCCGTGCGGGCCACCGCGTCGGCGAGTTTGGCGTCGCTCAGCCGCGCGACCTGGCTCCCCAGCAGCACCTTTCTCCGTCGGATGCCCACGTGTTTGCAGATCGCGCGGGTGACGAGCTCGTTGTCGCCCGTCAGGATCTTGATCGCCACGCCGTGGTCGCGGAGCGCCTTGATCGCGGCGTGTGCGGTATCCTTCGGGGGGTCGAGGAAGGCGACATACCCGAGGAGCACGAGATCGCTCTCGTCTTCCTTGCCATAGGTCTCCTTGCGCTCGACCTCGCGGTAAGCGACCGCCAGGACGCGGAATCCTTCCTCGCTCAGATGGTCGCATTGCTCCCGCAGGGCGTCGGCGAGGCCCGGCGGGCAGGGGAGGATCTCGCCTTCCGCCTCGAACAGCGTGGAGCGCCGGAGGATCTCTTCGGGCGCCCCCTTGGCCAGGAGGCGGCGTCGGCCGTCCGGCTCATCCACCACGATCGACATGATCTTGCGTGAGAAGTCGAAGGGCATCTCGTCCGCCTTGCGATACCCGGTCAGTGAGACCTCCGAATGGTCTTCCTGGTGCCGCAGGATCGCCTGGTCGAGGGTGCTCTTCAGGCCGGTTTGCAGCAGGCTGATCAGCATCGCGTCGACGAGCACCCGGTCGCTCTCGTTGCCCTGGACGTCGCAGTGGCGCTCGAGGATCACCGTGTCCATCGTGAGCGTGCCCGTCTTGTCGGTGCAGAGCACGTCCATCGCGCCGAAGTTCTGGATCGCGTTCAGCCGCTTCACGATCACCCGCTTGCGCGACATGGCCATGGCGCCCTTGGAGAGGCAGACCGACACGATCATCGGCAGCATCTCGGGCGTCAGCCCGACGGCGACCGCGAGCGCGAAGAAGAACGCTTCGTGCCAGTTGTGCTTGGTCAGGCCGTTGATGAGGAAGACGACCGGCACCATGACGGCGATGAAGCGGATCATCAGCCAGGTGAACCGGTTGACCCCGCGGTCGAAGGCGGTCTCGGGCGCCGCCCGGGCGATGGCATGCGCCATCGTGCCGAACAGGGTCCGGGGCCCCGTCTCGACGACGAGGGCCGTCGCGGTCCCGCTCTGGACGTTGGTGCCGAGAAAGCAGAGGTTCGCGCTCTCGAGCGGTGGCTGACCGGGCCTCCCGGGGATCACGTCTCCCTTCTCCACCGGGAGCGATTCCCCGGTGAGGCTGGACTGGCTCACGAACAGGTCCTTCGCGGTGAGGATCCGCGCGTCGGCGGGAATCATGTCGCCGGCCGTGAGCACGACGATGTCACCGGGGACGATCTCGCGCAGCGGCACTTCGCGCGGCTGGCCGTCGCGAAGGGCCGTCGCCGTCACGCGGATCATGGCGCGCAGGGCGGCCGCCGCCTTGTCTGCCCGCGATTCCTGGACGAACCGCAGCGTGACGCCGAGGCCGATCATCAACGTCATGACGGTGGCGGCGCGGACGTCTCCGGTCGCGAGCGAGACGATGGCGAGGACCGCGAGCAGGACCACGAGCGGGTTCCGCAGCGCGTGCAGCAACCGCAGCGGCCAGCCGACCGGGCGTTGCGTGGCGATCTCGTTCGGTCCGAAGCGCTCGAGCCGTTGCGCCGCCTCCGACTGGGTCAACCCCTGTCCGGCGGAGCTGCAGAGGCGCAACGCCTGGTCGCGATCCAGGCGCGCCGCTTCCTGCAGGCGGGCGCCGTCCCAGCGGCTGGAGCCCGTGCCGCCGGTGGCGGTCCGGGGAGGAGGCGCCGTCGTCATGGCGCGTACTCGAAGTGGGCCCGCAGGCTGAAGACGTTGACGGGTCCCCGGTCCTGGTTGTAGCCGGGATGCACGAT
>Ga0335085_10008634_pt1 | contig 15522 bp, 11 predicted proteins | sample Lox_Sample_45_FD_206712 | JGI IMG/M metagenome (GOLD analysis project Ga0335085, IMG submission 206712) | Soil microbial communities from Loxahatchee National Wildlife Refuge, Florida, United States - Lox_Sample_4.5 | ecosystem: Environmental > Terrestrial > Soil > Wetlands | place: USA...
GCGTCAGGCCGGGCGTCGGCCGTACCTCAAAGAACTCGGCCGACCCGCCACTCCCGCCCGCACCATGCTCACGGTCCGGAAGTCCATGATCGACTTATCGTGTTGATTTACCCCCCTAAAAGTGGGGGTAAATCAACACGATCACGGCAGCCGAGTCCGTAAGGGCGGGCAGCTCCTATGCCGAGAGGGGCCTGCGGTACGCGTGTTTGCGGAGGATGCCAGTGCGGTCCTGGCCGCGCAGGGTGCGGTGGCTCGCGGAACGCGGCCAGGTGCCCTTTACAGGGCAGATCCTAGAATTTTATTCTAGAAGTAGAGAGCGGTCCTGGTAGGAGGTAGGTAGCTGGTGAGCGTGCGCATCGGAATCACGGCCGGGATGGGCGGGACAGGCAGCACGGGCGCGACCAGCGGAGCCGCGCGGCCGCGCTTCGCCGAGATGACCGCCGAGCTGGCCGACTACGAGAAGGCCGGCGCCGAGCTGATCGTGGTGCCCGAACTGTACGGCTTCGACGCGGTGAGCCGTCTCGGCTACGTCGCCGCGAAGACGAGCCAGGCGCATATCTCGTCCGGGATCCTGCAGCTGTACACGCGTACCCCCGCGCTCCTGGCGATGACCGCGGCCAGCCTGGACGACCTGTCCGACGGCCGCTTCGAGCTCGGCATCGGCACCTCGGGACCGCAGGTCATCGAGGGCTTCCACGGCGTGCCGTTCGACGCGCCGATCGGCCGGACGCGGGAGGCGATCGAGATCTGCCGCCAGGTCTGGCGGCGTGAGCCGCTCACCTACACCGGGCGCCACTACACGGTGCCGCTGCCGCCCGGCGAAGGCACCGGGCTGGGCAAGCCGTTGAAGCTGGTCGATCACCCGGTCAGGGACCGTATCCCGATCACGATCGCCGCGATCGGCCCGCAGAACGTCACGCTCGCCGCCGAGCTGGCCAATGGCTGGCAGCCGCCCTTCTACGTGCCGGAGAAGGCGGCCGACGTGTGGGGCGGCCCGCTGCGGGAGGGCGGTGCCAAGCGCGACCCCGCGCTGGGCCCGCTCGACGTGCACGTCGGCGTCGCGCTGGCCATCGGCGATGACGTCCACCAGCTGCACGACCTGACCCGCCCGGGCCGGGCGCTGTACATCGGCGGCATGGGCGCCCGTGGCCGCAACTTCTACAACGACCTGGCTAGCCGGTTCGGCTACGCCGAGGCGGCCAGGCAGATCCAGGACCTCTACCTGGCCGGCCAGAAGAAGGAAGCCGAGGCCGCCGTCCCCGAGGACCTCCTGGTCAAGACGTCCCTGATCGGATCGGAGGGACACGTGCGCGACCGGCTGAGCGCGCTGGCCGAGTCCGGTGTCACCACCCTGACCGTCCGGCCGATTGCGCCTGACCACGCCGGCCGCCTGCGCCTGGTGGAACGCCTGCGCGCCCTCGCCGACGAGCTGTAAGACGGGAAAGCCAGGACCGCGGCGAGCTAGGGCCGCGGCTGGCGACCGAGCACCAGCACGCCTGAGGTGGCGAACATGCCGCCGTTGCCCAGGATGACGCTGATCTCCGGCGCGTCCAGCTGCGCCGCCGCCTCCCCGCGCAGCTGCCTGACGCCCTCCTGGATGGCGAACATGCCGTACATCCCGGTGTGGGTGTAGGACAGCCCGCCGCCGTTGGTGTTCAGCGGCAGCGACCCGCCCGGCTCGGTGTTGCCGTCGGCGATGAACGGCCCGGCCTCGCCCTTGGCCACGAAGCCGAGCGCCTCGAGGCCGTAGATGGGCACGTGGGCGAACGCGTCGTAGATCATCAGGTGGTTCACGTCGGACACGCCGATGCCCGCCTCGGCGAAGGCCGCCCGCCCGGCCAGCCGGAACGCCTGGGACTCGGTGAAGTCGACCAGCTGGGAGATCATCGGCGTCTCCGACGACTCGCCGGTGCCGAGCACGTACACCGCGGGCTTGGGGAACTCCGCGGCGCGGTCGGCCGAGGTCACGATCAGCGCCCCGCCCCCGTCGGTGACCAGGCAGCACTCGAGCAGGTGGAACGGGTAGGCGACCATCCGCGAGGCCAGCACGTCCTCGACCGTGATCGGGTCGCGGAAGGCGGCCCGCGGGTTCTTGGCCGCCCACCGGCGCTGGGCCACCGCGACGTAGGCCAGCTGTTCGTGGGTCAGCCCGTAGTCCTTCATGTAGCGGAGCAGCGGGATGGTGAACGTGGTCGTGGGGCCGAACGTCCCGTACGGCGCCTCGAACTGCCCGGCCGGCGACGACGCGTCCATCCGCCACCGCGAGGCGCCTACCCGGGACCGGCCCGACTCGCCATGGGTGATCAGGATCGTCTTGGCGTAGCCGGCCCTGATGGCCGCGGCCGCGTGCCGCACGTGCAGCAGGAACGAGGTGCCGCCGACGCCGGTCCCGTCGATCCAGTCCGGGGTGATGCCCAGGGCGTGCGCCACCTGGACCGGGCCCGGCGCGGAGACGGTCGCGATGCCGTCGATGTCGCGCAGCGTCAGGCCCGCGTCGGCCACCGCGTTCAGCGCGCCCTCGATGTGCAGCTGGAGGGTGGAGTGGTCGGGCAGCTTGCCGAGCCGGTCGGTCTCGGCCGCCCCGGCAATGATCACACCGCTGCTGCTCATCAGTTCTCCTCCGGGCCGAACACCGGCAGGCTCACGTCGCCCCGCGGCTCGAACCTGACCTGCAACGGCATGTCGAGCTCCAGCGCCTCGGGCGTGGCCGGCAGCCCGACGATGCTGGTCATCATCCGCGGTCCCTCCGCCAGTTCGACGACGGCGATGGCGTACGGGGCGTCCTCGTCGAAGCCCGGAGCCGGACGGTGGTTGATGACATAGGAGTACAGGGTGGCGCGGCCGCTGGCGGTGAACCACTCGACGTTTCGCGAGCCGCACGCCGGGCACACCGGACGCGGGTAGAAGTAGGCGCGCCCGCAGTCGCCGCAGCGCTGGATGCGCAGCTCTCCCGCGGCGCAGCCGTCCCAGAACGGCTGTGTTTCCGGCGTCGGCACCGGGACCGGCTTGGCGGCCACGCTCACGCTCCCGTCATTACCAGAATGATTTTCTGGAATTACCCTCTAAGGCGGACGGCCGCGCTGTCAAGGGCCACCCTGTCCAGGCGCAACCGCAGTACAGTGCCGGGGTGACGAGGAGCCCGGCGAGCGGCGCCTGGCAGTGGGGCCGCACCGCCCAGACGCAGCGCGCGCTGCTCGACGCGGCCCGGCAGGTGTTCACCGAACGCGGCTTCTCCGAGGCGAGCATCGCCGACATCGTGCAGCGGGCCGGCTCCAGCGTCGGCAGCCTCTACCACCACTTCGGCGGCAAGAGCGAGCTGTTCCTCGCCCTGTGGCAGGAACACCAGCTCGCCCACGAGGAGGCCGCCGGCCAGGCGGTGGCCGAGGCCAGGAAGCAGGGCGTGACCGACCCGGCCCTGCTCTTCGAGGCCGGGGCACGCGCCATCCTGCACGGCAGCTGGCAGCGCCGCGACCTGGCCCTGCTCTTCGCCTCCGGGGACGCCCCGCCCGGGTTCGAGGTCATGCGGCGCCGCCGGGGCCGGGAGTGGATCGGGCAGAGCGACTCGCTCCTGCACCTGACCGACGTGCCGGTCGACCGGGTGTACGCGGCCATCCTCACCTCGCTGATCGGGGAGGGCTCCTACGAGGTGGCCGGGGCCAGAAGCCGCCGCCAGGCGGAGACGATCATCGACGCGGTGATCGAGTACGCGCGCCGGCTGATGGCCGGCGGCCCGCAGCGGTCCTAGCGCCCGGCACATCCGCCAGATCGCTAGCCTAGACCGGCCGGTCGCTTAGTACCGAACGGGTCTGGCCGCACCTGGCACCTCCGCCGCGTGTCCCCATTCGGGGGCCGGATCCCGGCGGCACTGTACCAATACTGAGAATTGGCTGAATGTACGCGAGAAACGCGCGTGACCCCTTCCGGGCTCTCCCGGAATTCGTCCGGTAATGTGTGCGCTGAGAACGAAACTCCTTGGCTTTAGGCTCCATTATCAGATCTCGCTCGGGGTGAGCGCGGAGGGTGCCTGTTCCCGCGCCGTCCGGATGCCTCGGCAGCGTATGATTCACGGCCGTGTCCTGCAGGTTGTTTCCGGTGTGGCGGCACGTGTCCAGGGCCTTGGTTGTCTACGCTGGTACACCAAAAAAGCTGGTGAGAGGAAAGAAACACCGTGGCTCAGAAGATACAGACTGTGTTCGTCGACGACCTCGACGGGACCGAGGCGGAAGGGACGGTCCGTTTCGGCCTTGACGGCGCCGAGTACGAGATCGACCTGAACGCCGCGCACGCCAAGGCGCTGCGCGAGGCACTGGCGCCCTACGTGAACGCCGCGCGGCGGGCTGGCGGCGGGACCCGGCGTCCCGCTCGCGCCGCCCGCCGGGCGCCGGCCACCGGGCTGAACACCACCGAGGTCCGCGAGTGGGCCAAGGCCCAGGGCATTGACGTAAAGGACCGCGGCCGGGTGCCCGCCGAACTCGTGGTCAAGTTCAAGGCCGCCACCGGGAAATAACCTAGCGGCGCACGCGGGATCAAGACGTGCGCCCGGGCCATCGCGCGGCCCGGGCGCACTGCGAAGCGTGGGCGCACTTCGGAACCCGGGCGCACGGCGAACGCGCCGGTAAAGGCGTGCTCACAAATCAGTCACTTTCCGTCAACAGGGACCGCGCTAGCATCGGCCATCGGAGCGGGCGGTTATTCAGCTGGACCGTGCCACTGGGGCGCACGGTCACGATCCCGGCTGGATTTACGGGAAGGCGACGATGCGTACCCGGAGCTTGTTGGCGTGGATTATCGGGGTAACGGTCCTGGCCGCGGGGTGCGGTTCCGGGGCCGGAACCGCGGCATTGACGTCGGCCGTGCCGACGCCGGGGGAGCCGGATATCACCGTGGCGGCGATCCCGGCGGTGGACCTGGCCGGGCTGTACATCGCGCAGGACCGCGGCCTTTTCGCCCGGCAGGGCCTGCACGTGACCATCGTGCCGGTACCTAGCAGCCAGTCGGTCATTACCGAGCAGCTGGCGGGCAAGATCGACATCAGCGCCGGGAGCTACGTTGCCTACCTCGCCGCCCAGGCCGCGGGGGCCCGGTTCCGGATCCTGGCCGAGGCCTCCATCTTGTCGCCCGATACCCGGGCCCTGATGGTGCCGGGCAACTCGCGGATCAACACCATCAGCCAGCTGGCGGGGCACACGATCGGGGTGAACGGGGTCAACAGCATCGGCCCGCTGCTGATCAGCGCGCTGCTGTCGGCGCACGGGGTCTCCCCGGCCAAGGTCAGGTTCGTCACCGTCCCCGGCGGCTTCCCGGTGATCCCGGGACAGCTTCAGCAGGGCGCATGGGACGCGGCGTTCCTGGCCGAGCCGTACATTACCGCGGCGGGCCAGCAGTACGGGCAGCTGGTGCTGGCCGACCTGGATCAGGGGGCGGTGCTGAACCTGCCGGTGGACGGCTACGTGGCCACCAAGGCCTGGGCACAGGTCCACCCGGCCACGGCGGCGGCGTTCACCCGGGCGATCGAGCAGGGCCAGGCCATCGCCAACAGCGATGTCTCGGAGGTGCAGGCCATCATGGCCCGGAACGACGGGCTGCCGCCCGAGGTGACCGGGTCGATGGCCCTGCCTTCCTCCTACCCGGTCGGACCGGTGGAACAGGTCGGCATCCAGCGCGTCGCCGCCGTTATGCTCAGGTTCGGCGTGCTCAGCCAGCGCGACGCCGCCGAGGTCCGCGGGGGCACCCTGGTCCGGTCGATGATCAGTCCCGGCTAGGGGCCAGGGCCTCGGCGTCGGCCGCCTCGTACTCGCGGGCCTCGGCGCTATCAGCCTCGGGGTCGGCGGTCCCGGAACCGTCGGCCCCGGGCTCCTCGGCCCGGGCATGGGCGGCCTGGTGCTGACGGGGCTCGGAGCTGGCCGCCTCGTACTCGCGCATGACCTGGCGGGCCTGCGCGAACAGCATCCCGACGCTCACCTCGCGGGTGCAGATGACGACTGCCGCGATGTCGGGGTCGCTGGTGCTCCGCATGAACAGGTGCACCAGGTGATCGCTGTTGACCAGGATCTCCTTGAAGTAGTGGCCGCCCTCGGTGTGGCCGCGGTACTGCTTCCAGAGCCCCTCGATCTGCACGACGTTCCGGCCCTCGAACAGATGGGCGGTGGCCGCCGCGACGACGTCGAGGATCTCGCGCGGGTGATTGCCCACGGTGTCCACGTCCAGGAGCATCCCAGTGGACAGGTCCACGAACCCGCTGGCCACGTAGTCGGGGACGTTCTCGCGGAACTGCTTGATCGTGTTGCTGATGGTCTGCGCCTGGTTCACCGGACCAGGATGGCATGCCGGAAACATGCAGGTAGACGGCTTAGGCGTTTTGCCGGGGCATTTGGCCAGGAAAACCTCGGGTCGTGGCGGATCCGTCACGAACCGTGGATTGGCTGGTCAGGGCCGTGTGACGGAGCCAGGGTCAGGGCGGGGGCGGGCCGGACCGCCGCGGACAGCGTTTCCAGCGGCGGTGTTTCGGCGGGCGGTGTCTCCAGGGCCAGGGCGATCGCCGTCTCGCTGCTCATGGCCAGGCCGCGCGCCCACAGCCGGGCGGCGGTGGCCTCGCCCAGCGGCCGCGCCTGGGCCAGGAAGCTCCCGGTGCCGCGCCCGGGGGGCAGCCCGGCCCGCTCGCGCAGGGCGGCGGCCGCCGCGGCGAGCTGGACGGCCAGGTCGGGCCGTTCCCCGAGGCGGGCCAGGGCGGCGAAGGCCTCGAGCCCGCGCGCGATGCTGATCCGCACGCCGGTGGCCTGGCTGAGCTGGATGCTGCGGGCGAGGTACCGCCGGGCCTGCTCGGTCGCGCCGAGGTCCATTGCCACCCGGCCCAGGCCGGCCAGGCAGCGGGCGATCTCCGGCCGGGCGTCGATCTCCTGAAGGATCGGCAGCGCGTCCATGTACCACTCGTGAGCAGCGGCCGGGTCGTCGCGGAGCCGGGCCAGGTCCCCCAGGCCGAGCAGCGCGCGGGCGACACCCCACTGCTGGTCGATCCGGCGCATCACGGCGACCGAGGCCGAGGCCAGCTGCCCGGCCTCGCGCAGCCTGCCGCGCCGGGCCGCGATCGCCGCCCGGGTGCCGAGCGCATAGCCTTCGTTCCACCCATCGCCGGCCGCCTGCGCGATCGACAGCGCCTGGTCGGCCCGGGCCGCCGCCTGGTCCGCCTGCCCCGCCCGCAAGGCGATCTCGCTGAGCAGGTTCAGCGCGGCCGCCGTCCAGTAGTCGTCGCCCGCGGCCTGGCACCGGTCGAGGCCCCGGCTGGCCAGGGCGCCCGCGGCGGCGGGGTCGCCGGACACGACGAGCTGGGCCCGGGTCACCAGCGCGGCCCCGTGCACGCGCGCGGGCAGCGCCGCGCCGTCCAGGGCCAGGAAGCGGTCCAGCCACTCGCCGCCCTCGGTGAGGGTGCCCCAGACGATCCACCGGGGCGCGACCGCGACGCAGATCCGCAGCCCAGATTCCGGGTCGGCCTGGGCCAGGCACCAGGCCAGCGCCTGGGACACGTTGCCCGAGTCGATGTCGTACCGGCGCGAGCAGTCCACCCGGTCCGGCCACGGGACCATGTCCGGCGCCATCCCGATGGCCAGGTGCCGCTCCGCGGTTCGCAGCACGTAGTCGCGCAGCGCGGCCTGGAACTCGCCCGTCTCCCCAGCCTCGGCCAGGCGGGCCGCCGCGTACTCCCTGATGGTGTCCAGCATCCGGAAGCGGGCCTCGCCGAGCGCCTCCGGCTCGCGCGTGACCAGCGACTTGGCCGCCAGCGCGTCGGTGAGCCCGGCCACGTCGCGGGCCGGGAGGTCATCGCCGGCGCAGACCTGCTCGGCCATCTCCGCGGACCACCCGGCGAACACCGACAGCCGGGCGAACAGCGTCCGCTCGGCGGCGGTCAGCATCTCGTAGCTCCACTCGATCGTGGCGCGCAGCGTGCGCTGCCGCGGCGCGGCGGCCCGGTCGCCCGCGATCAGCAGCCCGAACCGGTCGCCGAGCCGGTCCCGTATCTGCTCGGCCGCTAGCACTCGCACCCGGGCCGCGGCCAGCTCGATGGCCAGCGGCAGGCCGTCGAGCTGGCGGCAGATCGACGTCACCGCCGCGGCGTTGCCTGGGCCGAGGGTGAACCCGGGCCGGGACGCGGCGGCCCGGTCGGCGAACAGCCGGACCGCCTCACTGACCGGGACCTCGCTGACCGTGAGCGGCGGCACCTGCCAGGTCGTCTCGCCCGGCACCCGCAGCGGCTCGCGGCTGGTGGCCACCAGCCGCAGCCCAGGTGAGCGGGCCAGCAGTCGCTCCGCCAGCCGGGCACAGGCGCCGCGCAGGTGCTCGCAGGTATCCAGGGCCAGCAGCAGCCGGCGTGGTTCCAGCACGTCGGCGACGGTGTCGGCCAGCGGGCGGCCAGGTTCCTCGCTGACGCCCAGGGCCGCGGCCACCCGCGACGGCACCAGCTCGCCCTGGGCCAGGTCACCAAGCTCGACGAAGCACACCCCGTCGGGGAACTCCCCGTCCGGGGAGGCCGCCACCGAGGCGAGCAGCCGCAGCGCCAGCCGGGTCTTCCCGATCCCGCCGGGCCCGCACAGCGTCAGCACCCGGTTCGCCCGCACCAGCACGTCAAGCTCGCGGAGCTCGCGCTCCCGGCCGATGAAGCTGTTTGGTTCCGCGGGCAGAGGGGCTGGCACCCGGCTACCTCCTTCACCGAAAGCCGCCGAATACCTCAAGAGTAAACCCGTTTGCCCCGAACGCGCCTGGTTCACCTGGCTCGATCGCCGCGCGGCCTTGGCCAGCGGGAATCCCGGATGAATGGCAGGCCGTCCGCGGCCGCAATCGAATCGAAAGTTTCGAGCGGGGAAATCGCCCCGGCGGCGAATTACGAAGGAGCGGCCCGCGTATGCGGAATGGCCATCTGGCGCGGACGTGACCCCGTCAATGCGTCTCGTAGCCGATCGTGGGGTGCCGTCTTCCTGCGGGAATATCAGGATTTCCACGATCGTGGCCAGTAAGCTACATGTACAAATTTCAAGTAAGGCGCGTAAATGTAGTAACCGCGACCTCCGTCAGCGCGGGAATTGCTGATGCTTTTATGTTTCGGGGGAAAGCATGTGCGCGATCAAGTTCACCGTGCTAGGTGCCGTCAGGGCCTGGCAAGGCGAGGACGAGCTGCGGCTCGGCCCGCCGCAGCAGCGGGCGGTGCTGGCCCTGCTGCTCACCGGCGGCGGCCAGCCGGTCAGCATGAGCGAGCTCGTGGACCTGCTGTGGGCCGCGGACCCGCCGTCAAGCGCGGCCAACATCGTCCACCGCTACATCGGGGCGCTGCGCCGGGTCCTCGAGCCGGGCCTGCCGCCGCGGGCCGCGGGCCGCTGGCTGATCCCGCATTCCGGCGGGTACCGGCTGGCGGCCGACGCGGGCACCCTGGACCTGCTGCGGCTGCGCCAGCTGGCCGGGCAGGCTGTCGCGGAAGAGGAGCCCGGCCGGGCGGTGGCCCTGTACCTGGAGGCCCTCGGCCTGTGCCAGGGCCGCTGCGCCGGCGATCTGGCCGCGGTCCGGGAGCATCCCGCCTTCGCCGCCGTGGACCGGGAGTACCTGGCCCTGGCCGGGCAGGCGGCCGAGGTCGCGCTCGAGGCCGGCCTGGCGGCGCAGGTGCTGCCCGCGCTGCGGCAGGCCGCGGAGCAGGACCCGCTGGCCGAGCCGCTGCGGGCCCGGCTCATGCTGCTGCTCGCCGCGGCCGGCCACCAGGCCGAGGCCCTGGCCGTGTACGAGACGACCCGGGCCGCCCTGGCCGAGGAGCTCGGCATCGATCCCGGGGCCGAGCTGCGCGACGCGCACCGCCGGGTGCTGCGCCAGCAGGTCAGCACGGCGCGGGTTCCCGAGGTCAGGCCCGCCCAGCTGCCGGCCGACCTGGCCGCCTTCGCCGGGCGGCGGGCCGAGGTGGCGCGGGTGTCGGCGCTGCTAGAGGAGCCCGCCGCCGCGATGCTGATCGGCGCGATCGACGGCATGCCGGGCGCCGGCAAGACCACGTTGGCCGTGCACTGGGCGCGCCTGGTCGCGGACCGCTTCCCCGACGGCCAGCTGTACGTGAACCTGCGCGGCTTCGACCCCGGCGGAACGCTCGGGCCGGCCGAGGCGCTGAGCGGGTTCCTGCCCGCCCTGGGGATGACGCCGCAGCAGGTCCCGGCCGACCTGGACGGCCGGGCCGCGCTGTACCGCAGCCTGCTGGCCGGCCAGCGGGTGCTCGTCGTCCTGGACAACGCGCGGGACGAGGCGCAGGTGCGGCCGCTGCTGCCCGGCGCGCCGGGCTGCCTGGTCATCGTCACCAGCCGCAACCGGCTGACCGGCCTGGTCGCCAGCGACGGCGCCTCGCTGCTCACCCTGGACGTGTTCTCGCGCGCCGACGCGCGGGAGGCGCTGACCCGCCGCCTCGGGGCCACCCGGGTAGCGGCCGAGCCCGAGGCCGTCGAGGAGATCATCGCCCTGTCCGGACGGCTGCCGCTGGCGCTGGCCTTGGTGGCGGCCCGGGCGGCCGCGCACCCCCAGTTCCCGCTGGCCGCCATCGCCGGTGACCTGCGCGCCGCGCAGGGCAGCCTGGACGCGTTCACCGGCGAGGGCGGCACCGACGTCCGGGCCATCTTCTCCTGGTCCTACCGGATGCTCAGCCCGCTGGCGGCCCGGCTGTTCCGGCTGCTCTCCCGGCACGCAGGCCCGGAGATCTCGCTGGCCGTTGCGGCTAGCCTGGCGGCCCTGCCCGCCCGCCAGGCCCGCACCCTGCTCGCCGAGCTGACCAGGGCGCGGCTGCTCACCGAGTACTCACCCGGCCGGTACAGCCTGCACGACCTGCTGCGCTCGTACGCGGCCGAACTGTGTGCCGAGACCGACCCGGCCAGCCACCGGGACGCCGCCACCGCCCGGCTGCTCAGCCACTACCTGCACTCCGCGCGGCACGGTCACCTGTTGCTCCAGCCGCACCAGCGGCTCCCTGACCTGGAACCGCAGGCGACCGGCGCCCAGCCGGAGCAGCCCGGCGATTACGCCGCCGCGCTGGCCTGGTTCACGACCGAGCACCGCGTGCTCGAAGCCGCGGTCAGGGACGCGGCCCGCCACGGCCTGGCCCGCTACGCCTGGCAGCTCGCCTACCTGATGACGCCCTTCTATCAGCGCAGCGGCTGCTGGCACGACTGGGCGGCGACCGCCCGGGTCGGCCTGGACGCGGCCCGGGCTGGCCGCGACCCGGCCGGGCAGGCGTGCCTGCACCGTATCCTGGCCGGCGCATGGTTCCACCTCGCCGACAGCGCGGCCGCCCTGGCCGAGCTGGAACGCGCCCGCGGCCTGCTCGCCGGGCTCGACCTGCCTGCCGAGCAGGCTTACCTGCACAGCAATTTCGGCAGCGTGCTCAGCCGGCTGGGTCGGCACGAGAAGGCGACGGCCCATCACCGGCACGCTCTCGAGCTGTACCGGGCGGCCGGGCTCCGGGTCGGCGAAGCCTACGCGATGGAGGGCATCGGATCGTGCGCGAACCGGCTCGGCCATCCCGGCCGCGCTATCTCCTCGATCACGGCGGCGATGGACATCCACATCGAGCTCGGCGACCCCTACGGGGAAGCCGGCTCTTGGGAAAGCCTCGGCGACTCCTACCTGCTGCTCGGCGAGCACGGCGCGGCCGCCTCGTGCCTGGAACGGGCCATGGTGCTGTTCCGCCACCTGGGCAGCCGGGCGGACGAAGCGGGGATCCTGGCCGCGCTGGGCGACATCCAGCTCAGCGCGGGCGAGCCCGACGCCGCCCGGGTCAGCTTCCAGCAGGCCCTGGCCATCTTCGGCGAGCTGCGCCTGCCCCAGGCCGAGCAGGTACGCGGCCGCCTGGCCGCCGTCACCCGCCCCGGCCGGTCCCTGCCCGCCTAGCCCCGGCCCCGGACCGTCAGCGGCCGAGGACCTTGAGCACCGAGGGGGAGACCGGGGTGTCGGCGGGCACGTGCGCCGACGTCCGCGGCTCCCCGTAGCCGCTGGTGATGGGCAAGATCCCGGTCCACAGCCCAGGCTCGGCTTCGCCCGGCTCGGGCGCGCCGGGACCCGCGTCGCGGACCTTGACCGTCCACTCGCCCGCGGTGATGTCCAGGGCCAGCGCGGTCGTGGCCGCCAGCTGCTTCTTGGTGTGGAACGGCACCTCGGCCGAGCGGCCCGGGGTCAGGCACTCCGAGATCTGGGTCAGCGCCTGCGCGGCCTCGTCCCCGCTGAGCTGGATCAGGCGGCCTTGCACCACCGCCGAGCGGTAGTTGGCGCTGGAGTCGAACAGCGTGTGCGCGTAGACCCAGGCGTCGATGTGCATCACGCAGAACGCGGCCGGGGCGCCCGCCGCCACGTGCCGCAGCGCCCCCGCGCCGACCGAGCCGTGCATCAGGATCCGGTCGCCCGCCCGGCCGTACAGCATGGGCACCACCCACGGCCTGCCGTCGGCCACCGTGCTCAGCGTGCCGACGTGGGGCCCGGCGTCGAGGACCGCGTCCAGGTCCGCGCGCTCCTCGCGCGACCGTTCCCGGTGCCGGTTGATCTGGTTCGGTCGTAGCGTCATGATCACTACCTTGCCGTGCCCGGGGCGGCGGAGGCCAGACCGGTATCGGCGCTAACCGCAGGCCAGAATCTAGAGATAACCGAGCTCACGCCAGACGGCGGCCGCGCGCAGGTGCAAGGGCACGTCGACCGGGGCGACCGGACGGAACGGCTCTGCCAATGCGCTCTCCTTTTACCAGCGAGGTTGCTTGCGTTCGTAGCCGGGGTCGACGCGGCGCATGTAGCCGGTGTCGTCCCGGTTGCGCAGGCCGCAGGCGAGGTACTGCTCGTGCAGCCGGGCCAGGGCGTCCCGGTCCAGTTCCACTCCGAGGCCGGGACGGGTTGGCACGCGCACCGCCCCGTTCGTGAAAATCATCGGCTCACCCTGGATGACGTCCTCGGTCTTCCACGGCCAGTGGGTGTCGCACGCGTAGCTGAGGTTCGGGGTGGCGGCGGCCAGGTGGACCATCGCGGCCAGGCTGATGCCCAGGTGCGAGTTGGAGTGCATGGACAGGCCGAGGCCGAACGTCTCGCAGATCCCGGCGAGCAGCCGGGACCGGCGCAGGCCGCCCCAGTAGTGGTGGTCGGACAGCACCACCTGGACCGCGTCCGCCCTGATGGCCAGGGGCAGGTGCGCGAAGGCGACCACGCACATGTTGGTGGCCAGCGGCATCGGCGCGACCCCGGCCACCTCGGCCATGCCGTCGATGCCGGGGCTGGGATCCTCCAGGTACTCGAGCACGCCCGCCAGGTCGCGGGCGACCTTGATGCCGGTCTGCGGGATCCACGCGGCGTTCGGGTCCAGCCGCAGCGGGCGGCCGGGGAAGGCGTGCCGCAGCGCACGGATAGCCTCGGCCTCCTGATCGGGCGGGAACACGCCGCCCTTCAGCTTGAGCGCGCTGAACCCGTAGCCGTCCACCATCCGCCGGGCCTGGGCCACGATGCCGTCCGGGTCGAGGGCCTCACCCCAGCCGTCGGGCTCGGCGCCCGGGTGCGCGGCCCACTTGTAGAACAGGTAGGCGGAGAACGGCACCTCGTCCCTGACCGCGCCGCCGAGCAGGTCGGCGACCGGCCGCCCGGTGGCCTGGCCCTGGACGTCCAGGCAGGCCACCTCGAACGGGGAGAACACCCGGTCGGTGGCCGCGCTGTGCCCGATGAGCCCGGACGCGATCGTGGTCTCAGGCCCTGTGGTCTCGAGCTCTGCGACGGCCTGGATGCGGCGGTAGATCTCCTCGGTGTGGTAGACGTCGGCGCCCTCGACGGCGATGGCCGCCGCGCGCAGCGCCTCTAGGTGCTTCTCGTCCGCGTAGGTCTCGCCGAGGCCGGTAAGCCCCTCGTCGGTCGCGACCTCGAGGATCGCCCGCAGCGCGAACGGCTCGTGCACGCCGACCGAGTTCAGCAGCGGCGGATCGGCGAACGCCACCGGCGTGACCGTGACCCTGGAGATCCGCATCGCGCCCACCCTATCGCGGCGCCTTCCCCGGCGAGTGCGGCGCCTTCCCCGGCGAGTGCGGCGCCTTCCCCGGCGAGTGCGGCGCCTTCCCCGGCGACCATGCTGCCAGGGCTCCCCGCCGAAGAGCCCACTGACCCCAGCTGCCACATTAACCCCACGCCGCTTCCGGCCGAACGACATGGATGCCACATCCATGTCGCTAGGACGCGCCGGTTAATAACCTGATGGTCCGCAGTCAGTTAGCCTGCTCGTTTCAGGGCCCTGGGATTTCCGATTCCCGCTGAGGGCCGATGGGCTGGCCGCGTTTTCATGGTTTTTCCATGATCGCGAAGGATCTTATCCCCGGAAGCGGGACAAAATCCTTCGCGATCATGGAGCGCCTGCTCAAGAGCCATGCCCGGTGGTCACATCCGCCTCCGCAGGCTCATTTTCCCCGCGTTCCGGGCACCTTCATAGCTGATCGCATTATCGTGGGCCATTACCTCCGGTATCGCGTGGGTAAAGGCCCACGATAACCGGGGTCGTTAAAGCAGTGACGCGTGGTGAGAGCGGCCGCGACGGAAACCTCCAGGTTATTCTCCGGCGCGTCCCTATTACGACATGGATGCCACATTCATGTCGTTCGCTGAGGGCAGGACTCGGCCCGGGACAGAGGTGAGGGTGCGGGGTGGCGGCCGGGGCGTCAGGACCAGGGGGTGACGGGGCGCGGGCGGCGCTCGCCGTCCAGGGTGACGTCGACCCGCTCGTCGAAGAAGGCGATCAGGTCGCGGACCTGGAGGGCGTCGTGCCGGGGGTCGGTGTAGTACCAGGCGATGTCGGGAACGAGCTGCCCGCCGACCCGGACCGAGTAGTAGGACGCCTGGCCCTTGTAGGCGCACCAGGTCTTGGTGTCGCTGGGGATCAGTTCGGCGGTCACGTCCGCCCGTGGGAGGTAGTAGCGGGTGGGTAGCATGGTCTCGAACAGCAAGGTCGGCCGGGAGCTGTCCGCCAGCGGCACGCCGTCCAGTTCCAGCTGGACCTGGCGCGAGCTGGGCAGCACGTCGATGCGGTGGAACGGGTCCCGCGGATGGGCCACGTTCAGCTCGTCTTCCTCGTACCAGGCGTCGAACGCGCCGAAGTCCAGGACCACCATCCCGGCCAGGTCCCCGTCGGCCGGGCGGAAGGCCGCGCCCGGGCGTTCCCGGTCGGCCGCGCGCAGGTCGGCGGCCTCGCCGTCGGCACTGTGGACGGTAAATGGGACCCTCGGGTCGAGGACGCGCAGCGCGGTCACGTCGGGCAGCGTCAGGCCTACGTCAGTTCCTGGCCCGGGCGCGGCCACGGCGGCGGGCCTGAGCTCGCCGTGCACGTCCTCGGCCGGCACCGCGTAGGACGGCACTATCCGCCGTGGCTCCCAGACCAGCAGGGCCCGGGTGCTGTCGACGACCGTCTCGCCGCCGAGCACGGCGCGGATCCGCTTCGCCGTGGGCTCGTGGCGCAGCTGGCCGAAGCCGCTGGCCATCAACTCGCGCACCTGACTACTCATGGCAGTG
>Ga0335085_10008635_pt1 | contig 15522 bp, 14 predicted proteins | sample Lox_Sample_45_FD_206712 | JGI IMG/M metagenome (GOLD analysis project Ga0335085, IMG submission 206712) | Soil microbial communities from Loxahatchee National Wildlife Refuge, Florida, United States - Lox_Sample_4.5 | ecosystem: Environmental > Terrestrial > Soil > Wetlands | place: USA...
CAGATGCACGTGTCCGATGCGACGGCCGCGCGCGCGTTGCGCTTTTAGCGCGGCAGTGATTGGTCCGTGCGTTGAGCCCCATCCGACGATCAGCAGGTCGCCGGACGAATCGCCTTCGGCCACCACATCCGGTACTTCCTGGACGATTGCCTCAACCTTCGCAGCGCGCGTGCGAACCATGTGCTCGTGGTTCAGCGGTTCGTAATTCACGTTTCCGGTCACGTCCTGCTTTTCGAGGCCACCGACGCGATGCTCAAGACCGGGCGTGCCCGGAACTGCCCACGGACGCGCGAGCGTCTTCGGGTCGCGACGATACGGTTGAAAGCCTTCGGGATTCGTTTCGAAATGCACCGGAATTTCGGGAAGTTCGGAGAGCTCCGGAATCTTCCACGGCTCGGCGCCGTTGGCGAGATAACCATCGGAAAGAATGATCACCGGCACCATGTATTTAATGGCAATGCGGCTGGCTTCGAGAGCCATCCAGAAGCAATCGCCCGGTGTTGCGGGCGCAAGAATGGGAATCGGTGCTTCGGAGTTGCGGCCAAAAAGCGCCTGCAAAAGATCGGCTTGCTCAGTCTTGGTAGGCAAACCTGTCGACGGTCCACCGCGTTGGATATCGCAAATCACGAGCGGCAATTCGACGGCGACCGCGAGACCGAGAGCTTCGGTCTTGAGCGCCATGCCTGGACCGGAAGTCGTCGTTAGTCCGAGAGCGCCCGCGTACGCGGCTCCGATGGCGGACGTGATCGCGGCTATTTCGTCTTCGGCTTGAAACGTAATTACCCCGAAATCCTTGTACATCGAAAGCTCGTGCAAAATGTCCGACGCAGGCGTGATCGGATACGAGCCGAGGAACAGAGGGATGCCCGCTTTCTGCGACGCAGCCACGAAACCGAGAGAGAGTGCCACGTTTCCGCTGATGTTTCGGTAAAGCCCCGGTGAGAGCTTGGCCGGGGGAATCTCATACGTGATCTGGAATGCTTCTGTCGCTTCGCAATAGCTGTAGCCCGCCTGCATCGCAAGATGATTCGCACGAACCAACTCCGGCTTTTTGCCGAATTTCTTCTCGATCCAGTTCACCGTCGGCGCCATCGAGCGGTTGTACAGCCAATAGCACATGCCGAGCGCGAAGAAATTCTTGCAGCGATCCATGCTCTTCGCGTCGAGTCCCAAATCCTTCAGCGCCGCGCGCGTTAGCCGCGTCAGCTCGACAGGGAAGAGACGGTAGCCGTCGAGCGAGTGGTCTTCGAGCGGATTGGAGGTCATCTGCGCTTTCCGCAGGTCCGTCTCGCCGAAGTCGTTGAGATTGACGATGAGGATGCCGTTCTTTTTCAGGTCCGGCAAGTTCATCTTCAATGCAGCGGGGTTCATCGCGACCAGCGCATCGACGCTGTCGCCCGGCGTATAAACATCGCTCGAGGAAAAATGAACCTGGAAGCCGCTGACGCCGGGGAGCGTGCCCGCAGGGGCGCGAATCTCCGCCGGGAAGTCCGGCAGCGTGGCAAGGTCGTTGCCGTAGAGCGCGACGGTGTTGGTAAATTGGCTTCCGGTGATCTGCATTCCATCGCCGGAATCGCCGCAGAATCGAATAACTGCCTGGTCGATCACTTCGCGTTTGCGCTTCGTGGTCGAGGCGGGCGGAACGATAGTACTCGTGGCCATGATCGGTCGGATCCTGTCTATTTAGACGAAAGAAAAACGAAGTGCGTTGCTGGGGTCGCCACAAGCAGCATGGCTTCCTCAGCGAGACGCCACCGATACAAAAGCCTAGCACAATTTCGAACGATTGAATATTGCCGTGCGCGCGCCTGCTTTGTCTGTGAGCAAAATCACACCTCACCGGCCAGGAAATGAAGCGGTCCGACACCGCCTGAATCGTGGCAGTATATTTGCCGAAAAGGCTAGGGACTTGAGCCCGTGAAAAGGCGCCCATAGGACTACCGATGAGCTATGTGGAAAAGAACTTGATCGATGGCGAAAAGCTGATTTTTCGCACGGGCGTGCACTGGACCGTGCTCTTTTGGCCTTTCACGACTGTGACGCTAGTGATCGCCGGGGGAATCGCAATTTTTGCGGTCGCGCATTTCGTGGGAAAAATCGAGCTTGGCACGCTCTTGGTTGCCAGCGCGCTTGTCTACTGTCTCTATGTCGTCTTAAAGCGCAGCGCAACGGAGATCGCCGTCACGAACCGCCGCGTGATCATCAAGACAGGCATGGCAGACCGCCGCTCGCTCGAAATCATGCTGCCCAACGTGGAGAGTATCGGCATTGACGAGCCGCTCTGGGGACGCGTTTTCGGCTATGGTACCGTCGTGATTCACGGCACCGGCGGAACGCCCGATCCATTCCGCAGGATTGCGCATCCCGCCGAATTCCGCAAACACGTCCAGGAGCAAATCGACAGAACCGTCAAAGCGTGAAATCCCTCATTCCGTTGAATCCTGCGTCACAATGTGCACGTCCACAGCGGGCGCATCCGACAAGAACCGGTTAATCGCGTTCATATAGAGGAGGCTGCGCCATCCATCTGTCGCCGAGCGGCCAAAAATCACCTGCGTCACCTTCTTATCGCGGACGAACATTGCCGCGCCGGCCGCCACACTCTTACTCTTCACGCGAACCGTCTTCGCTCCGAGGCTCTCGGCAAACCGCATATTTGCGTCCAGCGACTTCTCTTCCTTCGCGGTCATCTCGCCATTGGCCTCTACGTGCAGCGCATACAGCTCCGCGTCCATCCGGCGAGCCATGCGCGCTGCCCGTGCAACAAGATATTGCGCGCGCGGATTCGAACTGATGCAGACCGCGAGCCGCTCGCGCACGCCCCAGTTCTGCTGAATGTCTTTTTCTTCTAAGTAATTCGAAAGGCTGCGATCCACCTGCTCGGCCACTTGACGCAGCGCCAGTTCGCGCAAAGCGATCAGGTTGCCCGTGCGAAAAAAATTGCGCAGCGACTGCTCGATCTTCTCGCGATGATAAATATCGCCGCGGCGCATGCGGTTGTGCAGCGCCTCCGGAGTGAGGTCCACCATCACGGTTTCGTCGGCCAACCGCAGCACCCAATCCGGCACTGTCTCGCGCACGGTAACGCCCGTAATCGCTTGCACCGTCGGCGCAACACTCTCGATGTGCTGCACGTTTACCGTTGAAATCACGTCCATATTCGCGTCCAGCAGTTCAAGCACGTCTTCGTAACGTTTGCGGTGCTTGCTTCCGGCGATGTTTGTGTGAGCAAGCTCGTCAACCAACACGACGTTTGGGCGCCGCGCCAGAACCGCCTCGATATCCATCTCTTCAAAGGTTGTTCCCTTGTAGTCCAACTTCTTCCGCGGAACGATTTCGAGTTGCTCGGCAAGCTCGGATGTTCCCTTGCGCCCGTGGCTCTCGATGTAACCGATCACTACGTCTTCACCGCGGCTGTTGCGGCGGATCGCTTCACTGAGCATTGCGAACGTCTTGCCGACGCCTGGAGCGTAGCCCAGAAACAGCTTCAGCGAACCTTTCGTCTTCTCCTGCGGTTGGGTAGCCGCGAGCCATTCTTCGGGAGTTTTAGGCATGGCACTATTTTCGTCCGCTAAGCCGGGAAAGGCAAAGGGTGGGATAGAATGGCACGGTGCGCGCGTCCATTCTCGCCCGGCTTCTCCAGTTCGCGGCGGCACTCCTGCTGATCCTTGCCGTTACGTTCATATATCACAAGATCCACATCGTTAACGCCACCACCGTGGCGCTCACGTTTCTGCTCGCAATCCTCGTCATCTCCACGGTTTGGGGCATTGCCATTTCCGTTGTGATGTCCCTGATCGCGATGGTCCTTTTCAATTATTTCTTTTTGCCGCCGACGGGGAGGCTCACCGTGGCCGATCCGCAGAACTGGATCGCGCTAATTGCATTCCTCGTGGTGGCCGTGCTTGCCAGCCAGCTTGCCAATCGCGCGAGGTTACAGGCCGACGCGGCTTCCGCACGGCGGCGTGAAATGGAAAAGCTATACGGTTTCAGCCGCAGCCTGCTCGAATCGGGCAACGTGATGCAACTAGTGAACCGAATTCCTGCGCAGATTGTGGACTCGTTCGAAGTCGGCGGCGCGGCCATCTATCTTGCCGAAAAGGAGAAGGTTTATCGTTCGGGCCCGGCAATTCCCCTGCTGGAAAAAGAGAACCTGAGGAGCATGATGACCCGCGACGAGCCCCTTTTCGACGCCGGCACTGGCCTGTGTTTCATCCCGATCCGCATGGGGTTAAGGCCTACCGGCAGCCTCGGAATTTCCGGCGCGCCGCCTGCGCGTGAAACACTCGAGGCGATCGCCACGCTCATTGCTATCGCGATGGAGCGTGCTCGTGCTGTCGAGCAGCTCGGGCAAACCGAAGCCGCGCGCGAGGGTGAGCAGTTGCGCACCGCACTGCTTGACGCGGTGACGCACGCTCTGCGCACTCCGCTCACCTCCATCAAGGCATCGGTAACAAACCTGCTTTCCCAGCATTCGTTAAACGAAGACCAAAAGCACGAGCTGCTTACCATCATCAACGAGGAGAGCGACCGCCTGAATCGTCTCGTAGGCGAAGCCGGCGAAATGGCCAGCCTCGATGCGGGCGAAGTCGAACTGCGCACGGAGCCGCGCGATGTGAACGACGTGATCGCCGCCGCGCTCGAACAATGCAAGCACGATCTTGGCCGCCGTGAGGTGGAGCTGCGTGTGCAGCCGGGCCTGCCGCGCGTCCTCGCCGATGTGGCGCGTGCGCGCGAGGCTCTCGTGCACCTCATCGATAACGCCAACCGTTATTCGCCCGCCGGCCACCCCATCGTTATTACCGCCGAGCGCAGCGGAGACTTCGTGGCGTTCAGCGTGGCGGATCGCGGCCCCGGGATAGACAGTCTCGAGCAATCGCTGATCTTTCAAAAATTCTACCGCGGCAAAGATCAGCGCTATGCTATCGAAGGAACGGGCATGGGCCTTCCCATCGCAAAAGCGATCGTAGAGGCGCATGGCGGCTCAATCAGCGTCACGAGCCAATTGGGACAGGGTTCCGTCTTTACGTTTACCTTGCCCGTGGATCGCAAGGCCTCCGCCGCATGATCGCCGCTACGATACTTGCCGTTGACGACGAGCCGCAGATTCGGCGCGTCCTGCGCACGACGCTGAGCGCGCAGGGCTACACAATTCTCGAGGCGAAGAGCGGGGAAGAAGCTCTCGAGGCCGTCCGCCGTGAGCGCGTCGACCTTGTCTTGCTCGACGTGAACCTGCCGGGGATTTCCGGCCTCGAAACCTGCCGGGAAATCCGCACTTCGAGTGACGTTCCGATCATCATGCTTACGGTGCGAAACGCGGAAGCCGACAAGGTGCAGGCGCTTGACGCCGGCGCCGACGATTACGTCGTAAAGCCATTTGGCTCCGATGAGCTGATGGCGCGCATTCGCGCCGCGCTCAGGCGCACCGCTCCCGGCGAGACGTTGCCCGCATTCGAGACGCCCGATCTGAAAATCGATTTTTCCAAGCGAATCGTGACGGTGCACGGAAATAATGTTCGGCTCACGCCCAAGGAATTTGAATTGTTGCGCCATCTTGTCGCCAATCTGGGCAAGGCGATTCCGCATCGCCGGCTTCTGCAGGCCGTTTGGGGACCCGACTATGGTCACGAAACCGAATACTTGCGCGTGTTCATCAATCAGTTGCGGAAAAAAGTAGAACCCGATCCGAGCGAGCCGCGCTACATCATCACGGAGCCCTGGCTGGGTTATCGGTTCGAGCGCCCTCAGGAACCAGCGAAGAAATCGCGCCGCGAAAAGTAAGTTTGATTATCGACTAAAACGCTGAATCCGAGGCTCCATGCCTGGCATCCGAAAATTGACAGTTCATTCTAATCTCCTCGTTTGGAGGCGACCGCAGTGGCGGACCGTCATCGTGTAGTGATCCTGGGCGGCGGATTTGGCGGGCTCGGCGCTGCGCTGAAGTTGAAGGGAGCGCGAGTCGAGGTTACGCTCGTTGACCGCTGCAATTACCATCTTTTTCAGCCGCTCCTTTATCAGGTCGCCACGGGAACGCTCTCTCCGGCGAATATTGCTTCGCCGCTGCGCAACGTCTTGCGAAAACAAAAAAACGTTCGTGTGCTCCTCGCCGAAGCGACGCGCATCGACGTGGCGAATAAACGCGTGATCCTGAGTGACGGCACGCTGGATTACGACTCGCTTGTCGTCGCCACCGGATCGAGCCATCAGTATTTCGGACACGATGAATGGGAGCGATATGCCCCCGGATTGAAGACCGTCGAGGATGCGACGGACATGCGCCGCCGGATTTTGCTAGCTTTTGAAGCGGCCGAGCGCGAGAAGGATCCTGAGAAGACGCGTGCGTGGCTCACGTTTGTAATCGTCGGCGCCGGACCTACAGGAGCCGAATTGGCCGGAGCGCTTGCTGAAATCGCGGCGGACAGCTTGCGGCACGACTTTCGGCGGATCGATCCTGCAAGCGCGCAGATCGTCCTGGTCGAAGGAACGGATCGCGTTTTGCCTGCCTATCCGCCGAAGCTTTCCGCCGCGGCGCGGAAAATGCTCCAGCGCTTAAAGGTCACCGTTCGCACGGGCGCGCTCGTGACAAATGTTGACCATGACAAGGTGACGCTCCGCGAAGGCGATCGCACCGATACGATTTCCACGCGCACGGTTCTCTGGGCCGCGGGCGTGCTGGCGTCGCCGCTCGGCAAATTAATGGCCGCCGATGCGGGCGTGCCTATCGATCGCGCGGGTCGCGTAATGGTCGAGCCGGATATGACGGTGCCGGGTCATCCGGAGATTTTCGTGATCGGTGATCTCGCCAATTTCAGCCATCAAACCGGCAAGCCGCTGCCGGGGGTGGCGCAGCCGGCGATCCAGCAGGGAAAATATGTTGCGAAGGCGATTCTCGCCCGCCTGCGCGGGCAAAAGATCCCCCCTTTTCGCTACCTCGACAAAGGCAATCTCGCTGTGATCGGCCGCGCGAAGGCCGTCGCCGATCTGAACTGGATTGGCCTCTCCGGCCTGCCGGCGTGGCTCATTTGGATTTTTATTCACCTGCTTTACATCGTGGAATTTCAGAACCGGTTGCTGATCGCAGTCCAATGGGCCTGGCTTTATATCACTTGGGGGCGGTCGGCGCGCCTGATTACGGGGAAGAATCCGCTGCCGTTGGACCTGTAGTCGCGCGTCCCCTGACCTCTCGGACCCTCGGAAAAGGAATTGTGCTCGATCTTTCGGCGTGCCATATTACAATCATTCCCTAGGCCCCCCTCTAAGCAATGCGACGATACGAGAAAATCACGCTGCTAGTGCTGTCTCTGCTGACTCTGTCGGCGATCGCGGCTTCGTTTTTTACGCGAGACTGGGTGAATTTTCGCCGGCGCTTCCGCGAATCGCAGCAGCAATCGCGCCGTAGTTCCACGCTCGTAGATACGGCTGGGCTGGACACCGCGCAGACTCTCGCGCCCCTTGCAGTGACGAGGCGCGAACGTGACTATGCCCAGGAGGCCGTGCGTCTGGCGGACTATTCCGTGGACCTTGCCTTCTCCATAGCAACACTGGATGCTGAAAATCACCCGGTGCCGCTCACTCCCGAGATGAAAAAGGTCACGGTGGATTTAAAGACTGCGCAGGAGGCCGCCGCAGCCGATCAAGCCATCGTGACCGGCCTTACAGCACAGCTAACTACTGCTCCGGCCGCCGGAAAAGATCGTATCCAGGCGGCGCTTGCTATCGTGCAGACGCAGCTCTCGCTCGATCAGGACGAAGTCAGCGATTTGCAGCAGCAGCTGATCCGCGACGGCGCCGATAAGCAGGCAATCATTCAGCAGCTTCTTGATGAACACAATGCTTCCGAAGCGCACGCGGACAAGCAGGCGGACCTCGCATCGAACACGGAATCGCCGGAAAGCGACGAATCTCGGAACACGGTGTCCGAGTGGCGGGCGCTCGCGTCGCTGCGTGCGAAGAAGCGGCAGCTCGATCAGGCCCAGCAGGATGCTTTAGCGCGCGCGAAGGCTCTTTCTGATACTCATGACGTGATGCTGCAAGCGATCGAGCAGCAGCAGAATCAAGCCGCCGGCTCGTCTCCCGACGGGATGGTTGCCTTACAGCGCATGAGGGACGACCAGAAACAAGCCGCGTCTATCTCCAAGCGCGTCGCGACCGAACAGCAACTGGCCGCGATTTATGCAAATTGGTCGGCATTCGTTGGCGTGCGGCAGAAGGCGTTTATCCACGATCTTCTCGTTTCGATCGTCTGGATCTTGCTGATCGCGATGGCGGCGTGGATCGTCAACCTGGCCGTTCAGCGGGCCTTTTCTCGCGTAGCGCTGGAACGCCGCCAGATGCACACGTTCCGCGGCATGACGCTCTTTGTCATCCAGGCTGCGGCCTTCGTCGCGATTCTGCTCGTCGTGTTTGGCGTTCCCACGAACCTGGGCACGATGCTTGCCTTGATTACTGCGGGCGTTACGGTCGTCATGCAGGATTTCATTCTCGCGTTTTTCGGATGGTTCGTCTTGATGGGCCGAAACGGAATTCGTCCCGGTGATTGGGTGGAGATTGACGGCGTTAGCGGGGAAGTGGTCGATATCAGCGTGTTCCATACCGTGCTTCTCGAAATGGGCAGCGGCGCGGATGCGGGCCATCCAACCGGCCGCCGCGCCTCGTTCATGAACAACTACGCGATTCGCGGCCACTTCTTTAACTTCTCGACGGCGGGCCAGTGGATGTGGGATGAAATCGAAGTGCAAATCGCCGGTCCGGACCCCTACGCCAAAGCCGAAGCCCTCCAGAAGATTGTCGCCGGCCAGACCGCCGACAACATGCGCGTTGCGGAAGGGGAGTGGAATCGTGTGGCCCCCTACTATGTGAAGAAGTCGTTCTCGGCGCGGCCCGCCATGAGCGTCCGCCCTGCCGGGGCTGGCGTGGCCGTGTCGGTTCGCTATATCACCCGGGCCACCGAGCGCTATGACCTACGCGCGAAAATCTACCGCGCCGTCCTTGATTTGCTGCATAATACCCCGGAACCGGAACCCGCCCCTTCGGCATCGCCGCCCAGCCGGTGAATGACGGGGCGGTCATTGTTGGTTGTGGTCGTAGGCCGTACCTTTTCAAATAATGAACATCAACCCTCGCCGGAAAGTGAGTCGGGGCGTCCGCGAGCGCACGAAATGCACAAATGATACGGAGGGAATACGTATGATGAAGAGACTCGCAATTTGTCTAGCGACTGTTGCAATGTTCGTTGGAGGAGCTGTTGCCGCGCAGCAGGCTAAGTCCAGGTCATTTGCCGGAGAGATCATGGACAGCAACTGCGCAAAAGCCGGAGCGCACAATCCCGCAATGGGAAGCGCAAAGGAGTGCACTCTTGGCTGCGTGAAGGGCGGAGCGAAGTTCGTGCTCTATAACCCGACCACGAAGGCCATTTACCAGTTGGACGATCAGAAGAAGCCCGAAGAGTTCGCCGGCGAAAAGGTCAAGGTCACGGGCACGTACGACGCCAAGACCAAGACGATCCACGTCGCGGATATCGCCAAATCCTAACATAACGGTAGATTCGGTAACTTGGATTCAGGGCCGGGCGCCATCGTCCGGCCCTTTTTATTTTGAATTACAGAGCCGCGTTCTACTTCGGGAGGGTTTAAATGTAGCGCTGCGGCCTTCAGCGCAGCACTCAATGCTCCGCCCGGATTGACGCGACGTGGCACGGTTTTTCCCAAGGCACTTGCCTATCCGAAGTTAAGTTGCCGGCACTGCTTCTGCCCGCTTTTTCGCGTGCTCTACGCTAAAATGGAATTGTCAAAACCATGTCGAACCAAACGTCCATAAATCCAGAATCGCTCCAAGCAGATTTTTCCGGCATCCGGCTCCTGATCTTCGATCTTGATGGAACCCTGATCGATTCCCGCCTCGATCTCGTTCATTCAGTCAACGCCACTCTTGACCATCTTGGTCGCCCGCTGCTCCCGCACGAGACGATTGAAAGCTACGTCGGCAACGGCGTGGCCGCGCTCGTTCACCGCGCGCTTGGCCCCGGCGCCACCGAAGACGAAGCCAAGCACGCCCAGGAATTTTTCCTCGCCTACTATCGCGCGCACATGCTCGATAACACCGTCCTCTATCCCGGCGTCCGCGAAGCGCTCGACGAATTGCGCGATCGCAGCATGGCCGTGCTGACGAATAAGCCCGTCCGCTTCAGCGAGGAGATTCTCAAAGGCCTCGATGCGGCGTGTTATTTCAGTTTCGTTTACGGAGGGAATAGCTTCAGTTGCAAGAAACCCGACCCGGTCGGCGTTCAAGCCCTTTTGCGCGATCTCGGCGCATCAGCAGACGAAGCCATGATGGTCGGCGACTCCGCCGTCGATGTCCGTACGGCGCGCAACGCCGGGATCTGGTCTTGCGGCGTCACCTACGGGCTTGGTTTTGAAAGCATGCGCGCCGATCCGCCCGACCTGATGCTTGATAATCTGGCCGACCTGCCGCGTCATCTGAACGGAAAAACAAGCTCTTAGCCCGCACCCAACTCTCACTGCTTCGTTTCAGAAGAAAATCACCCGTCGTTCCTTCGTGTCCGCCGGAAGCTGCTACGATTACGATGGTGCGATTTGTGCCATGAGGCGGGAACGGATTGTATAACAAGGGCTGACGGATGATGTTTCTAATCGCAACTGCCAAGAATTAAAACTCGCCGTAACTGATTGAAAATAAAGGAAAGGGAGGTGTTCTAATCGCAATCAGAGCCGGGAAAACGCGATAAGCGAGGCCGCGATCCAGAAGCGAGACGAACCGAGGTGCCGAGAGTTAAGATGTTGCTGCCTTTAGGAGGACAAAAATGGCGCCGAAAATTTTGATCCTGACCGGAGATGCGGCTGAGTCGCTCGAAGTGATGTATCCGTACCAACGCCTGCGCGAAGAAGGCTATGACGTCCGAATCGCCGCGCCCAGCAAAAAGAAACTGCATTTTGTCGTACACGATTTCGAGCCTGGGTACGACACGTACACCGAAAAACCGGGTTACAGTTGGGACGCGGACCTCGCCTTCGCCGACGTGAATCCGGCGGATTACGTTGCCGTCGTGATTCCGGGAGGCCGCGCGCCGGAATATATACGCAACGATGCGAATTTCGCCCGCATCATCCGCCACTTTTTCGATGCGCAAAAACCGGTGGCGCAGTTGTGCCACGCGCCGCTCGCGCTCGCGACGGCGGGCGTTCTCAAAGGGCGCCGCACAGCGGCATACCCGGCGCTCGAATCGGACGTCAAAGCCGCCGGCGCCGAATACGTGAATGGCGAGGCCGTGATCGACGGAGCCATGGTCTCCGCTCGCGCCTGGCCGGATCATCCCGCATGGATGCGCGAGTTCGTGAAAATCCTGAGACAGAAGGCTCCGGCAGAAGAACAAAAGGCCGCGGCGCGCTAGTTATTGTGCTGAAGGATCGGCAAACTCAGCGCGCACACTACAGAGAAAGTATAGTTAATTCTTTCGGCAACCCGGCCCAGAGGGTTCGACTATATCGCCGCCCGTTTCCTTACAATGGAGCTGGTTTCGGCGATTTAGGAGGGCACCGTGGCAAAACCGTCCTATGCCGTGAAGCGCATGAATCCGCGGTTTCCGTTCTCCGCACAGGCCGAGATCACGCTACATGACGGAACATGGCTGCCTGCGCAGGTTGCCGAGATAAGCGCGCGAGGTTGCTACGTGGATACGCTCGAACCAATTCCCGTCGGCACGGAATTCGAACTCTCTATCTGCGATGGCACGCACACCTGCGAATTACCTGGCAAAGTGATTTACGAGCACGTCGGCGGCGGGTTCGGAGTGGTCGGCATGGGCGTCGTGTTCGGAAATGTGGGATTCGAGCAGCATTCCGCAATCGACGCATGGCTGGTGGAGCTCGCCGGCCACCGTTCGGGTACGTCAGCAAACCCATAGAACAGTTTCCAAGGCAAACTGACGCGTTCTTCTTTTGCCCCGTTGTATTTCTTCGTTCGACCCTTCCATTCACCATTCGCGCATCACGCTGCGAGGACCATCCCCAGTTGAAAATCCATACCTCGCTGCAGGCCAACGCCCTCCTTCTGACACATATCCATGTCGGAAATGATGCCGCCCGGCTCGATCGGGGAGACTATAATGAGTCACATTGGAGCGGGCGATGGGAATCGAACCCACGTCCGAAGCTTGGGAAGCTTCTATTCTGCCATTGAACTACGCCCGCTCCGTTCGCAAGCGGACTGATTATACAGAACTCAGCGACGTCCCGCATAGGCCTGCGATCAAATGGTGCTGTCGCCGGCAGCATCCATCCAATGGTGTCAACAATCCGGTCTGCTGGCGCCGCACGCGAAAGCACCTCTGAAAAACGATCCACGCCCTCGCCACTTGCTGTCGCGTTCTGAGGGCACGGGATTGTGAATCCCGTGTAATTCGCCAATGCAGTCTCGCGGTGAATTTTGTTCGCGATCAAGATGCGGTTTGGGCTTAGCTTGCGGAAATCGCGGCGGCGCAGAAATTAGAATTTCCTCATCAGCGTTAGACTTTGCTGCCTTTCGGTTGGCACTCCGGATGCACTCTGGTGGAACGGCCGATTAGTGCCTTTGTTGGCCGAGGTGTGGTCGGCGTGTTCGAAGGACGGAACTCGGATCCAGTGTCCAAAAACATCACGATCGTCACGGGATCGAAGGGCGGTGTGGGGACTACCACCGTCGCGTTGAATCTTGCGGTGCAGCTCGCGATGCAAACGAGAAAGCGCGTGGGGCTGCTCGACCTGGCGCGACCGTTTGGCCAGATCTCGCTTATGCTGGACCTCGAGCCGCGCTTCACGATTCTCGACGCGCTTGAGCGAATCGTCCGCCTTGACGAGGCGCTGCTTGCTAGCATGGCTATGCGTCATAAGATCGGCGTTGAAATTCTTGCCGGACCTTTGCACGCCCCGATGAAACCTGAGCAGCGGCAAAGCGTCACATTAGCGGCGCTCACCAAGCTCGTCGAGATTGCCGGGAACGCCTTTGAATTTACGATCCTGGACATGGGTGTGGTGAATGCGGCGGAATGGGCGCCCGTTCTCACTCATGCCAGCACACTGCTGTTGGTAGCGGAGCCGAGCGTCCTTGCGCTGGGCATGGTTGGGCGGCACATTTCCACTGCCGCGCCGGCTGGGGTGGATTGCGAGCGAATTCAGGTGATCGTCAATCGATGGCGCCAAAATGATGACGCGATGCTATCCGCATTCGAAAAGCAGAGCTCGCGCCCTATCCTCTCGCGCCTTCCGAACGACTACCGTCAATTGACCGAAGCCCTGACGCTAGGCATGCCACTCGTCGGAAGCGCTAACAACGTCCTATTGTCGCGTTATCGCGCGCTGGCGTCGTGGATCGCTGCGAAGTCATCCACTCAAGTGCAAGCAGGAGCGATGCCGACTGCTGTCGAGCCTGTCGCATGATCTACAGTCAGAAAGACGTCAGAACTCGAGAAGGTTAACAAGGAATTGAGGCTGCAACATCAAAACTAGGGGGCCGAATCCCGCCGAGGAAACTGCCCGGCGGGATCGCGCGGAATACAGAGCACGGCTAGTTGATGACGGAATAATCCAGATAGTATTTGTGCAGATCTGCGACACTCATTACCCCTGCGCGAACGCGGACAGCAGTCGCGTCAGAGCCGGTCCCCTTATATGCCACCCAAACGGTGTCGCCTGCCCGGAAATCGCCAAACTTCAACGGCTTCCCGGCCTCGCTGAGGAATTTTGTATCGGGCGCAATCTTGAGCAGCAATGTCACTTCGGTGGGCCACTTGAGCAGCACTTGCTGCTGGGCTTGATCTACCGAGCCAATGATGAAGAAGTGCTCACCTGCCGCGGTCGGCTTGCCTACCGCTTCCACGCCATTCGTGGAGGTGTAGATGTTCGGCCGGCCGGCCAGCGCACCAGCCGGTCCACTGGGAACGAACCCTCCGCGCCCACCGCGGCCGCCACCGGGGAAGCCTTGCCCACGGCCGCCTCCGCCGAAACCACGGCCACCGAAGCCTCCTCCTCCTTGACCGCCGCCCTGCGCCCATGCGCCGGCCGGCAGAGCCAGCAAAGTCAAAGCAAACGCCAAATTGCGAAGAACTTTATTCATATCGAAGTGCCTCAATAGGATCAAGCTGCGCCGCCTTGCTCGCAGGATAGTAGCCGAAGAAAACGCCTACCCCAGCCGAGAAAAAGACCGCGACGATGATCGAAGTAGTCGAAACCAAAGTAGTCCACTCCAAGATGTTGGAGATGATCGCCGACGCAATCACGCCTAAGATAATTCCCACAGACCCGCCCAGGAAGCTCAGCACCATAGCCTCGCTCAGAAACTGCATCTTCACATCCTGTTCGGTCGCTCCCACGGCCATACGAACGCCAATCTCACGCGTTCTCTCTGTCACGGAAACGAGCATGATGTTCATAATGCCGATACCGCCAACGAGCAATGAAACCGACGCGACGCTGCCGAGCAGGTACGTCAAAATCGACGATGTTTGCGCGGAAGCCTGTGCCAGTTCGTCGGGGCTGCGAATGATAAAGTCGTCGTCTTCATTCGGGCGCAGCTTATGGCGTTGGCGCAGTAGGGAGGACATCGATGAGATAGCGCCTTCAATGTCGTTCTCATTAGCCACGGACACCTGAATCTGCTGAACCCAAGATATGCCGGAGATCTTCTTCTGTACGGTCGTGTACGGCACGACTACCGTGTCGTCCTGATCCTGCCCGAAACTCGACTGCCCCTTCTTTTCAAGTACGCCAACAACCGTAAATGGGAGATTGTTGATGCGGATTAGGGCTCCGACCGGATCCGCGCCGCCCGTAAAAAGCTCATCCGCTACCGTTTGTCCAATCACGCAAACGTTCGCTGCGAGCGTTATATCCCGTTGAGTGAATTCGCTGCCCTCAGAAACGGGCCATGACCGAATCGTGAAGAAATCTGGCGAAACGCCCTGGATTCTCGAGCTCCAGTTCTGGTTGCCGTTCACCATCTGCGCGTTAGAGCCGACCGATGGGCTTTCCGCGATGACATTTGGCACCTGGGTCCGGATGGCGTCGCCGTCGTCAGCCGTGAGAGTCTTGGTGGCACCGCCGCCAAGGCGTACACCGCCCTGATTGATGCTGCCGGCCATGACCATGATCATGTTATCGCCTAAAGATTTGATCTGGTTCTGGACCTGCTGGCTCGCGCCCTGACCGATGGCTACGGTGCAGATCACGGCGCCAACGCCGATGATGATGCCGAGCATCGTCAGGATCGTGCGCATCTTGTTGCGGGCCAGTGCTCTTAGCGCCACGCGGACGATTTCTCTGAAATCCATGGCCTTCTCCTTGCCTGAACCGCTCGCTACCGGCCAAAGCCGCGGCCGAAGCCACGACCGGGCTGCGCGGCCACAACTGCCGTCTGCGCCGCAGTGACGAATTCATCGCCTTCTTTCACGTCACCCTGGACAATCTGCGTGTATGAATTGTCAGTAATATCGGTCTGGACCGCTACCGGAATGAGCGAATTATCGGTGGGCGA
>Ga0335085_10008637_pt1 | contig 15520 bp, 20 predicted proteins | sample Lox_Sample_45_FD_206712 | JGI IMG/M metagenome (GOLD analysis project Ga0335085, IMG submission 206712) | Soil microbial communities from Loxahatchee National Wildlife Refuge, Florida, United States - Lox_Sample_4.5 | ecosystem: Environmental > Terrestrial > Soil > Wetlands | place: USA...
CCGAGCAGGGGAAGGGTGACCCGCCCGTTCGACCCCGGGTAGGCCGCTAGAGCCGTCGGGCAACCGCCGGCCGAGATGGATGGCCGCCAACGGACCGCAAGGTCCCGAACAGAATCCGGCGTACAGGCCGACTCGTCACCACCAGGGGCCTGACCAGGCAAAATGCCCGTTGCGTTCTGACCTGGGCCGCGCTCGGGCCGTGGGACGGGTCGGGCGTGACCAAAGTTGAATCTTCAGGAACGAAGGTCAGAACCCGATTGTTGACTCACGGGAAGAGGTAGATACTCTTCCTGTACTGCTCCCCGCCTTCCCGGACGCCTCACGGCTTGACCGGGAATGGCGGGGCTTTTTTTGGGCCGTCACCGTCGGCGAGCCCGGGTGGTGTAGTCGGTGTGATCCGCCACGTGGTCGTAGTCCGTTCGATCTAGGAAGTGACACCAGGGGTGCTGATCATTGATCCGGAGAGGTCTGCTCTCGCCGACGGTCGTCCTCCACGCCGCGACCTCAACAGCAGGGTGACCTAGCAGGTCAGCTACCAGCTCGAGCGCTGGCAGGAGATCCGTGTCGCCCGAGAAGACCACGGCGACGTCGAACTCACGTCGGATCGCAGCAGCAACCAGATCGACGGCGAGCTTCACGTCGATGCCCTTTTCCCGCGGCGGATTGGTTCGATAGTTGAGCGGGCGGGATACGGTTCGGGTGAGTGATTCTTGCGACCAGACGTACGTCTGGCGACCGAATGCGCGCGCTGCCTTCGGGTCTCGAGTCTGCGACGGCTGACCGCGGTAGACCTGCACCGACGCCAGGGTGCGCCGATCGTCCCCTGCGCCTGCGAGCTTCAACCCGAGGCGCATAGGACGAATCTGGCCAAACCAGTGTGCATCCCAGCCGCCAAAGAACGCCTCACGAGCGCCCTTGTAGACGTTCATATAGTCGAGGAAGACCGCCACGCGCCCCGCGCGCAGGTGATCCGTTTGCTTCACTCGTGAGCTGCTCCCGCTCTTTGCCACTGGTGCCGCCGGTCCGAGCCTAGGACCACATCGATCGCCACGCGGGTTCGATCCTCGTCGTCAGGCCAAAGGTGCGAGTAGGTGTTCAGTGTCTCGACCGCGCTCGCGTGCCCAAGGCGTTCCTGCACGACCTTCACTGACGCACCCTGCGAGATGAGCGCCGACGCGTAGAAGTGTCGGAGAGCGTGGAAGCCTGTTCCTTCGGGCGCCTTCGCGAGCTCGACGGCAGGGCGCCATATCTCGCTGAAGCGCGTACGGCGGATCGGTCTGCCTGCCTCGCTCGTGAAGATCAGCCCGGTTGGTTCTGCGGGATACCGCGCGAGGTGCTCCGCGAGCGCGTCGGCGACTACGGACGGCAACGGCACGACACGACGACTTGCCGCGGTCTTGGGTGGGCCGAACTCAGGCGCGCTCCGGACAAGGACGAGCTGACGGTCGACGCGCAGCTGACGGCGCAGGAAGTCGACGCGGTCGACGGTGAGCCCGAACGCCTCACCCTGCCGTAACCCTGTCCCGGCTGCAAGGATGACCAGCGCGCGGTATCGGTCGGGAACCGCGGCCGCGAGCGCGTGCACAGTCTCGGCCGCGAGCGGCTCGATCTTGCCGCGTTCGATCTTCGGGAGCTTCACTCCGACGCACGGGGTGCGCGCGATCAGTCGATCGTCGACGGCCGCCTTGAAGATCGTGGACACATACCGGTAGACGACCTCGACCGTGGCCGGCGCGAGCGAATCCGCGAGCTGGCGGACGAACGCCTGAACTTCGGATGGGCGGATGCTCGCGAGCGGCCGACTCTCGAAGAAGGGCCGAACGTGGTTCTTCATGTGCGACTCGATCTGCGCCGCGGTGCTCGGCCGATGCACCTGCGCGGCCTGCCACGCCTTCGCGTAGTCGCCGAATATCTGACGTCCACCGGTCGGGTCGATGTACTCGCCACGAACGAGATCACCGCGAACCTTGTCGAGGAACCTCGTCGCGTCGCGCTGTGTCGTGAACGTCTGCGACCGTTCCGTTCCGTCCGGCGTGCGGTACCGAGCCCGCCAGGTCACCTTGCCATTGCGTCGGCGCTTCTCAACGTGTCCCACGAGCTTTTCCTTTCTTGAGGGCCGCTTGGCCGGCCGCGGTGAGGTGGCCACCTTTTCGACCTCGGATCGTCCCCGACAGAAGCCCGCGATCGCGCGCTAGCTCAACGAGTGCGCGCGCTCGTTCGTAGTTGAGGCCTCGCTCTTCGGCTGCGAGCGCTTGGAGCGGCGCTTTCTGGTTCAGGAGTTGCACATACCGGTGCGCGAGTTTGGCCAGGCGCTCGTCGGTGATTTCGCGCGGCCGTCCGCCCGCTCTCGCGTCATGCAGGGCGGCAGCAACAGCCTTCGATCTCTTGCCCGACAGGTTTTCGAGCGCGCGCTCGGCAACGCGGAGCATCGCGGGCAGCCGGACCGCGCGGAGCATGTTTGCTGTCACCTGCGTGTCGGACCGCGGCGGCCTTACAACCCACGGCTCAACCGTGACTTGCGTGACTCGTGTCGTCCTCGCGTTCTCGTCGACTTCGATCCTCGCTCTGGCGATCCAACCAGGAAACCCATCGATTTCGGCGTCGACATATCCGGTCCAAGGCCCCTCGCCGCCGTGCCATGTCGTCGAGAAGACGCCGAGAGGCTCCGACTTTCCCGATTTCGTTGCCATCGCTTGACGATACCCGATACCGCGCGGAGTATCACGCAACACAGGTGGACAGGAGGCACCCAACTTGACCCGCATGCTGACACTGACCGAGCTCGCGGAACGCCTGAACGTGACCCCGAAAGTGATCTACGGGCTGCGGTACCGCGGCGAGGCACCGCCCGCGATCCGAGTCGGACGCGAACTGCGATTCGCCGTCGACGACGTCGAACGCTGGGAACGGGCCCGACTCGACAACGGAGGACCTCGCGCGGCGTGAGCCGTTGCAACACGACGGCCGCCCCGAAGGACGGCCGCATGTGGATGACTTCCGACGACTCCCCGACAAGAAGGACCCGGCCATGATTTTACCCTCGGCCATGGACGGCCTGCGATTCGACGAGGACGCCCGCGCGTTGCTCGCCGAAGCTGCCCGCCGGTTCGAGCTCCTCGAATCGACGTGCGCGTCCGCGCTGCTCGCCGATGACCACGCATCCCTCGCGCTCGCCGCAGCAACCGCCGTCATCTGTTCGACACGGGCCCGCGCTCTGGTTTCGGCCGCGCTCCACGTGGAGATGGCCGCGTGAGCTTCGACCCGCCGATACAGATGTCGCCGATCGAGCTGGCGAGGGCGAAGGCTCTCGCTGGCTATTCGCTGACTACGGAAGAGAGACGGCTCGTTCCGCCCGTGCCGCATGTACGGCCGTTTGAGCGCCGGCCGAAGCGGTCAGATGAAGCGAGCGGCCTTTTCGGCGACGATCTGATCCGCGTGTCGGACGTGCACGCGAAGCGCGTCGACTGGTTGTGGGGGCCGTCGCGGCTCCCGCGCGGCAAGCTGGTCGTCATCGACGGCGACCCGGGCCTGTCGAAGTCGACGATGGTTCTCGATTTCGGCGCGCGGATCACGACCGGTTCTCCTTGGCCGGACGGCGAACCGATGCGGACCGCCGGCAACGTCGTCATTCTGAGTGCTGAGGATGGCATCGCCGACACGATCCGCCCGCGGCTCGAAGCACACGGGGCCCATCTGGAACGTGTGACCGTGTTCGACTCGGTTGCCTGCGAGGTCGACGGGAAGCCGTCGCGCCGGCCGCCGTCGATCCCGCAAGACCTGCCGCGGCTGCGGTCAATCATCGTCGCCGAATCAGCGGTGCTGGTAGTCGTGGATCCCTGGGCCGCGTTCTTGAACACCGCGGTGGACTCGCACCGGGATCAGGACGTGCGCGGTGCGCTGCACCCGCTGTCGATCCTTGCGGACGAGACGGGCGCGACGGTTGTTCTCATTCGGCACCTGTCGAAATCCGGAGGGGCGAACCCGCTGTATCGCGGTGGGGGAAGTATCGGGATTATCGGCGCGGCCCGCGCGGGGATGCTCGTCGCGCCCGACCCCGACGACGAGAGCCGCCGGATCCTTGCGACGACCAAGAGCAACCTGGGCCCGATTCCAACCGCGCTCGCATACCGGGTCGTTACCGACGGCGAGTACGGCTGCGCGCGGATCGAATGGGACGGCACGACCGCACACCGCGCCGCGGACCTGCTCGCCGTGCCCGGATCCGCCGACGACGAGACCGAAGACGCGTGCGGCGTGCTCGCTGCAATCCTCGAATCCGGCCCGCAATGGGTCAACGCTGCGCTCGAACAGATGGCCGCCGCGGGCTTCTCGAAGGATCAGGCGAAGCGAGCGAAAGGCAAGCTGCGCGTCTGCTCGCTGAAGGTCGGCAAGCCGGGAGACGCCGAGCAAGGCTGGCAATGGCACCTGCCAGCGCGCCGAAGAGCGCACGAAGAGAGCGAAGGGAGCGGTACTCAGAACCCCACCCCCTTCGCACCCTTGGCGCACCCTTCGCCCACGATCCAACACCACCACGACCGTGCCCGCGCACGAGCGGCCGACGCACTCGACGAATGAACCACACCGCCACCGACTGCCAGGGGCAGGGCGAAACTCTCCGTCGGCCAACCGTGACCGGCCAAGCCGAAAAATCCCCCAAGCGGTGAAAGTGCGACCCGCAATATCTGCGGGGCGCGTGTCGGTCGTGCAACTCGAGCGCGCACTCACCGACCAGCGGCGCCAGCCCTGACGTTTCTGCCCAAGCGAAGCGGGTTGGGGGCGGCGGGCCGTGGTCTCGAAGTGTGGTCCAGTCCGCGCCGGCCCGGGGTGCAGCCGCACTGAATGCAGCACGGCATCGCGGCTGTCGATGGAGCACGGACTCGGCACCTTCCGTACTGTCGAAGTCGAAGCCTGATGCGCGTGCGGCAACGCGACAGAACCTGGTCATCGGCGACTTGGATATCTAGGAAGGTCGAATGCATCGTCTGGGGGAGCGAGGTGTTCGAAGCGGAGGGCGTGGCGTGCGTTCGTCCGAGGGTCCTCTGGTCAGGGTGAGGAGATCGTTGCGGACCACTCGACCGACGTGAGACGTCTGCGACTACGTTCCAAAAATGTCAGTCCGAAGCAGGTCGTAGATCGCCATGCCCGGCACGATGAGCGGCGCCATCGTGTCGGCGAGGAATGCTTCTGTGCTGTTTCCGGCTCCGACGAGTGCCAACAACTGGCGGACGGCTGTCCAGAAATCACCGGCAGCTGACTTGAAGTCGTCGACATCGTTGCCGCGTCCAACACTGGCTTCGGTTGCCTCGTACCGAGCAGCGATCGCACGGGACGTCGTCTCAGGTCTGCCAGCGCTCTCGCACAGGGCGCCTATGACCTCGTCGTCGAGTAGGTATGACTCGATATGGCGTCGCGTCAACACCCGCAGACCAGCCGCGGCGAGACTTGCCACCTCCTGCGGACTGCGCTGATCGCGATCAACAACGCGGATCACCTCGGTACCGGAGACCAGCGTCTGGATCGCTCGACCGATTTCAACGCGATCTTGTGCCACTTCGGCGGCATTTCCGACGGACAGGAAGTCAGTTCTTGGAAACTCGGCCGCGAAGATTCGCCGGTAACAACGCGCATCGAATTCGGCCCGAGCCGGGTTGATGTTCGCCGCGGGTCGACCTTCGCAAAGGACTACGCGGTCTGGCGCAACGAGGTCCGCGAGATCGTCGAGCGCCACCCTCAGGACTCGCGTCCAAAAGTCTCGATCGGGCTTCACTGGCGTAAGCACGATCGGCACATTGAAGTCACGATTTTCGAAGTCGAAGAACGCGACCGCGTTGGGATCGGTCGTGGCGAGCGACTGGGCCCGCCGCATCATTCCGATCGAGTGCGTCGCTATCCACAACTGACCGTTTGGCGGAGTCAGCGTAAGGAGAACATCCAGAAGATCGGCTTGGAGACGCGTGTTGAGATGCAGCTCCGGCTCATCGATGCACATAATCGTGTCGTCATAGAAAGCAGTCTTCACGACGAGGTCGAGGATGAGATCGAACGCCGCCTTCTCGCCACCGGAAAGGTTCTTGTAGTGGAACTGAGGTTGGCCACCCTTGCGGAAGAAGAAGGTTCCGCCACCTAGTGGGTCTCCAGGGCCCTGCAGCTCAAGGTCTGGAAATAGCTGAAGAACTGCGTCCCGGACGCGGCTGATGTGGAGGTCGCGAAGCTCAGCAACTTCCATCCTGTCGTGCGCGCCGCTGTACACATCCTCCAGCGTCGCTGCGACCAGTCGCCGGTAGTTGTCCGAGACCTTGGTCTCGACCTCGATCATTCGCCGCGATCTGGGGGCTGACGAAAGATCCCCAGTGCGGCTAATGCCGCCGCTCTCGAATTCGGCTTCGTGCCGGTAAGCAGAGCGAGCGTAGAGAACCTTTCGCGGGTCAACGCCGGGATGCATACCCGCTTGTTCGAACTCAACCTCGACTAGCTGGCCTACGTCGATGATCGCCTCGCCGGCCTTGCGATGATACGACTCATCAATAAACCAACCTTCGCCAGAGCCGTGTCCGCCGTGCCAAAGGCGAAGCGCGTCAATTAGCGAAGACTTGCCGATTCCATTGGGACCGCAGAGCATGACGAGACGAGGAGTCCCGGAAACTTCCATCGTTAGGTCGTGAAAACGCTTGAAGCCACGCGCGCGAATTCGAGAGATGTACATGACGTGTCTGCCTCATCCTGCGGGTGCGCCCCTGTAACACAGCACCCGCTAACCGCATATTGGCATAGGAACCCGTCGAGCCGGAGCGTGCAGGGTCGGCTATCCGGACTGGTTCTACTTCCCGCCTCGCAACCGTCCGCCGGATTGGGTGCATGCGTTCGTCGGGATTGTCGCTGGCGTAAAACCGTCGATCGATTCGACTGTCGTTTTCGGGCTCACGAGCGACAAGGTGCTGGCCGTGCTCGAGCCCGGGTTACTAGGGCTTGGGCACGAGGTCGAGGCGGGCAAGGCGGCGATCCAGAAGATTCGGCGCCCGGTCCTATTCGGCGATCAAGGCACCGAGTCTCGCCGACGAGGAAGAGGCAGCAACCGAGCAGGACGAACTGGCGCAGCGCTTCGAGGAGGTACTCGCCCTCTTGGCCGAACTCGACCTGCAACAGGTGTGGTCGGAGCCGAGCGATGCAGAGCGCCGAGTCCTGATCGACGAGCTGTTGGACCGAATCATCGTGTATCCCGACCATCTCGAAGTGGTCGTACACGGTGTCCCGAAGATAAACGTCCTGCTCAGCGAGGTAGGACTCGCCGAGTCGCAGAACAAACGTGTCGGAGGGCCGGCGTCCGAGTTCGACGACTGGCGCCTACGTCCGTGGTCGCAGATCGCTCGACCTTGAGGGCGATCGTTCGAGAATGACGATTGGCGAGCACTCCCCTGGTCGGAGATTGAAGGTAGCGTCACGACCAATGTTCGTGGTCGACGATCTCTTGGTGAGTTTCGTCCTGTTTCCGTTCTTGCGGGGCCTTCGTGACCAAGGCTTCGACCAGGTCTATTCCTGGCTTGGGGAACAGGGCGTCAAGCTCAAGACGCGGCACCGGTACGGCACGAAAATGTCGAAGGCCGAGCAACTTGACCAGCTGAAGAACAGGGTCGCGAAAGATCCCGACCTCGCCAGGAGCCTCACTCAAGCAGCGTTCGCTAGTGCTGGGGCCGCGTCCGACGACACCGCGTTCCTAACCACAGTGAACGGGTTTTTCGAGGCTGTGTTTCAAGCAATTTTGACGCTACGGCACCCTGCAGTGCTCGAAGGATTCTTGACCGGTGAAGGTGATGTCTGCGTCATCGATGTCCGCACTCGTACCTTCGGCGAGAGCTACAGGTCGCCTGGTATCTCGGCGTTGCCCCCGCAGTGCATACCGTGCATCGACTTCGGTCGCGCGAACCGCACCAACCCACCAATCACACCGTTCATCTGGCTGCTACACGGTCAAGCGAATCAGCCAGAAACGGTCAAGAGCCTCATGGATTGCGCGAAGGGGGTGCCCCGCGTTCTAGACATCGATGACCCGCTCTTGAAATATATGCAGGACCTACCGGCGGAGCATCAGGCAAACCTGGTGGTAGAGATCCGCCGGGACATCGTGAAAGTCCAAGCGCCACAAATCTATGCCCCGGTCTGCATGGTCGACGTTCATCAGCCCGCCAATGACTCGCAGCTCCCCTGGGGTGAGACCCTGAACGGCGTCCGCGCGATGCGCGAGACACTCACGCAACAAGTCCAGGACCAAATCAAATACGACAAGAGTCGCACGGCGTCCTTCGAGTTTCCTCGCATTGCGGGTCCCTGAGGGCAGCCCGGGCGCCTAAGGGGAGCGATCAGGCAATATGCCTCGGCCCTGGCTCTGCGATAAGGGAGTTGCCATGTCCGAAACCTATGTCGACCCGTATCCCGACACGGAAATCGGCGACGTCCGTTACGCGATGGCATTGCGCGTCGCGGGCGTGTTCAAGGTTGTCGCGGTTCTGATGTTGCTTGGCGCAGTTGTGGGTGCAATCGCAGGCGGCGTGAACCTCGCGCAGGCGACCGACGCGCTCGGTGACAAGAGTTACACGAGCGGGAGCGTCGTCGCGTATGTCGCCGCCGAACTCGTGAGCGGGACCGTTGTGGCTTCGTTCTTCGCATTCTTCGGGTACATGCTCGACATCTTGGTCGGCACGTTCTCGGAGGTTTGCGAGCTGCGGATCTCCATAGACGCCGCTAGTGACGACTGACTGCCAGACGCCTTATCTGTCCATCGCCGCGCGCTGGGAGGCAACCGTTCCCCCAAAAAGAGCCCGTGAAAACATTTCAGATGACGACGGGAAGGGGTCGGTCTGCCATGTCGCAGGGAGAGGTTGGCTGGTTGCCTGTCGAGACGGCATCATCGGTCCTGGCGCGGCGTCGAGTGGCGTAGAGGTGGCGGGTGGACGAACTGCACTGCCGATTGTGCGGGGCACGGTCAGCCCGCGACGCTGACGACTGCGAGCGTTGTGGGGCGCCGCTCGCTCTGTACGGCCACGACACCACAGAACCTGAATCTGAGCACACCGCTGCGCGAGGCACTACCGCTCCTGTGCTGGCTGGCGAGGTGTCGTCACGAGGTGTGTCGGTTGCCGTCGTTGCGATCGTCGTCGCGGGACTGGTCGCTATAGCTGCGATCGTCGCGGGCGCCGTCGTCGTCGTGAATGGGCATAAGTCGACGCGTGCGGCGTCACCTACGACCGTCCCGGTGGGCGTGTCGACGACACATCCGACGACGTCGACCCTGCCAGCTCCAGCTTCGTTCACCGCGTTGTTTGCGGCGGACAGTTCGGGTGTCGTGCGGGTAGATTCGACCGGCTGTTCGTCCGTGGACACGGGTACGGGGTTTTTGATCGCGCCTGACCTGGTGGCAACGGCCGCGCATGTCGTCGCCGATTCCGCGAACGTCACGCTCCATACGGCTCACGCAACGAGTCCCGGCGAGGTGGTGGGTATCGACACGGTGTCGGATGTGGCGCTGATTCGCTCGAGTCTCCCGATCTCGGGGCATGTCTTCCGCCTGGCAAGCACCACCCCTGAGGTCGGTACCGAGGTCGCGACAATGGGGTACCCGGAAGGACTACCGATCAGCCTGACCCAAGGGACCGTCAGCGCTGTCGACCGAAGCGGCCAGTTTTCCGACGGTGTCACTCGAACCGGATTGATCCAAACGGATACGCCGGTGAACCCGGGCAACAGCGGAGGGCCACTCTTGACGGTCGGCGGAACTGTGGTCGGCATGGTTGAGGGTTTGGACACAGCTGCGAACGGCATCGGGTACGCGACCGGACCGGAGACGATCCGGCCCCTGCTCGAAGGCTGGAAGGCTGCACCGCAGCCGGTTTCGCTGGCGGCATGTGGGATCGCCGGTGGCGGCGGCCCGGGCGTGCAGGCCGCGCTGGACCTCACACAGGAGTGGGCGAACGCACTCGCTAGTGGCGATTGGGCGACGGTCCGACAACTCGACCCTGCCCTCGCTCAGACGAGCGATGCGGATCTGGTGGCGGGCTACGGCGGGTTGAAGGAGGCGACGATCGCGTACGTGGCAGGCGATGCGCAGAATCTTGACGTTGCCTCGGTCGCGTATGAGGACGTGGGGAGTGGCCCGCGTACCAACGTGTACTGCTACCGACTGAGCGTCGATCTCGGGGCTTCAACCGTGACGGTATTGACGTCGAGTAAGGCGACGCCGGTGGCGATCTCGGGCTGGGTTGACCCTTCCACGCTCGGCGCCACCATCGCGGCGTGCTGATCCGGCCGCCACGATCAGCGCGTGAAGCTCAGTGTCGCAAGGCCCGGAACCTGGCTGTCGGTTACGACCTGTTGTCGGGCGACCGACGAGTCCTTCAGGTAGGCATCGAGGAAATCGACGGTCGTGCCCACGATGACAGCCGTCGCCGCCGGGATCCCGAACGGCGTGTGCGGGACACCATGTAGCACGATCAGATACTTCGGCGGAACCGCTGCCGCATACATCGCGAAACTTTCACTCACCGGGAACTCGCGGTCAGCGTCGCCATGGATGAACAACGTCGGCGTCGCACGGGCGACCGGAGCTCCGCGCGGGAACGGCAAGCGTGATCCGTCAACCTCAATCGCCGCTTTCACCCGCCGGTCGATGCAACATTTGTTCGACACAAGCCCCATCGTGGTTACCGCGCCCAGAGAATGGCCACCGACCGCGATACGGGTCGGGTCCACCAGTCCGAGCTCCACCTTCCCGGCCGGTCCGTAATCGTCCAACAGCCTCCCAATGACGAACGACACGTCCGCCGGCTGGTTCACGTAATCGTCGAAGACCGTGCCCCCGGCAGCGCCGGCCCAGGTGAGCGGAAACGTCGGCGCCGCGACGACATACCCATACGACGCGATCGTCTCCAGGATCTTGTCGAAATAGTCAGCCGTTGCGTCAAGACCGTGCGCCCACACGAACAGCGGGAACGGCCCAGCGTTCATCCGGGGCACGCCAACGACCGCGGGGATGAACACCCGTGTCGGCAACTCTCGGCCGGCGTGCGCAGGCGAGCGTCCGTCCGCAGACGTGGGTCGGGTCGCGTCCACCCAATTCCAGGTCACGACCTTGACCCCAAACCGAGTCCGAGGGAATGCCGGCTGCGCCAGGGCCGTCGTCGGCACCGGCCGATCCGCGGTCGAGGTCGTCGAGAGCGCGGTGGTACTGGTCGTCTCAGGAGCGCCTGTTGTGCTCGGCACACTGACCTGTTCGGAGCCACCCCCGCCACACGCTGCACAGGTCAACAGCCAAACAACGACGGCACTGTTCATCGCGCAGCGAACCCGTCGGAGGCCTCGCCCGAGCACGATCAAATGATCTCGCACCACGCGGCGCTTGACCGAACGAAACGGAGCCGACCAGCTCAGCAGACCGGCACCCCTTTCGCTGCCAGGACGACTGCATAGCGATACCTCGTATCCCCGCGACGTTTCGCGCCTTTACACGGCCCGATTTTCGGGTTTTGGGACCGCGACGCGTGCCTAACCACCCGCGGTGGGTGTGTGCCGAGGGGCTCGGGCGGGAAAGGATGAGAGAGGGACGGCCTCAACACTCCGGGGCCGCTGAGTTCCGAGGTCGGCCGCCCCCCGCGGGTGGAAGTAGGGGGGCGGCCGTCCCGGCAGGCCGATGACCTCGTGCCCTGGGCGGGCGGTAGTGCACGTTGACGTCGGCCGTTTGCCGCAAAGGCGGGAAAGTCAGAGTAGGGCCAGAAACAGACGGTTCGGTCGCGGTGTCGCACCCGCCTCGGTACCGTCGGCGCAGTGCTCCAATTCGAGGTGACGTGCGAGACGTGCGGCCGCTCGTGGCGTTTCGTCGCCGACGTGGAACCTGACTTCGTCGAGTGCGCCGCATGTGGCGCGACGACGTACGCACTTACGCAGATCGGTCACGGCTTCGAACCATGACATGACCCGGCCGGGGCCGCGACGGGGCCGCAAGACGTGGCGTAGCGCCGGAAAATGCAAGGTAATGAGGGGAAGCGTTTGACCTGCTCAGAGCCAGTATCGGGCGCATCTGTGCTGGTCGCGGCGGCGCCGCCGACAGAATCCGGCGTACAGGTCGGCTCGCCACCACCCGCACCGTCTGACCTGCGAAAACGCACCATTTTTGTCCGTTTTGTTCCTTCGGGGCGCACTGCCGGGACAAAGCATGCTTTGTCCACAGGCAACTGGGACGCGAATCGTGCGCCCGAGCGCCGACCGACAACGCATTCTCTCGAGCGTCCGTAGTGCCCGACTGAACGTTCGGGCTCAGCCCTGCGCTGCGTCGTCGTCGCGGGCGCTCAGTACGCGTTCCAGAGCGTCTGCAGGTAGTTGCCGCGATGAACGCCTACGCGTTTCAAGATCTAGCAGCGGCACTATTGGATGCCATGGGGTACCACGTTGCGTGGGTTTCCCCTCCCGGCCCTGATCAGGGGCTCGACATCCTCGCGTATCGCGACCCGCTCGGAACGGAAGATCCACAGATCAAGGTCCAGGTAAAGCAACGCCCCGATGCGAAGACGAATCCCGACGGCATCCGGTCATGCATGACGATCCTCGGCGGATCGGACGTCGGAATCTTCATATCGACCGGTGGATTCACGCCCGAGGCGCGACGTGAGGCTCGGAACCAGGAGTCGCCGCGCGTAACGCTCATCGATCTCGATAGGTTCGTAGAGCTGTGGACAGAGCATTACGACAACCTCGACGAGACGAAGCGCCAGCTGCTGCCTCTCGAACCAGTGTGGTTCCTCGCTCCGCCGACCTAGCCGAGAACTGCCGAGCACGAGAGGCCTTGCTGGTGCGAGTCGGAACTTGGAACCTTGAACGTGGCGGCCGCCGCGGGGCAGCGAGTGAGGCACAAGGAACGCTCCTAGCAAACCTGCGGGCGGATGTCCTCATCTTGACCGAACCACATGCGGCCTCTCCGGTTCCATCGCTGCCGTCCATCTCCTCACCCGTTCGACGTGCGGGCAATGGCGACGAAGAACCTTGGGTCGCAATCGCCGGACAATCCGTTACGCCCGTGGACAACGACATGATCCCTTACGAACGGCTAGCTGTGATGCCCGACCACGTTGTTGATGTGGGTCATAGGTGGTTGGCCGGCGAGCGCGGTGTGTGAGCGGTGGTGATTGTAGAAGTGGAGCCATCGGTAGAGGGCTCGATCGCGGTCTTGGTTGCGGCGGTAGACGCGGACGTATGCCCATTCCTCGGCGAGGGTGCGGTTGAACCGTTCGACTTTTCCGTTGGTGCGTGGTGTGTAGGGCCGGGTGCGAGTGTGGACGAGATCGAGGTCGGCGCACAGCTGGGCCCAGGCGTTGCTGCGGTAGCCGGTGCCGTTATCGGTCAGGACGCGTTCGATGGTGATGTTGTGCATCGCGAACCAGTCGTGGGCACGTTCGAGGAACCCGGTGCAGCATTCGGCGTCTTCGGCGGGGAGGATCTCGCTGTATGCGACGCGGCTGTACGCGTCGATCGCGGAATGGAGACAGCGTTGACCTTGTGCGATTCGCGCGGAGACAGTTCACGGTCATGAATGTTGCTGGATTGTTCTGGTGGCCCCTGTTAGCCGATGTGCTCTATCAGAAATTCGGGCCAGACGTCGCTGCGCCTGACGCTTACTAGGTTGGGCTCGTCGTGTACGCGAGACTCGCTGCGATGGAACCAACTACAACGGCTGCGACGACTCCCCAAATCGTGCGTTGCGTCTTGTCGATGCTCGCGAAAGCATCGAACATCGAGACGGGCAACAGAAGCGTCCAGGTCACGAATGCTGCCGCCGGCACCATGCAACGCACATAGTCCCATTTCTGCCACTTCGAAGCTTGCCCAACGGTCTTGCGAGCGAGGATGTACAGGACCGGGCACAGAACGAGTAACACCCAGAAGGTCGCTTTGAGCGTGTTCGTGTTCGCGACGCTCGTCCCTTGCTTCGTTGTCGTGACAGACAGTTCGATAATCGCTGCGTGAGCAAGCAAGATCTCCGCAGGCACGAGCGCCGAAAGAGCATCGACGAACGGAGTCACCGCAGACTTCTCCTGGTCAGCGGCCGCAGCCTGCGTAGTGTCAGCCGCAGTCATGGCGGCCGCAAACTGCGACGCGGACGCGCCCTTGACGGAAATCCCCGACAGCGCCGCTGTCGTCTGCGTCGCAAATCGCGCCGTATCGACCTTCTTCACGCGCTCCGATTGGCGCGCTCCGTAACCCACGATGCTCATTCCAACCTCCCAGCCGTTCCGCTTAGACAAGCGGCAGCCTTCCACAGAGCCGACTTCACGGCGAGCGATATGCGCCGGATGACGATACTGACCAATTGTGATCAACGCCATCTTTGCTACGTGTCGCGTGGTCCAGCGCGCTCTAAACCCCTCCGCGTGACATCAGCGCGTTGGCACGGAGCGAACGCGAACGATTGTGACCGTGAAGGTGGCAGGGCTGCACGGATCGTCAGGCGCGGACCGTCCCAAGCTCCTCGGCACAATCTGTTCCCAAGCCAGGCACGTCGGGAGGGTTCGCGGGCAACACGCCTCCAGCCCACGTAGCGACTGAGGAGGAACGGCCGACTGCAACGACGGACATCGAGTTCACCGAGCGCATTCGGCGACAGCTGGCCTGGGTCGGGGCGTAACGACGTGAGCCGAGACAGGCGGAAGCCGAGAAAGCCGAGATTACCGATTGGCATGGTGCACGGCTCGGTTCGCCGCACCTCGAAGGCGTAGTCGAGCCCGCGCCCCAAAACACCCTCTCCGGGACCCCCAATCTGTCGGACGGGAGTGCACGCGCCTGTCCCCAGAAGAGACCGCACCGGCCCGGGCAGACCTGTCGGTGAGTTCCTAGGAGGGTCTGGCGAAACGAGTAGCGAAACTCAACCACGGAGCCGTGCCCTCCCCGGAACCATGCACTGCACCTCTGCTCCCGATTGCTCATCGCGAACGATGAGCATCACGTCGGAGGCGAGCCACACATCCGGACCGGTCCACATACAGCCCGAAGGAACCGCTCCATTGAAGATCAAGACGCCCTTACGATGCTCTCCTGGCCCAACGTGTAAGAAGTTCGGTAGGTAGAGCGGGTCGGTGGTCTCAGTCTCGCTATTTGGGTTGGAAGAGACGCGGGCGGGCGGGTCGAAGTTGGCGAAAGTCGCCTCGCATCGGACGCGAAGATTCGCGGTGCGAGTCGTCGAGCGGTTAGCGACGTAAAAAGGCAACCGCCACATCATGAGAAGTTCGTGAGGCGGGATATACGAGTGTTTCGGCATATGGAACCAATCGGCATCTATCGGTTCCAACGCCTCCGACCACGTCGTGCTGGCTGACAATATCGGCCCGATGAAGCCAGCCAAGGCAATCATGAAGCCGACGATCATCCCGACGATTCGGGTCTGCTGCACGGTGAGGTGACATCTGATCTGGCTTGCCCTGGGGGTGGGCCTGGAAGGATGTCGCTATGCCGAAGCCGTTTCCGAAGGAGTTCCGCGAGGACGTTG
>Ga0335085_10008638_pt1 | contig 15519 bp, 6 predicted proteins | sample Lox_Sample_45_FD_206712 | JGI IMG/M metagenome (GOLD analysis project Ga0335085, IMG submission 206712) | Soil microbial communities from Loxahatchee National Wildlife Refuge, Florida, United States - Lox_Sample_4.5 | ecosystem: Environmental > Terrestrial > Soil > Wetlands | place: USA: Florida...
CTTTTCACGGCAGCCAAACGATTGTCTGAGATGACTTCGTCCCCGTTTTCAACCCGATGGAAGAGGAGCGCCGCGATTGTTGGACTCTGCGCCGCGATTGGGCTTGTTGGCGCGGCCCTCTGGTATTCTCATTCACAAATCCCACCACCGCTGGATCGCCCGCTTCGCGTCGGCTTCGAGAATAATCCTCCCGTACAAATCCGCACGAATAGTGGTTTTTCCGGCCTCAGTGTCGACATCGTAAGCGAGGCGGCCAAGCGCGCGGGAATTCCGCTTCAATGGGTCGAGACCGGGACGAGTTCGGACGCGGCCTTTCGAAAGGGCCTGGTAGACCTTTGGCCACTGATGGTCGATTTGCCGGATCGCCATAAGTATGTGCATTTTACGCGACCTTGGATGCACAGCAGCAACGTCCTGGTTTTGCGCGACCGTTCGCCTTATCCCGATCGCGATTTCCATGGGGCCATCGCAGTTTACAAGATTCCGCTTCACCTGCGGCTGGTACGCGATCGATTTCCGGAGGCCCGAATCATCGAGTGTCCCGCCGTCGGCGAGGTCATTCGGAATGTTTGTACGGGAGCCGCCACGGCGGGTTTTTACGAGGCCCGGATGGCGCAGAGCGAGTTACGGGAAACTCCGCCGGAGTGCTCGGCCGTTTCCTTGCGCGTTCAGGCGATTCCGGATCTCACCTTCCAAGCCGGCCTCGCGTCCACGTTCGGGGCTGCCGGATCGGCGGAGAAGATTCAACGATCGATCGACAGGATGTTCCGCGACGGCAGTATGGCGGTCCTGATCGCGAAGTATTCGTATTTTGGCCTGGATGATACTTGGGCATCGTATGAGCAGATTGAAGCCGAGGAGCGCTGGCGCGGGCTGACGTGGGCGTGCGCCGGCCTGATCTTCCTGGCGGGCGTGACGCTTTGGCTGGCGAGTTCCCTGCGACAGCGAAAGCGCAGCGAAGCTGCCTTGCGCGATAGCGAGGCGCGTTTCCGCAATCTGGCCAACACCGCGCCGGTGATGATTGTGGCATCCGGTCCGGACGGGCAAGCCACGTTCTTCAACACAACCTGGCTGGATTTCACGGGAAGAACCATGGAGCAGGAACTGGGCGCGGGATGGATCGGCGGTGTGCATCCGGACGACCGCGACCGCACCTTGTCCGAGTACACGCGGTCGCTTGCCTCGCGTGGAAACTGCAAGATGGAATATCGTTTGCGCCGCGCCGATGGCGAATACCGCCACGTGGTTTGCAGCGGTGTTGCGCGCTTCGAGCCGAACGGCGCATTCGCTGGCTACATCGCCAGTTGTCTCGACCTGACGGACATCAAAAGCGCGCAGGAAGAAGCCAGCGCCCGGCAGAATCTCGAAAGCCTGGGCGTGTTGGCCGGCGGAGTGGCGCACGATTTTAACAATCTTCTGGGCGGCGCGCTCGCCTACGCCGAACTGGCGCAGACCAAGCTGGCCGAAGGGATTTCTCCGGAAGACGAACTGCGGCAGATCCGGGCGGTAGCCACACGCGGCTCTGAAATCGTGCGCGAACTGATGCTGTTTGCCGGCAGCGAACGCGGCACCATCGAGCCGGTAGACGTTTCTTCTCTGGTGGAAGAGATGCTCGAACTGCTGAAGGTCTCAATTTCGAAACACGCGGTTCTGCAAACCAGGCTGGCCGCCGGCCTCCCCGCAGTACACGGAAATGCGGCGCAGATCCGCCAGGTGATCATGAACCTGGTCAGTAATGCGTCGGAGGCTCTGGGCAATCAGGACGGCATCATTCGAGTAGTGACCGAACGTGTGGTCCTGGGTTCCGTTCCGCAATGGCCGGAGGCCAAAACTCTACGCGAAGGCAGCTACGTACTATTGGAGGTTGCCGACACGGGCTGCGGTATGACGCCCGAGACGCAACGCAAGGTATTCGATCCGTTCTTCTCCACGAAATTCCCGGGACGAGGGATGGGACTTGCGGTGGTGCAAAAGGTCGTGCAGTGGCATGGAGGCGCCGTCCGGATCGTGAGCTCGGCCGGACAGGGAACCAGCCTTCAGATTCTCCTGCCGTGCCTCGCGAAACTGACCTTGAGCCGCGAGCGAAAGAGCGCTCCGCGAGTGAGATCCGTCGAGCCGCAAGCGGAAAGTGGAGGCACCGTTTTGGTGGTCGAAGACGAGCACACGCTGCGGGCGGCGGTCGCAATACTCCTGCAGCGCAGAGGGTTCTCTGTGATCCAGGCGGCGGATGGGTCTTCGGCGCTGGAGATGCTTCGTGGGCACCAGGACCGTATCGACGCCGTATTGCTCGACACCACCTTGCCGGGCGCGCCCAGCCGGGAAGTGTTCGAAGAAGCCGAGCGGTTGCACCCTGGAATTCTGATCGTTCTGACCAGCGCCTACAGCCAGGAAAGCGCCACGTCCACCTTCACCGGGCTGAAAGTCGCGCACTTCCTTCGCAAACCGTTCCGCACTGAAGAACTCGTGAATATTATTCGGAGCTCGCTTTCCGTACGTTCCTCCTCCGCCTGAACCGCCTGGTGCGCTGTGCAGAAAACCGTTCCTTTGAGTCGCGGCTCAGGACGGTGCGACCCGGTGGCTGTCCCGCTACTTCGTCCCGTAGGGAAGCTGATTGACATCCCATCCGCCGCCGAGCGCCTGCACCAACTGCACCGCGGCGGTCATCTGGTCGATCTGCAAAGTCACCTGAGTCAACTGGTTACTCAGTAAAGTAAGTTGCGCCGTCATCACATTCAGATAGGGGTCGAGGCCCGTTTGATAGCGGGCCGTGGCGATATCCAAGTACCTTTGCGAGGCCTGCACAGCAGTGTTTTGGTGGATCGTCTGGTCCGACAGCACGCGCAAGGTGGCGATGTAATCTTCAACCTGCTGGAAGGCTGTCAGGATCGTCTGTTTGTAAGTTGCTACGTCCGCATTGTAAGTGGCGGTAAACTGCTCTACCGTTGCGTGGCGCAAGCCGGCATCGAAAATAATCTGAGACGCCGAGGCGCCCAGCGACCAGAAGAGTCCAGGCACCGAAAACAAGGTCTTCAGGGTCGAACCGACTATGCCGCCGCTGCCGGTCAGGTTCAGGCTCGGATAATAGGCAGCCGTCGCCACCCCGATCTGGGCGTTGGCCGATGCCATGGTCCGTTCCGCCGCGGCGATATCCGGCCGGCGCTCCAGCAGTTCCGAAGGCACTCCGACCGGAATCGGCGGTAGAGGCGTGGAAAGCTTTTTCACAGGCACCGTGAAGCTGGACGCCGCCTTCCCGACCAGCGTGGCAATGGCATGCTCGAAAACGGCCCGGTTGGTGGCTACGCCCGCGCCCGCCTGTTCCGCCTCGGCCAGCGTCACCTCGGCCTGAGCCACCGCCTCGGGACTGTCAATTCCGGTTTCGACCAGTGCGCGGGTCAGCTTGAGCGACTCGCGGTCAGCCGCGATGGTTCGGTTGTATAGGTCCTGCAGCGAGTCCTGGCCGCGAAGCTCGAAGTAAAACTCGGCCAGCGTGGCTTGCTCGGTCAAGCGTTCGTTCTCCAAGTCCGCGGCCGAGACCTGCACGTTGTACCGCGCCGCGCGCACCTGGTTGCGGACGCGCCCCCACAGGTCCGGCGCCCACGAGATATCGATTGGAATGTTGACGATCGTGGCATTGCTGCCGGCGCCGGTCGCGATGCCGGTAGTCGTGCCGGTTGTGGTGCCAGTCCCAGGATTAGTCGTCGTGGAAGTTACTGACGATGAACTGCCGCCTCTGCCGCTCTTAGTGATCGAAGGGTTCGTGGTTACGGTCGGAAAGTAACCGGCGCGCGCCTCTTTTACCAGCGCCCGGGCGGCTAACAAGTTCTCGAGAAACACGGCGATGTTCTGGTTGTTGATGTCCAGTTGCTCTTCGAGGGCGTTCAACTCCGGCTCGTTGAACATCTCCCACCACCGGCCTTTCAGAACCGCGTCCTGCGGATTGGCCGGATGCCATGTCCCCGGCGGCGCCGAACTGTACGCGGCCGGCGCCGATTCCTTGAAATTCGGGGGAGCGGGAACTGCCGGCGGTTTATACTTCGGCCCTACGCGGCATGCGCCGAGCAGCAGCACTGCCAGTGTGCAGCAAATCCACCGGATGCCGAAAAGCGCGTTCCTCATGCCGCCTCCGGCGCAGGTGCAGACGCACGCCCGCGCAGCCTGAGCCGCATCGTATCCATGAACATATAGATGGTCGGCGTGGTGTACAGAGTTAAGATCTGGCTCACGATCAGGCCGCCGATAATCGAGATTCCCAGCGGATGCCGGAGCTCCGACCCCATCCCCGTGCCGATGGCCAGCGGCACGGCGCCGAACAGGGCTGCCATGGTGGTCATCAGAATCGGGCGGAAACGCAGGGTGGAGGCCTCGAAGATCGCATCCCGCGTGGTCCTTCCCTCGTTGCGCTCCGCATTCAGCGCGAAATCGATCATCATGATGGCGTTCTTCTTCACGATTCCGATCAGCAGGATGATGCCGATTACCGACATCACATCCAGCTCCGAGCGCGTCAGCAGCAGCGCTAGAATCGCCCCGACACTAGCCGGCGGAAGCGTGGTCAGAATGGTGATCGGATGCACCAGGCTCTCGTATAAAACCCCGAGCACGATATACACCGCCAGGACCGCGGTCAGGATGAGGAAAGGTTCGGTGCCGAGAGAATCCTGAAATGCCTGCAGCGTTCCGGAGAACTCGCCGTGCACAGAGTGCGGCATGCCGAGCCCTTGCTGGATGTTTTGAATCTCGCTGGCGGCCTGCCCGAGCGAAACGCCCGGCGCCAGGTTGAACGACACCGTCACCGACGGGAACAAGCCGGTATGATTCACCGCCAGCGGCGAAGTGGAGGACTCGTACTTCGTCACCGTATTGAGCGGCACCGCGGTGGCACCCGGACTCGCCACCAGGTAAGTGTCCTTCAGCCCCTGCGGCGTCTGCCAATATTTCGGAGCCGCCTCCATCACCACGTAATACTGATTCAGTTGCGTGTAAATGGTGGAAATTTCAGATTGCCCGAAGGCGCTGTACAACGTTCGATCCACGGATTGCGGCGTCAGGCCGAGGCGCGCCAGCGTCATGCGGTCGTAAGTCAAATAGGCCTGCAGTCCGTGCTCCTGCTGATTGGTATTCACGTCCTGGAACCCCGGCGCATGGCGTAGCCGCGCCAGAAGTTCGGGCCCGTACTTTTGCAGATCGGCGGTGGTCTCCGCTTCCAGCGTGTATTGATAAGCCGCATTCGATTGCCGGCCGCCGATGCGGATATCCTGCACGGGCTGCAGGAAAGTCGAAGCGCCGGGTATATGTGCCAGCCTGGGCCGGAGACGGTTGATGATCTGCTCGGCGCTGGTCTTGCGCTCGTCGAGCGGTTTCAGAGCGAGGAACAGGTTGGCTGTATTGGCTGCGCCGCGCCCGCCCGTGAACCCCATCACGTTATCCACCGCGGAATCGGACTTGATGATGTCCACGGCTTGCCGCAAGGCTCTCTGCATCGCGTAAAACGAAGTGTCCTGGGGCCCCTGCATGCCGCCCATAACCGCGCCGGTATCCTGGAGCGGGAAAAATCCCTTGGGAATCTTCATCATCAGAAAAACGTTCAGCGCCAGGGTCAGCAGGAAAATGATCAGAATGGGCGCAGGCCGGTCGAGCACCCAGTTCAGGCTCGTGCGGTAGCCGCCCAGCATCGCGTTGAAGAACCGTTCGCTCCACGCGTACAGCCGGCCATGGCGGATCTCGCGCTCCGGAATCAGCACGCGGGAGCACATCATGGGCGTGGTCGTCAGCGACACGATCATCGACACCAGAATTGCCGCCGACAAAGTGATGGCGAATTCGCGGAACAGCCGCCCGATGATGCCTCCCATCAGCAGAATCGGGATGAACACGGCGATCAGCGAAACGCTAATGGAGAACACCGTGAAGCCGATCTCCTGCGCGCCCAACAACGCCGCTTGCATGGGGCTGAGCCCGGCCTCCAGGTGCCGCGTGACATTCTCCATCACGACTATGGCGTCGTCCACCACGAATCCGCTGGCGATGGCCAGGGCCATCAGCGAGAGGTTGTCCAGCGAAAAGCCGAACAGGTACATCACTGCGCAGGTGCCGATCAGCGAAACCGGCACCGCCACAGCCGGAATGAAAGTGGCGCGCCCGTTGCGCAAAAAGAGGAACACCACGCCGATCACCAGCACCACCGAAATCAGCAGCGTGCGCTCAATATCCGCCACCGACGCGCGAATGGTGATGGTGCGGTCGAGAATGGTCATCAAGTGTTCGCCCGCGGCAATGGTCGCCTGCAGCGATGGAATGGCCGCCTTCACCGCATCCACCGTGGCGATGATGTTGGCGCCCGGCTGACGGAACACCAGCATGTCCACCGACGGCTTGCCGTTCAGGTAGCCCGCCTGGCGCAGGCTTTGCTGGGAATCGACAACGTCGGCTACATCCATCAGCCGCACAGCGGCGCCGTTGTGATAAGCGATCACCAGCGGCTTATAATCGGCGGCCTTGGAGATCTGGCCGTTGGCGAGAATGTCGCTGGTCACCCCGGCGTTCGAAAACTGGCCGCGCGCCAGGTTCGAATTCTGCCCCGCTACCATCTGCTGCACGGTGCTCAGGCTGATTCCATAACTGGCGAGTTGCGTGGGGTTCAACTCGATGCGCACGGCCGGCAACGACGCGCCGACGACCAGCACCTCGCCCACGCCGCTAATCTGCGAGATACGCTGCTCGATCACCGTAGAGGCGTCGTCGTAAAGTTTCGGAATGTCGTAGATGTCCGATTGCAGCCCCAGCACCAGGATCGGCGAATCCGCCGGGTTCACCTTGCGGTAAGACGGATTGGCCGGCAGGTTTGCCGGGAGATACGTGCGTGCCGCGTTGATCCCTGCCTCCACATCGCGGGCCGCACCGTTAATATCGCGGCTCAGGTCGAACTGCAGGGTGATTCCGGTGGTGCCCAGGGTGCTCGACGAAGTCATCTCCGTGACGCCGGCGATGTGGCCGAACTGGCGCTCGAGCGGCGTAGCAATCGAAGACGCCATAATGTCGGGACTCGCGCCCGGCAGGCCGCCGGCGACCGTGATGGTGGGGAAGTCCACCTGCGGCAGCGGCGAAACCGGCAGCACCGTGAACGCAATGCCTCCGGCGATCGCCACCGCCGCCGTCAAAAGCGCCGTGGCCACGGGACGCTCGATGAAGATGCGCGACGGGTTCATGCCGGATTCGGTCCTGGCTCGGGCACGTTCGGGTTGGGCTGCCTGCGCCGGCCGAAGCGTTCTCCCAGCCTGTCGAAGAAGATGTAAATCACCGGCGTGGTGTAGAGCGTCAACACCTGGCTGAAAATCAACCCGCCCACCATCGCCACACCCAATGGTTTGCGCAACTCCGAGCCGATTCCCGTGCCGAAGGCCAGCGGAATGCCGCTCAGCAGCGCCGCCATGGTCGTCATCAGAATCGGCCGGAAGCGCAGCAGGGACGCCTGGTAAATGGCGTCAGTCGAGTTGCGGCCCTCCTGCCGTTCGGCCTCCAGGGCGAAGTCCACCATCATGATGCCGTTTTTCTTCACGATGCCGATCAGCAGGATGATGCCGATGATCGAGACAATGTCCAGATCCAGGCGGAACAACATCAGCGCCAGCAGTGCGCCCACACCCGCTGAAGGCAGCGTCGAAAGAATCGTGATGGGGTGAATATAGCTTTCGTAGAGCACGCCGAGCACGATGTAGACCGTCACCAGCGCCGCCAGAATCAGCCGACCCTCATTGGCTTGCGATCCTTCGAAGGCCGCCGCGGTCCCCTGATAGTTGGCGATCACGCTGGGCGGCAGGTTGGCATCCTCAACCGTCTTATTCACCGCCCCCAGCGCTTGTCCCAGCGAATACCCCGGTGCCAGGTTGAACGAGATGGTGACCGCCGGAAACTGTCCCTGGTGGGTGATCGACAGTGCTTCGCTCTGCGTCTGGAAGTTGGTGATGGCGCTCAGCGGCACTGGTGTCTGCGTCATTCCGCTGTTCGCTTCCGCTCCTCCTCCTCCGCCTCCGCCACCGGATGCTCCTCCTGCCGCGCCAGTGCTCGTGCCGCTGCCGGACCCGTTACGGCTGATCCCCGCGGTGCTGGTCGCGCTGGCGGAGGTGTTCGCCACTGCAGCGGCCGCGGTCAGCACGTTGCCGTTGGATGGATTGCTGGACGAGGACGAGATTGCCCCGGTCTGCGGAGCCACTGCCGATGCCGGCGTGACGTTCACCGCAAACAGCGGCGCGGTGGTGGCGGCGTTCGCCGAAAGCGCCGTTCCGCCGGACCGTGTCAGCAGCGTGGCTCCAGTGGGCGCTGCCCCGCCCGCCCCCGCGCCCGAGGACGATCCGGCCGTGTGCGCCGAACCCGCCGACACCGTGCCGCCGGTGGCCGACGACTGAATATAAATATCGTGCAGCCGCTGCGGCGTGAGCTGGTACCGCGGATCCGTCTCCAGAATTACGTGATACTGGTTCAACTGCGTGTATAGCGTGTTGATCTGCCGCTGCCCGAACGCATCGTACAGTGTGTTGTCGATGGTCTCCGGTGTGATGCCGAACCGCGAAGCCGTGGCGCGATCGATGATCAACGACGTCGCCAGCCCCCCGAGTTGCTGATCAGTTGCGACATCGGCCAGTTGCGGCAAGCGCGCCAGCCGCGCCGTCAAGTCGTGAACTACGCGGTTCAGTTCATTCTGATTGGGGTCTTCCACGGTGTACTGATACTGCGTTCGCGATACGCGGTCCTCCACCGTTAGGTCCTGCACTGGCTGCATGTACAGCTTGATACCCGGCACTTTGTCGAGCTTCGGACTCAGGCGCCGGATCACGTCGCTGGCCGAAATTCCGCGCTCCTCGAGCGGCTTCAGATTGATCTGAATTCGCCCGCTGTTCAGCGTGGTATTCGTGCCGTCCGCGCCGATGAACGACGACAGGCTCTCCACCGCCGGATCGGCCAGCAACACCTTCGCCAGATCCTGCTGCATCTGGGTCATCGATTCGAACGACGTGGTCGCTGCGGACTGCGAGATGCCTTGAATGATCCCGGTATCCTGTGTCGGGAAGAAGCCTTTCGGAACCGTCATGTAGAGGATGATAGTTAAGGCCAGCGTGCCCGCGGCCACCAGCAGGGTGACGGTCTGGAAGCGCAGCACGAATTGCAGCGTGCGGCCGTAGAACGCGATGATTCTTTCGAACGCCCGCTCCGACCAGCGATAAAAGCGACCCTGCCGTTCCGGCGGGGTGTAGCGCAGCAGCCGCGCCGACATCATCGGCGTCAACGTCAACGAGACCGCCGCCGAAATCACGATCGTCACCGCCAGCGTCACCGCGAATTGCCGGAACAGCCGCCCGGCGATATCGCCCATAAACAAGAGCGGGATCAGCACCGCGATCAGTGAAACCGTCAAGGAGAGAATGGTGAAACCGATTTGCTCGGCGCCCCTCAATGCCGCCTCGAGCGGCCGCTCGCCTTCCTCGATGTAGCGCGAGATATTTTCGATCATCACGATGGCATCGTCCACCACAAAGCCGGTGGAGATCGTCAGCGCCATCATGGTCAGGTTGTTCAGGCTGTACCCGCACAGGTACATCACTGCGAACGTGCCCACCAGCGACAGCGGTACCGCCACGCTCGGAATGACGGTGGCGCGCAGGCTGCGCAGGAACAGAAAGATCACCATCACCACCAGCCCGATCGTCAGGATCAGCTCGAACTCGACGTCCTTCACCGACGCGCGAATCGCCGTGGTGCGGTCGGTTACGATCTGCACATGCACCGACCGCGGCAGCGCCGTCTCGAGTTGCGGCAAGAGCTTTTCGATGTTGTTCACCACTTCGATAGTGTTGGCGCCCGGCTGCCGCTGGATGTTCAGAATCACCGCAGGCGTGTAGTTCATCCACGCCGCGAGCTTGGCGTTTTCCACCCCGTCCACGATGCGCGCTACGTCTGTCAACATCACCGGCGCGCCGTTCCGGTACGCCACGACCACCGTTTTGTAATCGCTGCTCGAGAGCAACTGGTCATTGGCGTTGATGGTGTAGTCCTGCGTCGGCCCGTCGAAGTTTCCTTTCGCCGAGTTGAGGCTGTTGCCGGTGATCGCGTTGCGGACATCCTCCAGATTGATGCCGTACGAAGAAAGCACCGTCGGATTGATCTGGATGCGCACGGCCGGCTTCTGTCCGCCCGAAATGCTCACCAGGCCAACGCCCGAAATCTGCGAGATCTTGGGCGCCAGCCGCGTATCCGCCAGATCTTCCACCTGCGGCAGCGCCATTTCATTGGACGTCAGCGCCAGCGTCAGCACCGGCGCATCGGCGGGATTCGATTTGCTGTAGATCGGCGGCGTCGGCAGGTTGGCCGGCAGATAGCTCTGCCCCGCGTTGATGGCTGCCTGCACTTCCTGCTCCGCCACATCGATGTTCAGGCTGAGCTGAAACTGCATCACGATCACGGACACGCCGCCCGCGCTGGTCGAGGTCATCTGAGCCAGGCCGGCTACTTCGCCGAACTGCCGCTCGAGCGGCGCCGTCACCGCCGAGGCCACCACGTCGGGGCTCGCGCCCGGATAGAACGTCAGCACCTGAATGGTCGGATAATCCACTTCCGGCAGCGCCGAAATGGGCAACTGGAAGAACGCCACGGCGCCGGTCAGAAACACCGCCGCCATCAGCAGCGCCGTGGCCACCGGACGCAGAATGAAGATGCGCGAAGGGTTCATGGCGCTACGCTGCCTCCGGGCCGCATGTTGCTGCCGTGGCCCGGATTGTTCTGCTGGCTCCTTTGCCCGCGGACGGTCACCAGCGCGCCATTCTCCAGCCGGTCGAAACCGCTGGTCGCCAGCGTCACTCCCGCGTCGATGCCCTCCACGGCGGCCTCTTCATCGTTGTTGTTCAACACCGTCACTGGATGCACCGTGACGCGGTTGTTCGCATCCACGATGTACACGAACGCGTTCGTGCCGTTGTGCTGCACCGCCGCCGAGGGCACCAGCGTCACTCTGCGCAGCGTCTTGACCAGCAACCGCGCATTCACAAATTGATTCGGAAACAGGCTGAGGTTCTTGTTGGGAAACTCGGCGCGAAACTTCACCGTGCCCGTTGTGGTGTCCACTACGTTGTCCAGTGACCCCAGCCTGCCGGTCTCGATCTTCTGTTCGTTCGAACGATCGAAGGCATCCACCTGCAACGTGTGCTGCGTGCGCAACTGCGATTGCACCTGCGGCAGATTGTCCTCGGACACGTTGAACACCACGGTGATCGGCTGAAGCTGCGTGATCACCACCAGGGTCGACGAACTGCCCGCGAACACCGTATTCCCCGGGTCCACCAGCCGCAGGCCGACGCGCCCGGTGATCGGCGAGACGATGTGGCAGTACGAGAGCTGCACCTTGTCGTAATCCACCGCTCCCTGATCTGCTTTGACCGTGCCTTCCGTCTGCTGCACCAGCTTTTCCTGATCCTCCAGTTGCTGCCGTGCGATCGCGTTCCTGGCGTTCGCCGCCTGGTAACGAATCAGATCCATGCGCGCCTGCGCCAGCATGCCTTGGTCGCGTTCCAGCGTGCCTTCCGCCTGCGTCAGGATGGATTGGTACGGGCGCGGGTCGATATCGATCAGCGGGTCGCCTTTGTTCACCATCTGGCCTTCGTGGTAGTGAACACCGATCACCTGACCGGTAATCTGGCTGAACAGTGTGATGGTATAGACCGGCGTGACCGTGCCTAGCGCGTTCACGTAGATGTTCATAGCGCCGGTGGTTGAGTGGGCTACGGTGATCGAAGCGCCGGCCTGTTGTCTGCCCGGCTGGCCCGCCGGTGCACTCGGCTTGCTGAATTCCCATAGTAGAAACAGCAGCAGTAATATGAACAGCGCGCCCAGTATCCACAGCCACCGCCGGCGCCGCGGACGCACTCCCCGATCGGGCGGCGGCGGCAAAAGCGGCTGCTGCCGGCCTTCCGGGAGGAGCGCCGGCTCTTGCGTTTCCTGCAGGGAGTTCGGCGGTTCCGTATTGCCCATTCGCTATCGGCCTTTTTTCAACCGGCGCAGTTTGGGCGCTGCGATCCAAACGGCCAGATCGGCAGGAGCACTTTCGCGTCCAATGTAACCCCGCAACATTGGCGGCGGACAACGGCCACGCCCTGCTCGTTCAGCACGCTTACGGAACGATCGCGGTGCGCGGCGAGCGTGCCTGAGAGGAAAGTTTTGCTACCGGCCTAGGAATCGTTCTGGATGGTTCCGCTCACCAGCAGAAGCCGTTCCGGCTCCAGATGCACATGCCACGGCTGTGGCCGGTCGCGCAACGCGGACCATGCATCGCGCGGCAGTTCCGCCTCCAGGTGCGGCCTCTGCCCAGCTTCCGGAGGCGCGCCTACGTGCAGGTACACGGTGGTCTCAAACGGCGAATCGATCGAGCCGGCCGGCCAGCACGGAAACGTGTTCTGCCCCTCCGGCTCATTCACAAAACGCACGTCGTGGGCGCGGATGCCCACGTGCGTCATGCCGATCAGCGGACCGGCCGCCCGCAGCCGGCAGTTCCATTCGTCCACCTGAATGCGCCCCGGTCCCACCACACGCAGCGGCGCCAGATTCTTGCACCCGGTGAGCCGCGCCACTGCCACCGTCCCGGGCCGCTCGAAAATCTCCCGCGCCGTTCCGCTGGCCGCCACACGACCGTGTGCCAGCACCGCCAGCCGGTCCGAAAGCCGGTACGCTTCATCGCGATCGTGCGTGACGAAAATCGTGGCGCCGCCGAATCCGGCCAGCAGTGCGCGCATCTGCTCCTCCAGCCGGTGACGCAAATGCGTATCGAGCGCTGAAAACGGTTCGTCCAGCAGCAACGCGTCCGGCTCCATCGCAAGCGCTCGCGCCAGTGCCACGCGCTGCCGCTCGCCTCCGGAAAGCTCGGTGGGATAACGGCCGAGCAAGCCCCCGATCCCTGCAAGTCCCGCCCATTCGGCCACACGCCGCGCCTGCTCCTCCGCTGGACGATGCTGCAACCCGAAGCCGATGTTCTGCGCCACAGTGAGATGCGGGAAGAGCGCGTAATCCTGAAAAACCATCCCGACGCGCCGCTCGGACGGACGCAGGCGGACTCCTTCTTTCGAATCGAACAGCACCCTGCCGTTCAGTACGATGCGCCCTTCGCGCAGCGGCTCCAGACCGCAGATCGCGCGCAGGGTGAGGCTCTTGCCCGATCCCGATGCGCCCAACAGTCCCAACACGCCGCCCCGAGTCTGCAGTTCCACTCGCAACGTGAATCCCGGCAGGCCCTGATGAATCTCCACGTCCAACTCGGCGCGCTTTTCCGAGGTCGCGCGCGGCGTAATGGCGATCGGCTCCAGGGCCGTATCGTGCCTCGTATCCACGACATCGCCACGTCCCGGCGACACCGCCGCGCCCCGCCACAGGTTCATCGCTGCAATCCCCGCCAGCGACATCGCGACCATCGCCGCCACCCAGGCAGCCGCGCGTCCCGTATCCCCGCCCTCGGCCGCGAAGAACACTGCCAGCGGCATGGTCTGGGTGCGGCCCGGTATATTGCCCGCCAGCATCAGCGTCGCGCCGAACTCGCCTAAGGCGCGCGCGAACGCCAGCACCGTCCCGGCCAGCAAGCCCGGCCACGCCAGCGGCAGCAGCACGTTGCGGAAGATGCGCCACTCGCCCGCGCCCAACGTCCGAGCCGCGTCCAGCAAGTTCGGATTCACCAGTTCGAACGCGCCGAGGGTCGTGCGATACATCAGAGGAAACGCCACCACTGCGGCCGCAACCACAGTGCCCGGCCACGAAAAGGCGATCGCGATCCCGGCCTCAGCCAGCAGTTGTCCAACCCAGCTTCTGCGCCCGAACAGCAGCAGCAAGAAAAATCCCACCACCGTGGGCGGCAGCACCAGTGGCAGGATCAGCACGCCATCCAACAGACCCCGCAAACGTCCGCGATAGCCGTGTACCAAGCGCGCCGCGGCGATGCCCGCCACAAAGGCCAGCACCGTCGCCACCGCCGAGGTGCGCAGCGAAATCCACAGCGGCGATAAGTCGGGCGGCATCAGTTCGCGGCCTGTGCAGATCGCGGCAGTGTGAATCCGTACCGCACGAACACACCGCCTGCCTGCGCCCCTGCGAGGAATTCGAGAAACGCGCGCGCCTCGGCCGGCGACGGACTCGCCTTGACCGCCGCGGCCGGGTAGATCACCGGCTGATGACTATCCTCGGGCGCCGTTTGCGCCACTCGCACTTTCTGCGACCGGCGCGCGTCCGTGGCATACACGATGCCCGCGTCCGTGTTGCCGCTCTCCACGTAGCTCAGCACCTGCTCCACATCCTTCGCCAGCACCAGTTTGGTGCGCACCGCATCCAGCAGATGAAAGTGCTCCAGCACCTGCCGCCCGTACTGCCCCGCGGGTACGCTGGCCGGGTCGCCCAGCCCGATCAACTTCACCTGCGCATCCGCCAGGTCTTCGAACGAGGCCGGCCTGGCGCCGTCTTTGGGCGCGATCAGCACGATGGCATTGCGCAGCAGGTCGCAACGCGTGGCCGGATCGATCAGCCCCGCCGCTGCCAACTTGTCCATCGGGGCCGGCGCGGCGGAAATAAACACGTCCGCCGGCGCGCCGTTTTCGATTTGCTGCTCGAGCGTCCCCGACCCGCCGTAGTTGAACGCGAGTTTTATCTTCGCGTGCGCGGCCTCGAACACCGGCCCCAGTTCCGCCATAGGCCCCTGCAGGCTCGCCGCCACCGACACTGTCAACCTCGCCGGCGCACGCGCGCAACTCGCCAGCATCGCGGCCCCCAGGCCCAGCCCGGCCGCAATCCGCGCCCTCATGCCCGCCAGTTGACGCCGACGTTGAGCTTCTTCCGGCAGTATTCGAAGCTGCGCTCCAGGTCGATGCGCTGCTGCTCCGTGAGCGCATCGGTCATCACTTGCGGATGCGTGCCCGGCACATCCTCGATGACCATCGCGCCCATGAACGGGTGGCCTTTTTTGGCCAGCGCAGCGAACCGCGCAAACTCCCACGCCGGCATCTTCGGATACAGCTTCCAAAAATCCTGTTCCAGGTACGGCAAGGGCGTCGGTGGCCGTCCGGTAATGACCTCCAGGTGCATGCACGAATTCGGACACAGCCTGCGGAACTCCGCCACGAACTTGGGGTAATCGATGTTCCCGTCGCCCATCGCCACCCATTGCCCGGCCGCTCCGTTGGCCGTCTCAAACACCGCCGAATCGCGAATGTGCGAAGTGACCACGTACGGCGCCAGTGTTTCCAGCGTCACGAACGGATCCTCCACCACCCAGATCGGGTTTCCCGTGTCGAGATTCGACCCCACAAAATCTTTGCCGGATTCTTCGATGATGCTTTTGACCTCGCGCGCTTGCATGTCGCCCGAATGATTTTCCAAAGCGATCTTCACGCCCAAGTCCGTCGCCTGGCTGCGCACCGACCGGAACAGTTTGATGGTGTTGTCCATGTGCGCTTCAATGCCCGGCGGCCCAATGCGGTCGGCGCTGCTGCCCATGTAGCAGCG
>Ga0335085_10008639_pt1 | contig 15519 bp, 10 predicted proteins | sample Lox_Sample_45_FD_206712 | JGI IMG/M metagenome (GOLD analysis project Ga0335085, IMG submission 206712) | Soil microbial communities from Loxahatchee National Wildlife Refuge, Florida, United States - Lox_Sample_4.5 | ecosystem: Environmental > Terrestrial > Soil > Wetlands | place: USA...
CATTTACGTCGGTACGCGGCTCGACACTAACTGCGGCATCGTGACCGCGACGCTCAATGGCGGCGCACCGGTGACGCTCGACTGCTACTATCCCACCGCGACCACTTCACAGACGCGGCGCCTGCTTTTCTCCAGCGTCGCCGCCGGCCAGCACGAGGTCGTGATCACGCTCACTGGCAATAAGAACGCGTCGAGCCAGGGCTGGTATTTCTATTTCGATTTCCTCGAATGCGCGGTGCTGAGCGACGTCCCCGATCCGGCAACAACGACCACCAGCGTGGCGGTAGCCACGGATTTCGACACGGACAACACCTATAAGCTGTCGCCCGAGAGGCTGGTCTGGAACATCCAGAAGCTCGGCCTGCTGGGCGAGATCGACCACTACTGCGGCGTCTTCTGGTGGAAGCAGTCGGTGGCGCAAAACCCGTCCTACCCGCAATGCACCGTCACCTTCTCTGGCACCTGGAACGACCAGGACGTCGTGTGGCTGCACGTGGGCGGGTCCGCGATCGGCAAAACGGTCTTCGGCGGGCAGGACAACAACAACACGATCGCGCAGCATTTCGCCAACTTCATCAACGCGATCTTCGATGGCGTCTGGGCGGCGGCTTCAGGCAGCGTTCTGACGATCACATCGCATTCGTTTTCCAGCGTCTGGCAATTTCACGTCTACACACAACTGCCCACCTCAAACACTGGCAGTGGCCAAGCCACGGTGAATGGCGATCTGCAAGGCGGAACGTACGGCACTACGTGGGTCATCGATCCGACCCAGACGCCGGTGCTCAACCGCGCCTTTCGCGACTGGAACACGGACTTCTTCGCGCTGCTGAAGGCTAACAGCCTCAGCGTAGTCTGTTCGTTTTCGCAGGAGCTGGTAAATCCACCCGACAATCCGCCGTCCTCCGTGTGGGTGCAGCGATTTCCCGACGGCACCGCCGTCCAGACTGCCACGGGCTTTGGCACGCTGAACAGCTCCCAAGTCGCGTTCAGTTCCGGGCCGCAGAACTACCTCGGCCAAGCGTATGCCGCAGTAGCCGGCCTCATGCTGGCGGCGGGCCTCATGCCGAAGGTGCAGTTCGGCGAAATCCTCTGGTGGTTCCAGGCGAACGCATCCGGGATGGCATTCTACGATGCGGACACGCAGGCGGCCGCGCAGGCGGCGCTCGGCCGCGCACTGGTGACGTTCCACACTCCGAACAACGACCCCTCAATCAACAGCCACGCGGACGCGAATTTCCTCCAAGCGCGCCTCTACAACTACGTGGCCGCGATCCAGAGCTACGTTCTTTCGCAAGTCCCCTCTGCCGTATTCGAGTTGCTGTGGCCGATGGACGTGAACGACCCGGACAACTGCAAGCTGCTTCGGTACATCAACCTGCCGTCGCAATGGATGGGGCGTTCCGGCTCCGGCTTCGACACGTTCCTCATCGAGGGCTACCAGTATCCTGGGATCAACCACAATCTCGACCAGGCTTCCCGGTGCGCGCAGTACCCGTGGAAGGAACTCGCCTGGGACCAGGCACATTGCCGCTACCTGATGGGCCTCTACTACGGCACCTGGCCGTGGCTGCGGGAATTCGTTAACGTCAACCGCCTCGGGCTTCCGGCTGTCAAGCTCTGGGCTTACGACCATCTCTGCCTGTTCGGCTGGCCCATGCCGCTCCCGACGAGCGATGACCGCTCATTTATTTACTGAACGCCGATTGAAAAACTTAGAAATCTGGCACAACAAGGTGGAGCGGATCGCCCGTTGGCCGAGGGGTGTCGTGGAGTCTTCCGTTACGGATTCATCTTGCGGGCGATAACGTTCAGCCAACGAATTGAGCGCCGCGCGAGCAGTGCGTCTGCGCTGGTCCATTGCTCTACGACTGTGAAGCCGGACACCTTTACCAAGCACAATAGTTCGTCAGGATCGTAGTAGGCGAAGAAGCGCCCGTCGGGAGTGAAATTCTCACCTTCCCCAATTTGAACAGAAACAAACAGCGTACCGCCATCAACGAGAGATCGGCGGAGGCGCTGAAGCACGGGGAGCACTTTTGTCCTCGGCAGGTGAAGGAGCGATGCACACGCCCACACCGCATCGAATTCGCTGCTGAAACTCACGTCCTCGAGACGAATCCTAAAACAGGGGGCGCCTGAGAATTCCCGTGCCAGATTCACAAGGGCATCAGACGCATCTATGCCTACCGGATCAAAGCCACGAGACCGAAACGCCTTCAGGTCACGTCCAGAACCACAACCGGCGTCGAGGATTCGCCCGCCCGGACGAACGTGTTTTAAAAACACATCATACACAGCGGAGAGATCGGCAGAGACTGTCCGTTCAAAATATTCACGCGCGTGCTTCTCGTAATAATCGAGAGTCGAACTGCTGGCATCTGCTAAGCCCGCCATACCAGCGCTTCTAGGTGAGTCTGTTCTATTCATAGCCACCTAAGTGACGGCCTTCTGATGCCATTGGTCAATATCGACCGTTAAAGCCTCGAATCCTTGATTGATCAAGTCGTGGATGACTTCAGGAAAAACGGCCGACAGATTTACCTGAAGGGCTGGTGTGGGCGTCGGAGCACTCGGAGATCCATTGGCTCTTTCGGGCCCACTCTTACCTATGGCCGCTTTGTGTACTGCTTTGAGAACGGCAAAATGCGCAAGGTACTTGGCGAACACACCCATTAGGTCCTTCTCCTGAGCACGCGCATAACCAGCGTGTTGTTGAATGATCTTCACCATCTGCGCGCCGATTGAGACGATCTCGTCAAAATAGGTATCGACCCCAAATCCGTGCCCATAAACCTCGGAGATGTGTATTACCGTTCGGAAGCGCGTCCAGTTCCCTGGTGAGGCTTGAATTTGGAATTCTTTTCTGTCGGGGTCAGTAGCGGTCGGAATCGGAATGAGTCTGAACTTATCCTTGTGCGCTAACAGAACCTCGTTCATTTCACGGTACAAACCGAATGATTGTCCGAGCAGGGCACGCAGTGGGCCGTACAGTAGTGATAACTGTTTCAGTTCCCAGTCGATAACGGCGGTACCGATCTCGAATTTCGCCTGCCTCTCGGACAGATCGCGCTCCTGTTGAGCCTTCGCATTGGCCAGGACCGCCTCTTGCGCCAAACGCACTTTCTGAAGTCGCTCGTTCCCGTAGCTGCCGATCAAGACGCCTGCCAATCCGGCGAGTGCCGCGATAAGCGACGGCAAGACGATCGTGAACAGTGACGACGGCTTGAGCTTATCGACAGCCTCGCGAATTTCAGTAAGACGCGAGTCAATGCTTGTCCGACTGAGTGTTTGTTCAATCGCGGTGAGGCGAGCTTCAATTGCCGTCAGCTCCGCCGCGGGGGCCGGTTGCGTCCGCGTTCCCGGCGCAGCGACAGGATTCTTCTTGGATTGCCCGGATTGTCCGTAGGCGCACCAAAACGCCGAGTAAGCGACGACCAGTGCGAGCGCTGGCCAGGCGAAGGCAGGTATTGCCACGCGCCCTGTCTGTCTTGCCGCGACGTCAGCATTCCTCAATGTCGTACTCCTTGAGCGTCAAGCCTCTTTCGGCAAGTGCAGCTTCGCGTGCCGATATCCGGCCGCGACAGCAGTCCTAGGGCCTGCTCTTTTTCGCTCAGGTAGACCAACTGCCGATACTGCGGATGGAATTCATCGAGGAACGCTTCTTTGCGATGGAGAATAGGCGGATTGGTCGAGTCTGCGTAATCCCGAAAACTGTGTGAGGCCTTCGGAAGGTAGACCTTGACGCTGTAGTTCAATTCGGGATGCGGGACCCGCTCGAAATCGGGATAGCGCAGGAATGAGACCTTTCGTCCATCCGTCGAAATCTTGACGAGGTCGCATTCCACGTCACCCACGATCTGGCGCGCGGCGAACACGACGAGGCGCAGGAGCGGCGGCAGCAGGGGTTCCTGCGACAGATGGAAGTAAAAATCCTCGGGCAGTTTCTTGCCGAAGCTCACGCCGTCGATGGTCGCCTTGACGAGCGCCGGGTTGCCCATGCCGTACAGGAAACCTTCGGATTCCTTCAGGGAATGCTGATAGCTCGTCCAGAGCGACTTGATGTCGGCTTGCACCTCCGGCGGCAGCATCTTGAACAACATCGGTTTCGAGCCTTGCAGCCGGATCATGGCCAGTGCAACCAGAAGTTCGTCGCGCCGCTGCTTTTGCACCTCGTCCAGCGTCTCGGGATGAACGGCTCTCCACACCAGGCGGGCGATGCGCGCGCGGGAGCCGAAATTCTCTTCAAGCGCCGGGTATTCCGCGAATTCCTCGTCGAGCGGCATCCGGCCGATCTTTCGCACACGCTCGATGAGGGCCGCGCCCAGTTCGTCCGCCTCGAATTCTTCGACGGCGTTCTTCTGGTAATTGACCGTACGCCGAAAAGCCGTGTCGGCAACATATCTTTCTTCCTCGGTCTTTTCCTTAAAGGCATACGTGACGCCCAAGCCCGCGACATGCGCCCGAACGCCGAGCGTCTCGCCCACGAACTGCCTGAATTCCGATTGCGAGTAGATTTTCTGGAACGCACCCCGGCTCGTGATGAGCCCGTCCTGGAAGGGTATTCCTTTGTCCAGCGACTGATCGACCCGCACCGCCACTACGAGCGCGCGCAACGCCAGCGCATAGGCCTTGCGCAGCGTGTCCGTGCGTTCGGCTGGGTTTTCGATGACGTTCAGGACGTAGCCGAGATTAACCACGTCGGCAGGCTTTAACGGCGCATCGGGCCGAAAGTGCGGGTCCCACCCGTTCGCTTTCATCCCGTTCTTCTGAAGCAGGCTGACGTCCTCGCCGCGACCGCAGCCGTAATCTAGAACGGTGCAATCCTCGCGGATGAGGCGGTGCGACACGGCAAGCGAAATCGGCTTCGAATACTGAAATCGTCGAATGGCCGTCCGATGGCGCGGGATAACGTCTGCACTTGCCATACTGCCCACCTTTTAAACCGGGTTGGTCGTCAGGTCCTCCGCGGGCGCGGCCTCTTCCGGAGTGACATCGGGTTGCTTCGACAGAGCGTCTTCCAGCCGCTTCTTCTCGTCCTCGGGCAGCGTTCCTACAAGCTCGGTCAGCGCGTCGATGAACATTTTCAGAGACGAAGCGTAAATGCCTTTCAGTTTTTTCTCTGTAATCTGGCTCGCGTCGATACCGTGTTTCTCGCAATACTCTTTGACTTCCCGTTCGTTGAAGCTCCGCAGCACCTCGGAGCGACTTTGCTTCACGTGCTCGTCAATGAGCGCCTGAAGTTTCGGATTAGAAGACTCCCACATCTCCAGGAGGATGTAACGGAATTTTGGCCATTCGTCCGGCTTGAGTTCGCCGGGGATGACGATGCGCCGCAGCGTGTACGCGTTGTCGGATATCTTCATGTTCGCGGCTCCGAAAGTCCCCGTGACCTTCCCCGAAAACACGGACAGCAGCCGCTTCGTCTCCTGCTCGGATTCAGGTTTGAAGTATGCATTCAAGGATGCGATATACTCCGCGAACAAAGCATCCTCGGCTTCATCCCCATTCACGCGTTGGTCCGCGTTGATGGCCTCTATGGCGGAGAAGAACGTCATAAACAGGGCCGTCTGAAAAGCCGACGTGGTGAACATCGTCCGGTACAGTTCGTGTACGGCCTTCACAACCGGGTCCACTACTTTCGCCTCTGAAATGGCGGCAAGTAACTGTACCGCTCGCATCCGCGAAAACTGCTCCTGAAAGCCCCGTAGTCTTTGCCGGGTTCCCTCGAATTGCTCAAGCAGTTCGCGCAACTCCGGCGGATATTGCTTGTGGGGGTACTTCTCGTCGAGTTCCGCGGCCAGCAGGTCGATATAAGATGTGAAGACCCGGAGAATTCCCTGGCCCTCGAACAGATTGGCGTGGTTCTGCAAATCGTGATGCTTCAGCCGAACTTCAGCCTCTAGTTTGATGGTCGCGTCTGCCATCGAATGGAAAGGCCAGAATGTTTGAAATCCCTTGACGATTTGCTTGCCATACCGGGTCTGGAACGATTCGATCAGCAAATCCCGCGCCTCGGGAGCGAACGCGTACCGCGTCGTACTGTTGGCGACCTCGTCGCCCAGCAGGTTTACGCCGTTCAGACGCCGCAGGCATGTATCGCGAATGTATTTCACGTTTCCATACTTTCGGGAGGCGTAGTAAATTCCGGTCGGCGCATCGGGAGCCAGGAGGACCCGCTCCAGCATCGAAAACAGGTGCATGACGCCCGAGAAGGCGGCGGTTGAAGAAACCGCTATGCGGTTCTCGTCCGCATCTAATTCGAAATTCCACAATCGAAGAGGAAGTTGAGCTGTAGCGCCGTCGATTTGCTTGACCGTTTCAAGCACGCCCCTTTCGAAATGCGCAATGATATCGAAATCGTCAAGCAAAATATTCCTTGCAGTGGAGACGGGCTTTGCGTGCTTATTCAATGCGAGGAAAACGGCGCGCGACGCCCGGATAACTGTGCTCGCCGTCGCTTCGCCGACAGCTAGCGTCGGAAACGTGCAGACCACGATCGGAAGGGTAATGTCTTTCAGATTGTCCTTTGGGATGTCGGACCAGCGCCGGTAATAGTCCCGAAACGCTCCCGTCTTGTCGGGCCACCCCTTGATGTTCCGATACAGGGCAAGCAGCGCCATGGCGCGATGCTGGCCGTCTACGATGACGAGCTTGCACTTCATCGTGTTCACACGAAGTCGAGCATTATCGAACTCCCGCAGACGGCCATTGATCTCGATAAGCTCAAACTCGAATGCCTCGTCGCCGGGATCGCCGCTGCGATACAGCCGTTTAACATACTTGCCTTCGGGCAGGGACGTCTCGTGCATCTGGGGATACCGGGCGAGCAACTCCTTTTCCGGGCCGACCGGAACGACCACCGTCACGATGGGCGGGAAGAACTTCACCGCCTCGCCTTTACCGACCGACATGAGGTAGGGGATCAGCGAGGTCGACACGCGGCTGTCGTCGATGTCGCGCTGCATAATCTCGTCAAAGCCCAGGTTGCGGTTATCGAATATCTCGCGAACCGGAACCAGGTTCTCGAACAGCCTTTGTTGGTGGCTGCTGTCGAGCGTGAAACGCATGTGGGTCTGGATATATCGAACTGGAATTGAGGATTCGCCCGTATCGGTAGGCCTCACCGAAAACGTGCCAACGCAACCGGGAATCTCCAGGTCCAGCACCGAGGCGTTATCAAGAATCAAGTCATCGGCCATCTAGTTTCTCCCGCACAACGGATAATTTATTCGGTTTAACAGATTTTCGATATCGACGCGCAGACCGTCTTCGTCGGTAGCAAGCTCCATCACATGTACAACCAGGTTATACGCCGCAAATCTGCGGGCGGTCGCCACCTCTCGCGCGAAGCTGTGGTCCTTGTCGCTCTCCGGATCTTCCTCCGCATCCGTTTCAATCTGGGGCTCCATCAGCCCGGCGGCCATCGACTGCTGGTACCGTTCGATGAGAGCCTTGTGGCGTAGAAGGCGACGCCGGAGATTTTTAGCGACGCCGATGTAGATGGGGCTTGCGAAAAACGGGATGGACTGCTGCAACAGCTCCTTGAGCCCCCGTAAGCGATCCGGCTTTGCCGCGACGCGCGCAACGAGCGACTCCGATATCGGCATCTGGTTTTCGAGGACACCGGTGTAGGTCGGTTTCAGCGGTCCCGTCAATACGGCCGTGTAGGGTTGTTCGCGGTAGTAATTGAAGAGGCGTCGCTCAAGAAATAATCGCACAACCGCACACCTCTCTTCGTCCGACGTTGCGCCGTTGCAAGCAGTGATGCAATCGCCGATGTCCTTATCGGATAGCTCAATCCGGTAATACCATGCATACACGCCCGGAAGCTCGGGCGCCTGCATAAGCTCATACAGCCGAAGACCACGTTCGGGCATCAGCCTTCCGATCTCCTAAAGGTTGCAAATCATGCATGGTTCGGTGTCGTCTTCCTCATCGAGGGCTTCCGAGAAAATTTGGAACAACTTCTCCGACGGCGCGCGCCGCCGCGCCGACCGTAAGGCTTCCTCCTGTTTTCGCTTGATTTCCGCGACCCGCTCCGGCTGCTCCAGCTCGGACAGGCTCTCGCTCTGGCTCCAGGTGTAGCGGATGCCCTTGTCCTCGTCGATCTTTTCGTAGCGCTTGGCTAGCTCGAACAACTCCGGATGGTTCTCTTTCAAGCCAACCCATTCCGCCTTGCGTTGAAAGAAGCAGAAATAGCAGCCGGACCGCGTGCGCCAGCGGTAATAGCTTGGGAGCCCGAGACCACAGTCGTCGAGAATGCGAAACACATCCTGCTTCGCGATGCCGTATTCCTTGAACGGATAAACCGGCGTAATGTTAGGTTTCGTCGAAATGTAGCCATCGCGATCTTCGTCCGCGCGTATGGCAATGTAAGTCATGGTTGGGTCCTCGCCGACGTAATGCTCGAAGGGCTTCAGCTTTAACATGCGGGTGCACCATCGCATCCGCTGCGAGGGCAAATAACCCCCGTAGATGTTCAGCCAGTGGTCGAAATCCCGTTCCGGGTTAAGCCGCACCACGGGCTTGCCGAGAAAAGCTTCGAGCCGCTCGATGTACTCGTAGGTCTCCGCGAGTTCATACCCGGTATCGCAGAAGAAATACTCCATCTCAGGAACGCGGTCCCGCATGAACAGCGCCAACGCCGCGCTGTCCTTGCCGCCCGAAAGGCCGAGAACATGGCGCACGGGCTTGTCCGCGCCCGGCTTCGCCGCAGCATCAGCCATGCGTGACGTTCCTTTCATGTGCTGCTTGCTGTTTCTTGTCGCCCTTATCGTCGGGAATGTAGTCTTGGGCAATGGTACCCAATATTGCAAGCGCGAGGTCGCGGTTCTCTTCCACCCCGAGATCGCTCAGCGCCTGCCTGACATGCACTATCCCCGACGCCAACATGTCGCGGTCTCGCTTCTCGACCGTGACGACGGCCTCGCGCTCCGCGCTGAATTCGTCCGTGACGCTCACGCGCAGCAGCTTGGCTGGTGCGTCGGTCGGGTCGGAGCGTTTCGACTTCTCGAACACGATGGCTTCGATATGCCGGAAGCTCCGCGCCATTTCGCTGAGAGCGATTTCAAAACGCGCGCGGTCGCTGTCTATCCAGTTCTTGGGAACCTTGCCCACCAGCATCGTCCCGAGGGCTTCGGCCCACTGCGTATCCGGCGTTTCACCTTCGGTCAAGTGATGCGCAAAGGCCCTCAATCGCGGCTCGATGCAGTTTTCCGCGACGGCTGCGGCACGTCGCTGCACGAGTGCGCGCCCATGTTCGGATGAGACGTTAAAGGCCCGCAGAATAAGATTGCGGGTGTCCGCTACGAGGTCGTCATAGGCGCGCTGCAACTCGATCAGCGCTGCACGCCAAGCCTTCATGAACGTGCCGACATTCGAATTGGCGCGCGCGCCCGGCTCGAAGGGCGGCAATCCGAATAGCTGCGGCAGGTCTCGGAACAAGAGCAAGTCCGGCTCCTTCGCGCCGAACAGGCATTCCCTGACGCCCAGCGCTTCCGCCGACAATGTTTTCGTCTGCTTCGTATAGCCGGGCAGCCGATGCAGGAATTTAAACAGAGGCCGCATGAGGGCGACGAGATCGCCCCGGTTGTCCTTGGTCGTCGAAGCGCCCAGCACTTCCGCCATTTGCCGGAACACTTCCTTGCGCACGCCCTCGATGCGATAGCGCCGCAAATGAAACCGCTCCGGATTTTTCAGAAGGCGCTCGAAAAGTTCAATCGAGACTTCCGGCACGAAACCGCCGTCCTCGTAGAAGGCCACTTCCGTATCGAAGTGAAGCACCGCCGCGCAAAGCAGCAGCGGCAGGACGCCCATTTTGATCCCATAAGGCGGGTCCTGGAGCTTGCGGAACAATTCCTCGACGGGTCGTCGCTCGACCTCGCAGGTGGACAGGAAGGCGTCAATGGCGTTCCATGAGTCATTTAGCGAAGAACCGCGCCGGGGCGCCCCGAATTCATAGGCTTCGTCGCCTTTGCGGTGAATGCCGGTTTCTTCAAGGATGGAGGCGTAAATACTGACCTCGGGCGGAAAGCCCTCTAGTCCGAGACGCGGTTCCGCGCCCCGCTGGATCATCGCGTCGAGAAGGTTCCGCCTTGCGGCGGCGGCTGCAGACGAAAGGAAGCGCCGGTTGATGAGTTCATTTCTTAAGGCCGGCGACTTATCGAAAATCTTGTCGCAGAGCGACGAGACGAAGGCGCTCAAGCGGCGCGCGTCGAGCATCTGAAGCCGAATGCCGTGATGGAACCAGCGCGTTGCGTTGTTTCTCGCCTGTCCGGGCGCAAATAGGCGCTGCACTTCGGTGGAGGCCGTATGTTCCGCAAGAGCCAGCATCGCGCGAAGCTCCCGGCGTGCGACCGCGTCGGACTGAAGCTCCGGCGTATTGTGCTGCGCCCACCGCAAATGCTCCAACTGCCTCACGGCATCGCGAAGCGCATGGCATTCGTCGGGCACTGCGATTAATACATCGATGCGCTCCCGCACGTCCGACGACGTAGCGAGTTCCGCCAGTTCCTTCGCCTCCGCCTTGGACGACGGCACGCAATAAATGAGGATGCCGTCGGCTTCGCTTGCCGGGGCAAGCTGCTTCGGGAAGGTGCCCAAGTCCGCGAAACGCACTTCAAAATACCGCAGCGTCCCCTTCATGTAGGAATGCCGCTTCGCCACCACAGGACGGGGGCGCCATGTGTCGTTCAGGCGTTGGGCGATGCTGAATTCCGTCACGCGGCGAGACGCTTCGCGCAGGCGGCTCTCAAGGTCGATGTCGCTCCCTTCCCAGAGTGCCAGCGTGTCGTTGTAACGCCGCTCAACGACGAGCGAACGTTTGACGAGCGCGCTCCTGAGAGCAGCGGTATCGGCGGGCGTGGCTGACGTCGTGAAGCTCAAAACGGCGAGGCTGGGCTTCAATTCTCCGATACCGCCGAGCGCACTCAAGAGCCCGATATTCTTAATGAGGTCTACTTCAGCCTCTCCGCATTGCGCGGCGCGGTCGAGTGCATTCTGCACTTCGGACCACCGCGCGGCGGCATCGCCGACATTGAGGCCGCTGCCAAGGCTGGCGGTCACATAATCGTAGAGATGCGAAAGCCGGTAGCACGGACCGTCTGCCCCCGGCCGCGCTTCCTGTTCGAGAAACTCGACGAAGCCGAAGGGCTCACGCGCGACGAGGAAGGAAAAGAGGGAGCGTTGGTTTTGCCCGAACTTACGGCACAGGCGCGCGAGCGCAAGCACCGTCGCGGGATGCAGGGGCGCACAAGACTGCATGCGACTGATGAAATCCTGCTTGTTCAGGCCGCGCGGAGCAATCCCGAGTTTCCAGGCTTCTTCAGCCTGCGTTTTCGCAATCCCCCGATAACGATTCATCACGCTGTCGTCGGATTGCACGATGGCGGCAGCGAGCAAGTCGGTGAATTCTTCCGGCGGAGCCTGGTAGGCCACGTCCTCGAACCGCCCTTGTATCTTTGCCCATTCGGCGCGCAGGTTCGGCCGCAGGTTCGCGGCGTATTGCTCGAAGGCCTGATGCAGCACAGTCAAGAGCAGCAGGTTAGCGCCCGCGTTCCCAGTCGTGGCTTCGGCCAGCAGTTGCAGGACGAAAATATCGCCGCGCTCCGGATCACCTGCAGCGAATTCAAGAAATTTTCCAAGCTCGTCGATCACGAGCAGAAGGCCCTGCGCGCGTCCGCTTTCCTGCAAAATGACCGTAAGCCGAGAAATAAGCCGCACAAGCTCTTCGGCATCTATGGTCCCGCCGTCCACGGCCTGATCATAAAGAGCCTGTAGTTCTTTCAAGGGGCCCGGTGGACGTCCGAGCTGAAAGTACGGTGAAATATCTCGGACACAGGCATCCGCGATCGCCGGGAGCAACGGGCCGGCCGAACCGCTAACCAATACCGAACAGAAACCGACTTTTTCAACACGCCCCCGGTGCTTGCGCTCGAACAACTCCTTGTAGGTTGCGGGGTGTTGCTCTTTCAGTATGCCTTTCGCCTTGCGCCCGCTATCGGAGCGCGGAAAACCGAGCAGATTGGCGAGGAACAGGGCGAAAGCCGATTTGCCGGAACCGTAAGGCCCAGTAATCGTCCAGGCGCGGTGACTGAAATCGTTGCCCAGCGCACCCGCGATGCGCAACAGCGTACGGTGCGCGGTCTCGGTGACGATATAGCCTTCGAGTGCGGACGCGGAGCCGACATCACGCTCGATGTTGATGGACCGCGCATAACGGGGGGCGATGCTGATGAGGTCGCGTAACAGCACTTAGGCCAGCACCTCCAGTTCGCGGAACTCGCCCGCCGCCCCGTAATGCTCTTCCAGAAGGTCCATCGGGTTCAAGTCGGCGTGCTTATAGACCTGCCGCAGGCCCGCCGTTTCCGTATAGGCGAGCTTACCTTTCGTGAGCGTATCAAGCCGCTCCAGCCTGTCGGCAATGCTGTTTTCATCGAGGCGGAATATCGTGCCGGGGCTTCCCTTGCGATAGGCGATGTCGCTGAAGGCCAGCGTTTGCTGCGTTTGCGAAATCTCGTTCCAGAAATCCACGAGCGCGTAAAGAAATGCGTAGTCCGCGAGCGTGGGTTTCGGGTTCCGCTGAAGCTGATAAAGGTCGCTGCCTTGTCGCGCCTCGATAAGGCTCAATTCCGACAAGGGGCAGTCAAAAGCGTCTTCGCCGAGGCCCGTGCCGCGCATATCGGAAGATCCGACGTAGGTGCGGAGGAAGACTTCGACATCCCGCCGGATGGAGTTTTCCGCCAGGTTGGCGGCATCGTCGCGGCGCGCTTCATCCAGCACGAATTGCGTCAGGTTCGCGCGCGTGAATTCCGCCGACGGGAAGCTGTTGAAGACAAGATGCCAGGTCGTGCAGCGTTGATCCTGCCGCAGGATATTCCAGTGCAGCAGCCAGAGCGTCGACGGGTCCTCCAGGTAAGGGTCGAAGCGCCCCAGCACAGCGCGGCCGAAATCCGAGACGGCCAGCCGCGTACCGCGGCTTTTGGGCTCTTCGGCAAGAATGCCGGTCGCGAGCCCCCAATGTCGGATGGACCGTACCATATTCTTACCGACGCCGAGCGTGACGATGGCGCTGTCCTTCGTGAACACTTCGGCGTCTTCCGAAACGGAATCGACGGCCTTCTTCAGCCACGAATGTCGAAAGACGAATGTTTCATGCCCCGAGAACGAGAGGCGCGGCGCTTGACTAGCGGTCTTGTCCTTGCGCGATTTGGTCTCGCTCATCTCATATCCCAAGTGGCAATTCGAGTTGCCCGTTCTCCAATTGCGTCAACAGTCGTTCGACGGCGAGTCTAATGATGGAGGACTTGCCGACGTGGCGTTCCTTTGAGGTCGCGTTAAGCCGGTTGTTTAAAGACTCATCGAGATAAACCGTGATCGGCACGCCCGACCGATTCGATTTCGCGCGCGGCGTGCGGCGAAGGGCCGTATTCTGTCGCATCGGATTCACATCAGTACAAGTAATGACACGTAAATGCATCGCTGTCAATACCCTTTACTTCAATTGGTTATACAGCCGTCCGTTCTTCGTCCCCACGCAAACGATGGGAGACCTTTCAGGAAGCGGTTAGGCGGCGTGCGGCACGATTGCGAGTCGCTGGGGCGGCGGCTCTCGCGCGAGCGGGCGGCTTCCGTTCGCTCGTCCCTATTTCCTGCTTCATTTCATCAACAGTTCGAGCGAGATCGAAGACGAATGCGAACGCAGTCTGGCCCGGCGTTCGCAGAACGCTCATTATCTTCTCCGGGCTGGTGGCCATCTGAACATCGGTACCGGTAACTATCAGGCGGCATTCGGCGAGCGGATGCGTAGTCAAAGTCTTTCGAGTCCGCAGAAATTCCACAACCCGCCGGAGTTTTTGCGTTGACACGCCCGCTTCCCTCAGCTCTCTGGCGACGCGGAGTGCCAACAGGTCGGAGAACGCGTATCGGCGTTCTGTGCCGGTGCCCTGGGCTTCCGCAATGCTCGGCGCGATGAACTTGGTGCGGGCCCAGTAATCGATGTTCCGGAAAGAGACGCCGGTGATCCGGACTGCGTCCCCCGTCGAGAAGCTATCAGCGGCCTTGGCCATCAGTTTCTTTATAGCACAGTGCAGTGAACTGATTTTTGCATAGCACAGTTCACTGGACTCGATTATAATGTAGACTGCACAGCCTTCCCGTTTAGCTCATTACTCGGGGAGAGATTCTTATTTAGAGAGAGGTGGGAGCGGTAGACTACATGGGCCGCCGCTAAGCGGCCCGCCAAATCTTTACGGTTTTCGTGGTGCCACGGTTTCTCAGGCCAGAGGGCAACACCGAGCGAGGGGTCATGATTGCGACCTACGCTCTTAGTGTTTTTATACCACGGGCCGGCCGCGATGGTCAAACAAAATGTTGAATAACTGTTCTGAAGTTGAAGAGATGGAGAAATCGCGTACGCCGGTGGCGACGCAGGTTTTGAACTTTTCACCCGTCCGTTTTGCGGACGCCGAGTTGACCGTCGGACTCTTGCCCTATGGCAAGGACGGCGAGCAGGTTCTGGAGCAACTTCGACGCGAGCACAACGGGACTCACGTTTTTCGCAGGGACGGATCAGACAGCATCCTGGCTGTTTCCGTAACCGCCAATGCTGCTCTGATCGGAAAGCCAAAGACGATCCGGTTGACGGAAAACTTGAAATTGACCGCAGCGCTGGTGCGGAACGCCTTGCTGACCTACCTGGCCGGAATGGGACGTACCGTATTGAGCTACGAGCCGATGCGGTTCATTGCCCGTGACGACCTCCTGCGGCAGCTTCCTGGGATTTCGCCGCCGGACTGGCTTGGCGTTCGACTTCTGTATGAAGTGGCGATCCGCCCTGTTTACTTCTTCAGGCAGGAACCATTGATCGCCGCCGTGGTGGACGTGCGCACGACCCGGATGATCGACCGGACGGTCCGCGAGCTGATGGACGACGGCTTATCCCTTGAGGGAGCTTACGTGCGTAGGCGCGTACCCAGCGACGATGTCCGAATCGCACCATCTCTCGAACTGGTCGGCTGCGTCAAATCGCGGGAAGGCTCACGAGTTCGCCTGACGGATTCGCGTGATGGCATCGAAAGTGTCGAAGCGAGCGAGGTGTGGCCCTGGAGTCAATCGTTCGACGCCTGCCTCCGGCACGTGTTCGCAGAACGTACGCCGAAGGTCGTCGAAGTCCTCCGGGCGAAACAAGCCGCTTTGAGGCATGGTCCCACTCGATTGGATCGTATCAAGACGATTGTCGGCTTCTTCGGAAGTCAGCAGCACGAGATGGCACCCGGCGTGCCGTTTACGTTCGGTCCCCTTCTCGACAGCGCCAGTGCGTTGTTTCCGCGTCTTGAATCTGCGCCGCGGCCAACCTATGTCTTCAACCAGACTGGCTCGAAGACGGACACATGGCATGACAGGGGCCTGACGGAGCACGGACCGTATACGACCCAAGTCTTCACGCCGAACCAGCCGCGAATTTGTGTGGTGTGCCAGCAATCGATGAAGGGGCAGGTGGAGCAGTTCCTGCACAAA
>Ga0335085_10008640_pt1 | contig 15518 bp, 13 predicted proteins | sample Lox_Sample_45_FD_206712 | JGI IMG/M metagenome (GOLD analysis project Ga0335085, IMG submission 206712) | Soil microbial communities from Loxahatchee National Wildlife Refuge, Florida, United States - Lox_Sample_4.5 | ecosystem: Environmental > Terrestrial > Soil > Wetlands | place: USA...
GGCTACGATGTTTCTGATCCATAGTGGTGAAAGGGTATGGGATCGGGGGAAAGCCGGCAAGCTGCGCTGGCTACGCGCTGGCGGCACTAGCCCGGGTGTCGTCGGAGATATGCGCCATCGCAGGCGGATACGGCGTGCCTGTCCACAGCGGTACCTGCGTTGCTTCTTTCAGTGGAGCCCCGGCCCGCACCTGAATCACATCCACAATCGCATTCCAGTCGCGGCAGAGTTGGCCCACCTGCTTCGAACTCACCTCGAGCAGCAGCGTGATCTGGTGCGTATGTTCGACTGGTTCGGCCTGCACGTAGGGGATATCGAGTCCGCGCCGCGAGGCAGCGTTGAGGATGCGCATCAAGGTTCCCTGGGTGTTGCGATAGCGAATGTGGAATACGTTCATGTTGATTTCCTTACCTTTATTCTTCTTCGAAAACCATTTCTGACAGTGCCGCTCCCGCAGGCACCATGGGAAAGACGTTGGCCTCAGGATGGCAATCGAAAACCAGCAGCTCCGCCTCCGGAGAGCGCAGAAAGCGATCGATGGCATCGCCGGTAGTTTCCCTCATCGGATACTCGGCGACTTCTGCTTCACCCATGCGTGCGGCGTGAATCTTGTAGGCGCCAGCGATCTCCACGAAGTCCGGGTTGTCGCTCAAGTCGGTCTCGGCGTAATTGCGCTGATAGAACAGCTGCTGCCATTGACGCACCATGCCGAGATATTTGTTGTCGATGACGACTATTTTGATTGGCAGGCCCAGGCGCTTCACGGTGGCGAGTTCCTGGATGTTCATCTGGATGCCGCCGTCCCCAGAGATGCAGAGCACCGTGGTCTCGGGCTTGGCCAATTGCACGCCGACCGCCGCAGGCAAGGCAAAACCCATCGCTCCCAATCCGCCGGAGGTGATGAAGCCGCGAGGAGACGCGGAGCGGTAACGCTGCGCCGCCCACATCTGGTGCTGGCCGACATCGGTGATGACCACGTTGTTTTCGGGCAAGCGGCTGAAAAGCTCATCCAGAAAACGAACCGTCGGTTGCGACAATCCGCGGGGATCGAGTTCCGCGCGTCCCGGCCCACACGCCACCGCTCGCCACGAACTCCAGTCGGGCAGTTCGAAGTTCGCAATCTCTTCAGCGACGGCAGGAATGGTTTCCGCCAGGTCGCCAATCACCGGCAGTTCGCACCGCCGGACCCGGTCAAGCTGTGCCGGATCAATCTCGAAGTGCACGATGCGGGCATGGGGAGCGAACCGGGTGGGCTCGCCGGTGACGCGATCATCCAGCCGCGCGCCAAGCACCAGCAGCAAATCGGTCTCGTCGAGCGCCATGTTGGCGGCACGGGTGCCGTGCATGCCGACCATTCCCAGGTAATAAGGAGCATCGGGCCGAACCGCGCCCAGCCCATGCACCGTGGCGAACGTTGGAATGTTCAAGCGATCGAGCAAGTCCCGCAGCGATTCGACCGCGCCCGAGAGCTTCCCTCCCGCGCCAACCAGCGCCACCGGCTTCTGTGCCTGCTCGAGCAACGCAATCAAGGTTTCGCAAAAGGATGAGTCGGTGTACCTCTCCGCAGGCTTGCTCTGCGGGATGAACGCCGCCGCACGGTCAAATTCCATACTGGCCTTCAGCAGATCGACAGGGAAGTCGAGGACCACCGGCCCCGGACGTCCGCTGCGCGCCCAGTGAAACCCCTGCGCGATTACCTCGGGAATCTCCTCAATCGAGCGCACGAGGCGGCTCCATTTGGTGAGCGAGAGCGTGAGGCCGAAAACGTCAGTCTCCTGAAAAGCGTCGGTGCCGATCAGAGCGCTTCGCACCTGGCCGGTGATGCAGACCAGGGGAACGGAATCCATCTTGGCATCCGCAATGCCGGTGACCAGGTTGGTAGCTCCCGGCCCGCTGGTGGCAATGGCGACCCCGACTTTCCCCGTTACCCGCGCATAGCCTTCCGCCGCGAACACTGCCCCCTGCTCGTGGCGCGTAAGGATGTGACGCACACCGCTGCCTTCGAGTGCGTCATAGAGCGGCATGATCGCGCCTCCCGGATACCCGAAGGCCAGGTCCACTCCTTCAGCGCGCAGACAGCGCAGAACGATTTCGGCCCCTTTAAGCATTCACCACCTGGGCCCGCGGTTGGGTTGTGGCCTGGGCTTTCCTGGCTTCTTTGGGCAGCCACGACATCATGCCGCGCAACTGCGCTCCGACTTCTTCAATCGGGTGACGCCTCTCGGCTGCGCGCAGCGCGGCGAAATTCTTGCCGCCCTTCTGGTGCTCTCCGATCCACTCTTTGGCGAATGAACCGTCCTGAATGCGGGCCAGCGTTTCCTGCATCGCCTGGCGGGTGGGGTCTCCGACCACCTGATTGCCACGCGTGAGATCGCCATACTCCGCCGTGTTAGAAATCGAATAACGCATGCGGCCGAGGCCGCCTTCGTAGATCAGGTCGACGATCAGCTTCATTTCATGCAGGCATTCGAAGTAAGCGACTTCGGGCTGATAGCCCGCTTCCACCAGAGTTTCAAATCCCTTCTTGATCAGCGAGGTCAATCCGCCGCACAGCACCGCCTGCTCGCCGAAAAGATCGCTCTCGGTCTCTTCTTTAAATGTCGTTTGCAGCACGCCCGCCCGGGTCGAACCGATGCCGTGCGCGTAGCCGAGAGCGTATTCATGCGCCCGTCCGCTGGCGTCCTGGTGAATCGCGATCAGCGAAGGGACGCCTCGTCCCTCGGCATACACCCGGCGCAGCAGGTGCCCCGGGCTCTTGGGCGCAATCATGACCACGTCGACATCTTTCGGAGGAGTGATGGTCTGGAAGTGAATGCTGAAGCCGTGCGAGACACCGAGAATCTTGCCGGCGGTGAGATGAGGCCGGATGGTCGATTCGTACAGTTCGCCCTGCGTCTCGTCCGGAGTGAGAATCTGAATCCAATCGGCGCGCCGCGCCGCTTCCGCCGGCGATACCACCGTCATTCCGTCTTCTTTCGCTTGCTGGGCGCTGGGACGCTCGAGGTCAAGGCCGACAATCACCTGATATCCGCTGTCACGCAGGTTCTGCGCCTGCGCATGGCCCTGGCTTCCGTATCCCAGGATGGCGATGGTCTTATCTTTAAGGGCCGAAGGGTTGGCGTGATGCTCATAGAAGATGGTGGCCAAGACTGTCTCCTAAATTTTTGAGCAGGGGACCCGAAGATCCCCTGCTCATCTGTGGTCTGTCTCTCGCGTACAGGAACAGGACCGAGTCGGCTTGCGATAGACCGACCGGTCGGTTAGTTGGCATCTTAGGCATCCCCACCTCCCCTGTCAAGCGCCTTTTTTCCACCGGTTGGCATTCTGGTTTCCTGACGTATATTCTGTCTCGTCGCATGACTCGCGAAACCACCGTCGACTCGCGCCAGGAGATCCTGCGCACCGCCGCCCGCCTGTTCCAGCAACAGGGCTACGACGCCACCTCGATGAATGACGTGGCCGCTGCCCTAAAGCTCAGCAAAGGCGGGCTTTATCATCATTTCCAGAGTAAAGACGAGATCCTCTTCAACCTCATGGATCACGCCATGGAGATCACTCAGCAGCGGGTGATCAATCCCGTGCGTGCGATCGCCAATCCGGAAGAAGCTCTGCGGACGTTAATCCGCCTGCATATTGAGGTGGTTCTGAGCATGCGGGACCGCGAAATCACCGTGATGCTGCACGAAAATCACCCGCTGCCTCCGGCTCTGCGCCGCCGCATCAATGTCCGCAAGAAAGACTACGTGCACTTCGTCGAAAACCTGATTGCCGAGGTGCAGAGAAGCCGCCAGTCCAAGAGCGCGGTCACGCCGCGTGCCGCCGCGTTTGCCCTGTTGGGCATGATCAACTGGATTTACCAGTGGTATAGCCCCGAGGGATCGCTCCAGGGCGACGACCTGGCCCGGCAATACACGGAAATTTTCTTCGCCGGCGCGGTGGGGTAGCACTCAGCCAATCCTAGTTTCCGCAGCTACCGGTCGTGGTTGAATGCTTGAGTGCTGATTGCAGAATGCTCGCGTCTAATCCCCATGCAGACTTTCCAAGAGATGTCCGACTTGCTCGAACAGAGAAGACGCAGCGACAAGCGCTATCTTGAATTCTTGCGGGTTCCCTCGATGAGCGCCGGAGTGTATGTGCTCGGGGTGGGCGCGACCGATCCGCAGAAGCCCCATAACCAAGACGAAATGTACTACGTGGTTCGCGGTCTTGCGCGCATGCAGGCGGCGGACGAAGACCAAGCAGTCGAAGCGGGCAGCGTGATCTTCGTGGTGGCCCACGTGCCACATCGCTTTTACGACATTAAAGAAGAACTGGTCGTCCTGGTCTTCTTTGCCCCGGCGGAATCGGAATGAACTTCGCCATCCAGCCCATGACCGACGCCGATGGTGCCGCAGTGATCGAGATTTACCGCCAGGGAATTGCGACGGGCAACGCGACTTTCGAAACCGAGGCGCCTGCATGGGAGAAGTTCAGCACCGGACATCTCGCGCACTCGCGCCTGATTGCGCGCGACGGTAAAGGAGTGCTGGGCTGGGCCATGCTGAGCCCGGTTTCCAGCCGCTGCGTTTACGGAGGCGTGGCCGAGGTTTCCATTTACATCGCGGAAGCGGAGCGGGGACGCGGCGTTGGCCGCGCCCTGCTCGAAGAGTTGATTCGCCAATCCGAACGCAATGGCATCTGGACCCTGCAGGCGGGCATCTTCCCCGAGAACGCCGCCAGCGTTCGCTTGCATAAACACTACGGCTTCCGCGAAGTAGGCCGCCGCGAGCGCATCGGCAAACTCGGCGACGTATGGCGCGATACGCTCCTGCTGGAGCGTAGGAGTAAATCGGTGGGAACGGATTAGTCCATGAGTGGCCCACACATCCGCGTTTCTTGCGGATGTGTGGGGCCACTTCCAAGACAGGAACACACTAGCTCGCCGGTTCTTTCCCCGGGATCCAGTAAATCTCTTCTTTCAGGTTTTCTTTCTGGAAGCCGATGCGCTTCAACATACCCTTCCCGTGTTCGATCATCTCCGGATGTCCGCAGAGATAGCCCACGGCATTCGAGCCGTTCAGGCCCCACTGGTCGGCGTACTTGCGCAGCACATCATCCACTCGCCCGACCTCACCCTTCCATTTCTCGTCGTCCCAGGGACGGCTCACGCAGGGCACATAGGTGAGCCAGGGAACTTCCCGGGCGAACTTCTGAAGTTCTTCAAGGTACCCGAACTCCCACGAGCGGCTGGCGCCGTTCAGCAGAAACAGCTTGTGTTCGCCGCCGTACTTGCCTTCCTTCCAGTCTTTATGAAGAGTGCGCACGTAGCTGACGAAAGGAGCGACGCCGGTCACGGTGCTGACCAGAAGATGGTTGGTGCGCCCGCTTTTGGTGTCGAGGGTAAAGCGTCCCTTCGACGCCTTTCGCATCAGCAACTCGTCGCCGAGTTGCAGCTTGTAAAGTTGCGGGGTGAGTTCGCCTTCGGGGACGAGTTCGAAGAAGAATTCGATCTCGTTCTCGTAGGGCGAGGAGACGATCGAGTAGGGGCGCTCGGAGCGTTTATCCGGTCCTTGCACGCCCAGGGTTGCGTACTGCCCGGGAGAGAACTTGAACTCGCCTCCCGCCTGGATGCGAATCATCCAGAGATCGGGGGCGAAGTCCTTTCGTTTGGTGATTTTGGCATGGTAGAACTTGTCATCCACAACCGTGTTCATAGGCGACCTCGTTGCATGGTTGACCGCAAAAGATTCGGGTAGTTTACAGGGTCGGTCAAGCCCGATTCATCTGGAATCGGGCACCAGAATTGCCATCCATCGCCGTTTTGGAACTAATGTTCCGGAATTTGCGTATGCTATTGAGATGCTGCCATTTGACAGCCGGGATTGCCAGCTATATCGTTTGTTTTCCGTGCATTCCCCCGCTTTTGCCTCCCGGCCGGCGGTTGCGCATTCGCGGAGTTTTCCAAGGAGAAATCATGTTGCGAAAGTTGTCTCTTAGCGTACTTGCGATGGCTGTGCTGACGCCTGTCTTGATGGCGCAGACGGTCGATGAAATCGTGGCCAAGCATGTGGCGGCGATCGGCGGGGCCGACAAGATTAAGGCGGTAAAGAGCATCAAGATGACGGGCAAGGCCGAAGTGCAGAGCATGGAAGCTCCCTTCGTTATGGTGATGAAGCAGCCGGGGATGCTGCGGAACGAGATCACCATCCAGGGCATGGTGCTGGTGCAGGCTTGGGACGGCAAGAGCGGCTGGGCGATTGTGCCGTTTACCGGGAAGAAAGATCCCGAGCCGGTGACCGCGGATGAAGCCAAGGAACTGCAGGACCAGTCGGACCTGTGGCCTCTGCTCGATTACCAGAGCAAGGGCAATAAGGTTGAGTTGCTGGGCAAGGACAAGATCGAAGGCACTGACGCCTACAAGCTGAAGCTGACGCGCGCCAACGGCAACGTCGACACTATTTTTCTCGATGCCGACAGCTATCTGGAGATCAAAGAAGAGGGGACGACCGTGATCCGCGGCAGCGAACAGCAGACCGAGACTTCGCTGGCCGATTACCGCGAGACCGGCGGATTGATGTTCCCCTATGCCATCGAAAGCGGCGTGAAGGGCAGCCCGGAGAAGCAGAAGATCACCCTCGAAAAGGTTGAGCTGAACGTTCCCGTGGAAGATTCGTATTTCAAAATGCCGCCGCCGGCCCCGAAGACCGAGACTGCGCCGGCCGAGAAGCCCAAGAACTAGTGAAACTGCGTCCGTCGCGGGCTCAGGCGGGTCTGCGACGGGCGCTTCCGTTCGCCTTCGAACATGCGATTTTCTATCGCAGTCTACAAATCCGCTTTCCATCTTAAATTTCTCAGCGAGGTCTATCTATGACGAACCGGGTATGGACCCTGGCCGCTCTCTGTGTGTTTGCACTGCTTCTCTCTGCTCCTGCACAACAAATTGACTCCGATACCTTTAGTGGTTTGTGGGCGCGGCCGATCGGGCCAGCGGTGATGGGCGGCCGCATTGCCGACATCACGGCCATCGCCGAAGGCCAGCGCCTCACGGTTTACATAGGGGCGGCCGGCGGCGGAGTGTGGAAATCGGTGGACGGCGGTACTACCTTCAAGCCGGTCTTCGACAAGCAGCCGACGCAATCGATCGGATCGATCGCCATAGATCCCAACCATCCGAAAACGGTTTGGGTGGGCACGGGTGAAAGCTGGGTGCGTAACAGCGTCGGCGTGGGCACGGGATTGTACAAGTCAACCGACGCGGGCGAGAACTGGCAACTGGCTGGCTTGCCCGATTCCGAGCACGTGAGTCGGGTGCTCGTGGATCCGAAAGATAGCAACACGGTTTATGCCTGCGCGCTCGGACATCTCTGGAACTACAACGAAGAGCGCGGCGTCTTCAAAACCACTGACGGCGGCAAGACCTGGAAGAAGATTCTCTACGTGGATGACAAGACCGGGTGCGCCGAGATGGCGATGGATCCGCAGACTCCCGCCACTTTATATGCGGCGATGTGGCAAGTGCTGCGCCAGCCCTGGAACTTCAACTCCGGCGGTCCAGGCAGCGGGCTGTTCAAAAGCACAGACGGCGGCGCCTCGTGGCACCCCATTCGCAAAGGCTTTCCGGATGGCGATCTGGGGCGCATCGCGGTGGCCGTTGCTCCATCGAAGACGAGTCGTCTCTATGCAGTCGTAGAAGCCAAGAACCACACGGCCCTATTCCGCTCGGAAGACGCCGGCGACAGCTGGACCGAAGTGAACAACTCTTTCAACGTGAGCGGGCGGCCGTTTTATTTCGCGCGCATTATGGTGGATCCGAACGACGCGGACCGCGTGTATAAGCCCGGCTTTGGCCTTACGGTCAGCGACGACGCCGGCAAGAGTTTCAGCGCGGCGTTCAGTGGCGACGATTCCGGAGGCGTGCACGGCGACTATCACGCGCTGTGGATCAATCCTAAGAACTCGGAACAGCTTTTCTGCGGCAGCGATGGAGGTGTCTACCAATCGCTCGACCGCGCCAACCACTGGCGTTTCCTGAATCAGATTCCGGTCGCCCAGTATTACCACGTCAGTGCCGACATGGAGCGCCCATACAACGTCTACGGCGGGTTGCAGGATAACGGCACGTGGATGGGGCCTTCGACCGCGGTAGGCGGAGTCGCCAACCGTCATTGGAGGAACATCGGATTCGGTGACGGCTTCTGGGCCTTCAGCGATCCCACCGATCCGGATGTGGTCTATGTGGAGTACCAGGGCGGGCACATTTCGCGGGTGCGCAAGTCGACGCAGGAAGCCAAAGAGATTCGTCCTCTGCCGGGAGCCAATGATCCCGAGTACCGGTTCAATTGGAACGCGCCAATTCAGATGAGCCCCAACCATCCGGGAACGATTTACATCGGGGCACAGTTCCTGTTCCGCTCCACCGACAAAGGTGAATCCTGGGAAAAAATTTCGCCCGATCTCACCACGAATAATCCCGATCGCCAGCATCAGGAGCTTTCCGGCGGTTTGACGATTGATAACTCCGACGCGGAGCGTTACGAGACCATCTTCACGATTGCCGAGTCGCCGAAGAACGGCGACGTCATCTGGGCGGGTACGGATGACGGCAATGTGCAGATCACCAAAGACGGCGGCAAGTCGTGGACGAATGTGGTGAAGAATGTTCCCGGCTTGCCCGCGAATACGTGGGTCACCACCATCGAGGCGGGACACTTCGACGCCGGCACAGCCTATGCCACGTTTGACGGGCACGCGACCGGCGACATGAAGACCTACGTGTACAAGACGACTGACTACGGTCAGACCTGGGCTTCCCTTACCGCTGACAGTCTGAAGGGATATGCGCACGTCATCCGCCAGGACCTGGTGGATCCCAATCTTCTGTTCGTGGGGACTGAGTTCGGCATGTTCCTGAGCGTGGATGACGGCAAGAACTGGGCGCAGTTCACCGGCAAACTGCCGAACGTTGCGGTGCGAGATATCTACATTCAGCCGCGCGAGTCGGACCTGGTGATGGCGACGCACGGCCGGGGACTTTACATCCTCGACGATCTGACACCGTTGCGCGCGGTTACTCCGGAAATTCTAGCGCAAGATGCCGCCATTCTGCCGTCGCGGCCTACTGAGTTGGCGCTGCCCGCATTTGAGCAGCGTTTCGACGGCGATTCGGAATTCCTCGGGCGCGCGCTCCCAGACAGTGCACCGATCGTTTACTACCAGAAGAAGCGGAACATCATCGGCACGCTGCGCTTCGAGATTTACGATGCCAAGGGCAACCTGGTGAATACGCTGCAGGGTGATCCGCGGCGAGGGGTGATTCGGGTGGACTGGGCGGAGCGCCTCAAGCCGCCGAAGGTTCCGCCGGCCGCCTCGCTGGTGGAGCAACCGTTTGCGTTCTTCGGTCCGCAGGTGGAGCCGGGAAAGTATACGGTGAAGCTGATTCGCGGCAAACAAACCTACAACGGCACGATTAACCTGGTTCCCGATCCGCGGTCAAAGGCCACGCCCGAAGATCTGGCGCTCCAGCATAAGACGGTGATGGAGCTTTACAACATGCTGGGGGATTTGACCTACGTCGCGGATGCCACCGTGAGTCTGCGCGACCAGGCGAAGCAGCGCTCGGCGCAAGTAACGAAAGAGAAGAAGCTGAAAGCCCAACTCGACAACCTGGTCAAGGAACTTAATGATTTTCATGCCACCCTGGTCAGCGTGAAAGAAGGCGGCATGATCACCGGCGAGCACAAGCTGCGCGAAGACATGGGCGAGCTTTACGGAGGTGTGAACGGTTTTGAAGGCAAGCCGACGCAATCGCAGATCGATCGCACGGCAGTGCTGAAGAAGCGGCTCGACGATGCGACTGCGAAGTATCAGCAGCTTTCGGAGGTCAATAAGCTGAATGCCGATCTTACCAAGGCCAAGCTCGAGCCAATGAAGCCGCTCACGAAAGATGACTGGAACAAGCAGCAGCCGTAGCGAACAATGAAGGGGCGGGCGCGAAGTCGCCTGATTTCGCGCCCTTTTCTATTGGGGGTCGTGCTCTGAGGGAAGGCTTTTTGCATCTGTCCAAGTTGCCTTCGCACTGATGTCTTCTGCCGCGGGAGCCTGCTTCAGTTGACTCAGTTCATCCTGCGTTTTCTTCCAATTCTTCTTGTTGCGCTTGGTGGAGATGGGTGCATTGGGGTCGTCGTAAAAGGTAAGGATGTTGTTTTTCAGTTCCGGCGTGAGCTGGTGGAAGTGATTCTGGGCAAGCTGATCGAGAAGCTTGGCGTAGGAATCGTCCGTCAGGCGATATTCGCCGGCCTTGGTCTCGCGGCCCGTGTCGCAATCGCGATTTGACAGCTGCAGATCTTCGATCCGGGTTTCGTGCAGCAGATGGCGGTAGTGCTCGACCGTCAAGTCGACGCTCTTGATATACATGTCTTCGGTCTGGGTGGAAGGAATCTTGAAGGATAGTGCGCTGAAGGGCCCGACCTTGGGGATGACCTTCAGGAACACGGCGAGGATTTTTGTGCCTAAACCCGGCCTGCGGTATTCGGTGCCCCAACTCTTCTCGTAGTTCGCGCGCGAGAGGTAGAAGAGAAATTTCTTTTCGTTGAAGTTCGGCGTGTCGGCGACGATCTCCTTGCGGCGTGTCAGCAGCGCCACGCGAGTCATCTCGGGAATCACTTTGCTCACGCCACGGCGGAAGGTCCCAATCGCCAGATCCTCGTCGGGAATCACTTGCTGCAGCGGAAGGTTATAGGTCTTGAAAAAGGCGCGCTCCAGCACCGGCTGCGAGACCTCAAATCCGATGAAGTCGTGATAGCGGTCGGAGGTGTAGCGGTTCTTGGCCACCTGCACCATGTCGAACCCAAATTCGGTGCGAATGTGCGCCTTGGGATCGTCGGCGTAAGTGACCGAATCGCCGTATTTTTTGCGCAGCTTGGGAAATTCGATGGCGGCGACGCGATTAATCGTGGGGTGCCCGGCGTTGTCGGAGGCGTAGTGCGCCAGGGCCCCGAGAGCGAAGGCGTATTCGTCGAGGTTTGAAGATTCGTGAATCAGGTTGACCACGAAGTCGCCGCTACGGACGTAGTGCAGCAGGTCGCTGAAATACTTGCTGCCGAACGGGTAGTAACCCATGTCCTGAATGAGAGAACCGCCGTAGGCAAAGGCGTGAGCTTTTTTCAGATCGTCGGGGGTCGCCTGGGGGAAACGCTGGAGCAGAAGCGGTTGGATCTGCACTTCCCAGAGCAGATCGACGATCTGCTCATGGGTGAGAACGGAGTAGCTGAAACCCAGAGGTGCCAGCAGGAAAATCAGAAAAACGGCAAGCATCGGGTGCCACCACCTGGATCGCTTCAAATCATGCTCCGTTCAAAAAACTCGACATAATTATTTCATTTTCTGCAGGGCGGCTCGGTCTGAAAAATTGCGGGACGGAGCTGTAGGCAAAAGGCGGGAGCAGCGACGCATGAAACATAAGTTACAGAAAATAAATGGGTAAATCAGTAACAAACCAAAGTACTCCTCCGTAACTTTCACGCCTGAGTGTCCGCTCCTAGACTCTCTATTGTGAATATGTGGGAGCATGATTCGCGGCTCGATGCCAAGCCGAACTTCGGTTCGCTGGGGCCGGGGCCTGACGTCTCATCGGACGGGCCGATCAAGGTGGTGCAGGGGGGAATGCAGGCGCCATGGGCGGTTCTGGCCGCAGTGCTAGGGCTTCTCGGCGCGGTTGCTTTGCGTAGCGGGGTCGCGCAAGTCGGCTGGCAGGAAATTGGGCAGCGCCTGGTGCCGCTCATGATGAAGGCGAGAGCTCCTTCTGCGAAATTGTCGGCAAAGCCCAGCAACGAAAATCCGGATCGCAATACGCCGCAGGGTCAGGCAGAGCTCCTTCTGGAAGATTCGGTTCATGGCGATGAGGCGGCAGCGGGCGAGGCCGCAGCCAGGGCTGAGCAATGGCGCGGGCACATCCAGCTGACCTCGCAGTTGAGCGGACTGATCACCGCAGGATTGAACTCGAATGATCTCCATGTGCGGGCGACTGCGATCGAAGTGGATCTGGCTGCTCTGGATGTTGCGAAAGAATCGGGAACTGTGGACCGGCTGGAGAAACAAGCGCAGGCCGGGCCACAGCAACAGCGGGTGTGGGCGTTATGGACATTGGGTCTGCTCGGCAATCGTGGAGTAGAACCCGACCGTGTGAACGAAATCCTGAGCAGCGGTTTGCGGGATCCTGATCCGGAGATCCGCCATTGGGCGGTCGAGGGTATGTCGTACCTGGGGACGGACGATTCGCTGGAACCACTGCTCAGGACTCTTCATGATGATGCTTCGCCGATGGTGCGAGAAAGCGCGGCTTGCGGTTTGGCACAGTCGGGGATGTTCACCGACGAGCAGCGGCACACGGTTGTACCCCGGCTGCTCGATTACACGGAAGACAGCACTCTCGACGCCCCGACGCATGCATGGGTTTATCACGCGTTGCGCGACATTACCGGACAGAATCTATCCGATAATGCCGCCCCTTGGCGTAACTGGTACCAAAGCGCTTCCCATTAAAAAAGGCCGGCTCGAGAAAAACATGGGCCGGCCGTCTTCTGCACCGCTGAGCCTTCACTCCGCCATCTTTGCCACGTGCAGGTCGAACCCGGTCTTGGGAAGAAGAGAAGTTAACTCGAATGCCCGGAAGCCATCTCCCGTGACTTCGGTGTGACGATAGAGGCCGGGCTCGCTTTCAATGGTTTCGTGGCGGCCCTCCATGTCTTCCAGGAACTGTTGAGCCGCCTTGACGTCGATCTCGCGTGCGCCGGGCTTTCCCCCGATGGCTTCGGCGGCGTAAGAGCGCACCAGCTTCGGCCAATATTTCTGCAGCAGCTGGGTGCTGGCGAACAGGTCAGCCCAGACGATCTGCCCATTGACGGCCACGACGACTCCGACGGCGTTGCGGTCGCGAAGCTGTTTGATAACGCTTTCGTAGCCTTGTTCGATAGGCGCGGCGACTGCATCCACCTGTTTTCTGACATCGTCATTTTGCATGACACGGGCGTAGGAGGTAGTGCTGCCCAGGGTGCTGACCGCCGCCGGAGATGCGGCTTCGACCGTGACCTGCTCTTTGGCCTTGCCTACTTCCGCCCAGACTTTGCTCTGATCTTTGTCGGCCATGGCGCGCGCCCGGACCGCTGGCTGCACCATCACGCCGCCCGAGTAACTGAACTTTGAGGAGATTCCGGTCCAACGTCCGGGCTCGACGCAAAATACCCCGAGATCAATCGGGTCGCTCTCGCTGGGGACGATGCGGTCCTTGGCGATGACCCGATCCTGCTTGCCACCGGTGACGATTTCGCCCGCCAGCAGAATCAGCGGGCGCTTCGAGTTATTCACTAAGACGAGCGTGTTTACCTGCGCTCCGCCTCCGCGGTAGGGTCGCGTGGAATCCTCGGGGTGGCGGGGGCGGACCAGCGGCGTGAGGCTTCCCGACTCGCTCACGGTCACTTCGCCTGACCTCAATCCTTCATCAAGAGTCAAGAATCCGGTTGTGTCGTGCGACTTCGCCATCGCCACGGGAAAGACGGTGAGATTTCCGTGACGGATCGGCGGGAGCACCGTGTAGCCCGTTGCATTGGGGATTTCTCCGGCGTGAGCGGGAAATCGCGACACCAGCGCCAGCCCTGCAATTATGCACACTGCTGCCGCGAGTAGTAGTTCTGCCTTCATTTCGTCCCTCCACATTGCCTGGAAGGGACACTGCGGCGTGCGCGCCAACTCGCTCTCCGCGAGCGTCCCTTTTTTGCTTTCCTGACTGCAAGGGGAACGGCAAAAAGGCGGTGACTTGCGTCTAAAAGTTGGTAGCATCGAAGGTGCGCGCCGCACCGATGGACGCTCCAAGCCAACTCGCCGCCGCTCCGCCGGGTCTCGAGGCCACGCTCGCCGCGCTCTATCAAAAGAGCCGGGGCGTGGAGTTTGGCATCAGCGCAGAAGTCTTCAGCACAATTCTGTTGGAGATCGGGAGCAAGCAATCTCCCGGCGCCTCGGCTACGCAGCTGCGTGAGCTGTATCTCAGTCTGCGCGTGGAAGAGCTGGCCCTGGCGCGCGCCTGCGCCGCAGGCAATGAACGTGCGTGGGAAGCGTTTCTTACTCGTTATCGCGAGAAGCTCTATGAGGTGGCGGGATACATCGCGAAGGAAAGCTCGGCGGCGCGGGAATTGGCTGATTCACTCTATGCTGATCTTTACGGCACAAGCCTCCGCGACGGTCAAAGAGTTTCGAAACTGAATTCCTACAACGGCCGCGGGTCGCTGGAAGGCTGGCTGCGCACGGTTATGGCGCAGGAATACGTCAACCGCTATCGCCGCACCCGGCGTCTGGTCAGCCTGGAAGAAGAAACCGAAGAAGGCGCGCAGTTTGCGAGCAAGCAACCTGAGTCTGATGCCGCGGTGGATCCGCGGGTAGAGGCAGCCACCGATGCTTCGCTGGCCGCTCTGCCTGCCGAAGATCGCTATATTCTGGCGGCTTATTTTCTCGACGATCGCACCTTGGCGGAGATCGCCCGCACTCTGCGGGTGCACGAATCGACCATCAGCCGAAAACTCGATAAGCTCTGTAAGTCATTGAGGAAGAACATCTTGGGTGATCTGCGCCAGCGGGGGATGAGCCGCCGCCAAGCCGAAGAGGCGCTCGACGTCGACGTTCGCGACCTGCGATTGAACCTGCGCCAACGCCTGCAAGAAAGCAGGCCAGGAGCGTTCTCTGAGAAGAAGGCCCCGTCAGATGGGTCCGGCTGAAGAGCACGAAAGTTTGAGCGGGGCAGGTTACGGAAGAAATCGGAATGCTTGAGATCCCAAAAGTCGTGAGGCAGAGATTGGCGAAGGGCCCCGTCGTCGGCGAACACCCCGACGCCGATCTGCTGACTGCTTTTGTGGAGCAGGGGCTCCCCGAGCGCGAGCGCAGGGCTGTATTCGCGCATCTGGCGCAGTGTGCCGACTGCCGGGACGTGGTGTCTCTGGCAACGCCGCTGTTAGACGTTCCTTCCCAGGTCGTGCCGGTTGGGAAGACTTGGCTCGGTTGGCCTGCGTTGCGTTGGAGCGCAGCCGCCGCATGTGCCGTCGTGGTGGTTGCGGCAGTCGGTGTTTATCAGCGCTCCGGGCGGATGGCTTCTTACCGCGAAGCTCCGCCGCAGCTCGCAATAAGAACGGCGGAGACCGCGACATTGCAGAAGGACAGCCATCCGGCTAATGGAGCGATTGCCGAGAATCGGGACGCGGAGCAAAAGGCGGCCGCGGAGTTGGCCAGTCCCGCCGAAGTGGCTTCTGCTGCGCCTCGACAGGCGGTCGTTCGGGCGAGGCCGGTGAGCCCCGCGCCGGCTGCTCCACCCGCGGCGGCCGACAAAGTCGCGTTGGACGAAGGGAAGCTCGCCGCAGCTCCCGCAAGAATGACAGCCCGCAGCGACATGGCGGGGTCAGCGGCACCCATGCCTAGCCGGATGAATGAGCAAGTCGAGGTGTCAAGCGAGGCCGCAGTCGTGTCGACGCAGTCTGCCGAAGAGAACCCCGGCAAGGCGA
>Ga0335085_10008641_pt1 | contig 15518 bp, 14 predicted proteins | sample Lox_Sample_45_FD_206712 | JGI IMG/M metagenome (GOLD analysis project Ga0335085, IMG submission 206712) | Soil microbial communities from Loxahatchee National Wildlife Refuge, Florida, United States - Lox_Sample_4.5 | ecosystem: Environmental > Terrestrial > Soil > Wetlands | place: USA...
CGGGCTCGGGCGGCACGCAGCGGCTGCCGCGCGCGGTCGGCAAGGCGAAGGCGATGGACCTGATCCTGACCGCGCGCATGATGGACGCGCAGGAAGCCGAGCGCGCGGGGCTGGTGGCGCGCGTGGTGCCCTCGGACAGGCTGATGCAGGAGGCGATGGCGGTCGCGGAGAAGATCGCCTCGTATTCGCTGCCGGTGGCGATGATGGCGAAGGAGGCGGTCAACCGCGCCTACGAGATGCCGCTCGCCGAAGGTGTGCGCTTCGAGCGCCGCCTGTTCCACGCCAGCTTCGCGCTCGACGACCAGAAGGAGGGCATGGCCGCGTTCGTCGAGAAGCGCAAGCCGAGGTTCAGGAATCGCTGAAGGCGGCCGGGCGCGCTCCGGCGCTGCGCTAGAATTCCTGCGTCAGCACGCGGGAGGAGGAGCATGGAGCGCATCTGGCTGAAGAGCTATCCCCCGGGCATGCCCGCCGAGGTCGCCTGGGACGAGTTCGGATCGATCGGCGAGCTGTTCGAGAAAAGCGCCGCGAAGTTCTCCGATCGCCCGGCGTACCACTGCATGGGGCGGACGCTCACCTTCGCCGACGTCGAGCGCATGAGCCGCGCCTTCGGCGCCTGGCTGCGGTCCAGGGGCCTGCCCAGGGGCGCGCGCGTCGCCATCATGATGCCGAACGTGCTGCAGTATCCGGTCGCGCTGTTCGGCGCGCTGCGCGCCGGCTACGTCGTGGTCAACGTCAATCCGCTCTATACCGCGCGCGAGCTCGAGCACCAGCTGAAGGACTCCGGCGCCGAGGCGATCGTGATCCTGGAGAACTTCGCCCGCACGCTGCAGGAGGTGCTGCCGAGGACTCCGGTGAAGCAGGTCGTGCTGGCGTCGCTCGGCGATCTGCTCGGCGTCAAGGGCGCGATCGTCAACTTCGTCGTGCGCAAGGTGAAGAAGATGGTGCCGGCGTTCGAGCTCCCCGGCGCCGAGCGCTTCAACGCCGTGATCGCCGCCGGCGCCGCGATGGCGCCCGCGCCGGCCGACGCGGGCCACGACGACCTCGCGTTCCTGCAGTACACCGGCGGCACCACCGGCGTCTCCAAGGGTGCGATGCTCACGCACCGGAACATCCTCGCCAACATCGCTCAGGCGTCGTGGAACCTGACCGCCTCGCTCGAGGGCGAGACGCCGGTGATCATCACCGCGCTGCCGCTCTACCACATCTACTCGCTAACGGTGAACTGCCTGATGATGGCGAAGCAGGGCGGCCTCAACGTCCTGATCACGAACCCGCGCGATATCCCGGCGTTCATCAAGGAGCTCGGCAGGCACCGCTACAACATGATGACGGGCGTGAACACGCTCTACAACGCGCTCATGCATCACCCGGACTTCGGCAGACTCAGCTTCTCGCACGTCAAGATCTTCGGCGCCGGCGGCATGGCGATGCAGAAGGCCGTCGCCGACAAGTGGAAGCAGCGCACCGGGAAGATGATCCTGGAGGGCTATGGCCTGACCGAGACCAGCCCGGTGGCGACCACCAACCCGCCGAGCGTCACCGAGTTCAACGGCTCGATCGGGCTGCCGATCCCCTCGACCGACGTGGCGCTGCGCGACGACGACGACAAGGAAGTGCCGCTCGGCCAGCCGGGCGAGATCTGCATCAAGGGTCCGCAGGTGATGAAGGGCTACTGGCAGCGCCCGGACGAGACCGCCAAGGTGATCGGCGCGGACGGCTTCCTGCACACGGGCGACATCGGCGTCATGGACGAAAAGGGCTTCATCCGCATCGTCGACCGCAAGAAGGACATGATCCTCGTCTCGGGTTTCAACGTGTACCCGAACGAGATCGAGCAGGTAGTGGCGATGCACCCCGGCGTGCTCGAGGTGGCCGCGATCGGCGTGCCCGACGAGCACTCGGGCGAGGTGCCGAAGCTGTTCGTCGTCAGGAAGGATCCTTCCCTCACCGCCGAGCAGGTGATCGAGTTCTGCAAGGACAAGCTCACCGGCTACAAGCGGCCGAAGTACGTCGAATTCCGCTCTGAGCTGCCCAAGACCAACGTCGGCAAGATCCTGCGCCGCGCCCTGCGCGAAGAGAAGAAGGCCGCCTAGCCCTGCAGCACGGCAATCCAGCGAAGGGGCTCGCCTGGCTCGGGATCGCGATCGCCTCCTGGGGCGCGCTTTTCCCGGTGGCCAAGCGCACGCTGCCGGTGCTCGACCCGTTCTTCCTCGGCTCGGCGCGCTATGGCGCCGGGGTGCTGCTGTTCGTGGCGATCCTCTGGCTGAGCGAGGGGCGCGCGGCGCTGCGCTACGGCGGGCGCCTGCTGCCCGCGGTGGTCTACGGCCTGTTCGGCTTCACCGCGTTCAACACCCTGGTGTGGTGGGGGCTCGCCTACACGCGGCCGGAGCACGCGTCGATCATCATGGCGCTGCAGACGCCGCTCACCGCGCTCGCGCTGTGGCTCACGCGCGGCCTGCGCCCGCCGCGCTTCACGCTCGCCTGCATCGCCGCGGCGATCGCCGGCGTGCTGCTGGTAGTGACCAAGGGAGATCCGCGCCACGGGCTCGTCGGCGGCTCGCTCGGCGGCGACGTGCTGGTGCTGCTCGGCGCGGTGAGCTGGGTCGTCTACACCATGGCCGGCGCGCACTTCTCCGGCTGGTCGCCCCTGCGCATGACGGTGCTGACCTGCATTCCGGGCACCGTGGGCCTGATCGCGGTCAACGCCGCGACTGTCGCGGCGGGCTTCTCCACGCTGCCCACGATCGCGCAGGTGCTGTCGGTGAAATGGCAGCTCGGCTATTTCGTCGTCTTCACGGTGGTGCTCGGCGTTCTCAGCTTCAACAACGGCGTCAGGCACCTGGGCGCGCTCAACACCATGCTGATGCTCAACCTGATCCCGATCATCGTCTTCGGCATCGAGGCGGCGCTGGGGCGCAGCTTCAGCGCGATCGAGCTCTGCGGCGCTGCGCTGGTGATCGGCTCGCTGGCAGCCAACAACCTGTACCTGCGCCGGGCGGCGCGCGCGTGATCCGCGCCGCGCTCATCGACCTCGACGGCACGCTGCTCGACACCGCGCCCGACCTCGCCGCGGCGGCGAACGCGACGCTGGCCGGGCTCGGCCTCGGCGCGCTCGAGGCGGCCCGCGTGCGCGATTTCGTCGGCAAGGGGATCGCGGTGCTGGTGCGGCGCTCGCTCGAGGCGGCGCTCGGACGCGCGCCCGACGATGCGCTCCTCGAGCGCGCGCAGGCGCTTTTCGCCCCGCACTACGCGCGCCTGAACGGCGCGGCGTCGCAGCCGTTTCCCGGCGCCGCCGCGGGGCTCGCCGCGATGCGCGCGAACGGCCTCAAGCTCGCCTGTGTCACCAACAAGCTGCTGCGCTTTACCGCGCCCCTGCTGGAGAAAGCGGGGCTGGCGGCGTCCTTCGACGCCGTCGTAACGAGCGATCTGGCGGGCGCGCGCAAGCCCGACCCGGCGGTGTTCCGCTACGCCTGCGGGCGGCTGGGCGTGGCCGCGGCCGAGGCCTGCGCGATCGGGGACTCGGCGAACGACTCCCAGGCCGCGCGCGCGGCCGGCTGCCGGTTTCTGCTCGTGCCCTATGGCTACCGCGAAGGGCTGGAGCTCGCCGCCATCCCGAACGACGGCGTCGTGGCGACGCTCGAGGAGGCGGCGCGCGCGCTGGGAGCGCTCTAGGCGGCGCCGAGCGCCTGCTTGGCGCGCACCAGCACCTGCTCCAGAGCGCCGGCGGCGAGATCGATCTCGGCCTCGGTGATCTCGAGCGAGGGCGCGAGCGTGATCACGTTCTTGTCGTAGCCGCCGATGTCGAGCACCAGGCCGAGCGCGCGCGCGCCGACGCGCAGGCCGCCCTCGAGGCCGATCTGGAACATGCGGTCGGCGAGGCGGCGGCTCGGCGTCGCGCCGTCGGCTTCGCACATCTCCATGCGCAGCGCGAGGCCGAGGCCGTCGACCTCGCCGATCTCGCGGTGGCGGGCCCTCAGGCCGCGCAGCTTCTCGAGCAGCAGCGCGCCCTTGCGCGGCACTTCGCGGTCGTAGGCGCCGCCGGAGAGGATGCGCATCACTTCCAGGCCGGCCGCGGTGCCGAGCGGGTTGGAGGAGAACGTGGAATGCGTCGAGCCGGGGCCGAAGGCCGCGGGGTTGATCAGCTCCTCGCGCGCCCAGATGCCCGAGATCGGGTTCATGCCGTTGGTGAGCGCCTTCCCGAAGACGAGGATGTCGGGCTGGCAGTCGAAATGCTCCATCGCCCACATCCTGCCGGTGCGGTAGAAGCCCATCTGGATCTCATCGTCGACCAGCAGGATGCCGTGCGCGCGGCAGATCGCCGCCATGCGCCGGAAGAATCCCTTCGGCGGGATCACGTAGCCGCCGGTGCCCTGCACCGCCTCGACGAACAGCGCGCCGAACTCGGCGCGCCCGGTCTTCGGGTTCCAGGCGCCGGTGTACTCGTGGGCGAACAGGCGCTCGAGCTCGGCGACGCAGCGGTCCTCGGAGCGCTGCGGGTCGCCGCCGTCGCGGAACGGGTAGGGAAAGGGCAGGAATTCGGCGCGGTCGGCGAACTCGCCGTAGGCCTCGCGGTAGCGGTAGGACGAGGTGATGGCCGAGGCGCCCAGCGTGCGGCCGTGGTAGCCGCCCTGGAAGGCGAGCATGCGCTGGCGCCCGGTGCGCATGCGCACCAGCTTCAGCGCGTCCTCGATCGCCTGCGCGCCGCCGACGTTGAAGTGCACGCGACCCTTGAGGCCGAAGCCGCGCTCGACGCTCTCGCAGATCATCTCGGCGAGCTCGATCTTCTCGCGATGAAGGTACTGGCAGGCGAGCTGCGGCAGCCTGCCGATCTGCCGCTTCAGCGCCTCGCCCACGGCGGGGTTCGCATAGCCCAGATTGACGGCCGAGTACCACATCTGGAGATCGAGGTATTCTCGGCCATGCAGATCGTAGAGGTAGCTTCCCTCGCAGCGCTCGAACACCTTCGGGCGCTCCGCATAGTGCACCGTGTCGCCGTGCGAGCAATAGCGCGATTCCTTCTCGAGGAGCGCCTGCTCCTCGTCGCCGGGGCGCGGCGCCCCCCGCGCAAGCAGAGGCGCGTTCATCGCCGTGCGTCCAGCGCGCCGCGCGCGCGAGCAGATTGCATTTCCGTTTCCGAGCGCATAGTATCCGCCCCTTTTCGCCGGGCCATTCCGGGCCGCGTGCAGTGTGCCGAGCATAGCTTGGAGCAACCTTACTTGGAGCTTTCGTATGCCTGTCGAGTGGGCATGGCTTGAGGCGCGCCGCCGGGACGACGTCCCGGACCGCGGCCTGAAGCTGCCGCCGCGCGGCGGCTGCGTCACCCTCCTGCTGCACGGGCTGACGGGGTCCCCGGCGGAGCTCGCGTACCTGGCGTTCCGCCTGCACCGCGAGGGCCGCGCCGGCGTGCGCTGCCCGCAGCTCGCCAACCACGGCCAGCCGCTCGGCGTGCTGGCGCGCACCACGCGCCGGGAGCTCTACGAATCGGCGCGGCAGGCGTTCGTCGCGGCGCGCGACGAGGCTCGCACGCGCGGCGCGCCGCTGGTGGTGGGCGGGCTGTCGCTCGGCGCGATCCTCTCGCTGATGCTGGCGGCGGAGTTTCCCGCCGACGTGGCGGGCGTCGTCTGCCTCTCCCCGACGCTTTTCTACGACGGCTGGAACGTGCCCTGGCTGCGGCGGCTGCTGCCCCTGGCACGCTTCACGCCGCTCAAGAACTTCTCGTACTTCCGCGAAGGCGAGCCGTTCGGGCTCAAGGACGAGGCGCTGCGCGCCCGCGTCGCGGAGCAGTACGCCGGCATGTCGCTGCGCGACTCGGAAGGCGCGGCGGACCTCGGCTATGCGCATTTCCCGGTGCGCCTCTTCTGCGAGATGCAGCCGCTGATCGAGCGGTGCAAGCGCATCCTGCCCCGCGTGACGAGCCCGGTGCTGCTGGTGCAGGCCGAGCGGGACGACATGACCGGCCCGCGCAACGCCCGTTACATCTACCGCCGCGTCGCTTCCGAGCGGCGGGAGCTGATCATGCTCGGCAACTCGTACCACGTAGTGAGCGCCGACCTGGAGCGCGCAAGCGTGGGCGACCACATGCTGCGCTTCTGCGGGTCGCTGCAGGCCGCCGGCGCGCCGGTTCGCGAGAAGGCGGTGGCGCATGCCTGAGATGCGCCTGTACTTCGACTTCGACAACACGCTCACCGCGGGCGACGTCCTCGACGACGTCATCGCCACCTTCTCGCCGGACGAGCGCTGGCGCCGATGGGAGGAGGCCTGGATGCAGGGCTGCATCTCGGCGCGCGACTGCCTGCGCGCGCAGGTAGGGGCGCTGCGCGTGACGCGCGAAGCGCTGCTGCGCCACCTGGCGCCGGTGCGGATCGACCCGGCGTTCCCGGGCATCCTCGCCTGGGCGAGGCGGCGCGGCGTCGAAGTCTCGATCGTCAGCGACAGCTTCGTCCCGCTCATCCAGCCGATTCTGCGCAACAACGGCATTCGCGGCGTGCGCGTGCTGGCGAACGAGCTGTCGTTCGCCGGCGACCGCCTGGTGCCGTCGTTTCCGCACTACGATCCCGCGTTCCCGCGCTCGGCGAACGCGAAGGCGCGGCACCTCGCGCGGCGCCGCGCGGCGACCAATGTGTTCGCGGGCGACGGCCGCTCGGACCTGGACGCCGCGCTGGCGGCGGACATCGTGTTCGCGAAGGACATCCTCGCGCGCGAGCTTGCGGCGCGGAGGGTCGGCTACCGGCCCTTCGAAACGCTCGCCCCGGTGCTCGAGTTCCTCGAAGCGAGCGGGCTGGGGCAGGCGCTCGCCGCGGCGGCGTCGGCGTAGCCGCCGTCAGCCGGCCGGCGCCAGCCGCAGCAGGTGGTGCGGCTCGGCCTCGAGCACCTTGCGCGACGCGCGCATCGGGATGTACTCGCCGCGCGCCCAGGCGCGGGTGAAGGCGTCGTAATTGTCCGAGAGCACATTGCCGGACTCGCCGCCGGGGAGGATGTAGAGCGACCGCTCCGGGTCGGAGAGGTCGTAGATCGCGCGCAGGCTCGGGCCGTGCCGGTTGGCGAACGGCTGCGCATCGTCGTAGAAGTTGTTGCGCCCCGCATTGACGGTGTAGGTGTCGCCGGGCGTCGGCACGCGGAAGTCGAAGAATCGCGCCAGCAGCGGCTGGCGGCCGAACGGGCGGTGCTCGAAGATCGCGGCGTGGGCGTCTCCCCAGCGCCACGCCGACGGGTTGTCGCCGTAGCGCTTGCGCAGGTCTGCGAGCGCGGCCTCGAGCGACTGCGCGAGCGCCTGGTCGCAGCTCTCGACCGCCGGCGTGCGGACATCGTCGCACCACTGCGCGGCGCCGCCGAACAGCACGTCGCTGATGAAAACCGCGCGCGGCGCCCAGTTGGCGTGGAACGCCGCGCCCAGCTCGTCCGCGTACACGGCACGCGCCAGCTCGCGCCACCAGGCCCAGGCAATGAGCGGCTCCGGCCGGTCGGCGGCCATCGTGCCGTCCCACTTCGCGAGCAGCGCCAGCGCCGCGCGCGCCTCCTCGCTGCGCGGCCGCGTCGCCAGCAGCCGCGGCAGCAGCTGGCGCATCGCGAGCGACACCACGTCGCCCTGGATGCGCGCGAAGCTCGGCACCGTGTGGCGCGGCACCGCGGCCAGCAGCTCGCGGATGCGCTCGGCGCGGTACGGCGGGTGCCATTCGGAAGTGAGGTAGTGCGGGTAGCCGGGCGGCGTGATCTTCTGGTTCGCGGTGACGATGACGCCGTCGGCGGGGTTGTAGCTCTGCGGCAGCTCGTCGAAGGGAATGTAGCCGTCCCAGTCGTACTTCGCGAGCCAGCCGGGCGCGGGCGCCTGGCCCTGCAGGTCGTTCCCCGGCTTCCTCACCGGCACGCGTCCCGCCGCGATGAAGCCGATGTTGCCGTCCACGTCGGCGTAGACCATGTTCTGCTGCGGCGCATGGAAGTCGCGCGCGGCGGCGAGAAAGCTCGGCCAGTCGTGCGCCCGCTCCAGGCGCAGCGCGCCCTGGACGGTGCGATCGTCGGGCGCGAGCGCGGTCCAGGCGAGCGCGAGGACGTAGCCGCGCGGCGAGGCTTCCTGCGCCGGCTTGAGCACGTCGGAAATCACCGGGCCGTGCCGCGACACCCGCACGTGCAGCGTCTCAGGGTCGCCGCCCTTGACCTTGATCGTCTCGTCGAAGGTCTCGAAGCGGCGCGGCCCGTCCGGCGCCAGATAGCCGCCGGCATTGTCCAGCTTCTCGATGTAGAGGTCCTGCACGTCGGGGCCGGTGTTGGTGAAGCCCCAGGCAATGCGCTCGTTGCGCCCCAGCACGATTCCGGGGACGCCCGGCAACGTCGCGCCGATCGCGTCCAGCCCGGGCGCCGAGAGCTGCGCGAAATACCAGACCGAGGGCGCGCCGAAATCGAGGTGCGGGTCGTTGGCGAGCAGCGGCTTGCCGCTCGCGCTGCGCGCGCCCGAGACGACCCAGTTGTTCGAGCCGAGACCGGCGTTGTCGGGCGCGAACTTCGCCAGCTGCACCGCCTCGCGCGCGAGCGACCCGTAGAGCGCCTTCAGATCGACGATCTCGGGCGGCTTCTCGCCCGGATAGGGCGCGACGAACTGCTGGATGCGGTCGAGCGGCAGCGTCTTGGCGAGCTGCATGCGCAGCAGCTCGTTCTTCCAGTTGCGGCCCAGGTTCCAGGCCATCATCTTGCTCCACCCGACCGAGTCGGCCGGCGTCCACGGCTCGGGCCGCGTGCCGGTGAGCCAGAATTCGATCGGCAGCACCGGATCGCCGGCGAGAAACGCGTTCACGCCGGCGGCGTATGCCTCGAGCAGCTTGCGGGTCCCGGGGTCGAACCCGCGCAGGTTCGCCTCGGCGGCCCGCCGAATCCCGAGCGTGCGCAGGAACCGGTCGGTCGGCAGCGCCGCCGGCCCGAGCACCTCTGCCAGGCGTCCGGCGGCGATGCGGCGGTTCATCTCCATCTGCCAGAGGCGGTCCTGCGCGTGCGCGTAGCCGAGGCCGAAGCTCGCGTCCGCCATGCTCTTGGCGAAGATGTGCGGGATGCCGTAGCGGTCGCGCAGGATCTCGATCGGCGCGTCGAGCCCATGGATCCGCACTTCGCCGTCGACCTGCGGTAGCGACTGGCGAAGATAGAAGTAGCCGCCCGCGGTGAGCAGGACCAGCAGCCCGAGCAGCCCGGCGGCGAATCGTAAAAATGCCTTCACGGGTCAAAGAATACCGGTTGACCAGGGGGACGCCTCATGTCGCACTGCCGCAATTCTGCTATGGTAGGGGTGCGTGCTGTACAACCTCTACGAAGCCCAGCACCAGCTGCTGGAGCCGTGGCGCTATGCGGCGGAGGCGCTGCGGGGCTGGTTCGCGCACCCCTTCAGCCCCCTCGCTTATTCGCCGCTGGCGCGCCGCATCAGCGCCTCGAGCGACCTGTTCCTGAGGGTCACGCAGCGCTACGAGAAGCCGGAATGGGGCATCGCCGAGACCGAGGTCGACGGCGAGCGCGTCGCGGTCGAGCCGGTGGCGGAGCTGGAGAAGCCGTTCTGCCGCCTGATGCACTTCCGGCGCGCGCTCGGCGCGCGGCGCAGCGACCCGCGCGTGCTGCTGGTGGCGCCGCTTTCCGGGCATCACGCCACGCTGCTGCGCGACACGGTGCGCGCGATGCTGCCTGAGCACGAGGTCTGGGTCACGGACTGGATGGACGCGCGCATGGTGCCGCTCGCGGCGGGGCCGTTCCACCTCGCCGACTACGTCGACTACGTGCGCGAATTCGTCGAGCTGCTGACCGATCCGCGGCAGCCCAACCTGAACGTCATTTCGGTCTGCCAGCCGACCGTGCCGGTGCTGTGCGCGCTCGCGCTGATGGCGCAGGACGGCGCGCCGAACCCGCCGCGCACCATGGTGATGATGGGCGGGCCGATCGACGCGCGCCGCAGCCCCACCGCGGTCAACAACCTTGCCACGCGCAAGCCGCACTCCTGGTTCGAGCAGAACCTGATCCAGCGCGTGCCGGACAAGTACGCCGGCTTCATGCGCCGCGTCTACCCGGGGTTCCTGCAGCACCTGGGGTTCGTGGCGATGAACCCGGACCGGCATCTCACCGCGCACTGGGACTACTTCAATCATCTGCTCGAAGGCGACGACGACTCTGCCGAGAAGCACCGCGACTTCTACGACGAGTACAACGCGGTGCTGGACCTGCCGGCCGAGTACTACCTCGACACCGTGAGGGCGGTGTTCCAGGAGTTCGCGCTGCCCAAGGGCCGCATGTTCGTGCGCGACCGGCTGGTGCGGCCGCAGGCGATCCGCGACACCGCGCTGCTGACGATCGAGGGCGAGCTCGACGACATCTCGGGCAACGGCCAGACCGAAGCGGCGCACCTGCTCTGCCTGAACATCCCGCGCGAGAACCGCGAGCATTTCCTCGCGCCGGGCGCCGGCCACTACGGCATCTTCGCCGGGCGGCGCTGGCGCCAGCTGATCTACCCGCGCGTGCGCGACTTCATCCGCCGCCACGCCGCGCCCGCCGCCTACAACTCGTAGCGCGAGCCTTCCTTCTCCGCCACCGCGGCCCGGACTGCCTCGCGCGTCAGGCTCGGGGCGAACAGCTCGATGAAGTCGTAGGCGTAGCCGCGCAGGTACGCCCCGCGCTTGACGCCGAGGCGCGTGGTCGAGGTGGGGAAGAGGTGCGAAGCGTCGATCGCGCGCAGCGGGCGGTCGCGCTTCGGGTCGAACGCCATCTTCGCCATGATGCCGACCCCGAAGCCGAGCTCGACGTAGGTCTTGATGACGTCGGCGTCGAATGCGGTGAGCACCACGTTGGGGGCCAGGCCCCGCTGCTCGAAGGCGCGGTTGACGAGCGACCGGTTGGCAAAGGCGAAGTCGTAGGTCACGATCGGGTGGCGCGCGAGCGCCTCCAGCGTGAGCGGGCGTTCCCTCAGCAGCGGGTGCCGCGGCGGCACCACGACGCAGCGGTTCCACTGGTAGCAGGGCAGCGCCACCAGCGCCGGGTGCTCGCCGATGCGCTCGGTAGCGACGCCGAGATCGGCCTCGCCCCCCGCCACCTGCTCGCAGATCTGCGTCGGATTGCCCTGGTGCACCAGCACCCGCACCTCGGGATAGCGGCGCTTGAACGCGGCGACCGCCCTCGGCAGCGCGTAGCGCGCCTGCGTGTGCGTGGCGGCGAGGGTGAGCGTGCCGCGCTTCTCGTTGGCGAATTCCTCGCCGGCGCGCTTCAGGTTGGCGGCCTCGGCCAGCAGCCGCTCGGCGATCGCCAGCACGGCGCGCCCGGGCTCGGTGACGCCGGCCAGGCGCTTGCCGTTGCGCACGAAGATCTCGATCCCCAGCTCGTTCTCCAGGGCCTTGATCTGCTTGCTGATTCCGGGCTGCGAGGTGAATAGCGCCTCGGCCGCGGCGGAGACGTTGAGGTCGCGGTGCGCGACCTCGCAAAGATAGCGGAGCTGTTGCAGCTTCATTCTTAATTGGAATAATAACCTGACTACATAGTCTTTGTAAGAATAAAGAGGCGCCGTAGCATCGCGCTCCGGCATGTACCTCTACGACCAGATCGACCAGCGGCTGGTGGAAGAACGCGTGGCGCAGTTCCGCGGCCAGACGCGGCGCTTCCTTGCCGGGCGCATCCCGGAGGACGAGTTTCGCGCCCTGCGCCTGCGCAACGGCCTCTACATCCAGCGCTACGCGCCGATGCTGCGCATCGCGATTCCCTACGGCCTGCTGTCCTCGCGGCAGCTGCGCAAGCTCGCGGACATCGCGCGCCGCTACGACCGCGGCTACGGCCACTTCTCGACGCGCCAGAACCTGCAGCTCAACTGGCCGCGGCTCGCCGACGTCCCCGACATCCTCGCCGAGCTGGCAAGCGTGCAGATGCACGCCATCCAGACCTCGGGCAACTGCGTGCGCAACATCACCACCGACCACTTCGCCGGCGTCGCCGCCGACGAGGTCGTGGACTCCTTCGTCTGGTGCGAGCTGATCCGGCAGTGGGCTGCGTTCAACCCGGAGTTCGATTTCCTGCCGCGCAAGTTCAAGATCGCGCTCAGCGGCGCGCGCGCCGACCGCGCCGCCACCTTCGTGCATGACATCGGGCTGCACGCGGCGCGGGACGACGCCGGGCAGGTGGGCTTCCGGGTGATCGTCGGCGGCGGGCTCGGGCGCGCGCCGATGATCGGCCACGTGATCCGCGAGTTCCTGCCGTGGCCGCACCTGCTCACGTATCTGGACGCAATCCTGCGCGTCTACAACCGCCATGGCCGGCGCGACAACCTGCACAAGGCGCGCATCAAGGTCCTGGTGAAGGAGCGGGGGCCGGAGCAATTCCGCGACGAGGTGGAGGCCGAGTGGGCGCAGTTGAAGGACGGCCCGGCGACGCTGATCGAGGCGGAGCTGCGGCGCGTGGAGTCGCGCTTTACCCGGCCTGCGTACGAGGCGCTGGAGGAAATCGCGCACCCGGGCGCGGCGGGACCGTTCACCGCCTGGCGGCGCCGCAACGTGCACCCGCACAAGCGGCCGGGCTACGCGGCGGTGACGGTGTCGCTGAAGAAGACCGGCGTGCCGCCTGGCGACGTCAGCGCCGAGCAGATGGAGCATCTCGCCGAGCTCGCCGAGCGCTACTCCTTCGGCGAGCTGCGCGCGACGCACGAGCAGAACCTCGTCCTCGCCGACGTGCGGCAGGCGGAGCTGCACGCCCTCTGGCAGGAGCTGCGCGCCCTCGGCCTGGCGACGCCCAACATCGGGCTGCTGACGAACATCGTCTCCTGCCCTGGGGGCGACTTCTGCGCGCTCGCCAACGCCAAGTCGATTCCCGTGGCCGAGGCGATCCAGCGCAGGTTCGACGACCTCGACCACCTGCACGACATCGGCGAGCTCGATCTCAACATCTCTGGCTGCATCAACGCCTGCGGCCACCATCACGTCGGCCACATCGGCATCCTCGGCGTCGACAAGAACGGCGAGGAGTTCTATCAGATCGAGATCGGCGGAAATCAGGGTCAGACCGCGTCTTCCGCGGCTCCAGGAACCGGAAAACGTGGTCTGACCCCGATTTCGCCGACCCCGAATTCGCCGCCGGCGGCGCTGGGCAAGGTGCTCGGGCCGGCGTTCGCGCGCGCCGAGGTGCCGGACGCGATCGAGCGGCTGATCGGGACCTATCTCTCGCTGCGCGACAGCGAGGTCGAGCGTTTCGTCGACGTCGTGCACCGGGTCGGCGTCGAGCCCTTCAAGCGGAGCGTCTATGGGCGCAGTGATCAGAAATCGCCGCATCCTCGAGAGCCCGCCCTCGCCTGACGGCGCGGTCGTCCGGGTCGAACCCGCCGACGACCTCGAGGCGGTCGCCGGACGGCTCGCCGGCGCGGCGCGCGTCGAGGTCAATTTCCCGAAATTCGGCGACGGCCGCGGCTACTCGATCGGGCGCCTGCTGCGCGAGCGCTACGGCTACAGGGGCGAGTTGCGCGCGGTCGGCCAGGTGGCGCGCGACCTGCTGCTCTACATGGAGCGCTGCGGCTTCGACTCCTACGAGCTGCGCGAGGGCGAGGACCCGCAGGAGGCGCTGGCCGCGTTCGGCGATTTCACGGAGGCTTACCAGGCCAGCGCCGCGCAGCCGCTGCCGCTGTTCCGCCGCCGAGGCTCGACGAAGGCGCCGTGAGCGGCACCGTGTATTTGGTGGGCGCGGGCCCGGGCGCCGCCGACCTGCTGACGCTGCGCGCGGCGCGCCTGCTGGAGCGGGCCGACATCGTCTTTTACGACGCGCTGGTACCGGCGGAGACGCTCGCGCTGGCCCCGGGTGCGCTCAAGGTCGCGGTAGGAAAGCGCTGCGGCCGCCGCTCCACCGCGCAGCGGTTCATCAACAAGCGCCTCGAGGACGCCGCGCGCAAGCACGCGGTGGTGGTGCGGCTGAAGGGCGGCGACCCCATGCTGTTCGGCCGCGCGCACGAGGAGCTCTCGCACCTGAGGGCGTGCGGCGTGCGGGTGGAGGTGGTGCCGGGAATCACGGCCGCGCTCGCCGCGGCCGCCGAAACCGGGATCTCGCTCACGCGCCGCGGCGCGGCGCGGTCGGTCGCGTTCCTCACGCCGCGCACGGGGGAGGGCGAGCGGCCGAACGACTGGGTGCGCGCGGCGCTCGCGGCCGACTCCGTCGCCATCTACATGGGCGCCGGCGACGCCGCGTCGGTAGCGCGCGCGCTGATCGACGCGGGCAAGCCGCCCGCCACGCCCGTGGCGATCGTGCAGGGCGCGTCGCTGCCAGGCGCGCGGCGCGACTACGGCACGCTGGACGGCCTCGAGGCGCTCGCCGTGCGGGCATGCGGCGGCGGGCCGGCGCTGATCCTGATGGGCGAAATCTATCGCGAGGCGCTGGCGTCTAGGATAATCGCGCGATGGCGGAACGAGCCGTCGTCCTATTCGCGCATGGCGCGCGCGACCCGGAGTGGGCGCGCCCGCTCGAGCGGCTGAGAGCGCAGCTCCGCGCGCGGCTGCCCGGCGAGCGCGTCGCGCTCGCGTTCCTCGAGCGGATGCGGCCCTCGCTGCCCGAGTGCGCCGCGGCGCTGCACGCCGAAGGCGTTCGCGCCCTGCGCATCGTGCCCGTGTTCTTCGGCGCCGGCGGGCACCTGAAGAGCGATCTGCCGGCGCTCGTGGCGCGCCTGCGCGAACGCCATGCGGACCTCGAGATCGCGGTCGACCCGCCGATCGGCGAGCAGGAGAGCGTGATCGCCGCGATCGCCGCCGCGGTGGCGCGCTAGGGCGGCGTCGGCGCGCCGCGCCGGCGCGGCAGCGGGGAGCCGTTGAGCAGCAGCCACAGCGAGTACAGCGCGAGCAGCGCGAACCACGCCAGCGCCCACTCGGCGATCGACAGTCCGAGGAAGCGCCAGGTCACCTCGGCGCATTCGCCGGAACCCTTGAACAGCTTCTCGATGGTGCGCGCGAGCGGCAGGTGCTCGAGCATGAAGTACAGGCCGGGACCGCAGGCCGGCACCTGGTCGGCGGGCAGGTGCTGCAGCCAGACCTGCCGCGCCGCCACGCCGCCGCCGCCGAGCGCGAACAGCAGCCCGAGCGCGCCGTAGACGCGCGTGCCCGCGATTCCCGGGTTCTGCAGCACCGCCGGGGCATACGCAAGCAGGATCAGCACGAAGAAGGCGCGCTGCACGAGGCACAGCGGGCAGGGGTCCTGTCCCTGCTGGTATTGCAGGTACAGGCCGAAGCCGAGCAGCCCCGCGCATGCTGCCACCGGTACTGCGAAGGCGAGCCGATGCATGCGCCGGGATTATCGCAAAAGCAGGCGCGGCGCCTGCGCCGCGCCCTTCTCGCGGAACGGCCGCGCGCAGACGCGCAGGAGGTCTCCGCGCCGGTTGCCGTTGGTTCGCGTTTTTCCTTTGGCTTTCAAATCTTCCTCAACCTGGGAAGATCTTCGGGCGCCTCGATCTCCATTCGCAGCAGCTGCGCGGCGACGTTCTTGCCGAGGTTGTCCATGCGCAGCGAGCGCGCGGCGCCGCCCTGCAGCGCGCCATTCAGCACGATCTT